>Ga0210401_10008739_pt1 | contig 10020 bp, 17 predicted proteins | sample IncBWH32MmetaG_FD_150866 | JGI IMG/M metagenome (GOLD analysis project Ga0210401, IMG submission 150866) | Forest soil microbial communities from Barre Woods Harvard Forest LTER site, Petersham, Massachusetts, United States - Inc-BW-H-32-M | ecosystem: Environmental > Terrestrial > Soil >... | reverse complement strand
GAGCGGCTTCTTCGGCGAATTGGTTATAAAATGCTTCTCGAAACGCCTCGATGTCTACGGTTGCATTCAGAATAGAGATAGAGATGATGTCGGATGCGTGGACTCTCGCTTCATCGCGGTCGTGCTCAGCTTGTTCTGGCCCCCTGACATTCCTGTATCGGTCGTCGAGAGCAAGGAGTTTCAGCAGAATAAGTGCAGTGCTGCGCGTGACGCGAAGATTGACCCGCGCGGGCGTCCCGTCTGGCAGCCGCCCCTGCACTTCGTGCAAATCGGATTCTTGCAGTGCGATGCTACCGCCAAGGCATTCTCGGGCATGCAGCCCCTTTTCAATCGTGACGCGGAAATCATTTCCTCTCTTCAATTCATGCGGTGCCATGAACTCAACACGCATGACCTCCCTCGTTCCGGGGATCGGCTTCTGGCAGTTGCCGGACCGTTTCGATATTCATGAGTGGTCCATTATGGAAGAATTCGCACGAGGTCAGGACAACGATCGCATCCGACAAGAGCTGCTGGATGCCATTCATGGGGCGGGCGCCTTTCGAATGTTCCGAAGTCTGATTCGACGGCTCGACATTGAACAAAGCTGGTATCAGTTCCGCGAGAAAGCGCTGACAGAAATCGCACGTGACTGGCTAGAGGAGCACAAGCTACGGTACACATGGCGGGCCCAGGGCATCCGGGGGAATTCGAAGATGACAGGGAGAGATGCGGAGAGGATATGGTTCCCAATGTGGGATTCTTAACCTTGCCGCTCTGCAAACTCGTTTGGCGGTGAGAGTGACGAATTGGTTGTCTATCGTTTTCCAACGGGAACACCGAAATTGACATCCCCGGATCGGATTCAACGACAGCCAATATCATTGGTATTTGGAGGATACCAAAATGGCGACCACAGTCAGGAGCATCCTCCATGCCCTCCGAGCACGCGATCAACGTTTGGTCCTTCGCGCACGTCGTCGCGGGCGAGTACCCGGGATGGCGAACCAAACTCATCGTCTATTCCATGGCCACGACCGTCTCGTTTTCCCGCGTGCTCGCCCGCCAGCACTTCCCATCCGATGTCATTGTCGGAAGCACCTTCGGCTATTTGATCGAGGGGCTCGTTTTCCATCAGCGGCTGCCGGAATGGACGGGCTTTCGTTTTTCCTCGATCCAGACCCCGAATGGCAAGGGATTTCAGATCTCCTACGACTTCAATCGACACCGCGGAGAGTGATCTAGTAGGCATGTCAAAGCAACAATGACACTAAGAAAATGGATGTGGTGAATCGGTGAGGTGAGGTCACGTTGATCGCAAAGTTCTGAATCGACGCAGAGTACTGCAGGAGGAACGGTGGAAACGAATTGGGCCCATCTGGGGACGTCCATTGGAGCATCCTTTCTCGCGTCTCTCGTAGAGTGTGTCGAAGCGCTGACCGTAATCCTTGCCGTGGGAAGCGTTCGCGGCTGGAGGTCTGCACTGGCCGGTTGTGCTGCGGCGGTCGGCATTCTTTTCGTCATCGTCTTGATATTGGGACGGGCCCTTCTGCGGGCTCCGCTGCACGCGCTTCAGCTCGTGGTTGGCATCTTGCTTGTCTTGTTTGGCCTGAGATGGCTGCGTAAAGCTATTCTCAGGGCCGCCACCCTGATACCGTTCCACGATGAGGTTACTGTATTCGAGAAGAACACTGCGTTGGCAAGCTCAACCGGATCGAACTCGGACACCGGATCGAACTCGGACACATGGGACAAAGTCGCCTTCGCCTCAACCTTCAACATCACAATGCTTGAGGGCACGGAGGTCGTCTTTATTGTCATTGCCGTTGGAGCCGGGGGAACTGGGATGTCGATACCCGCCGGAGTGGGTGCTTTTGCGGCGTTGATCGTAGTAACGGTTCTTGGCCTGATACTTCAACGTCCGCTTTCTAGAGTGCCTGAGAATGCTTTGAAGTTCGTCGTCGGAGTGCTGCTTTCGGCATTTGGAACCTTTTGGGTGGGTGAAGGAATGAATCTGCAGTGGCCAGGTTCCGATTGGTCCATTGTTGCTCTTATTATTTGTTATCTGGCTCTAGCTGGAGCTATGGTTTCAGTCTGCCGACGGTTCGCACACTTTGCATGACTCGAGAGAGGATTCTATGCAAACGCTAAAGGCTGTTCTCCGGGAGGTCACCGGATTGTTTGTAGACGACGGCAGCTTAGCGTTCGCCGTGATTGTTTGGATTGGGATCGTCTGGCTGATGTTCAAACGCTTCCATGTGCCTTTCCCTGGCGGCATTGTCTTGATGATTGGCTTCTGCGCCGTCCTTATCGGGAACTTGATTCAGTCTACGAGACGCATTTCGCGAAAGCCAAAGGATCGGTTTCGTTCTGGCGCATGAAGGCAATTGGCGGCGATCCGCAGCGCCTAGCCGCTGTGGGTGACGATGCCTACGTGCCGGTCATCGCAACGCATGGCCACCGGCTGATCTACTGCCATGGCAGCGCCAAGTGGAGCATCTTCGCGCAGATAAATCGGCTCACCCCAGGGTCATTCTCACTTTTAGCAGAAAGACCTCGATCCTCCAGGTAAATTCGATAGCGCAGGACCACCGTCTGAAGCTGGTGGCTGAGAAGCTGCGGCGCATGCTCTGGCAGGAAGAGCGAGAGGCTCTTGCGGCCTGCTGAGCCCGGAATTGGCGGCTGGACCGCCATTTCCACAATAGACACAGGCATTCCCACACTGAAAAATCGTTGCGCACCCGGAATTCCGGGGCGCGCTCATCGGCTGCTATTCACTTCAACGGAAGAGCAATCTTCCTGAAGAAGAGAGTGGCTAGGGCCATCGGGAAAATCGGAAACGATGCTCCTGACGGGATCTGAGGAACCTCTTACAGCGGATGTGATCACGGAAGAATGAAGGAAACGCGGACGTGAGTTCGTGGAGCCGGAATGGATTCCGGGAGAACAATGTTGTGATCTGGCAGCCGAACCAGATCTTCGAAAAATTCGGAAGGGAGGGCGATGTCCCGCAAGGGAAGTCGCCCTTTCGCTTGGCACGAAGGGCACGGGAAAATGTCAAGTCACCGTTTCTTGAGTTTCCCGTATTGTTTTTCGGTAAGCAGCAGCCAGATGCCGCCGCGTCCGTTTTCGATCCCGTGGTCCAGTGACTGTCGTCCCTCAAGGTGCATGTTGTAGCCACCGCGCTCAGCCGCTTTACGCCAAAATACAATCCGGCTCAAGATGGGCTTGGTCATGAAGTTAAGGACAGCATTGACAGTACTTCTCGGCCCAAAATGGCTGATCGATGACAGCGGATAGTCACAGAAAGCTGTGTCGAGGGCTCCGGATGAGCTAGCGGGCACACTTCTACCGCTCTATTTCATTCGGATCAGAAATATCAAAGCCAAAGTTCAAGCGGCCAGGTCGTAGCGGTGATGCAGGCCGCCAAGTTTGGACGTAGAGAGGATCCTGCCACCCACACCGCCGTTCTTGGCGGGTACACGCCCCGCAGGAGTTTGCTTATCCAATGCAAGATGCGTTCGATCTTCCTGGTAGTAGCTGACGTATTCGTTCAGCAGGCGTTTCAGATGCCGTTCATTCACAACGATCACGTGGTCAAGGAGATCCCGGCGGCAGTTGCCAACCCAACGCTCGGCGACACCATTCTGCCATGGACTTCGAAAACTGGTCCGCTTTGGCTGGATGCCAAAACTCTTCACTGTGAAGACGGCTTCCTCATTGAAGCCCGCGCCGCGATCGAAGATGAGGTAGCCGGGTGTCGAGTCATAAGGAAATGCGTTGCGCAACTGCTGAATAACCCAGGCACTGCTCGGATGCTTGGTCACGTTGCAGTGAAGGATCCGCCGTCGATCATGCGCAATGACGAAGAAGCAGCAAAGCACGCCGAAGGTGAGCGTCGGCAGGGTGAAGAAGCCCATGGCAGCAATCGCTTCGCGATGGTTATTCAGAAATGCCGCCCATCGCTTCGCCGGTTCTGGATCCCTCGGCGCTTTCCTCATCCAGCGCAATACGGTCCGTTCAGAAACGTCGAAGCCCAGCATCTTTAGTTCTCCATGAATCCGCGGCGAGCCCCAGGTGGGATTCTCGGCCACCATGCGGAAGATGATCTCGCGCAGTTTAACGCTGACGCACTTCCTGCCGGAGCGAATTCGATGCCGCGAGAGCCAGGTCCAATAGAGCCTGAAGACGGCGCGGTGCAATCGCACCACCGTTTCCGGTTGAACGACAATCAGTGCTTGCTTCATCGGGGCTACTGAAACGGCTCGCAGCGCTGGACGTCCGGTCCCATTGAATACGTGCTTTTACCTAATGAGGTCTGATATTCAGGGCAGATGGGACTTCGGTACAACTTCAGGTCGGCTAAAGGAAGAAAGAATGGCTGGATGTGTTGCAACTTCAGGTTTGCTGGGTGGTGACGTGAAAGAATCGCGAAATGGTAACCCGACCCGCGATCTTCAAATGGCGACAGACCGAACCCGGATTCATACTTTGTGCGGTCCGATGGTACCTTCGCTATTCTCTTTTCGCTGCGCGATGTTGAGGAACTGCTGGAGGAGCGTGGTCTCAACGTCGATCACACTACGGTCTGGCGCTGGGTGCAGTGTTAATCTTCACGCCTGACTCAGGAGAGCAGACTCGCAGAGCGGTCCAGTCTCTGATAACCAATGGTGTCGAACGTTGCATCATCGATCTGCGGAATAATCCGGGCGGCCATCTCGATGCAATGGCGGTGGCCGGGAGCGCCTTCACAGATCGGACCCTCGGATGGAAGGTGCGACGCGACGGGACCAAAGAAGCGATTCACTCAACCGCAAAGGCATTTAAGGCTATGCAGCTTGTCGTTCTCGTCAACGAGGGCACCGCAAGCGCAGCGGAGATATTAGCGGCGGGACTACGCGATACGAATGGCGCGCGTCTTGTCGGAGAAAGAACTTACGGGCGAGGACAGATACAAACTTGTGTCGCGTTAGGTGGCGATAGCGGCATCGTGATTCCCGCCGCGAGCGACCGAAAGTGTGCGGGGCATCCGTTTCAACAAGGGGGGCGGGACTTGCACCCGATATCGTGGTCTCGCCATCTCGAGCGACGGGGTCTATGACGCGACCTATCAAAGGGCATTGGAGTTGCTCACAAACGGGTGAAAAACACTGAGACAAAGGGTGTTTTCCAGAGAACCTGCAAGATCGGGTGCCCCGAGGGTGCTGGAGAGGGTGCTGAAATACCCATCGGATGCTCAAGGATGCCTTTGAGTGTTTTTTATCGGCATCGATGCCCATGTTTTCAATAAGTTACATCCATTGACGTGAATGGCATGGAAGAGATTTGACGGCCGTTTTCGATCCTCACGGCTAAAGGGCGTACACATTCATCGTCGTTGCGACGTTGCTATGACGCATCAGTTTCTGCTGGACGCCCACCAGTGCGCCGGTCTAATCGAGCAGCGAACCGTAGCCTGGCCGGCGGCAGAGTTGGTCATCAACCGCTCGGCTTTTACCGTTCCAGGCAGTTCTGAAGGTCTTCGACCAATGCAACTAGCTCGCGGCGAGATCGCGAAGCATCTTTGGGGTGGGGGTTGCGTTCCGGCAGAAAGTCTTCAAGGGTACCATCATTCCAGCCGCATCTGTTAGGGATGGTATACGCGCTGACGCCGAGGCGCGCGGAACTTCGCGAGTGGACTGTCGGTCCTGCGTATCCTGCTTCCGATGGCGTCTTTCATTGCGATTCCATCGCCACTGCGCCGATGGAGTACCGGCTTTTGTGGGGTCTCTCGCCGATAATTGATAGACGCAACGATAATGCATAGACGCAATTTTAATCTGCGTCTACGGTCAAATATTGCGCCTATAGATGCTTTAGCTGCGTCTATAGAACGATAGTTGCGTCTATAGAGCGATAGTTGCGTCTATATTGGATAAACGCAGACTAGGAAGGAGGGAACTCCTTGGCAAAACGAATACCGGAAGGAGCTCTGACAGCCATCGAGAAGGCGGTCCAACTGCGGCCGGAGGGTGCCGATCTACGCGAGATCGCCGGTGTCGTGAAACCGCCTGTCCCGAAGCGGACCTTGCAATATAGGCTCAGGTATCTCGTGGATGCCGGCCGGCTTGTGAAAAAGGGTGATGATCGCTGGGCGAAATATCACCTCCCGGCGACGGCTCCGGAGAAAACTCCGGCGACGACCGAAATGTCCACGGCTCCTCCAGCGGCAGTTGTGGACGAGGAAGCGGCGGTGCCGCTTTCCCCCGCCAGCAAGGGAATTCGCAAATATTTGAGCCAGGTTGTCACGGCGCGGAAACCAGTCGGATACAAACGCGAATTCCTCGAATCGTACCGGCCCAATGAGACGTTCTATCTATCACAGGCGCAGCGCGCACATCTGGCTCAGGTGGGCCGGCCGAATTTTGCCGATCACGCGGCGGGGACTTATGCGAAGCATATTCTGAATCGGCTCCTGATCGATCTCTCGTGGAACTCAAGCCGTCTCGAGGGCAACACCTATTCGCTGCTGGATACGAAGCGACTGATTGAACTCGGTGAGGCGGCCGAAGGACGGGACCGCTTAGAGGCGCAGATGATCATCAACCACAAGGACGCGATCGAATTCCTCGTGAACGACGCGGAGGAAATTGGGTTCAATCGTTACACTATCCTCAATCTCCACGGCATTCTGGCGCAGAACCTGCTTGCTGATCCGTCGGCGCCGGGTCGGCTGCGGCGTATCAGCGTCGGTATTGAAAGGTCGACGTTTCATCCGCTGGAGTTGCCGCAGCTGATCGATGAATGTTTCAGTCAGCTGCTGGAGAAAGCGGGGGCAATCGAAGATCCGTTCGAGCAGGCACTATTTGCGATGGTCCACCTGCCGTACCTGCAGCCTTTCGACGACGTAAACAAACGCGTGTCACGCCTTTCGGCGAACATCCCATTCATCAGGCGCAATCTCTCCCCTTTGTCCTTTATCGACGTGCCGCGTGCTCTATATACCGACGCGATTCTTGGCGTCTATGAGCTGAACCAACTCGACCTGCTGAGAGATGTATTCATCTGGGCCTACGAACGCTCCGCGGCCCGCTATGCCGCTGTGCGGCAATCACTGGGCGAACCCGATCCCTTCCAGTTCAAGTACAAGAACGCCCTGCGCCAGATCGTCGGCGAAGTGGTTCGTGGCCGGATGGACAGACAAGCCGCCGCAGCCTACATCATGTCCTGGGTCGAGAAAGACATCCCCGAAGCGGAGCGTGAACAATTCAGGAACATGACTGAGACCGAACTCCTAAGCCTTCACGAAGGAAACTTCGCCCGTTATCAGATAAGGCCGAGCGAATTCCAGGTCTGGCAAGAGGTTTGGCGCAAAGGCGATCCGGCATGAGCCGCGTACGACTGGAACCGGTGCTCAGGTGGCAGTGTTGCAAGGCTCAGGCGCGGGCAGATTATTGCATGTCCGCACGTATGTTCAGGCTGCCAAATCGAAGAGGTGGTCGATGAACTCGATCTGTCGAGGCAGATCATCTCCTGCTACCCATCGAATCTGCCCCTTCCGGATCATGCAAACTGCTTCGTAGCCTTGAATGGTTCGCCGGGCCGCCTGGAATTCTCGGGAGCCCTGTTTGGCGTTCACTCGACGTTTGATGGCTCGATGATCCAGTTCGAGGATGTTATTCAAGTACTGCACGGGTCGGTGTCGACAACGATGGCGTAGTGTCCCTTCCTTCTTACTGTCTGTGATCGCGGAGCTGTAGATCGGCGCCAGGTCGGTGTTGATCACTCGAGGTTGAGGATGGGATCGATCGCTGAGCGCTTTGTGAAACAGGCGCTTGGCAGCATCCGCGTCACGCAATGCTGACAGCAGGAAATCGATAGTGGCACCGGTGGAATCGATGGCCCGGTACAAGTAGCACCAGCGACCTTTCACCCGAACGTAGGTTTCGTCCACCCCGCTAGGACTTGTTTGCCGGCTTAAGATGCCGTCGCAGTCGCTGCTCCAGCTCAGGGCTGTAACACTGCACCCAGCGCCAGACCGTGGTGTGATCGACGTTGAGACCACGCTCCTCCAGCAGTTCCTCAACATCGCGCAGCGAAAGAGAATAGCGAAGGTACCATCGGACCGCACAAAGTATGAATCCGGGTTCGGTCTGTCGCCATTTGAAGATCGCGGGTCGGGTTACCATTTCGCGATTCTTTCACGTCACCACCCAGCAAACCTGAAGTTGCAACACATTCGCGACAAATCTCCTTGCTACCGCGCTTTTGGGCCATAAAGAAGATAGACGTCCCAGGCATTGCCTCTCCATCCGAGCACCCCGCTTATATTGCACGCCGAGGAGATTGTTACCGTCCCAATACTGCCGCGCTGAGGAATCTGCTACGACGGCTGTCGCGGAAGGAACATCCTTCTCAAGACCACCCCGTCTTAGCACCCATAACACATGGAGCGGAACATCCTTTCCCGTGATTGATCTCTGATATCTGCTTCGAGACTTCAGAAGCTCCTTGTAGGCAGGTGCCGCAGGTTGGAGACACCAGCATCAGCACCCTCACCTTGCCCGCATCGGCATTGAAGGCTGACCGCACTGCGGCTGGTGTACTTCCTATTACCTCGTATGCTCTTGCCGGACCCAGCCGGGTGCATGCGGTTGCGCTGAGAAGAAACACGATGGCCGGAATAAGAAAGAACCTTTTCATGACTAGCCTTTTACGAAGTTAGGCAGCAAAATGGCCGCGACTGTAACTGCGGCAGCCAGCCATAGTAGTACGCACGTGATCTTTGCGCTTGCGGTGGTGCACGTTTTTCCAATGCATCCGCCTTGCGGGCGATACGCGAGCCAGAAGCCCAAACCCAATGGCAGGACCGAGCCGAGAATGAAGTAAGGTCGATAGGGCGCGAGCCTGGCAGCAGCAAGCACACCACTTGTGCCAAGAACCGCAGACACGGCAGGGCCTACGCAACAAAAGGTGGTGATAGTCGCTGCCAGGCTCGATCCAATCGCGCTGAGCGAGGAACCAATCACAATAGGATTCTGCTTCATTGCGCTCCCCCTCCGGTTTTCGATGCTGATCGGACTGCAGTCCGGATGAGCTCATGAGAGGGAATGCCGCCGGAGTATCTGCGGCACATCAAGCCGAAATCCTGTCTTCGCGATGCTGTGGGCTCGATGTCAATACCATTGACGCGAACTGTGGGCGAGCCTAAGAATTTGACCCTCTGTGCGGTTCGAACATCCGCTACAAGGACCTCAGTGACCTCTGCATTGCAGCCCTCTTCGCTCAGAACCTCGTTGATTCGCTCCAGCGTGGGAAGGTGGTTGGGGCAGCTTTCAAAATACAAAACGTCGATCTTCATTTTTACCTTGCTGCCTCGCGCGGGCGGGAATTGGCCATCTGTTTGAGGACCGGACAGGCTCTCGGGCGTTGTGGCTGTTGTCGCATCAAAACTTGATTGCATTTGCGCAGGGCTGAACGCAAATGGGACTCCAGTTTTGCTAGCTCAGCCTTCTTGTCGCGGACAATGGTCAGTTTCTTCTGCAGGAGATCTCTCACTTCAAGACAGGCATCCGCGTGCTCATCCTGAAAAACGAGAAGTTCGCGAACCTCACCCAGTGAGAATCCAAGGTCCTTGGCGCGTCTTACAAACGCCAGACGTTCGACTGCCGCCTCTGAGAATTTCCGGTAACCAGACGCCGTCCGCGACGCAGGAGGCAGCAATCCCTCCTGCTCATAGAACCGCACCGTTTCCAGATTTACCTTGGCCCGCTGTGCGAGTTGGCTCCGGGTCAATCCGTCCATGGTTAAAGCGTAAGCCCTGTAGTCGACTACAGGGTCAAGTGGGTCTGGGTGGTCTCTAAAAAATGTGACATGGAAGCGTGTCGAGGCTGGGAATGCGGTTGTCTACTCGGAACTTATGGAACGAGCGCAAGCTAGTGTAGTGCGTCGTAAATAATAACGTTTATATGCAGCGTGCGTCCATACTGTGGAGGACGACAGGATGCGGGTTGCACGAGCGGTTTTCCTGAATGCCGAACAAGGGAAGAGCCTGGAGCAGCA
>Ga0210401_10008734_pt1 | contig 10021 bp, 9 predicted proteins | sample IncBWH32MmetaG_FD_150866 | JGI IMG/M metagenome (GOLD analysis project Ga0210401, IMG submission 150866) | Forest soil microbial communities from Barre Woods Harvard Forest LTER site, Petersham, Massachusetts, United States - Inc-BW-H-32-M | ecosystem: Environmental > Terrestrial > Soil >... | reverse complement strand
ATGGTCGAGCTCAGCAAGGACGCGGTGTTCGCCTTCTCCTATGGCGGCCTCACCGAGGACGAAGCGATCGCGCTGGCCGAGAAGTTCGACTGGAAGGCGATGCAGGCCGCGGCGCAGAAGAAATAAGGGGGCGGGCACGCGCATCCGCGGCCGTCAACGCGGCACTGTCGGGTTCCGGCCGCGCGGCAGGAGTTTTGCTTTCATCAAGCGTCATGATGGACTAAGGCTCGTTCCATGACGCTCACTCTCTCGATCCGCAACAGGCGGCGGATCCGGATCACATCCCGGCGATGGCAGCGTCGCGCCATCTTCCTCCTCGGCGGTATCGCAGTCGGTGCGGCCGCCGTGGCGCTCGCGCAGCTTGCCGATCTCGCGCAAGTAGCTTTCGCGCTGTTGCTGTCGAAATCCCGTTACGTGTCACTCGTCGTCACGCCGCTCGGCTTTGCGCTGGCGGTGTTTGTCACGAACCGGTTTTTCCCGAACTCGCAAGGTAGCGGCATTCCGCAGGCGATCGCGGCCCGTCACCTGACCGACCAGAAAGCACGCGAAAGCCTGGTCTCGCTTCGGATTGCGATCGGCAAGATCATCCTGACCTTGTTCGGCCTTCTATGCGGCGCGTCGGTAGGGCGCGAGGGACCGACAGTCCAGATTGGCGCTTCGATCATGTTCGCGCTCGGCCGCTTCTCGCCGCGGCGTCAGCCCGGCTTGATCCTGGCCGGCGCCGCAGCGGGCGTGGCTGCTGCCTTCAACACCCCGCTCGCCGGCATCGTGTTCGGCATCGAGGAGATGAGCCGCGCGTTCGAGACCCGCACCTCCAGCCTGATCATCACGGCGGTGATTGCCGCAGGCCTGACCTCCCTCGCGTTGATGGGCAACTATACCTATTTTGGCACGACTGATCTCGCCTTGCGCCACGGAATGGATTGGCTCGCCATTCCCGTGTGTGGCGTCGCGGGCGGGCTGGCGGGCGGCTTGTTCAGCCGCATCGTGATCATGATGGCGCGCGGATTTGCAAATCCGGCGGGCCGCGCGATCAAGCGTCATCCGCTCTCGTTCGCCCTGATCTGCGGGCTTGCGGTCGCGATCTGCGGCATCGTGTCCGGCGATGCCATTTACGGCACCGGCTACTCGCAGGTGAAGTCGGCGCTCGAGAGCGGCGCGCCATTGCCGGCGGACTTTGGTTTCCTGAAATTCCTGGCGACGACGTTCGCCTCGATCAGCGGCATTCCCGGCGGCATCTTTGCGCCGTCGCTGGCGGTCGGGGCCGGCATCGGCAGCGATATCGCCTCTCTGTTCCACGGCGCGCCGCTCGCGGCTATCATGCTGCTCGGAATGGTGTCGTATTTCGCCGGCGTCGTTCAGGCGCCGATCACCGCCTTCGTCATCGTGACCGAGATGACCGACAACCACGCGATGGTGGTGCCGCTGATGGCGGCCGCCATGATCGCCTACGCCACCTCGCGTTGGGTTTGCGAGGAGGGGATCTATCACGCCCTTGCGCAAGGCTTTATCGAGCGGGCGAGCCGGCAGCCGGAGGACGAGGGCGCGCATCCTCCCGCCGAAGCTCGGCCCGTGTGAGGCCTACCACCCCTCCAGCACGATCTTGCCGCGCGACTTGCCGCTTTCCAGCAGCGCGTGCGCACGCTTGAGATTGGCGGCATTGATCGCCCCAAAACTCTGGTCCAGCGTGGTGCGCAGCACGCCCTTGTCGATGAGGTCGGAGACGTCGTTGAGCAGGTCGTGCTGGCCGATCATATCAGCCGTCTGGAACGAGGAGCGGGTGAACATCGATTCCCAATGAACCGAGATCGCCTTGCCCTTGAAGGCCGAAACATTGAAGTCCGAGGGATCGTCGATCAGGCCGAACTTGCCCTGAGGGGCCATTACCTCGGCGATCGCCTTGTAGTGCTGATCGGTATAGGTGAGGCTTGCGACGAGGCCAACCGGCGGCAGCTTCAGTTTCTCGAGCTGCTCCTTGATCGGCTGGTTGTGATCGATCACCGCATGCGCGCCGAGCTCCAGGCACCATTTCTGCGACTCCGGCCGCGTCGCGGTCGCGAGCACCGTGAGACCGGTGAGCCGCCGCGCGAGCTGGATCAGGATCGAGCCGACGCCGCCGGCGCCGCCCGTGATCAGAAGCGTGCGCGGATCGACGCTCTTGCCGGGCACCGCGCCGAGCCGGTCGAACAGCAATTCCCAGGCGGTGATAGAGGTCAGTGGGAGCGCCGCGGCCTGCGCGAAAGATAGCGATTTCGGCTTCCTGCCGACGATGCGCTCGTCGACCAGGTGAAATTCGGAGTTGGTGCCCGGGCGCAGGATCGAGCCGGCGTAGAACACTTCATCGCCCACCTTGAACAGGCTGACCTCAGGCCCGACGGCGTCGACCACGCCGGAGGCGTCAAATCCCAAAATCTTGAACTCGCCCGCAGGGGGAGCCGCGCGTTTGCGCACCTTGTAATCCACGGGATTGGCGGAAATCGCCTTCACCGCGACGCGGATGTCGCGTCCCTTCGGTTCCGGTTTGGCGGCTTCAAAATCGACCAGCGCGTCCTTGTCCTCGATCGGCAGCGATTTCTGGTATCCGACGGCCTTCATGAAATTCTCCCTTCGCATCCGCTTGGCAACCCCTCGGCAACCCCTTGGCATCACCTGCGGGAACACATGTCGTGCCGCTATACACTTGGCAAGTACTGTAAATTGGGGGATATAGTCCCTGTTTGGATACTAATGGGAAAATCCAGATGAAGCGCAAAGATTTCGGACACCGGCCGGGCTGTGCGGTGGAGGCGACCCTCGACCTGATCGACGGCAAGTGGAAGGGCGTGATCCTGTTCCATCTGCAATCGGGCACGCAGCGCTTTGGCGAGTTGCGCCGGCGGATGCCGGGGATCACCCAGCGCATGCTGACCAAGCAGCTTCGCGCCCTTGAGGAGGACCGGCTGATCATCCGAAAGGTCTATGCCGAGGTGCCGCCACGCGTTGAATATTGCCTGTCCGAAATCGGCGAGAGTCTCAAACCCGTGATCGATACGCTGAAAGCCTGGGGCGAGAGCCATCAGGAACGGCTATCCTGCGCCCCCATCACAAAAGCGCCGCCACGGGCGGCCTAGCTACGCCGCTTCCAACACCATGTTCTCGGGCCTATCTAAGGCCCACGCATTTTGGGATTTTGCCACATGAAGTTGATCCACCCGCTCTCCGTCCTGCTGATGGCCGCCGGCCTTGCGATGCCGGCTCTCGCGCAGGACCGGAAGGTGCCATCCTCGCCGGCGGAGCTTCGGCTCTCCTACGCGCCGATCGTGCAGCGCGTGCAGCCGGCGGTGGTCAACGTCTATGCCGCCAAGGTCGTGCAGAACCACAATCCGTTCCTGGACGATCCGATCTTCCGCCGCTTCTTCGGGTTGCAGGGCGGACCGCAGGAGCAGATGCAGCGCTCGCTGGGCTCTGGCGTCATGGTCGATCCGTCGGGTCTGGTCGTCACCAACGTGCATGTGATCGAAGGCGCCGACCAGGTGAAGGTGTCACTGTCGGACAAGCGCGAATTCGAGGCCGAGATCGTCCTGAAGGACTCGCGCTCCGATCTCGCGGTGCTCAGACTGAAGGACGTGCACGAGAAATTCCCGACGCTCGATTTCGCCAATTCGGATGAGCTGATGGTCGGCGACGTCGTGCTCGCGATCGGCAATCCCTTCGGCGTCGGCCAGACCGTGACGCACGGCATCATCTCGGCGCTGGCGCGCACGCAGGTCGGCATCACCGACTATCAGTTCTTCATCCAGACCGATGCCGCGATCAACCCCGGCAATTCCGGCGGCGCGCTGGTCGATATGACCGGCCGGCTCGCCGGCATCAACACCGCGATCTATTCGCGCTCCGGCGGCTCGCAGGGCATCGGCTTTGCGATCCCGGCCAACATGGTGCGCGTGGTGGTCGCCTCCGCCAAGAGCGGCGGCAAGGCCGTGAAGCGACCGTGGCTTGGCGCCAAGTTGCAGACGGTGACGCCGGAGATCGCGGAAAGCCTGGGGCTTCATTCGCCGACGGGCGCACTGGTCGCAAGCGTCGTCGCCAACAGCCCGGCGGCGCGGGCCGGGTTGAAATCGTCCGACCTGATCACGGCCATCGACGGCCAGGCGGTCGAGGATCCCAATGCCTTCGACTACCGCTTTGCGACCCATCCGCTCGGCGGCAACTCGCAGTTCGACGTGCAGCGCGGCGGCAAGCCGGTGAAGCTCAGTGTGCCGCTGGAGACCGCGCCCGATGTCGGCCGCAACGAGATCGTGTTGACCTCACGTTCGCCATTCCAGGGCGCCAAGGTCTCCAACATCTCGCCGGCGGTCGCCGACGAGCTGCATCTCGACGCCGACACCGAGGGCGTCGTCGTTACCGAGCTTGCCGATGACTCCACCGCGGCCGGTGTCGGCTTCCAGAAGGGCGACATCATCCTCGCCGTGAACAACAGCAAGATCGGCAAGACCTCCGACCTGGAGAAGGCGACCAACAGCTCGTCGCGGCTCTGGCGCATCACGCTGGTGCGCGGCGGGCAGCAGATCAACGTCCAGCTGGGTGGATGAGCCCGAAACGACCACGCGACGCCGGCGCTACGCTCTTTGCCGCGGCGGGGATGGAGCAGGACGCGCCGCGTCCGCTTCCCGATCGGCTACGTCCGCATAAGCTCGCCGACGTCGTCGGGCAGGACCACATCCTCGGCCCCGACGGCGCGCTGACGCGTATGCTGGAGACGCGCACGCTGGGCTCGCTGGTGTTCTGGGGCCCGCCCGGCACCGGCAAGACCACGGTGGCGCGGCTCTTGGCTGACGCGACCGAGCTGCATTTCGAGCAGCTGTCAGCCGTCTTCTCCGGCGTTGCCGACCTGAAGAAGGCGTTCGATGCGGCGCGCGCCCGCCGCGAGACGGGCAAGGGTACGCTGCTCTTTGTCGACGAGGTTCACCGATTCAACCGCGCTCAGCAGGACTCGTTCCTGCCCGTGATGGAAGACGGCACCGTGGTGTTGGTCGGCGCCACCACCGAAAACCCATCCTTCGAGCTCAACGCGGCGTTGCTCTCTCGCGCGCGCGTGCTGGTGTTCCATTCGCTCGATGCGGCCGCGATCGAGAAGCTCTACGCCCATGCGGAGGAGGTCGAGGACAAGAAGCTGCCGCTCGATCTCGAGGCCCGCGCCGCGCTGGTGCGCATGGCCGATGGCGATGGCCGTGCCGCGTTGACGCTCGCCGAAGAGGTCTGGCGCTCGGCGCGCGGCGGCGAGATTTTCAATGCGGCGCAGTTGCAGGAGATATTGCAGCGGCGTGCGCCGATCTACGACAAATCCGCCGATGGCCATTACAACCTGATCTCGGCCTTGCATAAATCGGTCCGCGGCTCCGATCCCGATGCGGCGCTGTATTATCTCGCGCGCATGCTCGATGCCGGCGAGGATCCGCTGTTCCTGGCGCGGCGCGTGGTGCGGATGGCGGTCGAGGACATCGGCCTTGCCGACCCGCAGGCGCTGGTCATCGCCAACGCCGCCAAGGATGCCTATGATTTCCTCGGCTCGCCCGAAGGCGAGCTCGCCATCGCGCAGGCCGTGATCTATGTCGCGACCGCGCCAAAATCGAACGCGGCCTACATGGCCTTCGGTGCCGCCAAGCGCGTCGCCAAGGAAGCGGGCTCGCTCTTGCCGCCAAAGCATATCCTCAATTCGCCGACCAAGCTGATGAAACAGGAAGGCTATGGCTCCGGCTACGAATACGATCACGATGCGCCGGAAGCGTTTTCCGGCCAGGACTATTTCCCCGAAGCGCTCGGACGGCAGAGCTTCTACAATCCGCCCGAGCGCGGTTTCGAGCGCGAGATCAGAAGGCGCCTCGATTATTGGGCCAAGCTGAGGCGCGAGCGCGGTGGCTAGTCACACTACGCGGCGGCTGCCCCCGCTTTCATCCAGGCCAGCACCGTCTCGAGCCGCGTGACCACGTCGCTGGTCTCGAGCACCTGCTGCTTTTTGTCGATGTCGACCTTCAGGAGCTGCGCGATCATGTCCGCCAGCACGCCAGGCTCTTGCGAATAGCCATAGAGATATGGGGGCACGGCCGTATTGGCGTACGCGGGGTAAAAAAGCAGCACTTCGCGCATGGGCACGAACGCCTCTTGATCTGCCGCGCGTGCTTCTTCGATCGGCGCGATCTCGGCCGACAGAAAGTCGCCCGGATGCGGCCCGACAATCGCAGCACGCGCGGAGCAGGACACTTTGACTCGCCAACTTCCGTTGGGCAGCTCCACGCGCTGAATGATATCGGCGGTGACCCCGACCGGATAGAGCCCGGCGAAGTCGGGATCGTCGTCAAGCCTGTGTTTCTGTGCGACCACGAAGAGACGGCCGTCGCCGGCCATCGCGCTTTCGATGGCACGCTTGGTCTTGTCGCGTCCGACAAAAATCGGCGCCATCAATTGCGGGAAGAACACGACATCCCGCATTGGTGTTACGGGAAGCGCGTTGCCGTGGCTGGGTGATGGGAGAGGTGGCTTGGCCGTGGGCGTGGTGTCGGTCGTCTGAATGGCTGCCGACAGCACGTTCCAGTCGTGAAAGCCAAGGGTCTTGGCAATCACTTCAAGGCTTTCGCTGTGGGTGAGGGTGATCGATTTGGTTTTCAGCGCATCGCGCAGTGTTTGCGCCATGGCTTTAGCGTCGCGAAAATCGCGCATGGATGGTCCTCTGCTTTGGCGAACGGGAAAATCAGATGCTTGCGTTACTGAGTCGTTCGCTTGGGGCAAAGGAGGCCGGAAGCGGCTTGATACGTTCACCATACCCTAAAGGGTGCAAGCAGCGGGGTCGTATCCACCCGCGAAAAATATGCATCCGGACCGGCACACTGTCAATGTGATCGGAACACGTGCGGAATGTTGTCGGTGAAATGTGTGATCGCATTCACCAGGCGCGCTCGCGCATCGTGCTAGATTTTCGCTGCGTCAATTGGTCAGGGAAACTTTCGCATTCGCTTCATTGACAGCGAACGGATACACGCCCTAGGGTAGCGGTGTTTCAAAAGAACACCCCATTCAAATTATTCTCGTTGAAGATGGCCGCGCACTGCGTCGTGCCACGCGATCGCGGCAATCGACCGGCGGCTTTGAGAACGTTTCGTTTCGGTCAGCTTCTTTTCAACCAAGCGAGGCTTTGCAATGGCCTTCACACGTCAGAATGTCTGGGAATTGGGCGGGGATTGGGCTGATCCGATCCTCTGGTATGCGCGCGGCGTCAAGGCGATGCAGGCGCGGGCGCTGAACGATCCGACCGGCTGGAGGTTCTTCGGCGCGATCCACGGCTTCGATCCGAGCCTGTGGCAGCCGCTCGGATTTTTGAGCTCCAGCGATGAGATGCCGAGCAGGAGTGACCAGAGTACCTACTGGGCACAATGCCAGCATGGCAGCTTTTATTTCCTGCCCTGGCATCGCGGTTATCTGCTCGCATTCGAAGCCATCGTGCGCGATGCCATCACGCAGGCAGGAGGTCCGGGCGCGACCTGGGCGCTGCCTTACTGGAACTATTTCAAGTCAGGCCAAAACCAGTTGCCGGCTGCATTCGCTTCGCAGGATTGGCCCGATGGCACGGGCGACAATCCGCTCTTTGTCACCCAGCGCTTCGGGCCAAACAACGACGGCAATGTCTTCATTCCAATGGATCAGGTTGACCAGAACGCGCTCGGCGATACCAGGTTTGTCGGTCCAGGGCAGGGCGGCAGCCAGGGCTTTGGCGGTGTCGCCACCGGCTTCTCGCATGGCGGACGAAACCATGGCGGCGTGGAAAGCCAACCGCACGACATGGTGCATTCCCTGGTGGGCGGCGGCGACGATCAGAATCTGGGATTGATGTCATTCCCCGATCTGGCGGGGCTTGATCCGATCTTCTGGCTGCACCACTCCAACATCGACCGGCTGTGGGAGGTGTGGAACAAGAGCAGCCCCTCGCATACCGATCCCACCGATAACAGATGGGTGAAGGGACCCGCGAGCGTCGGCCAGCGCGCGTTCGTCATGCCGATGCCGGGTGGCCGGAGCTGGACCTATACGCCCGCGGATACGACCAGCCTCGCGACATTGGGCTATACTTACGACGATCTTTCGGCACCTGGCCTGCCGCAGATCGCCTCACGGCGCCAACGCCTGGGGCTTGGCGTGGCGCCGGCCGAACCGCCCGGGAGAGCTGCGATGCCTGAACATGTCGAATTGCTCGGTGCCGGCAAGGGTGGCTTCAGCCTGACCGGTTCGGGAGCCAGCACCTCCGTTCAGCTCGATCATGCCGTGCGCGGCAAGGTGTCCACGAACCTGGGGATGGCCGGCGGGCCGGCGGTGCCCGATCGCATTTTCCTCAACCTTGAGAATGTGCGCGGCACCAACGATGCGACAACGTTCAGCGTCTATGTCAACCTGCCCGACGGCGAAGATCCCGCGAAACATCCCGAGCTCAAGGCCGGCAATGTCGCGCTGTTCGGCCTCAGCAAGGCGAGCGCGATGGATGGTACGCATGCCGGTGACGGCCTGACGCTGACGGTCGAGATCACGCATGTCATCGACACGCTGCATCTGGCCGGCCAGCTGAATGTGAACCAGCTTCATGTTCGCCTGGTGCCGAACAGGCCGGTGCCTGATGCCAAGCCCATCACCATCGGCAATATCAGCATCTTCCGCCAGTCTCACACGCCATAGGGGGGCGGAAATGCAGCGCATGGCGGGCCGGCATCAATTGTGGCTCCTGCTCATGGGGGTGACCATCCTGGTCGCATGGCTGTTGCTCATCTTCGTCGGCGGCGCCTTCTCGCTGCCGTCGTTCTGCTCGGCGCGCGGGTGGAGCGCGCCGCCGCTCCCGGCGTTGTTCGAGCTCGCACTGCTCTTCAATTCGCCTGGGCAACTCGCGATCGGCTGGACGCTGATGGTCCTCGCGATGATGCTGCCACTCGCGATCGCGCCCTTGTGGCATGTGCGCGAGCGGAGCTTCGCGAGACGGCGAGGGCGATCGATGACGCTGTTTGTCGCGGGCTTCATCGCGGCCTGGATATTGGCCGGCGTGATCCTGCAGACCGTTGCGCTTCTGGCACGATTGATGGTGCCAGAGCCGCTCGCCTGTCTCGGCCTTGCGCTCGCCATGGCGCTGCTCTGGCAGGTCTCTCCCGCAAAGCAATGGTTCCTCAACCGCTGCCACCAACGGCCGCCGCTGGCTGCCTTCGGCTTCGCCGCAGACCTCGATGCGTTTGCATTCGGCGTCCGCAATGGTGCGGTCTGCACCGGCGCATGTTGGGCCTTGATGCTTGCAACTCTGCTGATCGGGCCGGGCCAGCTGCCCGCGATGATCGTCGTCACGCTGTTCAGCCTCGCTGAGACGATCGAAGACCCGGCGCCGCTCACCTGGCGCTGGCGCGGCGGGGCCAAGGCGCTGCGCATCCTTGCGGCGTGGTGGCCGAAGCGGCAGGAACGGCAGCAGATCAGCGAGGTCTACCCGTGAAACTCGGAATCCCCGTCTATCAAGGTGTCGATCTGCTCGACGTCACCGGTCCGCTCGAAACCTGCTCCGTCCACTGGTGAGCGGTACCGATTTAGGCTTTGTGATCACCGCTCAGGGGGAGGTTTGCGCGGATCCGGGCAATGCAACCTGAAAACGTTAGCGGTGAACCTTTAGGTCAACGCGAGAATCAAATATCCGTCGGATAGGACTAGTAATTGCGGTGTCGCAATGAACGATCGCGAGGGCAACGCGGCTATAGAGTGTGCCGAATCAGGCCAGGGCACTGACGGCAGTGTAGTTCGGTTTTATGAGTTGGGCATCGATCACATGCGCGCCGGCCGATTTCTTGAGGCCCAGCGCAGTTGCGAGCAAGCGCTTGCCCTCGCGCCCGATCATGCTGACGCGCTGCACCTAGTGGTTCATCACAGTGATTTTGACGTTTTGATACCGAGCCATTCGAGGATCGGCAGGCTTTCGGGTGGCACGAGGATTTCGATGCTTCTGGGGACGCCGGGTTGACGTCGGATGAAG
>Ga0210401_10008730_pt1 | contig 10023 bp, 7 predicted proteins | sample IncBWH32MmetaG_FD_150866 | JGI IMG/M metagenome (GOLD analysis project Ga0210401, IMG submission 150866) | Forest soil microbial communities from Barre Woods Harvard Forest LTER site, Petersham, Massachusetts, United States - Inc-BW-H-32-M | ecosystem: Environmental > Terrestrial > Soil >... | reverse complement strand
CACCGGGGTCGGGGGCATCCTGCGCGACATCTTCGCGATCGGCGCGCGCCCGATCGCGGTGCTCGACTCGCTGCGCTTTGGTGACGTGCGGACAGGCGCCGGCGCCGCGCCGGGCACGCCCGCCCCTCCCCCTCCTCCCCCCACCCCATCCGCTGAGAACACTCCCCCGGCGCCGCCCGCCGCGCTCGCGTCCGACCGCGCGCGCTACCTGCTCGACGGCGCCGTCGGCGGCATCGGCCACTACGGCAACTCGATCGGCGTGCCGACGGTCGGCGGCGAGGTGTATTTCGAGGGGCCCTACGCGCAGAGCTGCCTGGTGAACGCGATGGCGCTCGGGCTGTGCGAGCGCGGGCGGCTGGTGCGCAGCGCGGCGGCGGGACCCGGCAACACGGTGGTGCTGTTCGGCGCCTGCACCGGACGCGACGGGATCGGCGGGGCCTCGGTGCTGGCCTCCGCGGAGCTCGGCGAGGCCGACGAGCACAAGCGCCCCACCGTGCAGGTCGGCGACCCGTTCGCGGAGAAGAAGCTGCTGGAGTGCACGCTTGAGCTGTTGGAGCGGGGCCTCCTGGTCGCGCTGCAGGACCTCGGCGCCGCCGGACTCACCTCCTCGGCCTCGGAGATGGCGTCCAAGGGCGAAGTGGGCATCGACATCGACGTGTCACGTGTCCCCCTGCGCGAGCCGGGGATGGAGCCGTTCGAGATCATGGTGTCGGAGTCCCAGGAGCGGATGCTGTGTGTGGTCGCGCCGGAGGAGGTTGCGGCGGTGCTGGCGCTGTGCGAGAAGTGGGAGGTCGGCGGCGCGGCGATTGGCACGGTCACCGATGCGCACCGGATGCGCGTGTTCGACGGCGAGCAGCTCGTGGGGGACATGCCGGTGCGTGCTTTGGTGGACGAGTGCCCGCTGTACGACCTGCGCCCGGCGCGGCCCACCGAGCCGATCTACGCCACGCCGGCGCCCACGCTCGCGCCCGACGCCTCCCCGCGCGAGACGCTGCTGGCGTTGCTGGCGTCGCCCAACATCGCCTCGCGCCGTCCCCTCTTCGAGCAGTACGACGCGATCGTGCAGTCTCGCACCGTGCGCCGCCCGGAGCAGGCCGACGCGGCGGTGCTGATGCTGCCCCCCGAATCCCACCTGGCCGGCGCGGAGGGCGAGGTGAGGGGAGGGGAGGAGGAGAATGGGTTCGCCGGGCCCATGCCGGCGCTCGCCGTGAGCATCGACGGCAACGGCCGCCGCGTGGCGGCCGATCCCTACCGCGGCACGGTGGAGGCGGCGCTCGAGTGCGCCGCCAACCTCGCGTGCGCCGGCGCGGAGCCGCTCGGCGCCACCAACAACCTCAACTTCGGCAACCCCGAGAAGCCGCATATCGCCTGGCAGCTGAGCGAAGCGGTGCGCGGGCTCGGCGACGCCTGCCGGGCGCTTGAGGCGCCGATCGTCGGCGGCAACGTCTCGCTCTACAACGAGTCGCCCTCCGGCCCGATCTACCCCACGCCCGTGATCGGCATGGTGGGCCGCCTCCCCGACGCCGCGCGCGCGGGGCGGCTTGGGTTCGCGCACGCGGGCGACGCGGTCGCGCTGGTGGGGCCGTTCGCGCCGTCGCTGGCGGCGAGCGAGCTGGCGAAGCTGCGCGGCGAGCCGCTGCCCGACGGGTTGCCCGAGACCGACCTCGACGCCGTGCTCGCGGCGCAGGCCGCCGTGCGCGGAGCGGTGCGCACGGGCGCGCTCAGCAGCGCCCACGACATCGCCGAGGGCGGCCTCGCGGTGGCGCTCGCGGAGTGCTGCCTGGCGGGCGCGGTGGGGGCGGAGGTCGCGCTCGGCGCGGTGCCCGACGTGACGGCCGCCCTCTTCGGCGAGGCGCCGGGCGGCTTCGTGGTCTCCGGCCCAAGCGAAGCGCTCGCCAAGCTCGCCGGGCGCGTCCCGCTGCGGATGTTGGGCATGGTCGATGGCACTGTATTGACGATCACGACAGGCACCGAGACCCTAAGCGCAACCCTCACGGAGCTGGCCGACGCCCACGGGGCGCTCGCGGAGTTGTTTCCATGAGAGGGCGGCCAGGCGGCCTCGGCCGCCTGGCCGAAACGGGGGTTCGCGCCGAAGGCGCGTGTCTCCCGGCTTCGGTCGGGCCCCTCTTCTTCCAGACCCCCTGCTAGCTTGTGCGTGTGAGGCCCACGCCTGGCCGCGCTGAGGATCGCGATGGGCCGCGCGACGAGTGCGGCGTCTTCGGCATATACGCACCGGGGCACGACGTCTCACGACTGTCGTACTTCGCGCTGTACGCGCTTCAGCACCGCGGCCAGGAGTCGGCGGGGATCGCGGCGGCCGACCGCGGCGGGCAGATCCTCACGCGCCGCGAGCTCGGCCTCGTCAGCCAGGTGTTCAGCGAGAGCGACCTGCGCACGCTCGCCGGCGACCTGGCGATCGGGCATGTGCGCTACTCGACCACCGGGTCGAACGCGTGGGAGAACTCGCAGCCGGTGCACCGCTCCGACGGCACGCACGGCTCCCACCGCGAGTTGGCGCTGGCGCACAACGGCAACCTCATCAACGCGCTCGCCCTGCACGGCGAGCTGACCGCGCGTGGCGTGACGTTCAGCTCGACTTCCGACTCGGAGATCGTCGCCGCGCTGATCGCCACGCACTCGGCGGCAAACGTGGAGGACGCGATCGCCGACATCCTGCCGCGCCTGCGCGGCGCCTTCTCGATCGTGGCGATGACCAAGGACCGCGTGCTCGCCTTCCGCGACCCCCACGGCCTGCGCCCGCTGGCGCTCGGCACGCTGCCGCCGAACGGCGACGGTGAGATCCACCACTGCATCGCCAGCGAGTCGTGCGCGTTCGACATCATCGGCGCTCGCCACCTGCGCGACGTGCGCCCGGGCGAGCTGGTGTCGATCGGCGCCGACGGCGTGCGCTCCCGCCAGATCGTGGAGGGCGCGCGCGCGGCGTTCTGCGTGTTCGAGTACATCTACTTCGCCCGCCCCGACTCGCGCATGAACGGCCAGGCGCTGCAGGTCGCGCGTGGGCGCATGGGCGAGATCCTGTGGCGCGAGGCGCCCGTCGACGCCGATATCGTGATCGCCGTCCCCGACTCCGGCAACCCCGCCGCCCGCGGCCTCGCGCGCGCGAGCGGCATCCCCCAGGACGACGGCTTCGTCAAGAACCGCTACGTCGCGCGCACCTTCATCCAGCCCGGCCAGGAGCTGCGCAAGCACGGTTTGCGGCTGAAGTTCAACCCGCTCCCCGAGGTGATCGCGGGCAAGCGCCTGATCGTCGTCGACGACTCGATCGTGCGCGGCAACACCACCCGCCAGATCGTGGCGATGCTGCGCGACGCCGGCGCCCGCGAGGTGCACATGCGGATCTCCGCCCCCCCGATCAAGCACCCCTGCCACTACGGCATCGACATGTCAACGCGCGAGGAGATGATTGCTCACAACCGCACCACCGCCGAGGTCGCAGCCGAGCTCGGCTGCAACTCGCTGCACTACCTGACGCTCGCGGGCGTCTACGAGGCGGTCGGCGCCGGGGCGAGTGGGCGCCAATCCCACTGCGATGCCTGCTTCAGCGGCGACTACCCGTTGCCGGGCACGGGCGACGCGGCTGGCAAGTACGCGCTGGAGGAGCCGGCGGGGGCGGTGCTGCCGCTCGCGCGGGCGTAGGCGGGGGCGCGACCGACCACCCCGGCCCTGACTGCTCACCCCGGCCGGCCGCCCAAACGCGCGGCTCGCGCTCCCGCCTCAGTGCCCGACCCCCCCACCGCGACCCGCGCCGCGCGACGGGGACCGAGGAACGGGGCGAGCGCGATGTACACGACCTTGGGCGCGAGCGATGGCAGCAACTCGATCGGCTCGCGCTGGATGTGGGCCTGCAGCAGCTCCCAGATCGCGCCGCCAATCGCGTCGGCGGCGATCGCCGGCATCGGGCGGATGCCCGCGACCTCGGCGCTGGGCCGCAGGTAGGCGACGAACGCCGCCACGATCTCGTCGCGCAGCTGCAGCGCCTCGGGGTCGGCGGTGAAGACGTCCACGAACCCCAGCCGCGCGTGGCCGGGCTCGACCGCGAGGAAGCGCAGGTACGCCTGTAGGCCGGCCGCCACCGCGCGCGGCCAGTCGCCGGCGTGCACGGCGTACGCTTCGACGGCGGCCTGAAAGCCCCACTCGCCGCCCGTGCGCCCGGCGGCGAGGAAGGCCTCGCGCTTGCCGGGGAAGTGCTCGTAGAAGGTCTTGTGCGAGACGTTGGCGCGGCGGGCGATCTCGGTGACCGTGAGCGCGGGGTAGCCGCGCTCGGCGACGATGTCGGCGACCGCATCCATGATCCGCTCGCGCTGGCTGTAGCGGATGAACTCCGGCGTCAGGTCGTGCCGCCCGCTGGGCAGCCGCGTGAAGCGCTCGCGCGGGGAGTCCGGCCGATCCCCTGCCGGCGGGGACAGCGCGCCGGCCGCGGATGCCGTCACGATCGCGGGCGCGGCCGGCGGGTAGGCGAGCACCCATGCGGTCAGCGGCTCGGCCAGCTGTGGCAGCTCCGGCGCCTCGCCGCGGCGCAGGCGGATCGCGACGACCTCGCGCAGCCCGCCCAGCACCGCCCTGATCGTGAGGTCGTCCACCGCCGCGGTGGTGCCGCGACGCAGGCGGCTGGTGAGCGCCAGCAGCGCGCGGTTGTAGTGCTCGCGACCGCGCTCGCCGCCGCCAAGCCCCCCGTAGATGAAGAACGCGACCGCGTCGGGGTCGGCGGCGGCGAGCGCGAGGAACGTGGCGATCCCGGCGTGGATCGCGCCGGTGGCGTCGCGGGCGCGGCGGTGGGCGGTGACGATCGCGCGGCTGATGCGCCGCGCGACCTCGTCGTAGGCGTCGAGGAAGCACGCCTCCTTATCGCGGTAGAGCGCATAGAAGGTCGGGCGTGAGACGTGGGCGAGACGCAGCACGTCGTCGACGCGCACCGCGTGGTAGCCGCCGCGCACCACCAGCTCGACGATCGCCGCGCGCAGCCGCGTGCGCTGGTGACGGGCGACGGCCTCGGCGTCGAGCCCGTGAAGCCCCGGCGGGAGCGCGCGATAGCGCTCCTCGCTGGTCTGCCTGCTGCTCATCCCGACTCCGAATCATTGGGGTCCACCGGCGGACGACTCCTCTCCACGGAGACCTTCGTGCCGGCCGCCGGCCGCCGCACCCGACCGTCGCGCCCGACCGCCGCCCGCCGCACGAGCGGGCGATCCACGCTCGATGTTACCGGCCGAGCGTTGACATGAGGTGAGGACGTTGTACGGAGATCGCCGCGGTTGCTTCTTCCTCCCATTTGAAAACTCCTTTATTGCCTCATAAACTCTTTCTTGACATAATGTCAGATGGTGTGTTACAGTTCAACCGTAGGGCGCGACAGAAAAGGATCCAACAGGTGGCGGATCGCCTTCAAGGGCGCATCCATAGGGAAGGTGGAGCGAGTGTCATGTCGATGGTGGCGGCATCGACGAGTGTGCTTGGGAACCTCCTGAGTACATCGTCATATACAAAGCTCAAGTTACGGACACACGGCCCGAGAAGGCTCTGGGGGCGCACGGGGGAGGCGATCGGCGATGGCCGCGCGCGGCCCTGAGACCACACCACGCGCGCGCCGGGCGGCGACCGGCGGGGGGCGCCGGAGCCCGAGTCGCGCCGTGCGGCTGATCCCCGCGACCGGCGAGGAGACGCGCACCTCCACCGAGGCCCAGCGCGCGCGTCTGCTGGGCGCGACCGTCCACAGCGTCGCCGAGCTGGGCTACGCGAAGCTGAGCGTCGCCGATGTGGTGGCGCGTGCCGGCGCTTCGCGCGAAACCTTCTACCAGATCTTCGCCAACCGCGAAGAGGCCTTCCTGGAGGCGCTGAACGACACGGTCGCGCGCGCCGGCGCCCGTGCCGGCGCGGCGGCGGCCGAGCAGCAGACGTGGGAGGGCCGGCTGCGCGCCGGGCTGGAGACGGTGCTGCGAACGCTAGAGGAGGAGCCGGCGCTGGCGCGCGTGCTCGCCGAGTCGCAGCGAGGTGGGCCGCGCGTGCTCAAGCGGCGCACGGAGATCCTCGATGAGCTGGCGCGGATCGTGGACGGCGGCCGCGAGCTCGCGCGCGACGACGGGCCGCCCCCGCTCACCGCCCACAGCCTCGTCGCGGGCGCGGTGTCGGTGGTGCACGAGCGCCTGCTCACCCCCGCCGCGGGATCGCTCACCGAGCTGGTGGGGCCGCTGATGAGCATGATCGTGTTCCCCTACCGCGGTCCCGCGGCGGCGACCGCCGAGCTCGAGCGCCCGGTCAAACGCCGCCGGCGCAAAGCGCGCGCGCAGCGGCGTCCGGCGCCGCTGGAGGGCATCGAGAGCCGTCTCACCTACCTGATGATGCGCGTGCTCGGCTTCGTCGCGGAGCATCCGGGGGCCAGCAACCGCGAGGTGGGCGACGGCGTGGGGATCGTGGACGGCGGGCAGATCTCAAAGCTGCTCGCGCGTCTGTCCTCACTCGGCCTGATCGAGAACGCCGCGCAGGGCAGCGGCAGGGGCGTGCCCAACGCCTGGCGGATCGCGCCGCGCGGCGACCAGATCAGGCATACGCTGCAGCTTTAGCGCAAGCACCGGTACGCTTCGGGCGCCTTGACCGCTCCCGAGACGCTGCTGCCGATCGCCGTGCTGGTGTCAGGCACAGGCACCAACCTGCAGACGCTGCTCGACACCGTGCACGGGCGCGAGGCCGAGATCGTCGCGGTGGCCGCCAACGTCGCCGACGCCCAGGGGCTGGCGCGCGCACGCGAGCGCGGCGTGCCCACCGCCGTGTTCGCGCGCTCCGACCACGACGACCGCGTCGCGCGCGACCGCGCGCTGGCGGAGTGGCTGAGCGAGCACGGCGCGCGGCTGGTGGTGCTCGCCGGCTACATGGAGCTGGTCGGCGAGCCCCTGCTGGAGCGTTTTCGCGACGCGATCGTCAACGTGCACCCCTCGCTGCTGCCCGCCTTCCCGGGCCTGCACGCGATCGAGCAGGCGCTCGCGTATGGGGTGAAGGTGTTCGGGGTCACCGTGCACTTCGTCGATGCCGGCGTGGACTCGGGGCCGGTGATCCTGCAGGGGGCGCGGGAGCTGCCGGACGCGCGCGAGCCGGCGGCGGTGCTGGCGGCGCTGCGCCCGCTGGAGCACGCGCTGCTGCCCGAAGCGGTGCGGCTGTTCGCCCGCGGGGCGCTCAGCCGCGATCCCGAGAATCCGCGCCGGGTGACGATCGCGACGCCCCAATGAGAAGCGATCGGATCGGGGGGATCGGGGTAAGCACGGGCTCGCGCTGCGCCAACCGGCGTTTGACCCGAGATCTCGGCACATGGTCGCCACCGGCAGATAGGCTCTGGAGGTGGCCTCGGAGGTGACACCGGCAGCCGGCCTCGAACACACGGCACCCGGCGAGGTGCGGATGCGCCGTGCGCTGCTGTCGGTCTCCGACAAGACGGGGGTCGTCGACTTCGCACGCGGGCTCGCCGAGCTCGGCGTGGAGCTGATCTCCACCGGCGGCACCGCGCGAGCGCTTGACGACGCCGGGCTGCAGGTGCGCGCGATCGACGACTTCACCGGCTTCCCGGAGATGATGGATGGGCGCGTGAAGACACTGCACCCACGGCTTTACGCCGGGCTGCTGGCGCTGCGCGACAACGAGGAGCACCTGCGCGCCGCCGCCGAACACGGGATCGAGCCGGTGGATCTGGTGTGCGTCAACCTCTACCCGTTCGAGCAAACCGTCGCGCGCGGCGACGCCACGCCGGCGGAGATCGTCGAGAACATCGACATCGGCGGGCCGACGATGATCCGCGCCGCCGCCAAGAACCACCCGTTCGCGGCGGTGCTCGTCGACCCCGGCGCCTACGACGCGGTGCTCGCCGAGCTGCGCGAGTCGGGCGGTCGCCTGTCGCCGGCCACACGCGAGCGGCTGGCTGCCGAGGCGTTTGCGCTCACCGCCCGCTACGACGCGGCGATCTCCACCTGGTTTGGCCTGCGCACCCACGGCGAGGGCTTCCCACAGCACTGGCGCGACGCGTACGAGAAGGTGACCGATCTGCGCTACGGCGAGAACCCCCACCAGAGCGCCGCCTTCTACGCGCGCGCGGGCTCGCCGACCCACCTGCTCGACGGCGTGGAGCAGCTGCACGGCAAGGAGCTGTCGTTCAACAACCTGCTCGACCTCGACAGCGCGCGCGGACTGGTGGAGGATCTCGGTGCGGCGGGCGCGTTGCGCGATGACGTGGAAGCGGGGGCGGGCGCACAGCGCGGCGGGGAGGGCGCGGGCGCACCCGCCGCGTGCGCGATCGTCAAGCACAACAACCCCTGCGGCTGCGCCGTCGCCGGGGATGCGCGGGAGGCCTACGAACGGGCCTTCGCGTGCGACCCCGACAGCGCCTTCGGTGGCGTGATCGCGCTCAACCGCACGGTGGATCGCGCCTGCGCGGAAGCGCTCGCCAAGCAGTTCATCGAGGTGCTGCTGGCGCCCGGCTACGACGCGGGCGCGTTGGAGGTGCTGCGCGAGAAAAAAAACGTGCGCCTGCTGGAGCTGCGACGGTGGCCAGTCCCCGGCAGCGAGGTGGAAGGCAAGCCGGTGACCGGCGGCCAGCTCGTGCAGACGCGGGACGCGGTGCTCGAGACACGCGCGCAGATGCACGCGATGGGCACCCACCAGCCGAGCGAGGCGCAGTGGCGGGATCTGCTGTTCGCCTGGGTCGTCTGCCGCCACGTACGCTCCAACGCGATCGTGATCGCCGGCGGCGGCGCCACGATCGGCATCGGCGCGGGGCAGATGAGCCGTGTGGACGCGGTGAGGATCGCGATCGAGAAGGCGCATCGGTTCCGCCCGGAGCAGCTTCTCGGCGCGTCCCTGGCCTCCGACGCGTTCTTCCCGTTCGCCGACGGCCCACAGCTGGCGATCGACGCCGGCGTCACGGCGGTCATCCAGCCGGGCGGCTCGGTGCGCGACGAGGAGGTCGTCGCCGTCGCCGACGCCGCCGGCGTGGCGATGGTGGCCACGGGTGTGCGCCACTTCCGGCACTGACGCGCGCCGACGGCCACACGCCGCCGCCACCTCCGCGCGCGCGGCCGAAGAATATGTGGCTCCCGGGCGCACCGTCCGTGTGCGCCGCTTCTGGCACCGACGCGCTGGCCACGGTACGGAAGTTTCGCTGGACGCGCTGCGGCGGTTCTCCCGAAGAAGCGGCTTCTCGCGCGAAAAAAAGCCCTTCTGTTTTTATTCTACGATATATCGTGCTACTATGTGATCTTTCAACGATAGGAGCTAGATATGCATCATCATCACCACCACACGACACACGAGGGACGCTGCAGCCCGCGCCGCTCCGGAGGGCCCCGCGGCGGGTTCGGCTTCCCGCTCGGCGGGTTCGGTCCCGGCGGCGGAGGGCCCCCGTGGCGCGGCGGGCGCAAGGCGCGGCGCGGCGACATCCGCACCGCGGCGCTGCTGCTGCTCGCAGAGGAGCCGCGCAACGGCTACCAGATCATGCAGGAGGTGGAGGAGCGCAGCGAGGGCGCGTGGCGCCCCAGCCCCGGCTCGGTGTACCCGGCGCTCCAGCAGCTCGAAGACGAGGGTCTGATTCGCGCCGAGGAGGTGGAGGGGCGCAAGCTCTTCCGGCTCACGGTCGAGGGTCTCGCCAAGGTCGAAGAGCGCGACGCCGAGCGCCCCGCGCCATGGGAGCAGATGGGCGGCGAGCCCGGCTCCAAGGCGCACGAGCTCGGGCGGGCGATGCGCGACGTCGCGTACGCCTTCGCGCAGGTGATGCGCGCCGGCAGCGAGGAGCAGCAGGAGCAGGCCCGCCAGGTGCTGACCAACGCGCGCCGAGAGCTGTATCGCATCCTCGCCGACGGAACCGAGCCCGAGAGCGCGGAAAACCACTGACGGCCGCGCTACGGTGATCTCCGGCCCTCGATCGCCGGGGGCCGGAGACGCCGCGACCGCGACAATGAGCCCGAGCTCCCCCGACCCCATCCCTTTCGCCGCCGTCCCCGCCTCGCCCAGCGGCGCGCGCGCGCAAACTCG
>Ga0210401_10008729_pt1 | contig 10023 bp, 7 predicted proteins | sample IncBWH32MmetaG_FD_150866 | JGI IMG/M metagenome (GOLD analysis project Ga0210401, IMG submission 150866) | Forest soil microbial communities from Barre Woods Harvard Forest LTER site, Petersham, Massachusetts, United States - Inc-BW-H-32-M | ecosystem: Environmental > Terrestrial > Soil >... | reverse complement strand
ACTGGGAATTGGGACCAGTTTGCCTGAAATGATGGCGCTTCGCAGAAACCAGTATTGGAGGGATGTCACCTGATGACTTTCGGGTCAGCTATTGGCGATCAGGACTGGAGAGCGAAGATCTGAGACGATCTTGGGGCGCTTGCTTTCTTGCTTTAGCGGTGAGGTTGCCAGTTGTTGCGTGGACACAGACAGAAGTGTCTGTTGCTACATCGACTGGGGATTAGTGGGGGAGCAGGCCGTAGACGTCTACTTCGCCTTTTGTGCCCAGGTATAGCTTTCCGTTAACGATGGAGGGCATGGCGAAGCGGAGGGCTGTGCCGGGGCGGTCGCGTTGGCTATTTTGTTCCGTCGTGTACAGCTGATGGGTTACGTCCGCGGCGTCGTAGGCGTAGAGAATGACCGGGCGGCCTGGAGGTTCGTTCCAGTTTTTGGACGAGGCGGCCCAGACTATGGCGTCTTTCGAGCCGTTTGCGGAGATGACCGGTGTGGCGCCGGAATCGAGAAAGCGGTCGTTGCCTGTGGCTTTTAGTTTTAGCTGGCCGTGGTCGACGGTGAAATCTTCCAGCGGCTTTTCGCTGCCGATGAAGAAGACGTTCTGGTTCCAGTAGGCCATGGCTCCGAAGGCGCCATGGGAGGCGGCGATCGTTTGGATAGCGTGAGGGTCGTCGCCAGGTTGAAATTTGCCAAGGTGGTCTCGATCGATCACGTAGATCTTGCCTTCTTTGCCGGCGGTTACGAGCACGTGGGAATGGGCGCCGGGTTGATCGGGGAGCAGGACCGGGCCGCTGGAGCCGAGGTCGTTATCGCGCTCGTTGAGTTGAACTTGATTTGAGGGCGTGAAGTAATCGAGGAGCTTAAGGGTCTGGCCCTGAGAGCTTAATTTCAGGACGGAGTCGCCGAAGTCGCGGCCGTTTGTTGCAGCATCGAATTCGCCGTTTCCGGTGACCACGAAGATGTTGCCGTCTTTGTCGGCTGCGGGACCGGCGTCGCCTTGCCAGATGGCGCTATCGGAAGCATCAGGCGAAGTGTTGAAGACGGATTTCTGTGCCAGGGTTTGCGCATCGTAGGCCATCAGCCAGCCATGGTATGGGCCCACGTCACATGACGAGCCCCAAGCGAGATAGACAGTGGCGTTGGCCAGGAGTAACGCCGCGCGCGGGTTTTCGCGTTGCGGATCGAAGGGAATCTGTCCGGCGGCGTGGCCGCTTCCGGTGCCCTTTACCGAGGCCTGGATTTCGACCGGGCCGCCGAATTTTTCCGCGCCGGTAGTGATTGCGAGAGCGTGGAGGCGCTGCTTGAATACCGCGGCGTGGAGTAGTCCTTTGCTTTCTTTCGTGCGCGCCAAAACGTAGAGGGTGCCGGTCTTGAGATCGATTGCCGGGGTGGAGGTGACGCCGACTTGCGGCACGATGAAGAAGCAATCGGTGTCCCGCTCAGGGACTGGAGTGACGCCGTTGCTGGAATTGGCAAAATTGATGTGCCAGAGCGGCGTTGCGGAAGGACTGTCCGCATCGAAGGCGTAGACGCTGTCGTTCTCCGTTGCAACGAAAAGAACGTTGTGCTTGCCCTTGCCGGGGACGTCGATGGCCTGGAGGTAAAGGGGTTGAGCGTAGACGTCGCCGTCAACTTTCAGGGTGAACAGCTTGCCGAATTGGGCGGCGTTGACGTTGGACGGCGTGAGGATACGCTCGTTCAGATTGGCACCGGTGCGCGCGTTGTCGTACTGGGCGGTTGAAAGTTGCGGGGGAGGTGGGGAGACGGCGGGCTTGGGGGTCACGAGATCGGTGACGACGGTTGTGTCGCGGGGATCGGGATCGGCGTTATTTGCGCCGCCGGACTCGGCAGCTGCAAGGATGAAGCGCGATTGCGAATTTTCTCCGCCGAGGGCCAGATCGGAAGTGTCGGGTGGCAAAGTGCGGCGTACGTGCCTGGGCGCGGAGCACGAATCCGTGGCGCTGACGGACAGATTGCGGACGGTGGCCGCGTTTCCGGCGTGGAGCGCCAGGAGGGAAAGAAACGCGAGGAAGGTGAACGAAACCAGAGTGCCCTGCAGCATTCTCGGCACCGGCAAAGACGTTGAGGGAGAGGCAATGCGCTCCCAGGCGAAAAGCTCTTGCGAGGAATTGGTCCACGGGGAGAGAGCCGGTTCGCCGAGCGATAGTTTCTGGAGCGCGCACCTCACGATCCATTGGCGCGCGAGCGACGTCAGGGCGTCGGCGAGCAACGCGAGGGCTCCTTCGCGCTCGGAGGCTTCGTCGAAGATCCACAACATTTCGTTCGCGAACGGGGACTTGAAGGAAGGAGGGTGCAGCAGAAGGAGGCAGCGATAGAGAGCGCGCGAGAAATTCGACGGAGAGCGAGGCATTATGCCCTCCTTGGCTTGAGGGGTTTGACGGCGCGCAGATGCGATCGTGCTTCACGCAACACTTGTTCCAGGCGTTCGACTTCCACGGCGAGGACGCAGCGGCCGAGTCCTTTGAGGCGGTAATAGCGGCGCCTGGGGTCGTCGGTAGACGATCGGGACGAGGTTTCCTCGATCAGGCCCAGCTGCATGAGTTTTTTCAGATTGTCGTAGAGCGTGCCGGGGCCGAGCTTGTATTGACCCGCGGATTGCCGGGTGATCTCTTGCATGATTCCGTAACCGTGGAGGTCGTCGCCGGCGAGGGCGAGAAGGATGTGCAGTGACGCGGGCGAGAGGGGAAGGAATTGGCTGGCGTCGTGCCTCATAGTCGGATTCCGATATATCGGACTCCGAGTGTGGTGTCAAGCCAATTTATTTTTTTTCCCGAGACATCAGGGTGCGCGCGGCCGGCTAGAGCAAATGCCAAGATTGGGGGCTCCGCTTACGGAATTTACCAGGCCAGTGGCCAGGAGTTTCGTAGCGATGTCAGAACCGGTAGACGATACCTAGGACGGCTTGTCCGTTATTCTGGGACTCTCCGAAAGCATGCGTTCTCACGTAGTCGCCTTCCAGGCGTAGCGCCCAGTTTGGGTTCAAGGAGTAATCGAGGCCGCCACCAACGAGCACTTCAAATCCGTTTTGCGAGCCCAGGGCAGTCTGAGGAAGAATATGCATTCCGCCAACGATGGCGTGAATCCAAGGCTGGAATTTGTCGCGCATGAAGTAGTACTTCGGGCCCGCGCCATAGCCTACGTATTTAACCTTCTCATAGCTTTCAAAGACCGCGGGCGCAAATGCCGAGGTCACCGCACCTTCGATCGCCAGCGAGTCGTTGAAGAAATACGAAACCGAGGTGTTCAGGCCCACGGCCGTTGCGTAGTAGACCGACGAACGGAATCTCACGAGCGCAACACCCAAACCGATTTGCCAGCGGTAGTCACGCCCGGTGTCTTTAACTTTCGGAACAGGAGCTGGTGCCGCGGGGGGATACGCCGGGGAAGCCAACGATGGTGCCAGGGGATATGGTTCCATCGCCGCCGAAGCAAAAAGATCGGGAGAACGCGAGGAAGCGGTGAAAGCCCAAAGGGAATCTGGGGGTGATACGGCCGCATGGCTCGACGCCGAAGTACGGGAAAAGTCTAGCGCTACGTTGTCGCTGGCTTGCGGGTCACCGGCTTGGGGCTCATTGGCTTGTGTTGCCGGCACTTGTTGAGCTTGAATTTCACTTTGCGCGGGCACTCCAGTCGCTGTGCCTAGCACCAACAACCCGACCGCTAGCATCCTCTTCATCATTTCCCCTCAGATGGATCGACGCTCAGGGCTCCGGGCAAGCCACTTTGCTACGGTAAACAACAGCGTGCACATTTGTCCACGTTCTTTCGCGCCATGATTACACGAATGGGACTGCCGCCGGGTATTTGAGTTGGAACCCGGAGGCCCGGCAAAGGTTGTTTTAGCGTCCGTGGCGCAGGTAGTCGTCGGTTTTGTTCAGCCAGTCTTCGCGGGGCGGATTAAATACGTCAAGATCCACCGTGTCTTCGAGGGCCCAGGCTTCGTGGGGCATGTGTGGAGGGATGCACAGGACTTCGCCGGCCTTTACGACGATTTCTTTTCCGTCGATAGCGAATTTCAGCGCGCCTTCCAGGATGTAGGTGACCTGTTCATTGTGGTGATGATGCAGGGGCACGTGCCCGCCTTTCTTTATCAGCACGCGAGCGAGCATGACCTGGTCGCCGACGATCATTTCGCGATCGATCAGCGGGTTAAGTTTTTCGCGCTCGACTTTGTTCCACGCAATGTATTTGAAGGCTGCTGGCGTGCTCATTTTGCTCCCCCGTAAAGTTTGGCGGCGTTGTCGTGCAGATACATGTGGGCCAGCTCGAGCGCTTTGGGCTCGGTGTAGGCGCCTTCGGAGATGAGTTCGGCCAAGGCTGCCGCGAGAGCGGTGCGGGAGCTACGGGCTGACAGCCAGAAGCTTTCTTCCGCACCCAGGGCTTCGTTGAAGGGAAAGGCGTCGGAGGCGTACATCATTTTTTCGGGGAACAGTGTCAGCAATTGCTTCAGGACATCTTTGAATTGGGATGGGTAGAGGAATTCGGATTGGAATGAAGTGTCGAGGTAGACGTTTTTCACGGCGGTTAGAAGCGCCGCTTCCTTGTAGTAAGGCCATCCTCCGTGGAGCAGGACGAAGGTTTGATTTTTGTAGCGGGCGTCGCGCAAGACGTTTTCGAGATTGAGGACGTCGCCTTTGCGGATGCTGAAGTAATCGCCGATGCCAACGGCACTGTGAATGTGTGTGGGTAGGTGCAGTTTGCCGGCCTGGTCGATCAGCACGCGGAAGATGTAATCCTGAAAAATATTGTATTCCTCAGCCGAGGGAACGCCGCCCGCGTGGTATTTGTCGTAGATGGCGGCGGCTGTGGCGCGAGGCGGGTCAGTGAAATAGAGCGAGCGGAAATAGGCCGCTTCAAACTTCATGGCTACGCCGCCGCGCTTGCTTTGATTGTCGGCCAGCGTGCGACGGAGGAAATCTTCGTAGCCGGCAAGATCGGCCGGGAGGCCTTCGACGCCTTCGAGTTTCTTGTAGCGGGCCAGCATTTTTTCCTGGAGGGGGACGTATACACCCATGTCCGGAGTGCTGGCGGTTTGCGCGGTGTTGTCGAAGGGGTAGAAGAATGAATCGACGAAGAAGACCCAGTGGAAGCGTTTGGGATCGAGATAGGACGGCATCATGGCGCGATTGGCCAGGACCGTTTCGGTGTTGAGTTTGTCGAGGATCGCGTCGAAATATCTGGTGTCGCCGGCTTTTTCGGATTCTTTTGATTTGTCGACCAGCCATTTGACGTGCTCTGGGGAGAAATCGGAGTAGGGATAGCCGAGGAGGACCTTCGCGGCGGTAACAAATTCGGGGTTATCGCTGCGCGTGCGCATGAAGTCGGTTTCGCCCGGAGGGGCGGCCATGGCGTCTACGTCGGAGTCGTCGCCGAAGCCCGGGTGGGCATGATTGTCGTAGAGGGGGATCTTTTCGATCTGGGCCAGGAGGCGATCGTAGGTTTTCTGGAGGTCCGGGCCGGGGAAGGGCCTGGCTTGAGCGGCGGCGGCGGTGGCGAACGCGAGGGCCGCGAACAGCGATAATGTTGAGTGAAACAGATGTTTCATTTTTTGCTTTTTCTCCGGGCGCCGCTAATTGACTTACGCGCCGCACTCCGGCGTGTTCAGTGTGCCAGCCAATGGTCTAAACCCCGCCCTCTAAAAGACAGAGGGCGGCTACAGGATCTGCGCTTATCGCGATACGGCGGCGCGCCAACGAACGGATACGCGCTCGATGCGCTCCAGAGCTTCCTGGAGGAGATTGCGCGCGCTGACCAGCGAAAAACGCACGTACTTCTTGCCGGCCGGACCGAAGGCTGCGCCGGCTATCGCCGCTACTCCGGCTTCTTCGAGAAGGACCCTGGCCACTTCTTCGGCGGGCAGTCCGGTGTCTTCGATATTCACCCAGGCGTAGAACGCACCTTCCGGCGATTGGCAACGAAATCCGGGAATCGCGTTTAGCTTGGTGACGAACAGGTCGCGCCGCTTGCGATATTCCGCGACCATGGCATCGACTGCGTTGGTGGAATCCCGCAAGGCTTCGATCGCCGCGACCTGCGTGAATTCCGCCGTGCAGGTGAAGGTGTTCAGCACCAGCAAGTCCATTGCGTCGATCAACATTTTGGGCGCGACCGCGTAGCCCAGGCGCCAGCCGGTCATCGCGAACGTCTTCGAAAATCCGTCGATGATGATGGTGCGCTCCGCCATGCCTGGCATCGCGTAGATCGACTTGTATTCACCGCCGAATAGAATTCGCGCGTAGATTTCGTCGGCCATGACCCACAAGTCATGCTTCACCGCGAGGGCTGCGATCTGCGCGAGCGTTTCCTCGCTGAACACCGTGCCGGTGGGATTGTTGGGCGAATTGAAGATCAGCACCTTGGTGCGGTGGTTGATGTTGGCGGCGATTTCGGCGATGTCCGGTTGAAATTGATTTTTCTCTTCGAGGAAGAACGGAACGGCGGTGCCGCCCAGTCCGCGTGTGAACGACGGATAAATGGGGAAGCCCGGATCGGGGTAGAGCACTTCGTCTCCCGGTTCAATCAGCGCCATCATCGCCAAGGAGAGGGCCATCTTACAGCCGGGTGCGACGAGCACCTGTTCGGGCGCGACATCGAGGCGGCGAGTGCGCTTCAAATACGCGGCAATGGCCTCTCGCAGAGCGGGGATGCCGCGTGGCGAGACGTAGCGGTCGCGGCCTTCGACCACGGCGGCGCGGACGGCGTCCACGATGGGCGCCGCCGGATGAAAATCGGGTTCGCCGAGTTCGAGATGAATAATCGAGCGGCCTTCTTTTTCGAGCTCTTTGGCGCGCGAGAAGACCGCCAGCGCGCCTTCGCCATTCAGCTGTGAAACACGAGTTGCGATTGGTCTCATGGTGGCCCTGGGAATCCTATCATTTTGCGGCGGGAAGCGGCGTGACGGGAATGTGAAGCCCGTCGATGAAGCGCGGAAACATTTCAAATGCGGCCGCGGTAAGGAAGAGTTCCACGAGTTCGGTGTCCTGGAACGCGGCTTTCAACTCGGCGTAAAAAGCATCGTCCACATCGCGCGGTCCGCGATGCAGGCGATCCGCCAGCCGGAACCCGAGTTTTTCTTTTGCACTGTAGGGCCCACGCTCGAAATCGGGTACGGCTGCGATCTGATCGTCGGTGGCGCCCTTTTTTCTGGCGGATGCGTTGTGGGCGGTGATGGCGTATTGCGATTCGAGCAGGATGGAGATGCGCACGGCGACCAGTTCCTTGTACCAGCCGGTCAGTGCGCCGTCGCTTAGCAGCGCTCGCAGAAAGCCCGCGACACCTTGCGCGATTCCCGGCGCGTAGGCCAGAACCTTGAACATATTCGGGACGACACCGCGTTGCGCGAGGAGCGCGTCGTAGAGTGCGGCGGTCTCTGGCGCCACGGTGTCACGCTCCAGCAAAGCAATTCTTGAAGTATCGTCTCTCATGAATCCTCGGTGTGATCTGACGCCGGGCGGGGCAAGCCCCACCCCTACAAGATTGTTCGCATACGAATTAAATCGTTCGCGCGCGAAAAGAGACGTCCACATACAAACGGATGCAAATTGGACGGCTCGCATACGCGTTTGAGGTCCGTCAAACACGTCGGTCCGTTATACACAAACGCAGGGACGCAGAAAATGCGTGCGCCCCTGCGGTGCCAGTATAAAACAAGCCTAAGCGCTTAGAACATGTAGCGCAGTGAGAACTGAATGAGCCGTGGCGTGCCAAGGTCGCTGGTGATCTTGCCAAATGGACTGTTCGGCAAGCTGATGCTTTCGACGTCGGTGACGGCCGGACTGGCGAAATTCACATGGTTCCAGATGTTGAAGAAGTCGGTGGTAAAGCGCAGGCTCTGCCGCTCGGTGATCTTGAAATTCTTGATCAGCGAGAAGTCCCAGTTCTGCTGGCCCGGGCCGCGAAAGGTATTGCGTCCGAGGTTGCCGAAGCCGGTGGTGCAGAAGTTGGCATTCGGTAGTACCGCCGGATTTGGCTGGTTCGGATTGCACTCCGTCGGATAGAGAAGAGGCGCCGGGGTGAAAGCGGCCGGGTTCAAGTACCCGTTGATGCGGGTGCCAATGCTGCCACTGCTGAGCCCGTCCGACATCGTTTCGCCAGGCGCGAGGCTCGCCGACAGCACACCCGGTGCGGACCCGGAACCCAGGAACGCAGTGCCGGCGCCGGAATCGAGGACCGAGAAGGGAGCGCCGGACTGAACGATGGTGATCCCGCTAATGGCCCAGCCTCCCAGCAACCTATGCTTCAGGCCCTCGGCTGACGAAAAGAATGGCAAGTCGTAGCGATAGCTAACGGCCAACCGGTGCGTGCGGTCGAAGTCGGAAAGCCCGCGCGAGTCGTTCAGTGTGGACTCGTCGTTGAACGCCGTGTTGAAGGCGGTGTTACCGGTGGAAGTGGCGTCGGTGGAACGCGCGAACGTGTAGGCCGCCTGGAAGTAGCCGGCGCCCCAGCGACGCGACAGTGTGGTCTGCAGTGAATTGTAGTGGGAGTACGCATCGTTAGCGAACAACTGGAAGCCGCTGTACCCATTAATGCCCTGGGCGCGCGAACGAGCGATCGCGTTGTCGAAGGTGTTGGCTGTGATGGACTCGCCGCCGACCACGACGGGATTCGTGGGTGTGGCATCCTGGGACTGCAGCGCGTCGCGGGTTTCCCGCAAGTGGACCGAATGAGTGCCCACGTAAGCGACCTCGAGAACCCATTGTTTGCCGAGGGCGCGCTGCACAGACAGGTTCCATTGTTGCGTGCTGGGTACGACGAAGTGCCGCGGCTCGGCTAGTCCGAAAATTCCTAGCGTCTGAAGGGGACCAGGGCAGCCATTGCCGCCGGCGGTCCCGTAATTCGCTGACTGCGTGGTATCCCCTCCGGGGAAACCCTGGAAAACGTTCAAGCACGGAACAAAGTTCGGGTCCAGTGTGCCTGCCTGAGGCAAGGCGTTGGGATTGGGGTTAGGGCAGCCAGCTAACGGAGTCGCCGAAAAATACGTGCCGAGGCAGCCAGGGGATCCTCCACCAAAAGCGACTGGAAGAAACGGCGTCTCGAACGACAACTGGTCGGTGGCGCCGACATCTTCACGAACGTAGTAAATGCCATAGCCGGCGCGAACCGTCGTGGTGTGATGACCGCGCACGTCGTAGGCGAGGCCGATGCGCGGTCCGAGGGTTGTGGAGTAGTTGTTGTTGAAGGTTGTGCTGTTGGCGTCGCCGGTCAATCCCGTGAGGTTTAGATTGTTCACGCACGAGGGATAGATGAATGGGAATTCGCCCGCATTCGCCAGTGCCGGGTCGAGGTTTCCGATGTGGCATAGGTCATCGTGAAACGCCCCAAAGATTTCGGTGCGCAGTCCGAGATTCAGCGTCAAGTCGTGGCGGATTTTCCAATCGTCCTGCGCGAATACCGCGAAGTTGTTGGAGCGATATTCGTGATTGGAAAGGCCGCCGCCACCGAAACTGAATTCCGGGGTTCCCAGCAGAAAGTTTTGGAAATCAGTATGGCCGTCTGGGGTGTTGGTGAAAAAGAGCTCGCCGTTAAATACCTGGGGAAAATTCTTGTTCAGATTCACGCGCGTGGCCTCGCCGCCGAAGCGGAAGACATGGTGGCCCTTTACCCAGCTTACGGTGTCCACGAAATTGATGTTGTTCTGGTCTTGCGACTGGTTGCCGAAAGGAGCTGGCCCGATTTCAAAACCGGAGCTCTCGAAGATGAACTTATAGATGGAGTCGGTCACGCTGTTCGTCGGGCGGTCGATTCCCAGGTCGGTGGTGGTCACCGGCGGCACGTTGCTCAAGACGTCGTTGATGTGGACGAAGCCGAACCGGAATTCATTGACGAGGGTCGGCGAGAACAAGTGAGTCTCGGTAATATTCAAAAACCGCGACTTAACTGGAGTGTCGAAAGGGAAGTTCAACGAAGAAGAACTGACGCTGCTGGCCAGGGTGCTGCCCAGCGATTCCTGCAGGTCGCCGGCGCCGAAGGGAAGAAAGCTTTCGGAATTGGAGAAGAAAAACCGGACGG
>Ga0210401_10008728_pt1 | contig 10024 bp, 7 predicted proteins | sample IncBWH32MmetaG_FD_150866 | JGI IMG/M metagenome (GOLD analysis project Ga0210401, IMG submission 150866) | Forest soil microbial communities from Barre Woods Harvard Forest LTER site, Petersham, Massachusetts, United States - Inc-BW-H-32-M | ecosystem: Environmental > Terrestrial > Soil >... | reverse complement strand
GCGTTAAATATTACCTGCATAAACAAGTAATTAATTTTGTTGCGCAAAACAGCACATTAACCAGTCAGAAAGAAATTATGAATATGCTGCTAGCAGCAGATACTTTAGCCGAAAAATCACTTACGCTTCATGCTCTTCGCATCTTACAAAAAGCCAAGGCCTTTGTAGAAAAAAAAGAACTTTACATTTTTAAACTTTTGGTTGATGAGCGTATTTATCATTATGAATCAACCATGGGAAACGAAAAATATTACGAATATTTTGCTAATACATACGACCATGAGTTTAAACAAGATATTAAAACTATTGAGCAAGAGCAAGCCACAAAAGTTTATATCATGCGAAGGAGGTTATTCGCATTAAAAAATCATTCTTTAATGAGAAGCGGCGAATCTATAAACGAACTCAAACATACATTTGCCGATTACATCCAGAAAAATGAAGAAGAAGGGCTGAAAAGCTTTGCAGCCCGAAGCAGGTTTTATATCATTGCCGCATACTATAATCAGCAATTAAGAGATAACTCTAAAGCTGCAAATTACTTCAGTAAATCTGTTGAAGAATTTGAAACAATTAATCCAAATCCGCAGGATAATTATATTGAATATGCCTCTGCCCTGCATGATTTAATGTTTACCCACTCAAAAACACATAACTTTAGTATAATACGTGAGGTGCTTGACAAATTAATATCTGTTAAGCCTCGTAACAAAAGACATTATAGGGCTATTATGCAATCTTATGTAAATTATGAAGGATTGTATTGCAAGCACCATCCAGATTACCCTGGTCGTGCAGAAAAATTAAAACTAATTGACAACTACCTAAAGACCCAAAGAGAACATTTTACTAAAATATTCTTTCTGCAGACTGCATTTAACTTGTCGGTTAATTATTTTATAAACAAGAACTTTCGTAAGGCATTAGAGATAATAAACCTTTGTGATGATATAGAGTCTTCACAATTTTTAAAAGATTATTTAAGTGTAATACGCGTTTATAAATTGGTTATTTATTTCGAGCTTGATAAATCTGATTTACTTTCTTTTGCCTTGCGTAACACCTATCGCTATATGCTTAAAAACATGCAGTATTATGCCTTTGAACAGGAAGTTATTACCGCCTTAAAAAAAATTAGTACTCTATCCAATATTCGTACAAAAAATAAAATTTGGCAAGATACTTATCATAACCTCTCTACCTTGAAGAAAAATACGGATGCTGTGCTAGTGTTTCATTTATTTAATTTTACTGGCTGGATACATTGTATGCTAAACAATTTGCCTTATGATACAATTATGAATGAAGATAATTAACAACCTAAACCCGCTTTTATTTGTTAAAAAAAATCTGTATTTATAAATATCGTATCTTTGTACATAAACTTTTAATTCTTTACGAGATGAAAAAAAATATTTACGCTATTATTTTACTAACAATAGGTGCTTTTTTTACAGCAAAATCACAAAGCATTCAGATAATAGATACATCCGGCACTCCAAGCATTGCACAACCCAGTTATACAATATCAGTTGATGCTGATTCATCTAATGCTAGGTTATTTTGGGTAAAAAATACCACATCTTCTCCTATAAATATACAGTTAAAAAGTTATGTTGTATCTAATTTAGGGGGTGATTTAATTTCTTATTGTATAGGCACGCAATGCCATTCTGCTGGTCAGCCTGCAACAGCAAATACAGCCATTCCAGCAAACGGAACTCTTACTTCCAATGGTTTGCTACTTGATTTTACAGATTTTGCAGGTGTCGGATATTCTCAAGTTTTATATACACTATTTAATCCTGCTCACCCAACTACCGATTCAGTTTCTATTATGATAACATATAAAATTACTACCATTACAGGTATAAAATCAAACGCGTCTAATTATAATATATCTAATATTAGCCCCAATCCGGCAAGCAATAATGTATCACTTAACTACGATTTAAAAAGCACAACACAACCTGCATCAATTAAAATATATAATATGCTTGGTACACTTGTAAAAACAGCTTCGTTGGAAGCTTACTCTACTAATACTAAAATTGATATAACTTCTTTAGAAGAAGGAATGTATTTTTATTCGGTAATAGTTGGCGGAAAAGCTGTTAAAACAAGCCGTTTGGTTGTTTCTAGGTAATTTTAGTTACATTTTTTACATTCCTTCTTAATTTACTTTTCACAAAAAGTTGATATTTTTTTATCATTACCGTGATAACAGGTCTTTTATTGATAAATATCTGCTATTTTTGGAGCCGCACAGTTAAAACATACATTCAAAAACCATATAATATTTAAATAACATGAATTTTACACTGAACGAAGAGCATTTAATGATACAAAAAGCTGCGCGTGATTTTGCGCAGAATGAGCTTAAACCAGGTGTTATTGAGCGTGATGAACACCAAGAATTTCCGGCAGAGCAAATTAAAAAAATGGGCGAGCTTGGATTTTTAGGTATGATGGTTGACCCAAAATATGGCGGAGGCGGAATGGATACTATTTCATACGTGCTTGCTATGGAAGAAATTTCGAAAGTAGATGCTTCATGCTCGGTAGTTATGAGCGTAAATAACTCGCTTGTATGCTGGGGCTTAGAGCACTTTGGTACCGAAGAACAAAAACAAAAATACTTAGTTCCTTTAGCAAAAGGTGAAAAAATTGGGGCTTTTTGTTTATCAGAGCCAGAAGCCGGTAGCGATGCTACTTCGCAAAAAACTACTGCTATTGATATGGGTGACCATTATTTACTAAATGGCACCAAAAATTGGATTACAAACGGAAATAGTGCATCGACTTATTTAGTGATGGCACAAACCAATGTAGAGGCTGGACATAAAGGAATTAATTGCCTTATTGTAGAAAAAGGCATGCAAGGTTTTGTTGTAGGTCCAAAAGAAAATAAAATGGGTATACGTGCGAGCGATACACATTCGCTTATGTTTACTAATGTAAAAGTACCTAAAGCCAACCGTATTGGTGAAGAAGGTTTTGGGTTTAAATTTGCTATGAAAACATTATCAGGCGGGCGCATAGGCATTGCATCTCAAGCATTGGGTATAGCAAGTGGAGCTTATGAATTGGCATTAGCCTATTCAAAAGAACGTAAAGCATTTGGCAAAGAAATTTCTAACCATCAAATCATCCAATTTAAACTGGCAGATATGGCAACTCGTATCGACGCTTCTCGCCTACTTTGTTTAAAAGCTGCTTGTCAAAAAGATGCACATGAAGATTATACACAAAGTGGCGCTATGGCAAAAGTATTTGCTTCAGAAACGGCTATGTGGACTACTACTGAAGCAGTTCAAATACATGGTGGTTATGGCTATGTAAAAGAATATCATGTAGAACGCCTTATGCGTGATGCAAAAATTACACAGATATACGAAGGTACTTCGGAAGTACAACGCATAGTAATTTCACGTAGTGTATTGGCTTAAACTAATAAGTACTAAAATAAAAAAGCCGCTTAATAAATTATGAAGCGGCTTTTTTTATGATTAAACTTTATACTATTTATTGATAATAATTTTGCTTGTATAAGCTTGGCTATTTACACTTACTCTCATAAAATAAGCGCCATTAGCTGTGTTTTCTAAATCAATTTGTTTAACCATAATACCATTGTTTACCTGCTCTTGAGTGCTATAAATAACTTCACCTAAAATATTAGTTATATTTATTTGTGCTTTTGCTTCAGCCACATTAGTTAAGTTAAGTGTAAACACACCAGCACTTGGGTTAGGATAAATTGAAACTTGTGCGGTTTTTTCTGTGGTTGTTTTAATTCCGGTTGCTGCAGTTGTATTAATTACAGTTACCGATATAACTGAATTAGCCCCATTTGTACGATATAAACTATCATTTTGACAAACAGCAGCAGATGTATCTCCACAAGAAGCAATGGCTCTTACACAAATATTATAGTGTCCTGCCGCAGTATAAGTATGTGTAGGGCTAAGACCATTGGTTGATGAACCATCACCCCAACTCCATATAGCACTGGTAACTTGAGATGAGTAACTTGCACTAGCTTCCCAAATACCAGGTTGCGGATTTATAGAATCTTGGTGCATGTTAAAGCTAACCGAAGGCACGCAAGGTTGAGTAGCTGTATTGGTAATAGAAACTGTTTGAGTAGTGGTGCTTGAACATTGATTTAAAGAATCGCTTACATATGCGGTAACAGTATATACACCATTGTAAGGATATGTATAAGTTACATTTTGCCCGCTATTTCCTGCTCCGTTACCAAAACTCCAATTATAAGTAATGCCAGGTGCAGTTCCTGAATATGTATTAGTGAAGCTAACTGTACCAACAGTACCAACTGTATAAGTAAAGCTAGCGTTACATGAAGGTGCTGCTTGGGCATTAGTTATAGTAATTGTTTGTGTAGTAGATGTTGAACAGCCGCTAATAGCATTATATATACTAAGTACAACATAATAAGTACCATTATAATAATAAGTATAGGTAGGGTTTTCTGCACTTGATGTCATGTTTGAGTTATCAAAATTCCATGAATAAGAATTATTATTATATGGATCGGTTGGGGAAGTATTAGCAAAAGTTACTTGACCTGCACTTCCGATAACATAACTATAGCTTGCCGAACATGTTGGAGCATTTTGCCCACCGCTTACTGTAATAGTTTGAGTAGTTGAACTATTACAAGTATTTGATGAATCATTACTTGATAAACTTAATGTAAGTACATAACTTCCGTTATAAAGCGAGCCGAATGACGGAGAGCTTCCATTAAAATAGTTATTGTTTAATGACCAATTATATAATGTATGTGAATCTGTTCCGGTAGAAGTGTTAGTAACGCTTATACCGGAACTGTTTGCCGTGTATGTATAAGCAGCACTACATTGCGCCACCGACGTTTGATTTAAACCAAAGCATAGCGCCGCTACACCTAACAGGTTTTTTAAGTTGATTTTTTTTGTAACTTTTTTCATTATGTTAAATTTAAGGTTATTTTTTTGCTTCTTATTACACTATTACGAGTTACTTTAGTTAAAGGTTGGGTTTGAATTGTTAAATTATTTATAAGCTACGACAATAACGGCATCTGCATTTGTAATTTGTATAGCTGGGTGGGTACTATTATATACCCAACAGCTAAACTTTACGTGCAATTTTTTTACACGCTGGTTATTGGCATTGTTTGGATGATTATCCACCGAGATGATTTGAAAACCGCTACTGGTAGGTTGAGCACTATTTTTTGAGGTGTAAACATTACCCGAAGCATCTGTCCAAGTAACAATAACATTTCCAAGCCCTATAACAAAATTAGGGCTAATAGAACTAACTGTAGTAGTTTGAACACTGCTTACACTATAATTCGTGATGCAAGATACCGGAGCTGAGGCTGTTGCAACATTATATTTAGCTTTAGATACATGCCCCATATTATCTGATGCCGTTAAAGAAACCTGATATACATTGGGGCTATTATAACTATGTATTGCAATATTATTTCCAACTGTATCATAGTTTGTCGTTCCATCTCCAAAATCCCACAAATGATTAGTAGGAGAAAAATTACTACTTGCTATACCCTTAAATGTTATCGTATCACCCTGAACTGTTGATGTTATAACTGTTTGGCAGGTAAGAGTTGTTTGTGATGATAAGTTTACAGTATCACAAATACCATTTGAACAAGAATTAGAACCTGTAATATTTAAACATACATTGTAATAACCTAATTGTGAATATAAATGCGATGGGTTTGCTAATGCAGAATTGGTTCCATCCCCAAAATTCCAATTATAGGTTTGGGCAGTGCCATTTGGATTTGTATAAGATGAATTAAATTGTACCAAGTATGCCGTAGATGTTGTTGTAGTTACTGTATTCTGTCCATAATAGTTGTAAATTCCAGTAAATAACGCTGAATCAATGTTAACAGAAGCATTTGGCGCTGAAACTCTATAATTTAATATTTGAATTTGTATACTGTTTGGGCTAGAAGTAGTTTGTCTTAAGTCTCCGATAAAATTATAAACATTATTAGTGTCTTGTACATAAGATGAGTACATATAATAATTATTTACCCCTGCATCTAAAGAGATTGCAGTCCCGGCAACTGTTCCATTAAAATAAAATTCAGGGGTACCCGTTGTTGAAGCGGGTACATGTTCTTTTTTGCATCCAAAAACAAAAAGAATCATTACCAATAAAGGAAAAATAAATCTATTCTTTTTCATGTTTATTTATATAAGAAATTATACGATAAAGTAAGTTTAAAGCCACTGTTATGCTCAGATTTTATAAGCCCAAACACCGCATTATTTTTTAAGTCCATCAACCCATAATACACTTCAGCGTTTACACTTAAGCATTTAACAATTCTTCTTCTGTACGCCAAGGCAGGTTGCAAATCCCAGGTAGAAAAACCATCCATATATCCCTTTTTTGTAGATACACTATAAACAGGGGCTCCGAAAGTGCTTTCTGTATACGTTTCGATCTTACTATTTGTATTTAAAAGATATAAGGTGTTTACGCCAAATGATACACTATTTTTTTCGTTAAAAAGATATTGTAATTTTATTGGAACAGCCAAATAATAAAGCATAGTTGGCGTAATTATTGTTTTTGTTTGGTTATAACCCAAATCGTATTGCAAATTATTACTGGTAAAATTGCTATAGCTTAAATGAGCTAAGCTGTTATACTGCATTCCTATTGAAATACTCCATTTTTTAGCAAATTGATGCGAAACACTTATGCCAAAAACTGCATTAAAACCAATCGCTTCTTTTGTTGTGTTATTTGTCCAACCAAAAGCATAATTGGCTCCTGCATCAATACTAAACACAGTAGTTTTTTTAAAGATTTCAGGTGAATCTTTTACAATAGGTTTAACAGAATCAATTTTTGTTTTAACAATACTATCTTTTGCAAGAATTGTAGAATCCTTTTTCACGCTGCTATTTGGTATGATAGAAGATTTTATTGAATCTGATATAGAAGCGACAACATTTGATTTCTCATTTTTAATAGGGGTAGTATTTTTTACTTCCTCAGTTTTAACAATTTCAACTTCTTTCTTGTTATTATTTATTGCTGTGATTTTAGCTTCTTGATTTTCCTTTATTATTGATTGGGTATTATTGTTTTTATCGCCTTCGTCCCTATCCTGTTGTTTTTTTTTTTCAACAACCTTACTCTTTTTAGTTTCAGTTAAAATTGTACCAGTAACATTAGTTGCTTGCTTTTCGGAAGGATAAGAATCTTTACTAGTTTCTTTCTCTTTTTTTAAGTCAATTTCCTTATTTGAGTTTAGATTAGTTGGATTACTTAGTAAAGAAGCTGGTTGTTTATTTTCCTTAGCAGAATTTTCATTTACACTTATTTTTGTAGCCTTATTGCTGTTTTCACTTCTATTTTCAAGCTCAATTTCACTTTTTACTTTATTTTCGGTTTTTATTTGTTTCTTTCCGCTACTTAAATCTTTTCTATCAGCATCACTTTTACCACCAATAAACGGAATCATAACACAAACTCCCAGCAGCATCCCAATAAAAAATATAAATCCAATAATTCTTCTTTTACGCTTCTTTTCAGCTTGTATAATAAGCGTTTCGGCCTTGTCCCAATTGGCTTCGTTAAATGCAAACTCATTTTCATCTAACTTAGATTTCAATAAATCGTCAAAATCTTCTTGCTCTGTACTCATGATGCAACCTTTTTTTGTGGAACCATTTTTGTAATCATCTCTTTTAACTGTTGTCTAGAAAAACTCAAATGCCACTTTGATGTTCCCTCGCTCATATCCAGCATTTCAGCAATTTCTTTATGTGCAAATCCATCTATGGCATATAAATTAAATACTTTTTGGCTCATTGGTGGAAGCAGTTTTATCATGGTATAAATTTGTTCTGCGTTCATTTTAGTAAGCGCGCTATTTACGTCCGAAAAATCACTAGTTTCAACATAATTTTCTACATATTTAATCTGCCCATTACGCGATTTTTCTTTTCTATATGCATCAATTAATGTATTTACCATCACTTTTCTCATCCATGTTTTAAATGGGATTTCAGTTCTATATTTAGTTAAATTGCTTAAAATTTTTAAAAAACCAGTATTTAGAACCTCCTCGGCCTCTTCCTTATTGTTGGTATATCTTATACAAATACTCATTAAATAACTATAAGTAAGCTTATATAGCTCATACTCAGCCCTACGCTCTCGGTTAATGCAAGCTGTTATTAAATCAAGTTCAATGTTCATTAAATATGCAAAAGCGCAGGTTTTATCTACTTATACGAGACCAAAACGTTAAAGGTTGGGTACAAAATAAATTAATTTTAGCCGTGTTAAGGGAACTTCCTATATAGTACCCCATACTATTATAACAAATAGTAAAAAATATACGTTAAATAATGAGGGAGGGGGTAACCTTACTTAATTGTTATAAGTGTATTGTTAAAACTATAAACTTAATAGTTCTGCAAAAATACGCTCAGTAGCTTTTCCATCCCATAATTCTGGAATTTCTCCCTTTTTATAGGTGCCATTCTCTATTTTGGAGATTAATTTACTGATTTCCAAAATATCAAACTTTACTAAAGTATTTGTACCAATTGTGCAAGTTATAGGTCGCTCTGTGTTATTTCGGAGTGTTAAACAAGGTACTTTGAGAAATGTAGACTCTTCCTGTATGCCGCCACTATCAGTAACAATAAATTTACTGTATTTTATCAATTTTTGAAAAGCAAAATAATCAAGTGGCTCAGTTGTAATTAGGTTTTTGTTTTCAATCAATCGTTCATATAAACCAAATTTTTTAAGATTGTTTACTGTACGCGGATGAATTGGAAAAACCGCTTTATATTTTTTTGTAATGTTTTCAAAAAGCTCAATTAATTTTTTTAACCCCTCTTCAAAATCAACAGTAGCCGGTCGGTGTAGTGTCGCTAAAACATATTGCTTCGGCTCAAGGTTGTATTTTGATAAAATATCCGACTGCTCTATCTTATCAGAAAATTTAACCAAAGTATCTATCATAGTGTTACCTACAAATTTAATTTTGTTGTTTTTAATGCCTTCTCTTTTAAGATTTTCTGTACCGCTTGATTCCGTAACAAAAAACAAATCACAAAGTTTATCGGTAAGAATTCTATTAATTTCTTCAGGCATGGTTTCATCAAAACTACGTAAGCCACTTTCAACATGAGCTAGCTTTATATTTAGCTTATTAGCTGTTAAAGCTCCTGCCAAGGTAGAATTTACATCCCCCACTACTAAAATTAAATCTGGTTTAAACTTTGTTGTAATCAATTCTTCCAATTTCAACATGATATCTGCAATTTGAAAATTAGGAGAACCAGCACCAACATTTAAAAAAAAATCGGGTGTTAAATTAAATTGCTCGAAAAACACATCAGCCATAGTTGCATCATAATGTTGGCCAGTGTGTACAATTTTAAGATTAATGTTAGTGTAGTTAGCTGCCACTTCTTTAAAACGCGTAACTTTAATAAAATTTGGTCGTGTACCAATAATAACTAAAATGTTTTTTTTCATACCAAAATATCCTGATACATCAGGAAATCATTTTTTTAAAATCAGTAATTAATTCGTGTTTTGATAAAACTTTTTTCAAAAAAACATCTAAACAGTTTAGATTATGTGGATTCAACATTTTAGGGTGAGATATGAAATGTAAAAAGTCCATTTTCTCCACCTTTTTTATATAATCTGTAATATTTATTATGGTAAGCAATTCAATAGATGCCATTTCACTATTACCAATTTTTGATTCTTTCACTGATGCCGAGCTAGTACTAAGGCCATCGCCATAATTTGTGATTCCTTTTTTATACAAAAATTTAATGAAAACATTGTTTAAAATTTTCGTAATGAGAGACCTTTTAATGTTTGATATTGGCATTTGTATAAACTCACCTCTTTCATCTTCTATCAAAACATCATCGCTAAATCTATAAAACTTTTTATCAGGAGCTTTCATAAAATTAAAGTTTTGAAA
>Ga0210401_10008726_pt1 | contig 10025 bp, 6 predicted proteins | sample IncBWH32MmetaG_FD_150866 | JGI IMG/M metagenome (GOLD analysis project Ga0210401, IMG submission 150866) | Forest soil microbial communities from Barre Woods Harvard Forest LTER site, Petersham, Massachusetts, United States - Inc-BW-H-32-M | ecosystem: Environmental > Terrestrial > Soil >... | reverse complement strand
CAATTCAAGGCTCCTTTTCAGCTCGACGGCGTACTCAGGGACATCCTGCGAAGGGACAAGCTCCAAGTTGCGTGGTTCGTGGACATCCGTCATTCGGAAACCCGGACCGGTGTGCCAGTAAACTTGCACGGACGCAATGCTATCGGGATCGACGCGACTCACAACTCCCACGCGGCCAGTTGGGCTGACTTTTAATCTGACGAAATCTCCGGGTTCGAAAACTATATCCATCGCAACCCGCGCCACAAGTTTACTCTCTTTTGGGCCCTGCGACGCGCCTGCCGAAACAAGAGCACCTCGGATTGTTGGCTATACGGAAGTTAATTTTCATTTTTCGGCCTGTCGAAACTAGGCTGGTGCGAGCGCTTTTACGTGTTCCATCAACTTTTCGGGATCACCCTTTGAAACTACTCGGTCAATGTTCACCTGAGATTCGAGCAGCGTTATCCCCGTGTCCGCGTGCTGAGTAAACAGAATTATTCGTCAGGCCTAGCACCCCTAGCCCCGGACAGCTTGGCTTAGTTATAGTCTTACTTTCATTCACATTTGCCGTCGTGCTAACGTTTTGTGGGCTTACCTCCGCTTTGTGACAAGCGCAGCTCCCCCAAAATACCCTCAGGTCGGCTATGCGCCTGGTGTCTAGGAGCTCGCCCGTGGGCCAGACGTCGCTGCTCACGGTAACGGCGACGTCCGAAACGCTAACGCGAGCATTCGGAGTCACGCTTACTGCCAGATACGATGCGTATTAGTATGGAGTGTTATCAAAAACAAGAGTCAGAGGTTTTTGGGTCACGGCTAGCTGGATGGAGGAATTTTCGTTTTGACGACATCGAGACTCAGAAAATTGATGTTGATGGCCTTGGTAGCCGGCATTTTCGCGATCGGTTCCCGGGCAATCGCTATCGCAGCAGATGGTCCGCCCCCGACTTTCGATAAGGATGTAGCGCCGATCCTTTTCAAGAGCTGCGCGAACTGTCACCGCCCCGGGCAAATAGCGGGGGACTCTTCGTTTTTGTCCTACGAAAGCACGCGGCCCTGGGCTGATTCGATCAAAGAGAAGGTCCTGAAACGAGAGATGCCGCCGTGGCCAGCGGATCCCAATGGAAGTGTGAAATTCCGCAACGACCCCCGACTCACCGAAGAAGAAATCGAAACGCTGATAAATTGGGTCAAGGCGGGCGCTCCGAAAGGGAATGATGCCGAACTGCCTCCCGCTCCGACCTTTGCGGAAGGGTGGCTGCACCCGAAAGGGCTCGCGCCGGATGCTGTCATCACGTTGCCGGAGTTTGAGGTGCGAGCACCTGGTGACATCCCGTACCTGAGATATTTGGTGAAGGTGCCGTTCCCCACGGACAAGTGGGTTGTTGCCATCCAGGTTCGCCCGGGTAATCCTGCGCTTGTCCACCATATGGCGTTCACCGAGTTGGCGTTTCCTAAGAGCGTGACACCTGACAACCTAATCCAGCTCACAGCGTTCGTCCGTCAGCAAGGCTTGCCGGAAAGTGCGCTTGGGATTCGGCCGGCAGTAGCGGTTCCGGGAAATTCCAAAGTGTACGACATGCTGGGAGTCTATACTCCGGGCACGACGTTCGAGATGTACGAAGACGGAAGCGCCAAGCTCCTGAAAGGCGGTGACAATTTATATCTTAACTGCAACCTGCACTATCAGATGAGGCGGGAACCGGAGAGGGACCGAACCAAGATTGGTTTTTGGTTCGAAAAGGAAACACCAAAACACCAACTGTTTCGAGTTCCCGCTTCGGGTGAGAGCTTGATCGCCAATGGGCAGCAACTGCTGACTGATGCTCCAGGCGAGAAGGCCGAAGGTACCGGCGTAGCGATTCCCCCGATCCCGCCAAATACGGAGAATTATGAGGTGATCGGGATAACGGCCTACACCGAACCGGTAACGATTTATCAATTTCAACCGCATGCCCACTTGCGAGGTAAGGACTTCACATATTCAGTGGTGTATCCGGACGGGCGGGAGCAAAGCGTGCTCAGGGTTCCGAAATATGATTTCCACTGGCAGTTAGCGTATGACCTCGAAACCCCGCTCAAACTTCCAGCGGGAAGCAAGCTGGTTATTACTGCGCACTACGACAATTCGACGAAGAATGAGCTTCTCTTACACCACCATGGGCATGAGGATGCCAATCCGGCCCACAACCCTGGGCCCGACAAAGAAGTGCACTTTCGCGATCAGAACCAGAGCTGGGATGAAATGTTCAGCCCATTTATTCAGTATTCGATCGACGGTGAAAGTCCAGCTCAGCCGACGCAGACTGTGGAGCCTCAAGAGGGGATGAGAAGGACGCCCCCCCCGAAGAGGAATGAGGGCGCCCTTGACATCGTGGCAGTGATCGGTTGTCTAGAGCAGAGCGCAGCTGGAACGTGGACACTGACCCACGCGAGTGATCCTGTTGTGAACAAAACGCAAGCAACATCGAAGGCAGAATTGAGGGAGGAGGTAGTCGGGCCGTTGGGCATACAACAGTTCCAACTCCTCGGTGCAAGAGTCTTCGATCCCTCAAGTCACAAAGGTGAGAAGGTGGCTGTGAAAGGTGTTCTGATTAGGGACGGGAATCTCAACCGCATCAACGTCACTTCGCAGCAGACGATCGCCTCGACTTGTAATTACCACCAGTGAGGATTCGAAGCGATGCCGCAAAATGCGATCGTATCCGTACGGTTGCCATCGCGCGATTCTAGAGTTCCAAATGCGTCGCTTGGAACAGTGTTGCGAACAGTGTTGCTGTGTTCTGATGAAAGGATAATGTCACCGGGTCCGACCGGTGTTCCAGGCGCTTTCACTATTAACGAAAACTATGAACAGACTCCCACCGGCGTTAGTGGAAGTGGGTGTCGTACAGCTGCTCTAGCCGAGACTCCTAAATGCTGCCGATTGATGCAGAGATATCTTCGTCGCAAGGCGCGGGCACATAATGAGCTTCCGTTCTAAACAGGTTGCAGGTGATGCGCCCCGTCATCGACAGTTAATCAAGCACGAACAACGTGTTGGTTCGCGCAGTGGACTTGTGATGTAATGAATCGCCTGGGAAAATGCCCTCACGTAGGATCATGGTGCCCAACCTCTCCGCGCTTGGCCTCTATCATCTGGTGGTATCTCGAGTAAACCAGCAGATACAATCAGGTCGCAGGATTCGAACGACTTTTTCGGGCTACTTTCTCCCCTGCTTTTTCTTGATGTTGCTAGCCTCGTGTGGAGGGAGTTCAACTCCTGTTGAGCCGCAGCCCAAGCCCCAGCCCCAGAATCCTGCTCCTACCATTCAGTCACTCTCCCCGGCTGCCGTCGCCGCGGGAACCTCTGGGTTTACGTTGACCATCGCCGGCTCGAATTTTCTTTCCACAGCCACCCTCACTTGGAATGGCACTCAACGAATGTTCGCTTTTGTCGGTAGCTCTGAGCTAACGACCCAGATTTCTGCCGCCGATCTAGACGCCAGCGGAAATGTACAAGTCATCGTAGCCAACCCCGCTCCTGGAGGTGGCCAAGCGTTCATGAAGTTCACGATCTCCCCTCCACCAGCCCCTGCCGTGGCGTCCATATCGCCCAACACAGTCGAGGTTGGGAGTCCGGCATTCACTTTGGCTGTGACGGGAAGCAACTTCGTCCAAGACTCGGTGCTGCAGCTGAACAGTGTTGCTGAGCCGACTACCTATGTCGACAATGCGCACCTGACCGCTCTGATTCCCGCGTCTGCTATTACGGGTACTGTCGTGGGAAACTTGCCCATAACGGTGACCACACCGGCTCCTGGCGGCGGGGGCTCAAACAGTGCGCCTCTTCTTGTTGAATATCCGCGCCCATCCGTGGCGTCATTAAGCCCCAACTCCGCCGTTCTCGACAGCAGTGCGTTCACCTTGACGGTGAATGGCGGCAATTTCGTGACCGGCGCCACCGTCTTTTGGAGCGGTTCCAGTCGCGAAACTCAGTTCGTCAGCTCCACAGAGTTGACAGCTTCCATCCTGGCATCTGACGTTGCGGCCGCCACGGGAGACGTCGATATCACGGTTGAAAATCCTTCGCCATCCACGGGAATTTCGAACGTTTCAACGTTCGCAATAGAGACTCCGCCCGTGGGCACTTTCACATTCGTCCAGAAGAGCACCTGCACCTTTCTAAACAGTGGAACAACCTGCAAGCTGCCCGTTTCTCCGAATCTGGTCCCCGGGAATCTGGATCTATTTGCCTGCTTCGTCGAGGGTGTGGGCAGTTTTCTTACCGGGCCAATCATCAGCAGCGTTAGTGCCGGCGGAAAGTTGATTTCGTCAAAAGCTGTGATGGGCGATCAGCAAAGTGATTCCTTGCCTGCGGCTGCTTATATTTTGCCGTCGACGAGCACTGGGGGGACATCTCCGATCGTGGTTACCATATCTCACGCCGTTCAAGCGAGCGGAGGCTCTGGCTCCTGCTATCTCGCGGAATGGCAGCCCAGTGCGAACCCTGGGGGCGTTGCAATGGACAACGATGGCGCGTTGGCGTATGCCAGCACGAACGCCCCGCAAGGCCCCAGTTTCAAGCTTTCCGGTCAAAACGATGTTCTGATGCAGATGTATGCGAACGCTAACGGATTCGGAGTACCACTGTCCGTTTCTCCGCCATATGACGCGCTGGCGGATCTGGGCAGCGCTTCTTACTCAACCGCAGCTCCCGAGAACGGAAACGGGCCTAACTGGACGCTACCATCGGCTATCGGGGTAAGCACGTTCGCGATGGCGTTCGGGTGGAATCCGACGCCATGTAGCGAGCAATCATTTATTGACTTCGCGGGAGGGGTCGACGGCGCGCCTCTCACAGAAGCAGGCCTAGATGGCTCCACGCATGGATGGCAAGGAGGTCTTTGGAGTATTCAGAGTGTCGGAACCAGCGAACTTTCTTTCTCGAGCATTGCGTCGAAACCCCTACCAGTGCCAACCGGCAGACTCTGTAGCGATGGCAACACCTACGCCGATGCAGAAGAACACCTCGGTTTGGCACTAACGCTGGACGGAGTCGCAACCGACATAGACGTGGCAAGGTATGCTTGGATCTATGACCCCAATGGTCCAGTAAGTGTCAGCTTCAACATCATGCTGGACATGGCGCAAAATGACCCATCAAACGTTGACTGCTTTGCCTTGAATAGCGTGAAAGACGGTTCCGCTCAAACCATGATGGCAGTTAATTGTTACGGAACTGGGGGAACACGTCATCTGAGCACCGAGAACTTTACGAATTGCACGAACTCGTCTGGTGGTTCGGGTAACGGAGCGAATGTGGACGTGAACGTCGGGCAGTGGTATACGGTGCAGCTGCAGCTCGTCCCCGGAATTGGCACTGGAGCTGGCAACATGAGCGTATACAGTTACCCAGGACCACTAGCTGGAGGCGGAGGAGGTGGACTCATTGGCACTTCAAATGTGTCCGGTTGCACGACTGGCCTCGCATACGGAATAGCAATGGGTAAGGGTGCAACTTCCGGTCCAATGACAGCTGGCGCTCACATCTACTATGACACCATCATCATAGACTTGACGGGTGCGTTCCCCATCCTTCTTGGTGGAACTTCAACTCCGGCGGCCTCCGCTGGCCCGTAAGATGCACATCCAATTCAAGACACTCGCACTCGGTTTCTGTTTACCTCTCACGAAGCGGTCTTTTTCAGCAGCCACAGGGGTTTCTCGACATCTATTCGCCTCGGTCCGACCTGCCCCTGCCTACTCTGAAGCAGTATGAGCCGCGGAGACCTCGAACTTCTCGATTTGGCGGTCAGCATTGATCCATATAATGCCGGCGATCACAAATAAGGCCGACAGAAACACGTTGAATAACGAAAATGGGCGGCCACTGATCCAGACCAATAGCATTTCGAGGAAAACAGATGGCATGACAATCGCTAACATTGAGACCAGAATCTTTCTGACGTCCGGCGTTTTCAATCGCCTTGCGGCAAGTCCAAGCAGAACGCCGCCAGGAAGGAAAACGAGCACGTAATATATATAGGTATACCCTTCCAATTCACTCGTCTTGATGTGTCGAATCAGCTGCGCGAGCGGTGCTCCAGGAGTGAGTTCATACCTCCGCGGATCGCGCTTGCCGTCAATATAGACTGAAAGATTCGAACCGTCGTACGAAACCAATATATCGCGAGGCTGGTTGAGGGCAAAAACGTCTGGGATGGTCGAGAAAAGGAGCTGATTTCTCCGCACGGTAAGAGGATTGCGAAACCAGAATACGAGGTTGCCATCTCGCTGCAGCAAGCTCAGATTTGAGAGCCCGTCTTGCTTCGAAATTGAAATGATTCGGCCGCCGGCTCCTCTTACTTGTGCTGGTGTGCAAACCACGCGCATGGAGAAATTCTTCCCCATCTGGAGTGCTTGGATCAGACTGGACACATCTCCCCTAGAAGTTAACCAGGACTTGCCATTCAGATTGAGCACACCGTTGCCTAGGGCATCAGGGATGCTCGGAGTCCATGTTAAGTCGGGAAGAAATTTTTTCCGGTCTTCGAAGGGAAGATTACCAGAGAACAGATATGTAGCAAGGAGACTTCGCTCCGCTTGCACCGTTGATTTTCCTGCAGTGATTTCAATCGCGAGATTCGGAGACAGCGCCCGACTCCAAAATTGGACCAATGAGACGTCTCCCATCCAAGCTCTATCGAGATCACCCGTGGCATCATTCCCAATCACCAATCGTGAATCGCGGATCCAATTCGATAGCTGAGATTTCGTCTGCAATTGAGCGGACAAGATAAACCAAATCGCAAAATAGAGAGGGACGAGCCAAAGCGCTCGCCGTAATGTGAGGAACCGCTCGAAACGGTTTTCAATTTTACACACGGAATTGAGAATTGACATGCCTGCCAGTTCGAATACGAAATAGCCAACCAGAGCACCCGCTGCATTTGTTAACACATCTTCCCATCCTGAATCGCGCGTGGGGATGTAGATCTGCACGAACTCGATGCAATAGGACAAGAATGCTCCGGCTACCATTGTGAGCAGCGGAATTGCCGCTCCTGACTTCCCCTGCTCTCGAAGCTTTTGTGAGAGTCCGAACCCGAAGGGAACAAATAGAGATATGTTCAAGAAAGCGTCAAAGGGCCCGCCGATTTTTACGCCACTAACAAGAAGAAATGGCGATCCATTTAAAGACGGGTTCGGGTGTAGAGAAAATCGGAAAGGGTAGAGAGTGAGGAAAAGGATGCCAGCAACAGAAAGGGCCAGAATTCGGTTTGACCGACTGGAAGCAGATTCTTCGCGCTCAAATTGTGACGCCAGCCTCTCCATCGGTCTCCGTCGTCAGGATAGTTGAATCCCCTAAGTTTAACATCTCGTTGTCATAGTCGAAGTCTGAGTCGACTGTGGTATGTGGCACTCGGCTCATGGGGTGGGCGAACCCGTTCGTGTAGATGCCAGTCGAATCAGGCCCCGCGCCGGTCATTGCTATAACGAGCGCGGTAGTTGAAGCGAGGTGTTAGCGACGCATTACGCTTAGTCCCAGCGACTTGAGCCGATTCTTCGGGACCTCGTACGATTATGACTTCCCTATCGGCCCTTCGTCGGGTCTGAAGTCCCGGTGAAGTGTCGCAGAGGCGGGCTCGCGCCTTTCCTTAAAAACCCTCACGCTGCCCCGGGGACAGTGTACAGGCGAGTGCGAGGTGGCTCTATATCCCACCGGGTTAACAGTTGATGATCTTTTCGCGACCCTGTTTCACGCGACGAGTGGCGTTGCGCGTGTCAACTACCAGCTTGGCATCGCGAGCGATGGCGTCATAGTCATAGCTGGTGTGATCGGTCGCGATCAGGACGCAATCGTAGCTTGCGATGCGTTCGGGCGAAAGAGCGACTGAGCGCATGTTGGAGAAATCATAGTGGCGCATCTTGAAAAGCATGGGAAAGAAGGGGTCGTTGTAGTCGAGTACGGCGCTGCGAGCCGTGAGCAATTCGAGCAGCTTGAGTGAAGGCGATTCGCGGAGATCGTCGACGTCCTTTTTGTAGGCCATACCGAGTATCAGGATTTTCGAACCCTTAATTGATTTCTTGCGATCGTTGAGGGCGGAGGCAACCGCGTCCACAACGTGGTAGGGCATCGCGGTATTCACCTCGCCCGCGAGCTCGATGAAGCGGGTGGCGAAATCGTATTCGCGAGCTTTCCAGGATAGATAGTACGGATCGACCGGGATGCAGTGGCCGCCGAGGCCTGGGCCTGGGTAGAAAGGCATGAAGCCGAACGGTTTTGTGGCGGCGCTGTCGATAATTTCGAAAATATCGAGGTTCATGCGCAGGCAAAGCTGCTTCAGTTCGTTCACGAGCGCGATATTCACACAGCGGAAAATATTTTCGAGCAGCTTCACCATCTCGGCGGCGCGCGTGGAGCTGACGGGAATTACTTTCGAGACAATCTGCTCGTAGAGTCCCGCGGCAGCGCGTCCGCTGGCAGGATTCACGCCACCGACGACTTTAGGAATCTGCGCCAGGCCGAAACGTTTGTTACCGGGATCTTCCCGCTCGGGCGAAAAGGCGAGATAGAAATCGGTCGCGATGTTTTCGCTGCCGTCACCATTTGCGATGGGACAACGCAAGCCGCCTCTTTCGAGAATAGGAAGCACCAATTCTTCTGTTGTTCCAGGATAGGTGGTGCTTTCGAGAACAATGAGCTGATTGCGTTGCAGGTTGGGCGCGATGGCGCGCGCGGTGTTTTCGACGTAGCCGAGATCAGGTTCGCGCCGCTCGTCGAGGGGCGTGGGGACGCAGATGAGGACTGCGTCCATTTCGCGAAGACGGGTGAAATCAGATGTGGCATCGAAATGTTTGGCATCGACGTGAGCCTTGATCTTATCGGCGGGGATGTGCTGGATGTAGGATTGGCCTGCATTCAGCTTGTCGATCTTGGACTGGTCGAGATCGAAACCGGTGACGCGCTGACCGACGTCAGCAAATCGGAGCGCAAGCGGAAGTCCCACGTATCCACAACCGATGATGGCGATTTTGATTCCCTTACAACGAAAGAACTCCGGCTTCCGGTCCACTTTGCCTCCTTGATTTTGTACTATGATTAGCTGATGAAATCAGAATCGTGCGAGTAAGATGAGTCTCTCTTGCCTGCTGATCGGTTACCAACCCGTGCCAAGGTTTTCGAAGATTCCATATCAACTTGAAAGCAGGCTGTACTTTCAGCCATTGTGGCGTGGAATAGTGCAACCTGATTGGCAGATGTTACAGCTATGCCCCGGCGTATCAGAAGCCATTGAATTCAAAGGTATTGGGCACCTCACGGGCAGACGGCCTACAACAGCTTATAGCCGAGGAGAAAAAGTGTCGTCGCAAGTAGAGGTTGCAAGATTCGTTCGGGCACCACTGCGCTGGCCTTGCTTCCTATCCACACACCGGGTATTGAACCCACCAAAAGAGCACCCAGCAATGGAACATCGATGCTACCCAAGCCCAGGTGGCCAATGGCAGAAATTCCTACCAAAATGAGCGCGTGAAGAATATCTGAGCCTACGATTCGCTTCATGGATAGGGCAGGATACAAAACAACCAAGCAGGCGACGATGACGCTTCCACTGCCAACGGAAGTCAGGCTGACAAGGAAGCCAACGACGAATCCCAAAAGTGCAGTTAACGAGGCCGGCGACCTGTGTATGAGACTGTCGCCTGACGGTTCCGATTGCCAACCTCGGCCCCGCGTAGCGCGGACAAACAAACTGAGGGCGACGCACATTAGCGCTATCGCCAACATGTGAACGATCACTCGGTCGATCGACTGGATGTGGCGCTTCTCCAAGCTGGCTAAGAGAGCCAAACCTGTGAGGGCGCCGGGAATGCTCCCGATGGCGAGGCGTTTGACAATTGTGTAATCGACAGTTTTTTGGCGACAATGAACAAACGCACCCACGGCTTTGGTAAGGGTTCCCCAGACAAGGTCGGTGCCCACAGCAATGACGGGCCGCGCCAACCCGAGCAGGATCAGCGCTGGAGTCATCACGGCTCCGCCACCCATCCCCGTCAAACCG
>Ga0210401_10008722_pt1 | contig 10027 bp, 10 predicted proteins | sample IncBWH32MmetaG_FD_150866 | JGI IMG/M metagenome (GOLD analysis project Ga0210401, IMG submission 150866) | Forest soil microbial communities from Barre Woods Harvard Forest LTER site, Petersham, Massachusetts, United States - Inc-BW-H-32-M | ecosystem: Environmental > Terrestrial > Soil >... | reverse complement strand
CGATGTCTGGGCCAACGACATGCGGGTGCTCGAGCCCGAACGCGTCAGCGACCCGGATGATGAACTCACCCATCGCCTGCGGGGACAGCAGTGCGTCGCGGCGCTGCGAGTGCCCGAAACCTGGCAGGTCGACTCCCACCAGGTGCGTGTCTGTGGCGAGCCTCGTCCATGCCGGATCGAAGGCGAGCAGGCTCTCGGGCCAGGGGCTCAGCAGCAGGGCGTGATCGTCACGTTCGCCGCTCTCGGCGAACCGGACAGATAGCCCGTCGATGACCCGGAACTGCATCTGGATGGATGGGTTCAGCCACGTGGTCACGATGCCTCCTTTAGGTGGGGCTGCCGAGGAAAGCTTCAACGTCGGCGGCGAACTGGGCGCCGTGCTGGAACAGGAACCCGTGGGCGTAGTCGATGCCGTTCCCGGCACGGACCAGCTGGTTGGTGAGTCCTGAATATGTCGCCGTCATGAGTGCCCCTCCGTGTGCCGCCGGTGCTCCCGGCTTAGCTGAACGCGATCTCGCTGACGTCGATCGAGATGACGAGCGGTTCTTTGAGTGCCTGCCCGTCGGGCGCTTGCGGGAAGATCCGGTGCCTGGTAGGGACCATGAGGCCGGCTACCTTCGTGTAATCGGAGATGTAGTGCGCACCGCTGGTGGCGGCGATCTCGACCTCATAGTCGTGACGCCGGAATAGTCCGTCTGCGCCGACGTACAGCGTCTGCTCAGTGCTGTGCGTCGCCAGGTAGCCAGGCCAGGTCACGTGCAGCCGCCGCCATTCCTCACCATTCTCGCGCCACGGGTCAAGCTCTGCCGTCTTGAATCCCGGCAGCGCAAAGGTGAAGGGCTGGGTCAGGTAGGTCCACATCGCAGTGCCCACGAAATAGGCCAGCTGAAGGGTCGTCCACGGCGTCTCGAGAGTGTGACCGGCGAACGAGGCGCGCGGCTGCTCCAGCGCCTCGATGACGTCACCGCTGGTGGTCTCGATGGCCACGCGCTCCGGCGTGAACGCGCTGCGCCGGTCCGGGGCGCCGAACGGGTGATGCGACTCGCGCTCCTGGTGCAGGCTAGCCCGGACGAAGACATCGTCGAGCACGCCCTGCTGGCCCTTGATACCCCACATCGCCCCGCCCTGGACGAGGCGCGCCGAGACAGAGTCCAGCTGGTTCCAGCGCCCAAGGCCGCCGTGAGCTTCGATGACGATGCCAAGCAGATCATTCATAGTGCGCCTCCCACCGGCGGGTGAAGAGATAGCGGACATCGCAGCCGGGTCCCGCTGCTGGGTAACCGGCCGCATCCCTGCGAGTCTCGCGCCGGGAGGATCCGCTCGTATCCGCCACTGCACAGTGCGAATGCCAGTGAGCGCAGAACATGAGGCAAATGATCAAGGCCCGGCTTCCCTGGAGTGGGAACCGGGCCTGTGACCTGCTACCTCTTGGGTAGCCCCGACCGGATTTGAACCGGCGCTACCGCCTTGAGAGGGCGGCGTCCTGGGCCACTAGACGACGGGGCCAGACACTGCATGGTAGGGCACCGCGAACAGTGACGCCAAACCGGGCGTGCAGCCGCAGGTCCTGAGTCAGCTTCCAGATTTCTGGAAGCATCGGCGGCGACCGCATGCTGTCCCGTCATGCGGGTACTTCGCAGCCCATGTTGGCATTCATCATTGTTCTGCTGATCGTGGGACTGATCGCCGGTGCGCTGGCTCGTCTGCTGGTGCCCGGCCGCGACCCCATCGGGCTGCTGGGGACCATCGTCCTGGGCGTGCTGGGGTCCTTCCTCGGCGGGGTTGTGCTGAACCTGGTCGAGTACCACGAGTTGTTCACCCACTCGATCCGGCTGGCCGGCATCATTGGCTCGGTCATCGGCGCCATCATCCTGCTGATCCTGTACCGGCTGTCCGGGCACGAGCGGGGTCACCGCCGGAGCGGCTACCGCCGCTCGCGCCGCTAAGGCTGACGTCCCCGGGTCCCGGCAGGGCATGATCAGGCCACGCAGGCCGTCTGGCGGGGTGCTGGACCGGCCACGGAAGGGCGTTGGGTAAAAGAAAACCGGCAGGTGGCAGGCCTGCCGGTCATTGCAATGCTGGGGTACCAGGACTCGAACCTAGACTAACGGGGCCAGAACCCGTCGGGCTGCCAATTACCCCATACCCCACCGCGGTGAGCGAAGCTCACCCGCGCGCTTGAGCAGTGTAGCCGAAACCGGGACCCTCCCGCGAAACAGCGCCGGATCAGGTGATCGGCCCGGTCCGGGACGGGACGAGCAGGCGGCGGGTGGTTTCCAGGCCCCACGGGTCCAGGTTGCGCAGCCCGTCGCCGGAGGAGCGCAGGCCACCGTAGCGCTCGACCAGCGCGGCCCAGTCCGCACGGCGCTGCACCCCGGGCCGGGCCATCAGGCAGTCCGGGTCGTTCACCCAGAACCGGCCCTGCTGCCAGGCGCGGGCTACCGTGTTCCGGGCCGCGGCGCGCTGCGACGGCTGGGCCGGGTTGCCGTCGGCCGGCTCGTAGTCCGCGGCGATGTCCGGGCCGACCCGCATCGCGTCGACCAGGCCGACCGACGGCAGGATGGGCGCCCCGCAGCCGAGCAGCAGCGCGTCCGGGCCGATCGCGTCCCGGATCAGCCGCAGGCCGCGCTGGTAGGCCTGCACCCCGGTGACGTCCTCGTGGCGGCGGCCCTCGTAGGCTCCGGCGTACATGAAGTCGACCTTGAAGTAGTCGATGCCCCAGGCCCGCATGGCGCGCAGCACGCTGCTCAGGTAGGCGGCCGCGTCCGGGTGGGTGACGTCCAGCGCGGTGCACTCCTGGCAGCGCACGGTACCCACGTAGACCGGCTCGCCGGACGGATCGCGCACCACCCAGCTGGGCCGGTTGCGCAGCAGGTCACTGGACCGGCCGACGAGCATCGGCGCGATCCAGATACCGGCCCGCCGGCCCACGTCCCGGATCCGGCGGACCAGCCCGGGCAGGTCCGCGAACCGGCCCGAGGACTGCAGCCAATCCCCCGGCGCGCTCTGGTACCCGTCATCTATCTGCACAACGCCAATGCCTACGCCGAGGTCGTCCATGGCGGCCAGGTTGGCCAGGATGTCGTCCTCGGTAACGGTTGCGTAGTACTGGTACCAGGAGCACCAGACGGGTGGCACCGGGCGCAACCCGCCTGACGGCAGGCCGGCCTGGGCGGCGAACTCGGCCGCCCAGCGGCCCAGCGCGCCGGTCAGGCCGCCGTCCCCGGCGTCGGTGCGCCGGGTCACCGCGCCGTCGGCGGACACGATGAGGTAGCCGTCGTACACCCGGGCCTGGATCACCGGCACCTGCTCGGCCACGTTGACCGCGGCGAAGATCTCCACCGGGCCCGCGTCCCCCGGGTCGATGGCCAGCAGGCCGGCGCCCTGGTGCACGCCGGGCGGCGCGGCCGTGCCGTACTGGCAGTCGGTGGCCAGCGACTCCGCGGAGGTGACCTGGTGCGGCGAGGCGGTGGGGTGCAGCGCATCGACGATGCTCCAGGACTGCCAGCCTTCGGCGTACAGCATGCCGCGGCCTGGTTCGGCAGGCACGCACGCGATGTCGCGCTGCGCGTTGGCCAGGCTGGTCATGCGTGTCACCTCCGCCGCTCTCCGCCCCCACCTGTGTCTCTGTCCTCACTACGTCCGCGGCGGGTACTTCGTTCAACCGGGCTGGGCGGTGCCGCCTGCTAGACGGGCCGGGCGGGCTGCGCGGGGACCCGGGGGGCGCGGGGGGCGGGCCCGGTGCTGCCGCGGACGGTGAGCACCGCCATCGGCTCCTCTTCGTTGCCCACCTCGGCGCCGGCCGCCGCCTGCACCAGGGCGCGCGCGGCGCGCCCGCCATAGCCGGCGACGTCCCGGGTCAGCGCGCTCAGCGGCGGGTGGACGACCTCGCAGAACGCGGAATCGTCCCAGGCCACGATGGACAGCTCGGCCGGCACCCCGATACCCAACTGCTGGGCCGCGCCGAGGCCGGAGATCGCCATCAGGTCGTTGTCGTACAGGATCGCGGTCGGCGGCTCGCTGCCATGCAGCAGTTCCCGGGTGGCCGCGGCGCCGTTCTCCCCGGTGTAGTCGCCCTCGTGCAGGATCGCGTGCACCCCAACCGCGCGGGCGGCGGCGCGGAACGCGTCGGTGCGGATCTTGGTGTGGCAGAGCCGGGGCGGCCCGGTGACCCGGGCGATCCGCTGGTGCCCGGCCGCGGCCAGGTACTCCACCACGGCGCGGGTCGCCGCCGCGTCGGCCTGCCAGATCGCGGGCAGCGAGCCAGCGCTGGCCGGGTCGCCGATGACCACGGCGGGCATCCGGAGTTCCTCCAGGATGGCCACCCGCCGGTCGCCGATCTGCAGGTCAACCAGGAACACCCCGTCCACCCGGCGCCGCGCCCACCAGGACCGGTACAGCGCGATCTCCGCGTCCTGGTCCTCGGCCGTGGTGAACAGCAGCGCGGTTTGGTCACCGGACAACTCGGCCTGGATCCCGGAGATGAACTGGGTGAACCAGGGCCCGACGCCGAGAGTGCGGGCGGGCCGGTCGATGATCAGGCCGAACGCGCCGGCCCGGCCGTCGGACAGCGCACGGGCCGCGCTGTTCGGCTGGAAGCCAATCTCCTTGGCGATGGCCAGGATGCGCTCCCTGGTGGCGGCGGACACGCCGGGCTGCCCGTTCAGCGCGAACGACACCGCAGCCTTGGTCACTCCAGCGCGGCGCGCGATGTCCGCGATGGTCGGGCGCTTCACCTTGCCTCCCAGCGGCCGCCATCCGGCCTTCTGCCGTGGGGCCACCCACGGCACCGGCGTCCGTGCGGACGGCGCTCGCGTTCCCCCGGCCCCTGCGCTGGCCAGTGTAACCAACCGTCAGCGTGCCGTCACCGCCCACAGCAACCGGGAAAGAGCAGCTGGCCGGGGGCGGCCGGCTGGGCGAGCTGGCTGGTGGACCGCGAATGGGACCATTATCCTGCTGGCCCCGATCAGTAACGGCCGACGACCCGCGGAGCCCCCATGCCCTGGTTCGACCTTCCCCTGGCAGACCTGCGTACCTACCACACCGCGACCGAGGAGCCGCCCCGGCTGGACGAGTGGTGGCGCAGCCGGCTGGACGAAGCCCGGTCGCTGGCCAAGCCGCCCGCGGTGACCAGGTACGAGGCAGCCGGGTACGGGCCGGCCGAGGTCTACGACGTGGCCTTCTCCGGCGCCCGCGGCGACCGGATCCGGGCCTGGTACATCCGCCCGCCGGCCGGCGGGTCCGGCGGCAGCAGCCCCGTGGTGGTCAAGTTCATCGGCTACGGCGGCGGCCGCGGCATGCCCGCCGATCACATGCTGCTGCCCGCCGTTGGCTACCCGCTGTTCGTGATGGACAGCCGCGGCCAGGGTGGCCGGTGGACCACCGGGGCCACCGGCGACCAGCCCGGCGAGGGCCCGTCCTACTCCGCGGTGATGACCCGCGGCATCGACGACCCGGAAAACTACTACTTCACCCGGCTGTTCACCGACGCGGTACGCGCGGCCGAGACGGCCGCCGAACTGGCCAGCGGCGGAACCGGCCGGTCACCGGTCGCGGTGACCGGGGCCAGCCAGGGCGGCGGCCTGGCGCTGGCCACGGCCGGCCTGCTCGGCGACCTGGTCACGGTCTGCCACGCCGACGTGCCGTTCCTGTGCGACATCCAGCGCGGCGTGACCACGGCGCCGGACATGCCCTACGCCGAGGTGGCCGAATTCCTGGCCCGGCAGGTCGATTACGAAGCCACCGCGCTGGACACGCTGCGCTACGTGGACTGCGCGCTGCTGGCCCGCCGGATCACCGCCCAGTCCCTGCTCAGCGTCGGGCTGATGGACACCATCTGCCCGCCGTCCACGGTGTTCGCCGCGTACAACGAGATCACCGCGCCGAAGGACATCGCGGTGTTCAGCTTTGGCGTGCACGACGTGCCGCCCGCCCACCTGGAGCGACAGCTCCGCCACCTGCGCAGCCACCTGCTCGGCTGACCCGGCGTAGCTCTGCCGGGTCAGCCGACCGACTTGATCGCGGCGGCCAGCCGGTGCAGCGTGCGTTCCCGGCCGAGCAGCTCGATCGACTCGTACAGCGGCGGGGAGACCCGCTTCCCGGTGACCGCCGCCCGTACCGGCGCGAACGCGACCCGCGGCCGGAGGCCGAGGCCACCCTCCTCGACCAGCGCCTCGGACAGCGCCGTCTCGATCGCCTGGTGGGTCCACGGCTGCACCGTGGCCAGCGCGGCCTCGGCCGCCAGGAGCACCGGCAGCGCATCCGGGGTGAGCACCCGCTCGGCCTCCTCGGGTTCGACTTTGAACCCGTCGCCGGCGAACAGGAAGCTGAGCATGCCCACCGCCTCGGTGAGCCGGTTGATCCGGGTCTGGATCAGCGGCGCGGCCGCCTCGATCAGCGCCGCCTGGTCCGTGCTGGGCGGGGCGGCAACCATCTTGGCCCGCTCCAGGAACGGGGTGATCCGGGTGACGAAATCGGCCAGGTCCAGGGCGCGGATCTTGTCCCCGTTGATCGCCTCCAGCTTCCGCACGTCGAACTGGGCCGGGTTCTTGTTCACCCGGGCCAGGTCGAACTCCGCGGCCAGATCGGCCAGGCTGAACTCCTCCCGGTTGTCCCCGGGTGACCAGCCAAGCAGGGCCAGGTAGTTGTCGATCGCCTCAGGCAGGAAGCCTTCCGCGCGGTACCAGTTGACCGAGACGACGCCGTTCCGCTTGGACAGCCGGTGGCCGTCCTTACCCAGCACGTAGGGCAGGTGCGCGAACACCGGGAAATCAGCCTCGGCCACACCCATGGCCCGGTACACGGCGATCTGCCGCGGTGTGGAGGACAGCAGGTCCTCGCCCCGCACCACGTGGGTGATCTTCATCAGCACGTCGTCCACCGCGACGGCCAGCGTGTACAGCGGCGAGCCGTCCGCCCGGGCCAGCACAAAGTCCGGCACGTGCGCGTGATCGAAGGTGACCTCACCGCGGACCAGGTCGGTGAACGTGGTCGACCCCTCCGGCATGCGGAACCGGACCACCGGCTTGCGCCCCGCGGCGCGGTACTCGGCTACCTGCTCGGCGGTGAGCACCCGGCAGTGCGCGTCGTAGCCGCTCGGCCCGCCACCGGACCGGGCGGCCTCGCGCCGCGCGGCCAGTTCCTCCGGAGTGCAGTAGCAGTAGTAGGCGTGGCCGGTGCGGAGCAGGTGATCGAGCCACTCCGCGTAGATGGTCAGCCGCTCGCTCTGCAGGTAGGGGCCGTACCGGCCGCCGACCTCGGGCCCTTCGTCCCACTGCAGGCCGAGCCAGCGCAGCGTGTCCAGCGCCGACGCGATGTACTCCGCGGTGACCCGGCTCTGGTCGGTGTCCTCGATGCGCAGCACGAACGTGCCGCCGGTGCGCCGGGCGAACGCCCAGTCGTACAGCGCGGTCCGGATGTTGCCCACGTGCAGGTCCCCGCTGGGCGACGGGGCGAACCGGACCCGCACCCCGGCGGCTGGCTGCTCAGTCACGGCCGACCACCGTGTTGCTCAGCGACCCGATGTTCTCGATGGTCACAGATACCTCGTCTCCGTCCTCCAGCGGCCCGACCCCGGGCGGCGTCCCGGTGAGCAGCACATCGCCCGGCAGCAGCGTCATCACCGTGCTGACGTACTCCACCAGGGCCGGCACGTCATACAGCAACTGCGAGGTGCGGGCCTGCTGCCGTACTTCCCCGTTCACCGTCGTGGTCAGCTCCAGGTCGGCCGGGTCCACGTCGGTCTCGATCCACGGGCCCAGCGGGCAGAACGTGTCGAATCCCTTGGCCCGGGTCCACTGCCCGTCCCGGGCCTGCAGGTCGCGGGCGGTCACGTCGTTGGCGCAGGTATAGCCGAAGATGACGTCGGCCGCCTGGGCGGCGGGCACGTCACGGCACAGCCGCCCGATGATCACCGCGAGCTCGCCCTCGTAGTCCACCCGCTGGGTCAGCTTGACCGGGTAGGCGATCTGATCCCCGTGCCCGACCACCGCGGTGGACGGTTTGAGGAACAGCACCGGCTCACCCGCGCCCGCGCCTGCCGGCTCGGCGCCGGTCTCCCGGCCGCTGCCCGCGTAGTTGCTGCCCACCGCGACGACCTTGCTGGGCAGCACCGGGGCCAGCAGGCGCACTTCCGCCAGCGGGTAGGTGTCCCCGGTGAACTGGACGCCGCCCTTACCCGGGCCGAACGGGTGGCCGCGCAGTTCGGCCAGCACCACCAGGCCCGGCCGGGCCGCGGACTGGCTGCCTGCCGCCCCGTCCGTCCGGGTTTCCCCCACCACGCCGTAGCCGACGTCGCCACCTTTGGCGAATCTCGCGATGCGCACCGCTCAACCTCACCGATGAGAGTTCTGCCCCGGCCCATGCTGTCCCCGGCCGCTCCGGCATTCCGCTAGAGCCTACTGAGCACGGCACGCAGCCGCGCCCACGCCGCTACTGCATGTACCCCTCTACCTCGGGCACCGGCCGCGAGGCGGCGTCACCCGGGTCTTCGCCGAACTCGCGCCGGGCCCGACGCTGCCGCAGCAGGTCCCAGCACTGGTCCAGCGACTCCTCGACGGCACGCAGCCTGGCCTGCTCCTCAGCGCTGGGCAGCGACCCGTCCGCGACCTTGGCCCGGAGCTCGTGCTCGGTCTGGATCAGCTCGTCGATGTGCCCCAGGATTTCCTTGTCGTTCATGGCTCCACCGTACGGGTGCGCGGCCGGTCAGCGGACCCTGGGTCCCCAGCCAGCCGGCCCGCCAGGGGTTACCCTTGGCCGGGTGCCGGATCCCGTCTTCCTGATCACGGGCGCATCCCAGGGCATCGGCGCGGCCACCGCCCGCGCCGCAGCCGCCGCCGGGTACCGGGTGGTACTCGCCGCGCGCCGCCCCGGCCCGCTGGCTGAACTGGCCGCCCAGCTCGGCGGCCCGCCCCGTGCCGTCCCGGTCAGCCCGGGCCGGGCGGCCGACCCGAAGCTGGACCCGGCCGACGTCGCCCGGGCCGTGCTGTACGCGGTCGGCCAGCCCGCCGGGGTGGACGTCAGCGAGATCGTGATCCGGCCGACCGGCCAGGATCCGTTCCGCTGAGCACCGGCGCCGCCGGGGCGGCATCCCGGGCACCCGTCCCGTGTTCAGGCCGTCTGGGCTGGCTCGCCCAGGGCCGGCTCCGCTGCGTCCGGCTGGTAGCCCGCCCGGAGCAGGGCGTAGCTGACCGCTTCCTCCAGGGCGTGCCAGGACGCGGCGATGATGTTTTCATCCACCCCCACGGTGCTCCACGTCCCGTCGGCCGCCCCGGTGCCATCGCTGGACTCGATGAGCACCCGGGTGACCGCCCCGGTGCCGTGCGAGCCCTCCACGATGCGCACCTTGTAGTCGGCCAGTTCCAGCAGGGCCAGTTCGGGATAGAGCCGTTCCAGGGCCAGCCGCAGCGCCTTGTCCAGCGAGTTGACCGGCCCGTTGCCCTCGCCGGTGGCGACGATCCGCTCGCCCTTGGCGTGCAGCTTGACCGTGGCTTCGCTGATCACCTCGCCGCCCGGCCGCTGCTCGACGATGACCCGCCAGGATTCGACCCGGAAATGGCGCAGCCGCGCGCCGGCCAGCTCGTCGCGCAGCAGCAGCTCGAACGAGGCGTCGGCCGCCTCGAACGTGTACCCGCGGGCCTCCATCTCCTTCACCCGGCTGACCACCCGGCCGACGGTGCCCTTCTCACCGGACAGGTCGTAGCCGAGCTGTCTGCCCTTGATCTCCACCGAGGCGCGGCCGGCCATGTCCGACACCAGCATCCGCATGTCGTTGCCGACCAGCACCGGGTCGATGTGCTGGTACAGCATCGGGTCCACCTTGACCGCCGAGGCATGCAGCCCGGCCTTGTGCGCGAAGGCGGAGAAGCCCACGTAGGGCTGGTGGGTGCTCGGCGTGACGTTGGTGACCTCGCTGATCGCGTGGGCCACCCGGCTCATCTCGGCCAGGCAGCCGTCGGGCAGCACCACCCGGCCCTTCTTCAGCTGCAGCCCGGCCACCACGCTGAACAAGTTGGCGTTGCCCGCCCGC
>Ga0210401_10008718_pt1 | contig 10030 bp, 9 predicted proteins | sample IncBWH32MmetaG_FD_150866 | JGI IMG/M metagenome (GOLD analysis project Ga0210401, IMG submission 150866) | Forest soil microbial communities from Barre Woods Harvard Forest LTER site, Petersham, Massachusetts, United States - Inc-BW-H-32-M | ecosystem: Environmental > Terrestrial > Soil >... | reverse complement strand
CGCCGTCCCCTTGCGCACCCGTCGCCTCATTCCCTGCGGCAGCAGTGCGTCGAGCGTGTCGTCGCGGCGCCAGAAATGGTGGTAGAGCGCCGCCGCGACATGAAGCGCAATCAGGCCGAGGAGAAGCAGACCGACCGTTTCGTGCACATCCAGGAGCTGCTTGGCGAGCGGGCGGTCCGTGCCGATCAGCGCCGGCAGCTGGCCAAGGAAAAACAGATCCACCCGGTCGCCCCGCGCGTTGGTGTAGAGGAGCCCGAGGATCGGCTGGACCAGCAGGAGGGCGTAGAGCGCGTATTCGCTCCACTGCGCCGCGAACCGCATGGCCTGCGGCATGTCGGCGGGCCAATTGGGGAAGCGCGAGAATTGGCGCCAAACGAGCCGACCGAGCACCACGACCCACACAGTGACGCCGAACGAGCGATGCAGTTGGGTAAGCGCCACGGCTTGCTCCCGGGACGATGCCAAATCGATCGAGAAAGCCAGCACGAAGATCGCGACGATGAGGAATAGCGTCAGCCAGTGCAGGAATCGGATCGTCCCGTCGAAAGCGCTCAGTTCGGGATCGCCATCGTTCCGCAGCATCCGAATATCTCGCTTTCATGCCGTCGCAGGGCAGCAATAGAAGAGACCGGATCGGGTGCGCAATTATTCCCGATGAAATGCCGTGAAGTCGGAAATTTCAAGGTCGTCTGCCCGGGCGACGGCGCGCGCTGCCAGGCGCCCCTGCCGACCGTGGCAGGCATGGCTTGCAAGGTCGCGGTGTTGACCCTGTCGCCGATGACGGTGAGGTGGGAGGTGCGGTCGACTGCCTCGCGGTCGAGCCCGAACATCGCCATCACGCCGTCACCGACGAACTTGTCGACCCCGCCGCGGGCGGCCGGCTGGTTCCGCCGTTACTTGACCACGATCGTGCCGGTCATGTACCGGTGAATCGAGCAGAAATATTGGTAGGTGCCCGGTTTGGCGAAGGTGAAGGTGAACTTGTCGTCGGTGCCGAGCGCCGGCGACTTGAACGTCCTTCCGCCATCGACGCTCGTCACCGTGTGCGGCTCGTCGTCGTGGTTGATCCACACCACCTGCGTGCCGGACGCAACGGTCAGCGTCGCCGGCGTAAAGGCGAAGTTGTCGATGACCACCTGATTGGGCGGGACCACCGGGGTTTGTTGCGCCGATGCGGCCGCAGCAAAGGCAAGCAGGCCTCCGGCAGCGGCGAGCATGCATGCCCGCCGCGCAATCGCGTATTGCATGGGAATCTCCGGATTACGAAGCCAGGGTGGAGTCGGTGATGACGAGGCCGCTGGCCGGCGCGTAAGCGACGTCGCGGATGCCGAGCACCGCTTTCAGGTGGTCAGCTGGAACCTTCATCGGCCCCGGGCCAGGACCCTGGCCCGCGGCAAAAATCGGAAAGGCGGTCGACCTCGCGGTCTGGAAGGACACCTTGCCTTCGACCTTCTGCACGACCTGGTGGATATGGCCATTGAGCACGGTCACCGAGCCAAAGCGCTTCAGATAGGCCATCGCCTGCGCCGCGTCGTCGGTCGCCCAGCCCCATTGCGGGTAGATCGGCCACAGCGGCACGTGACCCAAGACCACAATCGGCGTACTCGCGCTCTTGCCCTTGAGGTCGCTCTCGAGCCACTCGATCTGCTCCTTGCCGAGCGTGCCGCCGGTGCCGGGCGTGAAGCCCAGCACATTGACCAACGCGACGAAGTGAACCCCACCCTCGTCAAAGCTGTACCACCCGCCGGGCGCCGCCCCTTTTCCGCCAAACCGTCCGAAAAACTGCTTGCCGTCATCGCCGATGACGTCGTGCTCGCCGGGGATGAAATGGGTGTCGAGCTTCGCCCCTTTGAGGATCTGGGCGGCGGTGTCGAACTCCTCCGCCTTCGACAGGTGGCTGACGTCGCCGGTATGGATCATCATTGCCGGCTTGTGCGGCAGCCCGGCGATCCGGTCGAGGGCTTGCTGCAGGGTCGCCTTCGGATCGGGATTGGCTTCCGCCTTGAAGCCGATATGGGTGTCGCTGATCTGGACGAAGCTGAAGCCGTCCACTGGCGCCGCCAGAGCCGTGCCGCCAAGGCCGAGCCCGCGCGGCACGCCACCGACGACGCTCCAGACGATGCCGGTACCGGCCCAGGCCATACATTTCAAAAGGCCGCGGCGTGTGCCGCTGGGATTTTCTGTGTCGTGCGAATCCATGTTCGGTGCTCCAATGAAGGGATGTTGGGTAATATGGAGACCAGTCGCTGCAGCGATTTATTCCGGTCGGAAGAAATTTTCCCGCAAGAAAAACAGATCAGCCGCCGATTGGATCTCGCAGGGTCAAAGAACTTAAACGGCCGAGAAGCCGGTCAGTCAGGCAGGGTCGGCATAGCAACCGGAGCTGCCGTCACGCTTCTGCCAGAAAACGCATCAGACACTGTGCGCCGAACTCTAGATTCATGCGACCAGGGGGCCGGGGTCTTATGCCCTCCAATTGCCGGCGGAATAAAATCGACGGTCGGGCGGTATCATTATCCTATGGACGGCGCGCCAGATAGGAGCTCGGTCGAGCGGTTTCGCAGTGTCATGCTGCAGAAGCTGTCAGCTCTGGTGCTCGAAAGCGATCTCAGATGTCTCTCTGATTGGCAGCGACGACACTTGCCCAATATTCATTCTCCGCTCGGTCAACAGATACTTGCTTGGCTAATAAGAAACAAAGATCAGCCGAAGCCTTTCAATCATCTTCTTATTTCGACGAGTTTTAGCACAACGTCCGTGAGACACTTGCTCAACCAGTTTGCCGTCCTTGGATTGGTCGAGGTTCGAAAAGGTCCAGTTACTCGTCGTCCGGGAGATATCGTCGCTACGCCAAAGCTAAAGGAAAGGCTTGAGGAGTATGCCGAGCGCATAAGGGGCATCATTTCGCATCACCGGGGCTTGGACTCATCTCAGTTGGTCAGAACTGTGCAAAGCATGCTTTTGTTCAAGTGAGTTCAATTACGCCTAGTGCCGTGAGCCCGCGCCTAACGGGCGTTCCGCCCGCTTCAGCCGCCTCGCGCGCCAGCATGCGGGGCCAGCGCACGCGAAGCGGAATTTCGATCGCACTTCACCGGTATCATCTCCAGAAGGAGGTGTCGGATGAAACACAACCTCTTCGCGCTCGGCCTGATTTCCATCCTGACCGGCTTGGCCGGCCCCCAGTCAGGCGCGGCCCAGGACTCATCGGCGTCCTACACCGTCAATCCGGTCAGCCCCTCCGACGCCAGCGCAGGCGCGGCGGCGATCAAGTCCAGGATCGAGGCCTGGGGCTACGGCGACGTCAAAGACCTGTCGCGCGACCGCACCGGCAGCTGGCACGCCCATGTCATCAGGAACAAGGTCGAGATTGCCGTGTCGGTCGACAAGGGCGGCCGGATCACCGCCCAGTCAGCCGACAAACAAAGGGCAGCGCGCTGCCGCCAGCTGTACGGGATCGCCAGCCGCTACGTGTCGGGAGGCGCGGGGGTGGAAGGCTCGTTAGCGGCCAACATGGGCGTGATAGCGCCGGTCTCGATTGCCAGAAGGGCCGCTACGAAGAGGGCATCCAGGCGCTGGAGAAAGTCCTGAACGGCCAACGCATATCGTACCCGCCGGGTTGATCGGCCGATCCGCGAGCCGGGCCGCAGTTTGCCACCAACTACCTTTTCTGGGCGGGGCTTGAAGTCGATGAAGACAGCATCGGTGCCGAGCGACAGCGCAAGCCCGGTGCGCCAAGCGCGCGCGTGGCTGCGCGACCACGATACGGTTCGGCGGCTGCGGCTCGCTTGCGGCTGGGTGATGTTTTCCTATCTCATCTTTCACTTCTCGAATCACGCGCTTGGCAACATTTCTCTTCAGGCCATGACGTGGGGCCTGCAGTTTCACGAATGGGTCTGGCACGGGCCCATCGGCGGCACCGCGCTTTATGCGGCCTTCCTCATCCATTTTTCGCTCGCGCTCTGGGCGCTCTATCAACGACGGTGGTTTCGCATGGGCTGGGGCGAGGGCGCGCGGCTGGCTCTGGGCTTCTCTATCGTGCCGCTTCTCATCCATCACTACCTGGCCGGACGCTGGGTCTATACGACCTACGCGATCGACCATCGCTACGACGTGGTGCTCTTGTCCTACTTCACGTTGCGGCCATTTTTGGGCGAACGGCAAATTCTGGTGCTGATCGTCGCCTGGATCCACGGCTGCCTTGGAATGCACTACTGGCTTCGCCACCGACGCGGCTACCAGAGACTGAAGCCCGCGCTGTTGACCGCCGCCGTTCTCCTGCCTTCGCTCGCCTTGCTCGGTATTGCCAACGGCGCGCGCGAGGTCGCTGCGCTAGCGCAGGACCCGACGTGGAAGGCTGCGGTGATTGCGCAGGGGCGCATCGGCGATCCCGCGATTGACGCCCGCGTCTGGGATATCGAGCTCACGATTTATTGGGCCTACGCGGCCGTCGTCGCCCTCGTATTCGTGGCGCGGGGCGTGCGCTGGTGGGTCGAGCAGCGGAGCGGCAGCGTCTGCATCACCTATCCCGGCGGGGAGGTCGTGCGCATCCCCAAGGGTCTTACGGTGCTCGATGCGAGCCGGCGCGCGGGCATTCCGCATGCCTCGATCTGCGGCGGACGGGGCCGCTGCTCGACCTGCCGCGTCCGGGTGTTTCGAGGCTTCGAAAACCTGCCGCCGCCGAGCCAGCACGAGGCAGCGGTCCTCGCCCGATCTCGGGTGGCGCGCAATGTCCGTCTCGCTTGCCAGATTTACCCCACACACGACATAGCGGTCTTGCCTCTGCTGGCGCCTGACATCGTCGCGGACGACCGGCGCCGTCGCAGCGCCGGGACCGTCGAAACTGAGCGTTTTGTCGCGATCATGTTCATAGATATCCGCGAATCGACAGCGCTCGTGGAGAAACTCCTGCCCTACGATGTGATCTTTTTGCTCAATCATTTCTTCGAGGCCGTAGGCGGCGCAGTCGCTGCGGTCGGCGGCGCACCTAACCAATTTCTCGGCGACGGCATGATGGCGATCTTCGGCATGGATTGCGAGCCGCGCGAGGCCTGCCGGCAAGCGCTTGCGGCCGTAGGGCCCATTTATCATCGGCTCGGCGAGATGAACCGCATGCTCGCCGACGAGTTGCCGCGACCGATCGGCATCGGCATCGGCATTCATGCGGGCAACGTGATCCTCGGCGAACTCGGCTATCGCGAGCGCTTCTTGCTCACCGCGATCGGTGACGCTGTCCACGTCGCGTCCCGACTGCAGGAGCTGACCAGGGAGTATGGCTGCCAGGCAGTGGTATCGGAGGTCGTCGGCGAAACGGCGAACATCGCGCTCGTAGGGATGCCCGGCCGCGAAATCAGCGTGCGGGGGCGCGAGGCACAACTGACCGTCCGCCTGGTCGGCAAGGTCGAACAATTATCGCTATAAACATGCGGTGGAAGACGCGACTCATCGAGCGAGGTGTGGGAGGCCGATACGGCGTACGAGTTCCTGGAACCGAGCGTCGGATCGAAGGTTTTCGAACGCCGGACGCAGCAGGATGGACGGGTTGAATCTCGCTTCATAGGCCTTGTTCAACCAGATCATCGCCTGATCCTGATCGCCTAGTCCCGAGTAGATCAAGGCAACATTGGCGTGGGCAGAAGGGTTTTGATCATGCCGAGCCTCCAGGTCCTCGACTAGTTTCATTGCTTCTTCCGTCCTTCCTGAAAGGACGTATACGTAGGCGAGATTCGAGTCGAAGGCCCCACTGTGCCCGGAAAGCTCGATCGCTCTCCGAAACTCTGCGATTGCTTCATCATATGCGTGCTTTTGCACGAGCGCTTGGCCCAGTTGATAATGGGCAACGGCAAAGCTCGGGTCCATCTCCAGTGTTTTCCTGCTTTGCTGCACTGATTCGTCATAGAGATGGGCGATGCACAGTGCATCAGCCATGTCTGCGCTGATGATCAGGGAAAGAGGATCGAGGCTTTCCGCTTTTCTTAACTCGAAGATACCCTCGCTAGGCCGCCCCATCACCATCAGATGCCAGGCATACCACAGATGAGCCGTCGCATAACCGGGATGCAGCTTGATTGCCAGTTTGTATTCCCGATCGGCGGCCTCCCAGTCCCAGCGATAAAGGTCCAAAGCGAAAGCGAGCGAAGTGTGAGCCTCGCCGAGGCTATCGTCCAATGCCAACGCCTGGGTTGCAGCAGTCCGAGCTTTGGCGAAAGCATCCTGGGGAGGAAGGACCCCGTATTCCCAATCGCCTGACAATGCGTAGGAGTCAGCCAAGCCTGAATAGGCCTCGGCATAGGTCGGATCCATCTCGATCGCACGGCTGAAATACTCGATGGCTTTCTTCAGACCATCTCCGGTTCGCTTGTTCCAGAAGTACCGTCCTTTCAGGTAAGCCTCATAAGCATCCGGCTTTACGACCTTTGATTTCACCAGCGCAGCTTGTTCCTGTCGATTCAAGGTCACGCGAATCTGCTCGGCGATGGCACGGGCTACGCGACTTTGGAGAGGTATCGCGTCCTGCAGATCCCCTTCATAGCTCTCGGCCCATATGTGCCGTTCATTAGGCACCTGGATTAACTGAGCGGTGATCCGCACTCGTTCGCCAGAACGCAACACGGTGCCTTCCAACACGGCGTCTACGTTCAGCTCGCGCGCGATCTGGGGCAACGCCCTGTGAGCGTGCTTATACGTCATCGCCGAGGTACGGGAGATCACACGTAACGTGCTGATCTTCCCCAGGCGGGTGATCAGCTCGTCGGTCATGCCATCTGCGAAGTAATCCTGTGACGCATCGCTGGACAGGCTCGCCAGCGGCAGTACCACCAAGGAGCGAATCTGTTCAGGGCTCGCGTCGATCACAGCGACGTCGGCCAGGAACCGATAGCCGCGACGGGCGACGGTCTCCACGAAGCGCGGGTTTTGTGCCGAATCGCCCAGCGCTTCGCGAATCTTGCTGATTGCTTTGTTAACGCCGTGATCAAAGTCCACGGTGATCCCGGGCCAAAGCCGGCTGTGCAATTCCTCCCGGGTCACCAGTTTTCCCGGCTTTTGCACCAGCATACCCAGCAATTGAATGGGCTGCCCCTGCAACCTGATCCGTCTGCCATCCTTCGTCAGTTCGCCGGCTCGAAGATCAAACTCGAAAACGCCAAAACGCAAACGCCCAGGTCCGTCGCTGGCTTCTCGCATACCGGACTCCAGTCCGCTTAGACGCCGATGACGATGATCCGCCGCCGAGTGGTCGACATCGTACTCCAAGCTCGAGTCGGTCCTTGCACCGGCGGAGTCGGTGAATCTCGACTGGCTGCGCGATCGCCCACGCTATTTTTGGCGGGAGTGGTTGCAGTCACCTTAGCAGTAACCCAAAGCGGAGGACAAGTCTCGGTAAGCCGATGATATTACTGACTTTGTGAAGGTAGCCACGTTCCAGCCAAAGAGGACTGCGCGTCCATTGATACGACATAGGTATCTGATCAGTTTGGCTGCGTCGCAGTGCGAAGCAGCCAGAGGCGTCAGTGAACAAGCGAGAATGCGTCGACGATTTCGAGCGGGTCATGCTTCCTCACCTCGATGCCGCCTATAAGCTGGCGCGCTGGCTGGTCCGCAACCCGGCTGTGGCCGAGGACGTCGTGCAGGAAGCATTTCTGCGCGCTCTGAAATACTTCGCATCGTTTCGCGGCGGATCACGACGGGTGTGGTTGCTTCAGATCGTCCGCAATGTTTCGTATTCGCACTTCAAGGCAGAGCGGTCGAGAATGGAGGTTCCGCTCGGCAGGCAAACGGGCGCGGCTGGGGAGCAGGACATAGGCATGGACGTGCCGGATCCGGGCGTCGGCCCCGAGGTCACATTGATGCACCGACAGGAACTCGGCCAGGTAAACAAGGCGCTCCGCGCGCTTCCCCTCAAGCTTCGAGAATGCGTCGTTTTGCGCGAACTGGAGGAGCTTTCCTACAGGGATATTGCCCTGATCACGGGCGCCCCGATTGGAACGGTCATGTCGCGTCTTTCGCGCGCGCGGCAGGCGCTCTCAAAGGCCACAGTAGCATCGTCAGTCAACAGGCGGCTCCCCTTGTACCCTATAGGAGGATTAGCGCGAGCGTGACGCGCTCGGGCGCGGGCACCGAAGACATTATACCGTGATGGCGACCGATGTGTCGGCTACAGTCGACTGACGGGCGGTGACCAGGCTGGCACGCCCGGTCGCCTCAAGTACCCACGTCCGTCGCGAAAGGGAGCTGAGCCATGCCACGAGTGACGCCCATTGCCAGCAAAGCCGACGTCGCTCCCGAGCATCAGGCCGTCGTTGACGACGTGCTTGGCGTGTTCGGCGCCGTCCGTGGCCCATTCAGCATGATGCTGCACAGCCCGGAGATGACGAAGCGCCTGTTGCCGCTGGTGCCGTTCTTCCGCGACGAAAGCGTCGTCGAAGGCAAGCTGCGCTCCGTCGGCATCCTCGCCGCCGTGCGCGAGCGTGAAGCCGCGTACGTGTGGGCGGCGCAGGTAGCGGCGGCGCGTCGCAACGGCCTGCGTGAAGAGGCGATCGATCTGCTGCGCGCGAAGGCCGATCCATCGAAGTTTCCGGCTGAAGAGGCTGCGATCGTGACGTACGTCCGTCAGCTCATGCGCACAAACCGCGCGGAACAGGCCGCCTTCGATGCCCTCCATGGAAAGCACGGCACGAAGTGGCTCGTCGAGCTGACCACCGGTGTGCACTACTACGCCATGCTGTGCGGCGTCGTGAACGCGTTCGAGGTGGCAGCGCCGCCGGACGGAGACAAGCTGCCGGCGTAGCGCCCCGCAGCTTCGGCTACGGCGGATTTTGGGCGTGCCGGAGTGGCTGTTTACCTGTGAGCTAAGCCGAGCGGACGCGGGCGTGGCGGGCGCCTGAGCGGGGCGCGCTGGTCATACGGGTTGCGACCGTGTCGGGGCGGGTCCAGGCCAGGTATTCGGCGGCGAAGTCCGGCGGCAAGACCTCGACCATCGTATCGTTCTCGACCCAGACCTCGATCACGTGGAACGGCCCGCGATTGCAGGTCACACAATGCCAGCCAGCGCGCTCGGCGATCTGTTTCACTTTGCCCGCGTCGGTCGCGACGCTGAGCGCGAAGTGCGTGGCGCCGAAACCGCGTCCCTCCCGGGGCTTCCTGACAAAGCTGCCGCCCTCCTCGCCGGCGGGCTGCAATTCGGTCCCGGCCGGGTAGACCTCGACCCCGGAGCCGTGGTCGTCGAGCTGCAAGGCAAAAAAGCTGCCCGGGTTGGGCGGGAACGGCACCGCCTTGCCGCCCATGATCTCCGCCAGCACCTCGGCGGAGTGCTTGGGGTCGCGCGCGGCGATCGACAGGTGATGGATCATGGTGTTCTCCTCTTCAGTGAGCCCAGCAATAGTACGTTCGCGGCACAGATAGTAGACGCAGAAGACCGCCTCGATAAGATCGATTGGCCTCTATGCACCATCCTGGACTACCGAACGATGGGGGCTTTTTCATGGGGCGCACACAGCCCCGGCGTCGCGTAATCGCCGACGACCGGCTGGCGCCAGGTGCTATAATCGACGGCAACGGCAATCGAATGCCGAACAGGAGGAACACAAGATGGCGTACGACGTTTTGATCAAGAACGGCCGGGTCGTCGACGGCTCGGGGATGGCGTCGTTCCATGGCGATGTCGCCGTCAAGGACGGCAAGATCGCCGAGATCGGCAAATTGTCGGGCGCTGCCGACGCGGTCGTCGATGTCGGCGGTCAGGCGATCGCCCCGGGCTTTATCGACAATCACTGCCATTATGACGCCCAGGTCACCTGGGATCCGCTGTGCTCGTTCTCGTGCGATCACGGCGCGACCAGCGTCGTTATCGGCAATTGCTCGCTGTCGCTGGCGCCGGTGCGCCGTGGCAAGGCCGAACGCATGGCCGAGTTCCTCTCCTATGTCGAAGCGATCCCGATGGAGGTCTTGAACACGATCAAGGTCGATTGGGAGACCTTCCCGCAATACATGGACAAGCTCGACAGGCATCTCGGGGTCAATGTCGGCGCGCTGA
>Ga0210401_10008717_pt1 | contig 10032 bp, 6 predicted proteins | sample IncBWH32MmetaG_FD_150866 | JGI IMG/M metagenome (GOLD analysis project Ga0210401, IMG submission 150866) | Forest soil microbial communities from Barre Woods Harvard Forest LTER site, Petersham, Massachusetts, United States - Inc-BW-H-32-M | ecosystem: Environmental > Terrestrial > Soil >... | reverse complement strand
GGGCCGCGGCTACCGCTTTGAGGTCCCGGCGGCATCCTGAGATGCGGTCTGGTCACTGGCCGCGGCGGGCAGTGACAGCCTGAAAACCGGGCAGGGAGCGGAACGGCGCAGTTCCAGGCGGCCGCCCGCGGCACTGGCGAGGGAATGCGCCAGCGCAAGCCCCCGTCCGTGGCCGTCGGCCAGTTCCGCCGGGCTGGCAGGAAGTCCGTCGGGCAAGCCTGGTCCCTCGTCGGATACGTCAATGGCCACAACTGGGCCGGCCTCGCACGCCTCGATGGTGACCGTGCCGTCGCCGTGCCAGAGCGCATTGCTGATCAGGACGTCCAGGATCTGCCGTACCGCAGCCGCGGGCGCCAGGCACCGGGTCATGCCCGGCTCGGCCGCGGCGGCAAGCCGGCGGCCGCGGCTGGCAAGCGGCGCGTCCCATCGGGCGCGGATGTCCTCTAGCAGGGCGCCCGTGTCCACAGGGATGGCAACGAAGCCAGGCTGCCTGGCCAGGCTGAGGAGATCCTCGACGATGGTGGACAGATGCTCGCTGCGTGCGAGCGCGTCTTGCAGGGCTGACCGCGGGTCAGCGCCGGGACGCGCGAGCGCGGACTCGAGGCCGACCATGAGTGCAGTTATCGGCGTGCGGAGCTGGTGCGAGATGTCTGAGCTGAATGCCTGCTGGCGCTCGATGAGCCCGCCGAGATGAGTCGCGGTGTCTTGCAGCGCCTGGCTCGCGCTGTCAGCCTCACGGACACCCGAATGCTCGGCCCGGATCGTGAAGTCTCCGTCACCGAGCGCTCGCGCGGCGATGGTCAGGCGCTCTAGCGGTGCGGCGAGGCGGACCGCCTGCCGGCGAGCGACCAGGACGGCGAGAGCCAGCGCGGCGAGGGCGAACAGCGCCATCGCCACCCAGGCCCGGTAGACGCGCTCCGTGACACTGATGTACGGGACTGCGGCGCGCACAGCCCCGGCCGCCTTCTGGTCAGAAGGAATCGGAGCGACCACCGCCAGGTCCACACCCTCGATCGCGGTGCGTACCTGGGATTTCCCGCTGGCCGCAGCCAACACAGACCGGCTAGGGCCCGAGCCGGCCACCCGGCGGCCGGCGGTGTCGTAAACGCCGACGACGCTTGCCTGCCAAGCCGCCCCGCGCGGCAGCCTCACAGCTGCGCCCGGAATGCCGTCGGGCACTACGGCGGCCACCCGTGTCGCTTCCTGCTGCAAGGCCGTCACCGCCTCCGTGCGGTACAGCCGCTGCACCGCGAGGCCGAGCGGAAGCGCGAACAAGACCACCGCCAGGGTGGTCACGGCCAGGATCGATACCAGGACACGGCGGCGCAGCGGCTCGCCGCTGTGTTCACTGGTCATGAGGTAAAAGGTATTTCACCTCGCGCAGCGGCGGCGCTTACCAGCCTCTTTGTAGCGTCCCTGGCATGGAAAACGCTAGTGCCGCGGGCACGGCCAAGCGCCGCCTCGTGCCCGCCCTCGTGGTCTCCGTGATGGGCCTGATGGCCGCCGGGTGCGTTAGTAGCGGCACGGGAAGCGCGGCCACGCCGCAGCAGCAGTCGCGGGCGGCGAGCGTGCCGGCCTCCGGCGCAACGAGCGCGCCTACCGTCGCCGCGGCCGGGACGGAGTCGCCGCCGCCTGGGGACATTCCGGATAGCACGGTCTACCTGGTGTACCGGCCCGCTTCCGGCCAGTACCAGGTGAAAGTGCCGGAAGGCTGGGCCCGTACCGAGACGCCGGGCGCGGTTTCATTCACGGACAAGCTCAACCACATTGCCATCACCACGGTTCGCGCGGCGGCACCGACGCTCACCTCGGCCCGCGCCACTGAGGTGCCGCAGATCCAGGGCTCGGCACGGCATTTCGCGCTGGCAGGCATCAGCGCGGTGAGACGGTCCGCCGGTTCCGTCATCCTGATCCGTTATTCGGCCGACAGCCAGCCCGACCCGGTGACCGGGAAGGTCTACAGGGACGCCGTCGAACGCTATGAGTTCTACCGGAATGGCACCGAGGCGATCGTGACGCTGTCCGGACCCGCTGGGGCCGACAACGTGGACCCGTGGCGCATCGTGACCGATTCGTTCCGTTGGCTGCGGTAAACGTGCTCCGCGCCCGCGATCTCTACCGCTTCTACCGGGTCGGCGAGGAAGAGACGCTCGCCCTCCGCGGCGTCTCGCTTGCGGTGGCCGCCGGGCAGCTCCTGGCCGTCTCCGGCCCGTCGGGCTCCGGTAAGTCCACGCTTCTGGCCTGCCTGGCGGGCCTGGACGAGCCCGACGGGGGCAGCGTCTACGTGCACGAAACCAGGATCAGCCATCGTCCCGAGCACGAGCGCTCGGCGCTTCGCGCCCGGCACATCGGCACTTTGTTCCAGGCCGCCAACTTGCTTGACCATCTGACTGTGCTGCGCAACCTCGAGCTTGCGCAGCGTATCGCCGGGCGCCGCGACCGTAGTCGCGCAGAAGCCCTGATCGAGGCCGTCGGCCTGACCCAGCGAAGTGGCGCCCGACCCAGCGAGCTGTCCGGCGGTGAGGCGGTGCGGGCCGGAATCGCCGTGGCTCTGGCCAACAGCCCAGATGTGCTCATCGCGGACGAGCCCACCGGGGAGCTCGACGGGCAGGCCGAAGCGGCCGTGCTGCAACTCATCCGCCACCAGGCCGACCGCGGAGCCGCCGTCGTCATCGCATCCCACTCCGCCGCGGTGACCGCGATGGCAGATCAGGTCATCCAGATCAGAGACGGACAGGTAGAGCGATGACGGCCTGCTCAGACACCCTTGAGCTGGTGCGCTGCACTGGCATCACCCGTACTCACGGTTCGGGGGCCGCGGCCGTTACCGCTGTGCGCGAGGCCAGCTGCACGCTCACAGCAGGCATGCAAGTCGCGCTCACAGGGCCGTCCGGGTCGGGGAAGTCCACCCTGTTGCATCTGCTGGCGGGGCTGGACACGCCCACCAGCGGCACGATCGCATGGCCAGGGCTTGACGGCACCCCGTTCGGTCGGCCTGGCGTTGTCGGCATGGTGTTCCAGGGACCGAGCCTGCTGCCGCCGCTCGACGTCACCGAGAACGTCTGCCTCCCGTTGCTCCTTGCCGGAGTTGACGAGAACCAGGCCAGCGAGCGGGCCCAGGCGGCGTTGCGTGACGTCGGGCTAGCGGAGCTGGGGTCAAGGCTCCCAGAGGAACTATCAGGAGGCCAGGCTCAGCGGGTCGCGGTGGCCCGGGTGCTGGCCACCCGGCCGCGGGTAATCCTCGCCGATGAGCCGACCGGCCAGCTCGACTCCGCGCACGCCGCCGAAGTCACGGCGTTGCTGTTGCAAGCATCTAGCCAGCTCGGCGCCGCGCTGGTGCTTGCAACTCACGACATGGCCATCGCTAGTCAGCTTCCGGTTCGCTGGCAGATGGCCGACGGCAGCATGGTTACGGAGGAAGGGAAGCGGTGCTGACCCTGATCTGGCTACGAGGCCTGCTAGGACGGCGCGGCGGCCGGCTGGCTGCCGCCGCCCTGGGAATCACCTTCGCGGTCGCGCTGCTGGCAGCGCTCGGCAGCTTTCTCGAGGCGTCCAAGGCGACGATGACGCAGCGCGCCATCCAGCAGGTCGCCGTGGACTGGCAAGTCGAGGTGCAGTCAGGAGCGAACCCCGCCGCCGTGCTTGCCGGTCTGCGATCGGGATCCCCGGTGGCCGCGGCGATGCCCGTTGGCTACGCCGCTACACCAGGTCTCACGGCTACTCACGGCGCCACTACGCTCACCACCGGCGCTGGGATGGTCCTCGGTCTGCCGCCCGGTTACCAGACTAAGTTCCCTGGCGAACTGCGCTATCTGGACGGCTCCGGGAACGGTGTTCTTATCGCCCAGCAGACCGCCGCCAACCTGCATGCCGCCGTCGGCGACCTGGTGAGCATCGCCCGGGCGGGCCTGAATCCGGTGCAGGTACGGGTGAGCGCCATCATCGACCTGCCGCAGGCGGACTCGGTCTTCCAGAAGGTCGGCGCCGTCGCCGGAGCGCAACCGCAGGCGCCGCCGGACAACGTGCTGCTCCTGCCGAGCGCGCAGTGGCACCAGGTCTTCGATCCGCTCGCCGCTCGGCATCCCGACCAGGTCAAGACGCAGTTTCACGTGCGGCTCGCACACAACCTGCCGTCGGATCCGGCGGTGGCGTATACCACGGTGACTGCCGCGGCCAGCAACGCCGAAGCGCGGCTGGCCGGCGCCGGCCTGGTGGGCAACAACCTCGGCGCCGCTCTCGGCGCCGCACGCGAGGACGCGCTGTATGCCCAGATGCTGTTCCTCTTCCTCGGCGCACCCGGCGCCGTGCTCGCTGGAGTGCTCACCATCATGATCGCGGGCTCGGGATCTGACCGCAGGCGCCGGGAGCAGGCGCTGCTGCGCGCCCGTGGCGCCACCGCTCGCCAGGTGCTCCGCTTGGCGGCTATCGAGGCGCTCGTTGCCGGGCTCGCTGGCTGCATCGCCGGGCTCGGCCTGGCCGCAGCTATCGGCAAGGTGGCATTCGGATCGCCAAGCTTCGGCGCTGGCGCGGCCACGGCGGCGGTGTGGGCGGTCAGCGCCGCGGTGGCGGGTCTGCTGATCGCGACGGCCGCCGTGCTGATCCCGGCGTGGCGTGATCAGCGGGCCACCACGGTGACCGGCGCTCGCCGGGTGCTCGGGCGACCGCGGCGCGCGACCTGGATGAGGTACGGCCTCGACTTCTGGCTTCTGCTCGGCTCCGCCGGCGTCTTCTACGCCACCTCAAGGACGGGCTATCAGCTGGTCCTGGTCCCGGAGGGCCTGCCCACGCTCTCCGTCAACTACTGGGCTTTCGCTGGCCCCGCGCTGTTCTGGGCGGGCGCGGCGCTGCTGTGCTGGCGTGTGACCGACCTGCTGCTCAGCCGGGGCCGGCCGCTGCTGGCGAGGATCAGCAAGCCGCTGGCCGGAAGCCTGTCCGGAACGGTCGCCGCCAGCATGTCGCGGCAGCGCCGGATAATCACCAGGACAGCAACGCTGCTCGCGCTCGCGGTCGTCTTCGCCGCGTCCACTTCGATCTTCGATACTACGTACCGCGCTCAGGCCCGGGTCGACGCGCTGCTGACCAACGGCGCCGACGTGACGGTCACTGAATCACCCGGGGCGCAAGCGCCACCTTCGACAGCCAAGGCGATCGCCGATGTCCCAGGCGTCGGCTCGGTAGAACCCCTGCAGCACCGTTTCGCCTACGTTGGCGCCGACCTCCAGGACTTGTACGGCGTGCGCCCGTCCACGGTCACGGACGCCACCGGGCTCCAGGACGCCTACTTCAGCGGCGGCTCGGCCCGCCAGCTCATCTCGCTGCTCGCCAAGCGACCGGATAGCATCCTGGTCAGCGCGGAAACGGTACGTGATTTCCAGTTGAACCCGGGCGACCTGCTGCGCCTGCGGCTGCAGGACGCGCGCAGCGGCCAACTCATCACGGTGCCGTTCCACTATGTCGGCATCGTCAAGGAATTCCCCACCGCTCCGCGCGACAGCTTCTTCGTCGCGAATGCCTCGTATGTCGCGACGCGGACCGGCAACTCGTCGGTCGGTGAGTTCCTCGTCAACACCGACGGCACTGCGCCGCCCGTGGTGGCGTCCCGGCTGCGCGCGGCGCTCGGGCCGACGGTCGGCATCACCGACATCGTGACCTCGCGCCGGGTCGTTGCCTCCACGCTGACCGCCGTGGACCTGTCCGGGCTGACCAAGGTCGAGCTCTCGTTCGCGGTCGCGCTGGCGGTGAGCGCGACGGCGCTGCTGCTAATGCTGGGATTCGTCGAACGCCGCCGCACCTTCGCGCTCGCCCGCGTGCTCGGCGCGCATCCGCGCCAGCTCGGCGGCTTCGTCTGGTGCGAGGTACTAGTCACCGGCGTCACCGGCGCTGTGCTCGGTGCCACCGCCGGCTGGCTCCTGTCGCAGATGCTGGTGAAGGTGCTTACCGGAGTCTTTGATCCGCCGCCGGCGCACTTGTCGGTGCCGTGGGCCTACATTGGCGTGGTCGCCGGACTCGCGATCGCCGGCCTGATCATCGCCGCGCTCACCGCGATACGGTCTGCGCGTCGCCCTCCGCTGACCGTCTTGCGCGAGCTCTAGACGACCATGCGCGCGGTGCCACTCGGGCGATTTATCGAATAGAAGTTCGAGCTAAAGCCAGGCTGTCAGAGCCCATCGTTACGATAATCGAGTAGGTTGGAGTGGCCGAGAGCACTTGACTGGCCCGGAGTTACGGAGGGCAGAGGCATGGGCTGGGATAACCCGCCAGTGCCGTGGCGGGAGTTCGAGCGCCGCCTGTCCTGGAGCAAGGGCACTGGCCAGGCGCCTGCTGCAGGGGGCGAGGAGCCGCGCCAGCCGGTGACCCGCCTGCCAGTCGGGCCGCAGTCCCCGGCTGACAGGGAGGGCGGCCGGGAGCTTGCCGGGGCGGAGCTGCACTGCCACTCCTCCTACAGCTTCCTGGACGGGGCGTCGAGCCCTGCTGACCTGGTGTGCGAGGCGGCGGCGCGCGGCCTGGCCGCGCTGGCCATCACCGATCACGACGGCATGTACGGGGTACCGCAGTTCGCCCAGGCGGCGGCGCGATTGCGGGACGGCGGCATCACGCTCGGCACCGTGTTCGGCGCCGAGCTCAGCCTGGATCTGGCACGCCGGGCAGCGGTGGCCGGACGCCGCTCCAGCGTCAACCGCTCCGGTGCCCCCCGCTCCGGCGTCAACCGGACCGCCCGGCTCACCGGGACCCATCGCGCCGGCGCTCAGGCGACCGGTGCCTGGCCTGCCGGGACGCCTCGGGCGGGCGTTCCCGACCCGGTGGGACGGCACCTTCTCATCCTCGCTCGTGACCCGGAGGGGTACCGGCGGCTCTGCCGGGTCATCAGCGCCGCGCAGCTGGCCGGCGGGGAGAAGGGCCTGCCGATCTACGACGAGCCCGCGCTCGCCGGCGCGCACGACGGGCACTGGGTGATCCTTACCGGTTGCCGCAAGGGCGCGGTCCCGGCGGCGCTGGCGGCGCGGGGCCCTGATGCGGCCGCGCGCGAGCTGGCCAGGCTGATTGAGGCATTCGGCCGGGAGAACGTCAAGGTCGAGCTCACGGTCGGCAATCAGCCAGCTGACGACGAGCGCAACGACGCGCTGGCGGCGCTGGCGGAAGCTGCCGGCGTGGACACCATTGCCACCGGGAACGTGCACTACGCCGCCCCTCAGGACGCGAGACTGGCGCAGGCGCTTGCCGCCATCAGGGCCCGGTTCAGCCTGGATGAGATGGACGGCTGGCTGGCGGCGTCCGGCGGCGGTTACCTGCGTTCGGCCGCGGAGATGGCCGTCCGGCTGGACCGTTACCCCGGCGTGGCAGAGCGGACGGTGGAGCTAGCCGCCGACTGCGCGTTCGACTTCCACGTCATCGCGCCGAGACTGCCGGATTTCGGAGTCCCGGAGGGCCACACCGAGGCCAGCTGGCTGCGTGAACTGGTTGCCCGGAAGGCGCCCGGCCGTTACGGCACCCCGGAGGCGGAGCGCGTCGACGGCGCCTACGCGCAGATCACCCGGGAGCTGAGCGTCATCGAGCAGCTGGGCTTCCCCGGCTACTTCCTGATCGTGCACGAGATCGTGAAGTTCTGCGAGGACAACGGCATCTTGTGCCAGGGCCGCGGCTCGGCGGCCAACTCGGCGGTCTGCTACGCGCTCGGGATCACCAGCGTCGATCCGGTGCGGCACGGGCTGCTGTTCGAGCGGTTCCTGTCCGAGGGCAGGGACGGGCCGCCGGACATCGATCTGGACATCGAGCACCGGCGCCGCGAGGAAGTCATTCAGCACGTCTACTCCAAGTACGGCCGCCAGAACGCCGCGCAGGTCGCGAACGTGATCAGCTACCGGCCGCGGATGGCCATCAGGGACGCGGGGCGCGCGCTCGGTTACGAGCCAGAGCAGCAGAACGAGTGGTCCCGGCAGGTCGGCCCGCGACAGTACGGGCCTGGGCAGCCAGTCCCCCCGGACGCGGGCGTTCCCGATGCGGTAGTGGAACTGGCAGGCCGGATGCAGCGGTTGCCGCGGCACCTCGGCATCCACTCCGGCGGGATGGTGATCTGCGACCGGCCGGTGGGGGAGGTGTGCCCGGTGGAGTGGGCGCGGATGCCGGAACGCAGCGTGCTGCAGTGGGACAAAGATGACTGCGCGTACGCGGGGCTGGTCAAGTTCGACCTGCTCGGCCTCGGCATGCTGACCGCCTTGCGGGACTGTTTCGAACTCGTCGAAAGCTCGCACGGAATCCGCTGGACGCTGGCCTCGATCCCGCAGGAGGACCCTGGCGTCTACGCGATGCTGCAGAAGGCTGACACCGTCGGGGTGTTCCAGGTCGAGTCACGGGCTCAGATGGCGACGCTGCCGCGGCTGCGCCCGGAGAAGTTCTACGACCTGGTCGTCGAAGTGGCGCTGATCCGGCCGGGCCCGATCCAGGGCGGCTCGGTGCACCCGTACATGCGCCGGCGGCACGGCGACGAGCAGCCGGACCTGCCGCATCCGCTGATGGAGCATGCGCTCGGCAAGACGCTCGGCGTTCCGCTGTTCCAGGAGCAGATGATGCAGATCGCCATCGACTGCGCCGGGTTCAGCCCGACCGAAGCCGACCGGCTGCGCCAGGCTATGAGTTCCAAGCGCGCGCCGGAGCGGATCGAGGAACTGCGCGAGCGGCTACTGGCCGGCATGACCGAGCGCGGCATCTCGCTCGAGGTCGCGGAGGACATCTACGTCAAGATCCTGGCGTTCTCCAGCTACGGATTCCCCGAGTCGCACGCGATCAGCTTCGCCTACCTGGTCTATGCCAGCGCCTGGCTGAAGTGCTACTACCCGGCAGCGTTCACCGCTGCGCTGCTGCGTGCCCAGCCGATGGGCTTCTACGCGCCCGCCAGCCTCATCAGCGACGTGCGCCGGCACGGCGTCACGGTCCGCGGCGTGGACGTGAACGCTAGTGGCGTGCTGGCGACCCTGGAGAAGAACGAAGAGGCCGGGAACGGGCTCGTGACCGCTGATCCGCCCGCCGGGGGACTGCCGGCCCCGGGCCAGCCAGTGATCAGGCTCGGGCTGTCCGAAGTCCGCAACCTGGGCACCAGGGCGGCCGAGGAGATCGTGGCCGGCCAGCCGTATGCGGACCTGGAGGATTTTGCCCGGCGTACCACCGTGCCGGTCGCCGCGCTGGAGGCACTGGCCATGGGCGGCGCGTTCGGCTGCTTCGGCGTGAGCAGGCGGGAGGCACTGTGGGCGGCGGGCGCCGCGGCGACCATCCGGGCGGATCAGTTGCCTGGCACCACGCTGGGCATGACCGCACCGCCGTTGCCGGCGATGACAGCAGCCGAGGAGACCTTCGCCGACCTGTGGGCAACCGGGACCTACGGGACGCACCCGATCGAGCACATCAGGACCATGCTCGACGAGCGGGGCGTGCTGCCCGCCGCCCGCCTGACGGGCGCGGAGAATGGGCGGAACGTGCTCGTCGGCGGACTGGTCACGCACCGCCAGCAACCGGGGACTGCGCGTGGCGTGGTCTTCCTCAGCCTGGAGGATGAGACCGGGATGGCCAACATCATCTGCCCGCCGAATGTGTGGCAGCGCTTTCGTAAGATCGGGGTAGACGCGAACGCGCTGCTCATCCACGGTCGGGTCGAGCGTCTGGATGGTGCCGTCAGCTTGCTGGCCACCAAGCTAGAGCGGCTCCGCGTCGTTGCGGCTGCCCGGAGCCGCGACTTCCGCTAGAGGCGGGCCAATTTGTATCTCCGTGCGAGAAGATGGTCGACTACGGGGGCGGTTAATCCCTGGTGAGGTACCTGCGGACAACCGGCAAACTGAGTGACTTAAGCGCAAGGAGAAGCATGCCCTTCGACGTTGCCCGCACGTTCGCGGAGCGTTCCGGGGAGAACTTTGCCCTACACGAGCGGTACATGAACCCCCAGCTAGCCAGGACGCTGAGGACGCTAGGGTTCGACCGCAACTACGTACGCGCAGAGGGCAGCTACCTCTACGACGACGCTGGCCAGCGGTATCTCGATTACTT
>Ga0210401_10008715_pt1 | contig 10034 bp, 5 predicted proteins | sample IncBWH32MmetaG_FD_150866 | JGI IMG/M metagenome (GOLD analysis project Ga0210401, IMG submission 150866) | Forest soil microbial communities from Barre Woods Harvard Forest LTER site, Petersham, Massachusetts, United States - Inc-BW-H-32-M | ecosystem: Environmental > Terrestrial > Soil >... | reverse complement strand
ATTCGCATCGATCCACCGGCTGCCCTGCGTGAAGAGGCGGTGATACTCCGCAGCGGAAGCAGTGTCGCCCATCCGCTGCGCCATCTCCTCGCTCGCGCGCAACGCCCCCAGGTAGAAGATGCCGCACAGTGGATTCGGCCCGTAGAACTCCACGTCGTACGTATTGTGCTGCACTCCTTCCATCACCCCGTCTCGATTCGCATCCCAGCCACCGGGGACCCACGCGAACTCGATCGCCTTCTTCAAACGCGGCCACATCGCGCGCAGCCACGCGTCGTCGCCGGACAACTTCCAGTCCAGATATGCATGTAGAATCTGGCCCATCTGTCCGTCGGCTGCGGCCCAGCCAAATCGGTCATATCCATCCGGTAGCAGCTGCCGGAAGCGCATAGCCCCCGCCTCGTCCATGGAATAGCCGAACGACGCCTTGCGCAGCGACCGCGCAAAAGAAGGGAAAAGAAACGCAGTGGCCGTCTCATAGTTCCACACATGCGTGCAATTGCCGAAGCAGCAGCCGCGCGTGTCGTCGGCTCCCTCGAACCCGTGAAACTCACCGTCAGCCGTCCGGAAGCACGTCGTCGATGCGAGCGTCGACAGGTTCGCGCTTGCTGCCTCCTTTACTGCTGCAGGCAAAGTGCTCTCGCGGAACGCCTCTGCGAAGAGCCGCGTCCGACTCTCCAGTGAATCCAGATGCTCCGCCGTGTAGTCCGCTGCGGCCCATGCGTCGATAAAGCGTGTCGCATAGTAGTTGCCAATGCGCGTGTCGCCCTTGCCCTTCGGCGCGTCCCAGCCACACCACTCCGGCGTGCGATTGGGGAAGTGCCACGCCAACAGAAAGGTAAAAGTCTGTGACTGCCGCGGCGCAATTGTTGCGCTCTGCAGCACCACGCCGACTGCGTTGCGCTGCTCCGGTTCCGGACCTAGGTCGCCCTTCGCAGAAAAGGCATCCCAGAAAAGCATCGGAGAGTTCCACCAGCGCCCTTGGGGCCATCCACGCCAGTGCGACACCTGCACGCCAGGCCCGGCCAACGCGGCCAGCGCGAGCGTTCCGCGCATCGAATCGCTCTCCGGCAACGCGGGATTACTCATCGTCAATCCCGCCATCCTCGCGTTTGATCGATACATATTCTGTCGCGGATCGTCTTCCGTCCCCGCCGCCGGCGGTGGGGCGGGGCCGGCAGCCTTTACTGGATTCTCGAGCGACCATGCGATGCTCACCTTCGCGCCCACACTCTTTGTATTCGTCACGCGGTATCGCAGAATTGCCACGGGCAGCCCCGAGTCATCCGCCTGATGCGGAATGAACGGAGAAAATGCCTCCAACTCCACCGTCACGGGCAGCGTGCGGTCCTCGAACGCGATGTGTGCCAGCGGATAGGCTCCGGTGAAGGTCGCCGCATCCAGTCGGCTCAGCCCGGGTGCGTTGTTCGCCCCCAGTCCATCCTGTCCCTCATACGGTGGAAGTATTCGCGCCTCCAACACGCGCGCAATCGGCTTCGCATCGCCACTTTGCGCCCAGATCGATGGGAAGGCATACGCGGGCGAGTAGCCCTTGTTGGGTCGATTGAAGATCTCCCAGTCGCGCAGTTGCCCACGTCCGCCGAGCGACACGCTGCCCGCAGCCACGCCGCCCAGCGGAAAGGCGATCATCTTCAGCTTGCGACCGGTGAAAACACGCGGGAACGCGGCCTCATTCAGAGCCGCAGAAGGTCCAACCGATGTCTCCTTTTGCGTCGCCTCACCGAGCGCTGGCCATGCTCCCATTTGCGAAGCGGCGCCGATCGCCCCGGCGGCCTGCTTCAGAAAAGTGCGCCTCAGCAGCGAATCGTTCTTGGGCATCCGGAGTCCTTTGCTGTGGATAGATTTAAGCGTTTTACTTTCCGCACGCCATTCTCCACCACCCCTCGTCAGGACGCAATCCACGGCCCTATCAGTCCGCCCAACACGGGCCCTGCGGCCCTTCTCGCTCCCTCTTCATGCTGACTTAACATGGACTCGAGGAAACTGATCCCGATGCGCGTCCTGGTCGTGGAAGATGAAGTGCGGCTCGCGGACAATCTCGCCGCTGCTCTGCGCGAAGGCCCTGGCTTCGCAGTCGATTGCGCCGAGGACGGTGAACTGGGAGAGCAACTGGCCAGGCAGGGCTGCTACGACCTTATTGTGCTGGATCTGATGTTGCCCAAAGTGGACGGCCTCACGATGCTGCGGCGCCTGCGCTCGCGCGATAACTCAACCCCAGTCCTCATCCTTACGGCGAAAGATGGCGCCGCTTCCACCATCGAGTTGCTCAACGCCGGCGCGGACGACTACCTCAGCAAACCTTTTGACCTGGGCGAACTCATAGCGCGCGCCAAGGCCCTTATCCGCCGGGGCAAGGGCGCATCACATCCTGTTCTCGCCATTGCCGACATTGAAGTAAATACGCTGGAACAGACAGTGCGCCGCGCCGGCCGGCTCGTCGATCTTTCGCCGACAGAGTACCGCATTCTTGAATACATGGTGCATCGCCCACGCGTCATCGTCTCCAAGCGCGAGTTGCTCGAGCACCTCTACGATTACAACTGGGAACACCACTCGAATGTGATCGAGGCCCATATTTCCAACCTGCGTAAGAAGCTGATGGCCCACAGCGACCAGCAGGCGGTCGAGACATTGCGCGGCCGCGGCTACCGCCTGGTGGCGGACCCCGAGAGTGCAGGATGAAGCGGCGATCTCTCTCCCGCCGGCTGATCTTGTCCGTGCTGCTCGTCGAGCTCATCTTTGCCGTGGCGGTCATCGCTCTGGCCGCTGCGTACGAGCGCCATGCGCATCTACGATCCTTCGACATCATGTTGCAGGGGCGCGCCGATTCACTCCTCGGGGCAGTGCAGGATGCCGAGGATCCTGCGGATAATGTGATGCTGGACCGCACCGGTCTGCAACTGCCTGCAGATGACGTCTATGAAGTGCGGGACAGCAATGGGCGTCTTCTTGGACGCTCGGTCAATTGGCAGGGACCCGAGCCGGACGATGTAAGTTCCAGCGAAGACCGCATTTATCTCACCAGAATCGCAGGCCGCCATTACCGCGTCCTCACGCTACACGGGCTGCGTGTGGTGGATCCGGGCGACAAAGGCGGCGGCAGGCCGCGTCATATTCTCGTCGTCTACGGCTCGCCCACTTCGCACGTTTGGCATCAGGTGCGTAATGCCATCATCTTCTTCTCGCTCTCCAATCTCGTACTGCTCATCGTCACCGGGGTGCTGATGGCATGGCTGTTGCACCGCGGACTGACGCCCATGCGCCAGCTCGCGAGCGAGGCAGAGAAGATATCGATTCATCGTTGGAGCTTCCAGGCTCCGGAGAGTGCAGTGGAGACGCGCGAGCTGGCCCCTCTGGCCTCCGCTCTTTCAGCGGCCATGCAGCGCCTGGAAGCCTCGTTCTCCCAGCAGCGTCGCTTTGTGAGCGATGCCGCGCACGAATTGAAGACCGCGGTCGCGGTCGTCAAATCTTCGCTGCAGCTGCTTGCCATGCGCCAGCGCACAACCGAGGAATATGCGGCGGGCGTGGAAGTGAGCTTGGTGGACTGCGAGCGGATGGAAGAGATCGTTGCGCGCATGCTGACACTAGCACGCGCGGAACAGCCTTCCCAATCAGAGCATGCCGCTGGCACTGCGGATCTAGCCGCAGCTGTCGCCTCGACTGCGGAGCACTTTCAGTCCATGGCAGAGCTCCGCTGGGTCACACTTACGCTTGCTGCAAACGAGCCCGCCTTCGTTTCCCTCTTAAGCGAGGAATGTGGCCTGCTGTGCTCCAACCTGCTGTTGAACGCGCTGCAGCACAGTCCGCCGCGGACCGAGATCAAAGTGCTGCTGCACGCAGACATGGACACGGTCGAGTTGCGTGTCGAAGACCACGGCGATGGTGTTGAGCCCGAACTCCTGCCACATGTCTTCGAGCGCTTCTCGCGAGGCGATCCTTCGCGCAGCCGAAACACAGGCGGTACCGGCCTCGGGCTCGCCATCTGCAAGGCGATTGTGGAGAAAGCAGGAGGCAAGATCGTGCTCGAGAGTGAGCCAGGCCATGGTGCAACTGCCGTGGTCCGCCTGCCGCGCGCCGCCGCGCCGGCAAATACCGCTTCTTTCGAACCATCCCTGCAGACAACCCCTTCAGCTTGAATTAATCGAGAAGTGGAAAACTGCTGAGTGCGTCGCAACCCGCGTCGAATCGGAGCCTGGATGTTCTATCTACGCAATGCAAGTCCTTGCAGGTCGGTGCTGTTCGCCACCGCTTTTTTGAGTCTCGCTGTACCGTCGGTCGCGTTGGCCCAGGGATCCTACCACCTCATCACGCAGTGGAAGATTGGTGGCGAAGGCGGTTGGGACTACATTGCCGCAGATGCTGGGGCACACCGTCTGTACGTCACGCATGGCGCCCGTGTGGAGGTGCTGGATAGCGACAGCGGGAAAGTAATCGGCGCCATCACCGGACTGCAGGGCACGCACGGCGTCGCGCTCGATGCAGCGGGGAAGTACGGATATATCAGCGACGGCCGCGCCAATGCAGTAGTTGTCTTCGATCGCAAAACGCTCAAAACTGTTACCTCCGTTCCTGCCGGCACCAATCCCGATGGCATCGCATACGAGCCGGTCACGAAGACCGTGTGGGCCTTCAATGGCCGCAGCAGTAACGCCACTGTCATTGATACGAAAACGCAGAAGGTTGTCGCCACCGTCCCATTGCCTGGCAAGCCGGAGTTTCCAGTAGCCGACGGTAAAGGGAATGTCTACGACAACATCGAGAGCAAGAACGAGATTGTCCGCTTCGACGCTGCTGCGCAGAAGATCACCGCGGAGTGGCCACTTGCCGGCTGCGACTCGCCGTCTGGCCTCGCCATCGATCCCGCCAGCCGTCATCTCTTCGCGGTCTGCGACGGCAAGAAGATGGCGGTGGTGGATGCCGATACCGGCAAGGTGCTCGCCACGCCCGAAATCGGCGAGGGTCCAGACGCCGCCGGCTTCAACGCAAAGGACAAGCTAGCCTTCTCTTCGAACGGTGAAGGAACGCTGACCGTGGTCGACGCCGGTAAGCCTGGTTTTCCCGTCGTCCAGAACGTGACCACACAGCGCGGCGCTCGCACCATGGCCTTCGACTCGGCCAACGGCCGCATCTATCTTCCAACCGCTCAATTTGGCCCCAGACCCGCAGGCACAGCGGAGAACCCGCATCCACGGCCCGCGATTGTGCCCGAGAGCTTTACGGTGCTGGTCGTCGGCCGCTAGCGCGTTTCGTCAGCGGCAATGAGGAAAGCGCTTTAGGTTCCCCCAACAACCGAATGGCCAGCGAGACATCGTTCTCGCTGGCCCTTTTTTTCCCTTAGCGTGTCATCAAGTAGTAGGTCACGGGCGTCACAATCAGGCTCAGCGCGATTGACACCATCAGGCCGCCGATCACAGCAATGGCCAGCGGCTGCAGCATCTGCGATCCGGAGCCCAGTGCGAAAGCCAGCGGCAGCATGCCGCAGATTGCCGCCATCGCCGTCATCACGATTGGCCGCAGCCGACGCTGCGCCGCGTGCACCATCGCCTCACGCGGGGCCACACCTTCGGCGCGATACTGCTCGTCTGCGTCCAGTAACAGGATGCCGTTCTTCGCCACGATGCCGATGATCATGATCAGTCCCATGAACGACGCGACGTTGAAGTCCGTTCCCGTCACCAGCAATGCGAACACCACGCCGGCGATGGACAGCACCGACGAGGTGAGAATTGCGACCGGCGCGGCGAAATTCCGAAACTCCGCCAGCAGTACGCCGAAGACCAGCGCCAGCGCCAGCAGCAGCACGCGCAGCAGTTCGTGGAATGACTGCTGCTGCTCCTGATAGGTGCCTCCGTACTCCACGCGAACGGAGGATGGCAGATGCATCTGGTCAACTATCTGTTGCACCTTGCTGATGGCCGTGCCCAGATCCGATCCTTCCAGCCGTCCCGTCACAACGACGAGCTGTTGCAGGTTTTCGCGGCGGATTTCGTTCTGCGGCGGCAATTGCTGAATGGTTGCTAGAGACCCGAGCGACGCAAGCTTGCCCGTCGCGCTGTTGAACACCGTGTTCTGGATGGAATCAAGCGACGTGCGTGTGTCGTCCGGCAGCCTCAGGCGAATCGCGTACGGCCGGCCATTCGCAATCAGCGGCACGGTGGCCTCGATACCGTCCAGGATGGAGGTCGCGTCTTCGGCGACTTCGGTTGGCGTAAAGCCCAGGCGGTCGGCAACCGTTGGATTTACCTGGAAGTTTGTGGCCGGTCCGCTGATCGTGTTCTCGATTCCGTTCTGAACATCGACCACGCCCGCGATTTTGCTGATGGCGTCGCCTACTTGCGGTCCCAGCTTCTGCAGCAGCGCCGCATCGGTGGAGAAGATCTTGATCTGAATCGGCTCGGGCGAGTTGGAAAGATCGCCGATCATATCCTGCAACACTTGCGTGAATTCGACATCCAGCTGTGGCTCGGTCTTCTTGATCTGCTCGCGTACATCTGCCATCACTTCATCGATGCTGCGATCGCGTTTGCTCTTTAGCTTCACAGTGATGTCGCCGGTGTTCGCCTCGGTTACTGCCGCCAATCCCATCTGCAGACCGGTACGCCGCGATGTGGTTTCAACCTCCGGCGTGCTGCGCAGGATCCGCTCCACATGCGCCAGCACGCGGTCCGTCTCCGTTAATGAGCTGCCTGCTGGCATGATGTAGTCCAGCACAAAGCCGCCCTCATCCATCGCCGGCAGCAGGTCGGAACCCAGCTGCTTGTAACCGAACCACGTGCCGGCCACCAGCGCGAGGCAGACCAGACCAAGCATCAGGGGCCGCGTCAAAGACCAGCCCAGCGCTCGCTCGTGCCAGTGCAGCACGCGACCCAGCACTCGTCCCGGTTCGGCGTGATCTCTTTTCGTTTCGATTTCATCCGCCGGCCGATCACGCAATAGCGTCAGACCCAGCGCCGGCGTCCATGTCAATGCCAGCAGCAGAGAAGTCAGCAGTGCCGCCGTCATGGTCACCGCCAGCGCGCGGAAGAAGCTGCCCGTCACCCCGGTTACTGCGATCAGCGGTAGAAAGACCACCACCGGTGTGATGGTCGAAAAGAACAGGGGACGGGTGACCTCCGCAATGGCCTTGCGCACCGCCTGAACTCGCGTCTCACCGGAGTCGCGATGCAGCACAATATTTTCCACCACCACGATGGCATCATCGATCACCAGCCCGATCGCCGCCGCCAGGCCACCCAGCGTCATCAGGTTGAAGCTCTGGCCTATAATCCTGAGGAAAACAAATGTAATCGCTACAGTGACTGGAATCACCAGTCCAGCAATCAGAGAAGAGCTCCAGTCGCGCAGGAAGAGGAACAGGATCACACAGGCCAGCACCAGCCCGATCAGGATTGCGTCGCGCACGCTTCCGATGCTCTCCCGCACCAGCTCAGACTGGTCATAGTACGGCTCCAAGTGCACGCCCGGCGGCAGCTTCTTGCGCAGTTGCGTCACCTCGGCGCTTACAGCGTTTGCCACCGCCACGGTATTGCTGTCCGGCTGCCGCGTAATGTTCAGCAGAACCGCCTGCTTCCCGTTGGCCGTCACCACGGTGTAGACCGGCATCACGGCCTTCTCCACTGTGGCGATATCGGACACACGCACCGGTGCCCCATTGGGGGTCGTCTTCACCACAAGTTGGCTTAGCTCTTGCGCATCGTGCACCTGCGCGCCGATCAGTCCCAGGATGAGTTGATGATTCGCCTCGTACAGTCCTGGTGAGTCAATGATGTTGGACGCATTCACCGCGGTCGAGAGATCGGTGATGGTCACGCCGGATGACTGCATCCGCGCCATCTCCGGGACGATGTGATACTCCGGAATCTTGCCGCCCTGCACCGTTACCATGCTTACGCCGGCAGTGCGGTTCAGAGGGGGCTTCAGTTCATATGTCGCCATCTCCCACAATGCCGTCTGCGATAACGAATCAGAGGTCAGGCTGTAGCCGAGGATGGGAAACGTCGCGAAGGTCAGCCTGTTAGTCGTAATCCTTACCGTCGGGGGTAGCGATTGCTGCACCTTGCTCAGCGCCGCATCGACCAACTGCAGCGTCTGGTACATATCCGCGCCCCAATCGAAGAACAGGCTGACTTCGGCAGACCCGCGGCTTGTGGTCGAGCGCACAGTCACCAGCCCGGGCACAATGTTTACCGCATCCTCAATCGGTTTAGTGATCGTGACCTGCATCTGCTCCACCGGCATCACACCGTTGTCTATGCCGATCACTACGCGCGGGAAATTTGTCGTAGGAAAAACCGAGATGGGTATCTGCGTCGCGAGATAGATACCCGCGACGGTCAGCACAATCAGGAAAAAGAAGATCGTGCTGCGAAATCGCAGCAACCAGAAGCGCGGTTCCTCCGGCCCCCGGTGGGTCGTCACCGTGCCTGGTGGCAGTGCCGATGTCGTCACTTGTCTTCCTTAGCCGCGTCCGGCTTCTTCGCGTCGTCAGCGTCGGCCGCGCCAACCTTCACCTTGGTTCCATCCTCTAGCGCGTAGTTGCCGGAGGTGATCACCATATCGGCCGTCGTCAACCCGTTCGTGATCTGCGCCCGCCCATCGTCTGTGATTCCCGTAGTCACCGGCTTGCTGTGCGCTGCGCCGTCCTCGCCCACCACCATCACGGATTTGCTGCCGTCCTGCGTGCTCAAAAGAGCTGATGTCGGGACAGTCAACGCCTGCGGCGCCTCCCTGCCCACAATCGACGCATGCACCGGTGTCCCCACCTTCAGCACGCCCTTTTTGTTGTCCACGCGGAGCCAGATCTCGACCGTGGTGCTTCCTGGGTCGAGTGCCGGGCTGATGAGTGCAACTTTCGCCGGCACCGGATCGGCTACGCCGGGCACCGTGATCGTCGCCGCGTCACCCACCCTCATCTGCTGCGCAAGCTGCTGGGCCAGATGGATCTTCGCCAGCAACACCGATGTGTCCATCACGGTCAGCAGCGTCGATCCAGCAGCGACAGTTTCGCCTGCGAACAGCGGCCGCTCTGTCACCACCCCGGAAATCGGGCTGCGAATCTCCGAGTACGAGACCTGCGCCTCGGCGCCCTGGTACTTTCCTTCCGCTGATGTCAGTTGTCCCTTCGCCGCTTCGAGCGACGCCTTATGCGCAACGCTCTTCTGCGACTCCAGATGCTTCTCTGCCGTGTCGTACGCCGCTTGCGCCTGCACCAGCGCGGCCTGCGCCGTGTCCAGGTCGCGCCCGGGTATCGCGCCTTCCGCAAAAAGCTGTTTGCGCGCATTCACGATGCTCTGATTCAGCGCCAGATTTGCCTTTGCCTGCGCCAAATCGAGCTCCGCCTTCTGGTAGTCCTCCGGCACCTGAGCCTGCGTTGTTGTCGCATACGTCGCCTGCGCTGCAGTGTAAGCGCCGCGATTGTCCATGGCTGCCGCCGCAAGGTCGCGGTTTTCAAGCACCGCGAGCAACTGCCCCGCCTTCACATGGGAACCGCGCTGCACGTAAAAACGGCGGATCGGCGCGCTGATCTTCGGCGAAATAGCAGCCTGTGCCAGCGGTGCGAGCACCGCATCCGCCGGAATGTGCTCCGCAATCGCACCCATCTCCGGATGCTCCGCCTGCACCGCCACCACCGGCGTCGGCGTAGCTTCGCCCTTGCTGCAACCGGCCAGTGACACGCCCGCTGCAAACACCGCTACCATAGCAAGAGCCGCGGCCGATCTCGTACTTTGCGCTTTCATAATCACATCGTCCCCGTCAGTGTTTGCAGATTCGCGAGGCCTGTTTCATATCGCACTACTCCATCTTCCCGCGCGTTCTCTGCCGCGGTCAGCGCCGTCTGCGCATCTACTACTTCGAGCGCCGTCGCCTCCCCGGCGGTATAGCGCAGTTTGGTCAGCCGTAAACTCTCTTGCGCCGTCTGCGCGCTCAGCACCAGCGACGCTGCCTGCCGCTGCGCCTCCGCGGCCTCCGCGTACGTCTCATCCAGCGCCGCGATCAGGTGCCGCTGTGTGGCC
>Ga0210401_10008714_pt1 | contig 10034 bp, 9 predicted proteins | sample IncBWH32MmetaG_FD_150866 | JGI IMG/M metagenome (GOLD analysis project Ga0210401, IMG submission 150866) | Forest soil microbial communities from Barre Woods Harvard Forest LTER site, Petersham, Massachusetts, United States - Inc-BW-H-32-M | ecosystem: Environmental > Terrestrial > Soil >... | reverse complement strand
CACGCATACGGTACTGGTGCTGACCGGCCCGAATATGGGCGGCAAGTCGACCTATCTTCGCCAGGCTGCACTGATCGTAATTCTGGCGCAAATGGGATCGTTTGTGCCAGCGGTGTCGGCTCGACTGGGCGTAGTGGACCGCGTCTTTACGCGCATTGGTGCGAGCGACAACCTCGCACGCGGGCGTTCCACCTTCATGGTGGAGATGACCGAAACCGCCGCGATTTTGCACACAGCGACGCCGCACTCACTCATTCTTCTCGACGAAGTGGGACGCGGCACGGCGACTTATGACGGTCTGGCGATCGCATGGGCGGCGGTGGAACATATTCACGCCCGCATGCGTGCTAAAACTCTTTTTGCCACGCATTATTTCGAACTCACTGAATTGGCCGAACGATTGTCTGGAGTAAAGAACTATCACGTGTCGGTAAAAGAGACGTCCGGCGGAATTGTATTTCTAAAGAAAGTAGAGCCGGGTGCAGCCGATCGCAGCTATGGCATTGAAGTCGCGAAACTGGCCGGATTGCCGAATGAAGTAATTGATCGTGCGCGGGAGGTACTGGCGGAACATGAGAGTGCGGAACAACGCGTAACGGAGCAACTAGCGAGTGACGAACTGCGCCCGCGACCTCCCGCACAGCTCACTATTTTCACTCCGCTGTCGCAACCAGTTCTGGAAAAGCTGCGCGACGTTGATTTGAACCGCCTGACTCCGCTTGAAGCGTTGAATTTGCTGGCGGAATTAAAGAAGCAGGTGGATTGAAGAGAAAGACCTCAATTTTCGAAGAAATCGGTCAACTGCTGATTGTGGGCTTCGACGGCATTGAAATATCTCCGCGACTCCGGTCGCTGCTCACACGGCTGCAACCCGGTGGCGTGATTCTTTTTGCGCGCAACATCACTAGCGGAGAGCAGACGCATAGGTTGCTCAAGGAATGCCAGTCATGCGTTTCCACCCCACTATTCACTTGCGTCGATATGGAAGGTGGCCGTGTAGATCGCTTTCGCAACGTCATCGGCCCCGCACCCTCGGCTGCCGATGTTTTTGCCGCTGGCAATCGCGCGCTCTATCGAAAACATGGAAAGACAATTGGCGAGTCTTGCAGGACACTGGGGTTCAACACGAACTTCGCCCCGGTTGTGGATTTAGCTTTTGAGGCCTCACGCAAAGTTATGAGTTCGCGTTCGGTTTCAGCTGATCCTAAAGAAGCTACCCTCTACGCTCGCGAATTTCTTGCCGGACTTCGATCGGCGAGCGTGCTCGGCGCAATCAAACATTATCCCGGACTTGGCGAAGCCAATCTTGACACTCATCACAAACTGCCAAAAGTGCAAAAATCTTTGAAGAAACTCTGGGAGTCGGACATCGCGCCATATCGCGCGTTGAAACGCGAATCCCCATTGGTCCTGGTAAGCCATGCGGCTTACCCGGCGGTGACACGCGATCATATACCGGCTTCTTTATCGAGGAAATGGATTACAGATATTTTGCGCAAGAAGATCGGCTATCGCGGGCTTGTAGTTTCCGACGATCTCGAGATGGGCGGCGTCCTGCAGGCCGCTCCCATTGAACAGGCGGCTGTGGAACATATTCGCGCAGGTGGTGATCTGTGCCTGATCTGTCACACCGAGGAATACGTTATTCGCTCCTACGAAGCGCTGGTGAAAGAAGTGGAGCGTGATACGAAATTCGCGCAACGCGCAAAGGAATCGGTCGCTCGCCTGCGCGCATTCAAGAAAAACTCCAGAGCGTTGAAGCGTCCGCCACCTGTTCCCACTGTCGCAAAACTTGAAAAACTCGCACGCCAGCTGTGGGAGTTCAGCGAACAGGTAAGACTAGCGACGATAAGAAGACAGGGCCAGGCATGATTGTCGCGGGCGTGATGAGTGGAACCTCAGCCGATGGAATTAACGTGGCGCTGGTGCGGTTGAATTCATCGCCAAGCCGGGCGAGGACGCCCAGCCTCCATTACCTTGCGCACGCGGAGTACCCATATCCGAAGCAAGTTCGCCGGGCCGTGTTGGCGGCAATGAACGCGACTAGAGCGAGCGTGGCTGACTTGGCCAGGTTGAACTTCTTGCTGGCGGAACTTTACGCAGATGCCGTATTAGCTTCACAGCGCCGCTTTCATTTAAAAGCTGAACTGGTGGGCTGTCACGGCCAAACGCTTTATCACCAGGGCGAAGCCGCTGCGTTTATGGGACGCAAGCTGACGGTCACATGGCAGACTGGCGAGGGCGCGATTCTGGCTGCGCGTGTCGGCGTTCCTGTGGTTTCCGATTTTAGACCTGCAGATATGGCTGCCGGCGGCAAAGGAGCGCCGCTAGTTCCCTTCCTCGATTTTCTTTTGTATCGCGACAGTCGCGTGGGCAGGGTTGTACAGAATATCGGCGGAATCGCAAATTTCACAGCCATCCCCGCAGGCGCATCGGCGGACCGGGTGATAGCCTTCGATACCGGGCCCGGCAACATGGTGATTGATGCCGTCATGCAGCGTCTGTTCGGTAAGCCGTACGATCGTGACGGGAAAATCGCTGGTTCCGGCACCCCGCTCGACGACGTTATCAACGATATTTTGCGAGCACCATTCTTTCGTCGCAAGCCGCCGAAGACCGCAGGTCGCGAAGAATTCGGACGCGAGTTCACGCTGGAATTCATTCGTCGCTGCGGAGGCGCAGATAAACGCGACATCGTAGCAACGGCTACCGCATTGACCTCTCGTTCTATCGCTGATGCGCTGCGGCGATTCGTCGTGCGACGAACCAGCACCTATCGAGACTTCATTGTTTCTGGCGGCGGCGCAAACAATCCAATTCTCATAGCAATGCTGGCAAACGAATTGCGTCCCATCGGTCTGCGGATTCGTTCCTCCGACGAATTCGGGCTGCCTTCAGAGGCGAAGGAAGCAGCCGCATTCGCATTGCTGGCTTTCCAAACATGGAATCGCAGGACGTCGAATTTGCCTTCCGCGACCGGAGCAAAGAGGCCAGCGATTTTGGGAAAGATTTCTTATGCGTGAGCGGACAGCGCTTTGCCGCGCTGCGGCGCATGTACAGCCGAGGGCGGTTGTACCCTTGTGGTCTTTGCTGGCTATTGCACTTCTTGTTCCTCTGTTGTCGTGCTCAGCCAAACCCATTTCCAGCACAGTCGTTATGATCATCGAGAACAGCCCTACCAATCTCGATCCGCGGGTTGGTTTGGATGCGCAGTCCGAGCGCATTGACGAGTTGCTCTTCGATGACCTCTGCACCCGAGACGAGCACTTGAATGTTCGGCCGGGATTGGCGGAGCGATGGGAAATTCCTGATCCCCGCACTTACATTTTCCACTTGCATAGAGGCGTGAAATTTCATGAGGGACAACCTCTAACTTCACGCGATGTGAAGTGGACTTTCGATTCCCTGCTGCAAGGAAAGATCCGCAGCACTAAAGCCGCTGCCTATCGCCTGGTTGATCACATCGATGCACCTGACGATTACACGGTGGTGTTCCATCTAAAAGAGCCATTCGCCACTTTGTTGTGGAACATTTCGGATGGGGCCATCGGGATTGTCCCCTATGGCAGCGGCGAGGAAATGAGCCGCCATCCAATTGGTTCAGGCCCGTTTCGCTTCGTCAGCGCCGAACCCGATAAAGAAGTCATCATCGAGCGCAACGACGCTTATTGGGGCGCAAATGCGCATCTGGAGCGGGTGCGCTTCGCAGTTATTCCCGATGCCACCACACGTGCGCTCGAGTTGCGCAAGGGCAGTGCCGACATTGCCGTTACTTCGCTCACTGGAGACATGGTTCTGGCGCTGGAACGCGAGTCCAATCTGGAAGTCCTGCACGCTCCGGGTACGGTGCTGGCCTATTTGGCATTCAACATTCGCGATCCGATTCTGAAAGATGTGCGAGTGCGCCAGGCCGTGGCGTATGCGACCGACCGGGCGCCGATGATTCACTACCTGCTCCGTGACTTCGGGCGCCCTGCTTATAGCCTTCTTCCGCCGGAAAGCTGGGCGTACAACGGTGATGTTCCGCACTACGACCACAATCCTGATCGGGCGCGGCAATTGCTTGAGCAAGCTGGATACCCAGCCGTGAATGGCGTGCGCTTCCATCTAACCCTGAAAACGTCGACTGATGAAAACCCTCGGCTGGTCGCCGCAGTGCTGCAGCAACAACTGCGCGACGTTGGCATCGCCTTGGACATTCGTACTTATGAGTTCGCCACTTTCTTTTCCGACATTACGCGCGGCGCCTACCAGTTGCATACCCTGCGATGGGTCGGAGGAAATGAAGACCCCGATATTTTTGAATACGTATTCCATTCGGCCAAGTTTTCGCCCAACGGTGCTAATCGCACCTACTACGCCAACCCACGTGTGGATGCGTTGATCGACCAGGCTCGATCTGAACTCGACCAGAATGCGCGCAAGCAAATTTATGCCGAGATTCAGCGAATTCTGGCGGAGGACTTGCCTTACATCAACCTGTGGTATTTCGAGAACGTAATGGTGCACACAAAGCGTGTGCAAAATCTGACGTTAAACCCGCCGGGCAATTACGACTTCCTGAAGACCGCAGAACTGATTCCGTGAATCAGTAGATTCCGAACAGCCCCGCCCCGAGCGAAGCTTAAACGCGGCTACTACAGGCTTTCAGCAGCAAGCAGGAACAATAAGACTGCGTGGTAACATCGTATTCTTAGTAAAAATTACGTGCGCATTCTTTTCATTGGTGACATTTTCGGCAGACCCGGTAGAACCGTGGTCAAAGATCGCCTTCCATCTTTAGTGAAAGAACACGCTGTCGATCTCGTGTTTGCGAACGGAGAAAACGCGGCGGCTGGGTTCGGAATCACTCCGCAGTTGGCCGAAGATTTCTTTGACATGGGCATTGACGTTCTTACTACCGGCAACCATGTCTGGGATAAGCGGGAGATCGTAGATTTTTTTAACTCCGCCGATGGAAATCCGCACAGTCCCGCGCGCCGAGTGTTGCGCCCCGCAAACTACCCGCCCGGGATGCCCGGATGGGGCGTATATGAGGGCCGGAAAGGCGATGTTTCCTACGCTGTGATTAATTTGCAGGGCCGGGTTTTTATGGCTTCGAATGACGACCCCTTCCGCGTCGTTGACCAGTTATTAAAAGAAATCAAGGCCAAGGTTATTTTCGTCGATATCCATGCAGAAGCAACTTCGGAAAAGATTTCCATGGGTTGGCATCTCGATGGACGCGTAACCGTCCTCGTTGGCACCCACACCCACGTTCCCACAGCTGATGAACGGGTTTTGCCAGGCGGCACTGCATACATTACGGACGTAGGCATGACGGGACCGTATGACAGCGTCATTGGAGTAAAGAAAGAATTAGTGGTCGGCAAGTTTCTAAACAATATGCCAACAAGATTCGAGGCAGCGACAGGCGACGTCAGATTATGCGCGGTCGTGGTGGATTGCGATGAAGGCACCGGCCGGGCAAGAAAAATTTTGCGACTGATGGTGTCATAGACGGACGGGGCTTCGGGCTCTGGGCTTCAGGTTTTCGATAGTGAGAATCGCACGCAAACCATGAATGACTTCCAACTTTACACTCACACAATAAAATCAAACGGCTTTAGCTGGATGAACACCGACGCTTACCTTTTCGATATCGATGGCACATTGCTCATTTCCCGCGACGGGGTGCATCGCAACGCTCTGCACCGGGCGATGCGAGAGGCGTATGGCGTGGATACTACCATCGACGGCATTGCCTATCACGGTAAAACTGATCTAGGAATCTTGCGCGCGGCTCTAGCGCGGGTTGGAGTCTCGGCTGATCAGTTTGAAACTAACCTTCCGGCGGCGATTGCAGCTGTTTGCCGGGATGTGTCAGCTAATGCGAGCCGCATCACACCGACGGTGTGCCCCGCAATTCCGCAGGTGCTTGCCGAGTTGCGCACAGCAGGCAAATTGCTCGGGGTGGCGTCGGGCAATCTCGAATCGGTCGGATGGCTTAAGCTCGAAACGGCTGGTTTGCGAGAATTTTTCAGTTTTGGGTGCTTCAGCGACCATCACGAGAGCCGTAGTGATATTTTTCGCGAGGGCGCAGCTCAAGTACAGCGCAGGATGGGCAGAACAGCGCAAGTTTGTTTTATCGGCGACACTCCCGAAGATATAAAGGCGGCGCGATTCGCAAATTCAAAGATCGTCGCAGTATGCACCGGAATTTTCACGGCTGACGACCTGGCCTCTTACGAACCCGACGCCTGCATCGCAACTTGCGAAGAGCTGTTGACCAAAATAGAGAAGTGATTCTAGCCTTCGAGAGCGCTTTTCAACTGCGCACGATTTCGCGCTGGCAGATGTCGCATAGCCGCCTGCGACAATGCCAGATACGCCTTGCGCGCTTCTGGAATTGTTCTTAGCATCTGCAGATGTTTGCGCACGATTTCGGCATCGCCCCGCACGATCGGTCCGCTGAAGGCCGCCGCTGGGCCGAGCGTCCGATAGTTCGCGATGGTCTGGCTTACGATCGGAAGCATCTTCCGTCGCGCTTGATGCGCAGATAGTCCGGCAGCGCGTGCTACTTGTTCAGCCGTCACAAACAGCGCCACCAGCAATGGAGAAGCAAACGAGCCCCACGCATGGTAAGCCGTCTTGTGCTGTTTGCTAATAGTGAATGCTTCCCCGCCCAAATCGCGCGCAATACGCCGCGCAGCGCGGATCGCCGCAACATCACCCTCCATTGCGAACGGAACGCCTTTGAGAGATGGGATTGCACCCGTAACGAACGTCATCATAGGATGAATTGAACCGACCGCGGCTCCCCGCTCCCGCAGGATATTTAGTTCATCGCTGAGCAATGCACCGCTGGAGTGAAACGCAATTTTTCCCTTCCAATCAATCGCCACAGCAAGCTGTTGCGCCGCGTTCTTTATTTCACGGTCGGGCACACAGAACCAGATGACGTCGGCCTTCAGGCAGGCGTCGTCAGCCACAGAAACCCGTGCACGAACCTTCCGCGCCAAGGTAGCCGCCTTGCGTTTTGACGCCGCATTCTTGGGGGAAACAATTCCCGAGATTTCATATAAGGCTCGTCGCAACGCCACCGCCAATGCGGAGCCGAGCCTTCCCGGACCGACGATCGCAATGCTGGGCTTCGCTGCCATCGCGGGCAGCATATCAGGCGTCTTGGCATCAACCAAATCGCTGGATCAGGGCTTTTGTAACGAAGCGCAATTAATGTCTTAATATTGCTGATATGCGGAAATCATCTCATGCAAAAAACAAAGCTCGTGTGCTGTCTTCCATCGAGGCTTACCGGGGCCCGGCATTTTGGGTCACAACCGATCAAGTGCTCGAGCCTACCGGCGTGCGCGGACGTCGCGATATCGTCCGTCACACCGGTTCAGTCGTAATCCTCGCGGTTGATGAAAGTCATGCTGAGCCACGGGTTCTTCTGGTTCGCCAGTACCGTCATGCCGCGCAGCAGTACTTGTGGGAGCTCTGCGCGGGCCGCATCGATAAAGGCGAAAATGAACTGGCGGCGGCCAAGCGCGAACTGCTCGAGGAAACCGGCTACACGGCGACTCGGTGGAAGAAGATACTAAACTTCTACGCCAGCCCCGGGTTTGTTGCCGAGACCATGTCGATTTATCTGGCGCGGGGATTGCGGCCAGGAACCGCGCAGCCTGAGGAAGACGAAGTAATCGAGATCAAGTTCTTCCCGCTGAGTACGGCCCTCCGCATGGTAATGAATGGACGCATTCATGACGGCAAAACCATCTCCGGCGTTCTCTGGCTCAGTCAAAAACTGGGGTCTCGAACCAGGCCCAAATAAGGTATTTTTCTCAATTTCCTCTCTTGACAGCGTTTCCCCGGTAGCCGGAAAATGACAGAAATCGGGAGGCATGGACGACGGCTTCCGTGCCCCAAGGGGGCGTAAGTGGAACGCTTGAAAGGCACGGTGAAGTGGTTCAACAATGCCAAAGGATACGGATTCATCGGCCGGGAAGACGGGGCCGATGTTTTCGTTCACTACAGCGCAATTACGTCGGAGGGTTATAAAAGCCTGCAGGAGGGTGATCAGGTTGAGTTTGAGATAACCCAAGGACCAAAAGGACCGCAAGCTGCAAATGTTACAAAGGCTTCTTAGAATACAAGATTAAGGAAAAGATTTGTCTCTTGTTGGCGCGAGCGTCCCGCTCCCGTGCGGCTGCAATTTACAACCGGCCTTTTCGCCGAAACGCACCCAGCGAATCTATCGCTCCACGCAATCTGCGGCTAAGTCCACGAGCAAACATCAGGTCGACAAAGCCCTCCATCTGGCGCGTGAAAGCATTGCCATATCCATACCACCAAACTTGTTTCACTCGGGGCAGGCGGTCCGAGTCGACGTGCTTGATTCGCACCATTTCCCCCAGCCCGAAATGCCCGTGAGTGTGACCCATTCCGCTTGCCTTAACTCCGCCGTGCGGAGCCTCGCTGATGCCGAAGCACGTGACTGCATCGTTGACCATAACGGTCCCAGCGTGAATACGCGTTGCCAACGCTTCTCCGCGCGAACGATCTCGCGTCCAAATGCTGCCGGCGAGACCATAGTCGGAATCGTTAGCTAACCGCATGGCCTCGTCATCGGTGTCGAATGGCATTACGGGCAGAACAGGGCCGAAGGTCTCGTCGCGCATGATATTCATTCCATGGCTAACATCGGCGAGTACGGTAGGAGCATAGAAATTCTGGCCAAGTTTTGGGAGCCGCACGCCGCCGGCGAGCACTCGCGCTCCCCGCATTCGCGCATCTTCGACATGCGCCTCAACATTCCGCACCTGGCGATCGTGGATCATCGGCCCGATATCAGTCTGCGGATCACTCCCGTCGCCCACGCGCAAGCGTTTGGTTTTTTCCACACAAGCTTCGAGGAACCCCTCATACACACTGCGATGAACGTAGCAGCGTTCAATCGAAAGGCAAGCTTGCCCGCAGTTCACGAACGAACCCCAGACCGCACCGCTCGAAGCCACGTCCACGTCTGCATCGTCCAGCACCAGCATGGGATCTTTTCCACCAAGCTCGAGAACCACTGGAAGCAGGCGCGCCGCAGCGGTCTGTGCAATGCGCTTGCCTGTCGCCACGCTTCCGGTAAAAATTAGTTTGTCGATCGGTGCGTTCAACAGCGCGGTACCCGCGCTGCCATCGCCGATAACGACCTGGAAAATGTCTTCGGGTACCCCGGCCTGATGCAGCAAAGACGCCAATTGCAGCGCGTTCAACGAAGTCAGTTCGGAGGGTTTCAGCACCACTGCATTTCCAGTCACGAGTGCGGACAGCGATTCCGTCGCCGGGATCGAGAACGGATAATTCCACGGCGAGATAATTCCGATGACACCGTGTGGCTCCCGCAGGGTGCGCCCCGTCTTGGTTCTCATCGCCAAGTTGCCGTGTGGAACCGGTTGTTCGCGCAAAAACTCGAAGGCATTCTCGATGCAGAAGCGAGCGGCATCGAGCACCACCACGACTTCCGTGAGCAAAGCTTCGACCACAGGCTTGCCAGCTTCGCGGGTAATGAGGGAGGCAACTTCCGATTTCTTTTCGTGAAGTAGCCGCTGAAACTCGCGCAGGATAGAAACGCGCTTCTGTACCCCGAGGGCATTCCAGGCGGGCTGTGACGCTCGCGCGCGAGCAACAGCAGCGTGAACATCGGTGTCGGTCGCCGTCTCGAATTGGCGCAGGATTTCGCCGGTCGCGGGATTCACCGAAACAATCTTTCCCGCTACTTGGAGATCTGTGGCCATGCTTTGCTTGAAAGTTTACGCGGACGGCGCCGCCGGTGTCACACGAGTACTCAGTAATCGACATTTACCAGATAAAGACCGCTGGCTGGAGCTGTCGCCCCTGCAGCGGTGCGATTGCGTGCCTGGAGAATTTCGTCGATGTTCTCTGGCTTCAATGTGGTTTTTCCGACCAGCACGAATGTCCCCACCAGATTCCGCACCATGTGGTGCAGAAACCCACTGCCTTGGACCGTGTAGATCAATTCTGCGCCTGCCCTTTTCCACGTT
>Ga0210401_10008713_pt1 | contig 10034 bp, 6 predicted proteins | sample IncBWH32MmetaG_FD_150866 | JGI IMG/M metagenome (GOLD analysis project Ga0210401, IMG submission 150866) | Forest soil microbial communities from Barre Woods Harvard Forest LTER site, Petersham, Massachusetts, United States - Inc-BW-H-32-M | ecosystem: Environmental > Terrestrial > Soil >... | reverse complement strand
ATGGTCATCCTCACGGACCTGATCACCAAGCGCGGCCTCTCGAATGAAGCCATCACGCCCGGAAAAACCACCGTCGGAGAAGCCGTCGCTTGGTTCTACGACCAGATGTGGGAGAACCACGTCACCACTTGGTTCGCGCCGCACCTCCGCATTCAGCATCAAGGCTTGACCCTGCAACGTGAGCGCGGTCACCTCCGTGACGCGGAATGGACTGACGTCTTTCAGCCGGGCGACGTGATCCATCTAGATTTCGGCGTCACCTACATGGGCCTCAATACCGACTGGCAGAAGATGGCCTATGTCTTGAAGCCTGGTGAAACGGAGCCGCCGGCCGGACTTAAGCAAGCCATGAAAAATATGAACGCCGTGCAAGACGCTCTCACGCTTCGCGCCGCGCGCCCCGGACGAACCGGCGCCGAAGTTTACAAGCTGGCTATGGACGAAATGTCGCAGAAGGGCATCGACGCCATGATTTACAGCCATCCCATCGGCAACGAAGGCCACGGCCTCGGCGCCTGGATGGACGCGCATGCGGCTCAAGCCGAGAAAGAGGTTCTTGCGAGTGCTCCAGGCGATTCCAACCTGTCAACGGTCCAAAAGCTGCGCAAAGGCGCTTATCTTTCCGTCGAATTGAACGCGCAGACCGCAGTTCCCGAATGGGGTGGCCAGAAGGTCTACATAATGGGCGAGGACGACGCCTACCTAACCGACGACGGCTACAAATTCTTCATCGCGCGCCAGACGGAGTTCTACTTGATCAGCTCAAAGTAAGGGACCCACCCTTCGCAAAAGCAGCGAAGAGTGGAGCCGGGTGCCCCATCCTTCGCGGGTTTTGCGAAGGGTGGGATGTGGTTGACTTGCTCTGATATCGAGGGATGTTGCGTCCCTCCTCCAGGCCCTAGACTGTCCCCCGACCGTCGTTCCAATTTCTAGGTCGAGCCTGACGAAAAACACGGCTCAGTAGGCGTCAAACTGGTTTTTGGTGCAACCTCGTGGCTGCAGTTGCGACACTATTGTATTCGCTGTTTCTTCGCTCAGCGCTAACTCGTTTAAACGGGAGGCCGCGCAAGAACAAAAACGCGCCGGAGATGAAATCTCCGGCGCGTTTCTTGTTTGTCTCGAGTTCTTAGTTGACCGCTTCAACCTTCTTCAAGGCCGGCTTCGGGATCTGCCACATGATTCCGGAATCGTCGGCATTATGCGGGTAGAACTGAGCCGACTTCTTACCGGAAGGCAGAAGCACGATGTCCGCGCGGCGGTTGTAGGCATACCAATCGCCCGTCACGTTCTTCAAGCGAACCTTGGGCGGTTGGTTCGGGTTCGTGGATTCGAGGTTCTTCACGTCCGCCTTCGGCATCGGTCGCTCTTTGCCGTAAGCAGCGGTCTGAACTTTGTCAGCCGAAATGCCCTGGTCGACGAGATATTGCTTGATGCGCTCGACACGGCGTTCGCTCAGGTCCTGATTGTGGTTTTTCGATCCGCGAACGTCGGCGAATGCCTCAACCGAAAGCTTCGCGTCCGGATCATATTCCAGATACTTCTTGAATCCGCCCGCGAGAGTGGACAATTCGAGCTGTTGGCTCTTCACCAGTCCCACTTGCGGATGCTTCTGATCCGGATAATCCGTGGGATAGAAGATGCTTTGGAGAACCACAGCGGGAATCGGTTCCACCGAACCAGTCACATGCAGGTTCGCCGTTTCCGTCGCGCTTCCGCCGCAAGTATTCGTGGCGTTCAGCGTGTAGGTTTTCGATTCATCAATCGTGCGAGCCGGCTGGCCTTCGGGCACTTGCGAATCATCGGCCGGCGCAGCCTGCACTTGCTGGCTGCCGTTCACGTCAACCTTGTTCCCGTTGAGCGTTGCGTCCTGAGCGTTCGAGGTCTTCCAGGTCACAGTGGAATTATCCTGAGTGATCACCTTTTCGCCGATCTTCCGATAGTGAACTTCCGCAGGATTCGCACTGATACTGGCATCAACTTTGGTGTTTACGTTGACTGTGGCGGAGTTTGAGACTGTGCCGCCTGGGCCGGTAGATTTGAAGTCATATGTGGTCGTAGCCTTTGGCGAGACGCCTTGCGTGCCGCTTGGGGCTACAGGGCCCACGTTGCTGATATTTGTGTCGACGGTTTCGGTGGTCTGCCAGGTGAGGTTTGAAGTGTCGCCGCAATTGATCTGACCTGCTGAAGCGGAGAAGCTGCCAGTGACGGGCGCGACGGCGATCGTGGCGCTGGCGGTGCCTGCCTTGAAGCGTGGCAGGTCCTTTAGCTTGGTGCCGCGGGGCCACTCTGTGGTCTTTTGTGTGTTCTTCGACATATCAACGGAGGTTTTCTTGTTGGCTTGTACGTCGACGTCGCCTTCCCAGACCGTCTTGCCTTCTTTGGTCACGGTCAGGTGATGATGTCCGACCGGGAGAATCAGTTCCTGCTTCCAAACCCAGAAGTCATTGTTCATTTCGTCGACATGGCCGACGAGATACTCGGGCTTGGTCCCATTGGAGAGAACCGCGGCATGAGGCCATCCTCCGCCGAGGTAGACGCGGCCCCAGGGGCCGTTCACGGTACCGCCGTAAGCTTGGAGGACGACGTTCAGATCGGTCGTCTTGCCCGCGGTGATGTCCACATCCTGTGTCGAGATCTTGAAGCCATAGTTCACTACAGCGACGGTGTGCTTTCCGGCGGGGAGTGGAAAGGTGCGGCTCGCCCCTTCATGCATCGCCTTGCCGTCGACAAATATGTACGCCTCTTTAGGCGTGACCTTAATCTTCAGCTTCCCGTCCTGCGCGAAGCTGGCGCCTGCACAGAGCGCGACAGCCGCCACGAGGGTGAACAGGCATCGGAATCGTCGCATCAGCTTTTCTCCTGAATGATTCAGTAGGCGAGTTGTTTGGTCACCCTTCCGCGCCCAATCGGAAAAGTGAAGGCTAGGACGGCTTTAAACTATATCGTAAACCTCTAACTGTCAATGGGATTGAAACAAAAAGCGAAAGGGGCCGCAAGCGGCTTTTGTTTTATTCCCTGAACAGTCTATCAAGAATTGAGGCACAAAAAATCGTCCAGCAGCAAATTTTGTGAAGTGGCGCCGCGCAGGTTTCCGGGCGAGATCTTGCACGCGGGGCTTATAATTCCAGACAGCTAGTCCTGTACGTACCCGGGCCATGCTGAACGAAAAAATCCTCGAACATTTCCGAAATCCACACAACGCCGGGAACCTCACTGATCCGAGTGCGATCGTCGAGGTTACTAATCCTGTGTGCGGCGATACGATGCGGCTGTCGATAAGAGTGCAGGACGGACGGGTGGCGGAAGCCCGTTTCAAAACGCAGGGATGCGTGGCGTCGATTGCTGCTGGTTCCGTGCTTACAGACTTGCTGGCTAATCGGGCCTTGGGCGAAGTGCGCGAAATCACGGCAATGAGGATTTCCGAGGAGCTCGGCCAATTGCCTCCCGCCACGATGCACGCCGCTGAGCTTGCGATGGACGCGCTGAAGGCAGCTCTCGAGAAAATTGCGGAAGCAGAGATTCGAACGCCCAAAAAACGCGCGAGTTAGCTCGAAGTAGGTGGCGTCGCCGCTTTCTTCAAAGTTTCCGGGTCGTTGAGATTCAAGATTACGCCCTCTTCTTCGGTCGGCACTTCCTGGATTTCCCGCGGATGAGCCCATACCACTTGCCTTGCACCAACCTCTAGCGACGCAGCGAGAAGTTCGTCGTATAGCGTCGAGCGAAAAATAACGGGATGTCCGCGTTTGCCGCGGTAGAGCGGAAGGACGATCGCTTTTCGAGTGGAATCGAATTGAGCGATGAGCTCGGAAATAAGGCGACGGGAAACGAGCGGGTGGTCGACAGGACAGAGAATAATCCCGTCCGTAGCTTCGATAGGCAAGCTGCGGATTGCCGCGTGGATGGACGACAGTTGGCCTGTGGTCCAATCAGGATTAAAGACGACCATAGCTGGGTCGAACTTCAATTTCGGACCTATTTCAGCAGCGTGCGCACCAAGGACGATACGCGTAAGACCGACACGTGGCAGGCGCGTGGCTGTGAAAAGATGTTCGACGAAGGTAAGGCCCTGAACCGAGACCAAAGCTTTCGGCTCGCCCATCCGGGTTGATTCGCCGGCAGCGAGAATGGCGGCTGCGAGCATGGCGGCCTAGTCGTGCTGCAGAGAGGCGACGTCGGAAAGCCTGACGGCCTTGTGAGGTAGATTTGGCGCGTTGCGGCGGACGGCAATCAGTTCGGCGGCGATGCTCACGGCAATTTCTTCGGGAGCCAAGGCGCCGATATCGAGCCCGACGGGAGCGTGGACACGCTCGAATTTCTCAAGATCGTGTCCTTCCTTCTCGAGCGCTTTATAGACGGAGATCACTTTGCGCTTGCTCCCGATCATGCCGATATAACGCGCGGGAGTGTCGACGGCCCACGCGAGCACGCGCATATCGTCCTTGTGTCCGCGCGTGACAATCAAGAGGTAACTCGAAGGGTTCGGTCGAATTTTCGCGAAAGCGTCTTCGTAGGTGGAATAAATCTCGGAGGCCATCGGGAAGCGGTCGAGGTTTGCAAAAGCTTCGCGGTCGTCAACGATTCCGATGGCGAAGCCGGCTTGATGAGCGACGCGAGCTACGGCGGTGGAAATGTGGCCGCCGCCGAAGAGATACAACATCGGCTGCGGAAGAATCGGCTCGACGAAAATTTCCAGCGTGCCTCCGCAAATGAGACCAGCGTCGTAGGCGGCTTCGTGATTCAGATTAAAAGTCATCTTCCGCGGCTGTTCTTTCTGGATCACGTCCTTTGCCGCGGCCCACACCTCGGCCTCGACGCAGCCTCCGCCGACCGTGCCGGCAATCGTGCCATCGTCGCGGACAAGCATGCGAGAACTCTCATAACTAGGAATCGAGCCGTTGGTGTGGACGATGGTGGCTAGGGCGCCGCGCTGGCCGGCGCGTCGCATGCGCACGATTTCTTCGAAGAGATCCATAAGCGAGGCTTCGAATCGAGGTTACGGCGCGTTTGAGCCGGTGTCAATCTGGTTGGGCAAGCCTCCAGCGCGAACGCCCTTCAGTTTTGTATCTATCCTGCTTAATGAAACGTTTGAGGAGTTTGATTCAGTATTCTTTTGTGAGCCAGCCTCTCTCGATTTTTCGCACTAATCAGCAGCGAAAAGTCGCGATGGGAGCCCGGTACGGGTTACCTCTGTGTGCCTCGCAGTGAAGTAATCTTCAATCTCAATAAAAAGGAGAAACTAGAATGAAAAAATTCAAGACACACTTGACATTGGCGGCGGTATTCATCGGGCTAGCCACTGCGGGCGCGATGATCAAACCGCATTCCACTTCCGCCAAGAACTCTAATGCGAGCCCGGTCCAGTTCGTACCGAACGTTCCCTTTGGAGAGACCGAAAGTGGCGGGTTTGGGCAGCCTAATATAATCACAGTCCCAGCCGGGCAAACCTTGGTCATCGAGACGGTGAGCCTTCAACTGGACGTGACGCCATCGGGCAGCCAGCTCGAGGCCTTCGTCAACTATACGAGCGGGGGCAAGAGCGTGACGGTGTTCGTCCCATTAACGTTTGCCTACACCCAGACATCCAATGGCTTCGATACTTATACCGCGACGCAGGCGGTGCGCCTATATGCGGATCCGGGCACGTCTGTCAGCTTGACCGCCTTTAGCCCGGCCGGCTCGACGGGAACGCTGTTCCTGACTCTATCGGGTTACTTGATCTAAGTGAACGTCGCACTCGAACCGTAAGGAAACCGACTTCGCGATGCCATCAGGGAGTCTCACCCTTGTCGGACTATTGACCCGATATCACGTTTTGGGATTCGCGGGTGGCAAGAGGACCCTCAACATCTATCCAAACCGATGTCTCTCGCAGGCAGAAGAGTATTTGAACCTTACAGCGGCAATCCGATCTTCTTTAGCAGGTTCGCCCAGCGGGGATCGGAGTGGAGGGAATCGAAGGTGGGGAACCGGATGACGGCCAGCAGTTCATCGTCGTCGTCGGAATAGGCGCGCTCGAGATACTCGAATGCCTTGTCGCGATCTCCCGCAGCCGCGTAAGCAACGGCCACGTTGGCGGGAACCGGGCCGTGGGTGGTACTTAACATCTCCTTTATGAACCCTTGCGCGTCCGGACTATACGACGCGGGATCCGTTCCGATTTTCTTGATTTCATTCACGGCGTCCGGGAAGCGGCCTTGCGTCGCATAGACCTGTGCCAGATAAAAGTGCGCCGGGACGAAGGAAGGATCCCGTTCGGTAACCTTGTTGATTTGAGCGACCGCTTCTGGAAAGCGACGCGCCATCATCAACGTCAATCCGTAATTTACGTTCACGATTGGAGAAAGCGGGTCGAGCGAGAGCGCGACGTGAAACTCATCGAGAGCCTGGTCAATCCGGTTCTGTGGCACGAGAAAAAGGAACGCATAAAAGTAATGAGCCGTCGCGTCGTTCGGGTTCAACTCGATGGCCCGGCGAAACTCCTGCTCGGCCTGGGGCCACGTCGCCTTCCTCGTCAACGCCACGGCGCGAGCCGTGTGCGCCTCGGGGAGCGAACTATCCAGGTCCAAGGCTTTTTGTGACGCCTGGTCAGCAAGCACAAGTGCTTGCTTAGGTGGGATCAATCGTCCATAACCACTCGCTACGCTGTAGCTGTTCGCAAGGCCGGTGTAGGCGAGCGCATAATTCGGGTCAGCGGCGATCGCCTGCTGAAACAAGGTAATACTTTTCAGCAAGCCCGCCGGCGTTCTTCCGTACCACAGCTGCCGCCCTTCCAAATACAATCGGTACGCTTCCGGATTGGTCGTGCCCGCGCTTCCGATTTTTTGCTGCGCTTCTCCGCTCAAATGAACTTGTAGCTTCTTTGAAACGTCGCGGGTGATGTCGCTCTGCACCTGCGTAATGTCCGAGAGTTTGCGAGCGTAGTGCGACCCCCACAGTTCGGTTCCGTCCGCAGTGTTCACCAGGTCCGCCTGGACGCCCAATTCGTCGCCATGTTGCGTAATGCGCCCCATCAACACCGCGCCCACGTCCAGCGATTTGCCGATGGTCTGCGGGTCTTGCTGATCTGCTTTGAAACGGAAAACAGTACTGCGCGCCATCACTTTCACATCGGGGAGTTGTGAAAGCGTGCCGATCAGGCTTTCTGTCAATCCGTCGCTCAAATACTCGTTGTTGGGGTCGGCAGTGGCGTTAACAAAGGGCAGAACCGCAATAGACCTAATCTTGCCACTCGTTCCCCTTCCGTGCAGCAGATAGAATCCGGCTGCTGCGGCGACAATTAGCAAGCCGACCAGAGCACCCACAGTCCAAAATTTGCGGGGACTGGAAGGACCAGCCCTGGCGGCCGTGATGGATGATGAACCCGCCGTAGCCGCGGCTACGCTCGCAGAAATCTCGGCATGCGTCGAGCGCCCTGATTGCTGCTCGCGTTTCAGCCGCGCCAGGTCCGTGCGCAAATCAGCGGCGCTCTGGTAGCGCAACGTCCGGTCTTTTTCGAGAGTCTTTTCGAGAATCCGCTCCATTTCCGGCGGCATTTCGGGATTCAATCGTATGGCCGGAGTGGGTGCGGCATCGAGGATAGACTTGAAAATCACCCCGGAGGTCTCGCCTCGGAACGGAAGCGCGCCGGTCGCCATTTCATATAGAACGGCGCCAAACGAAAACAAATCCGTACGCGCATCAAGTTCTTTGCCGCGAACCTGCTCGGGAGACATGTAAGCGACCGTTCCCAACGTGCTTCCCGGGCTGGTCAAATGTTCCGCGCTTGCTCCCGCCGTCATATCTCTCGCGACCGTGGCTCCCGAGGAGCCGGCACCCGTAAAAGTGATCTTGGCCAAACCAAAATCGAGAATCTTGGCGTGCCCACGTTTGGTTACAAAGATGTTGGCCGGTTTGATGTCGCGATGGATGATTCCTTCCGCGTGGGCGGCTTCGAGAGCGTCGGCGATTTCAATCGAGAGCGCGAGAAGATCATCGGTGTCGAGCGGTTTGCCGCCGATGCGGTGCTTCAACGTCATGCCATCGAGATATTCCATCACGATGAACGGTTGACCGTCTTGCTGGCCAATTTCGTGAATCGTGCAGATATTCGGATGATTCAAAGCAGAGGCAGCGCGAGCTTCGCGACGAAAGCGTTCCAGCGCTTGCGGATCGCGTACGACGTCGTCGGGAAGGAATTTCAGCGCGACGAAGCGGCCCAGCTCGATGTCCTCGGCTTTGTAGACAACGCCCATGCCTCCGCCGCCCAATTTTTCGAGGACGCGATAGTGGGAGATTGTGCGGCCGATCGGCGACTGAGGTTCCGGCATGAGTGGAGGTCTTCATCTTAGGATGCGTGTGGAGACAAGTCAACGAAGGCAGGCTACGTACCTGAGAGTGTAGCTGATTAGAAGATGAAGCGGCACACATCGCTGGCAAACGGGGAAATGGAATCGAGGTAGTCCTGGAATTGCTAAAACGTGGCGGAAGAATTTTCGCCGAGCATTAATCTTCTTGACAAGTATTTCTGAATCGCGGTATTTAGTCATCAGCGTTTTCCAGGAGAGGCCTTCTTTCTCCTGTTGGTAAAAGTCCAACTCGAATTTTCCACAGTGTCTGAGTGTGTCCCGCTGACTGAGAGGTGTGCCTATCAGTACTGCAGGGCATTCGTCGCAATGCAGGTATGGCTGCGGCCGTTCCCCGCATGCCTGGAACAATCATCTCGGAATGTTCGCCTTATATAACAGGAGAAAATACATGAATCGAAGGACAATTGTTTCGTTTGTGTGCGCAGCGATTGTGCTGGTGCTCTCTTCGCCGGCGGGCTTTGCGCAGCAATCGGCACAGCTTCCGAAGTTGAACCCGTTCAGGACCCCGACGAAAAACGAGAGTACTGTAGCCGGAGCATCGCTGAAGGCCGCACTGGAAAGCGGGCGAGCGAAGGCCGGTGTGAACGCTAACTCAGCCAACAAAAACGCCCAGCTTCAGACCTTCACTTATACCGTCACTTCGTCGCGCGATGGCAATAGCTATACCGGCGAGATCGTGGGACGCAACCCCTTCACGAACCCGCTCGGTTTCACGGCCATCTCCAGCCAGTTGATTCCAGTGATCATCCGAACGCATTCGGTGTTCGCCGGCGTGGCGAATGGAGACGTGGTGACGAAGCCCGGCGTGACCGTGTTCGACCCGACCGTGAAGGATGACTCGTGCCTGACGCCTCCGAACGACGTTCCGCTCACCCTGACGCAGCTTTCGCCCATTTACAAACCCTTCGATTTCAATTTCGGCGGGGTGGACGTGGGCTTCACGCAGACGACCGACGCCTTCCAGCGCGGGAACTTCTTCCAGGCCCTGAATTTCGGAAACGTGAATTTCGACGACAACCCTGTCTATCACGTGATTCTGAGCCCGGTGAACACACTCGCGGCAGTGATAATCGACATTCCGGCGGGAAACGGCATCGCGTATCCCAGTGCGGCGTTTGGCGGCTGCCCCGGCGGCGCGATCGGGATTGTGGATATCGCGGTATATGAGCCGGACCTCTTTACGATCCTGGGCCAACTGGCTCCCGGCGTGAACCCGACAACTTTCCCGTTCTTCCTTGAGCACAACGTGGTCGAGTGCGAATCGGGAGCGCCAGGGATAAACTGCGGCGACATACTGAACCCCAATGCTCTGTGCTGCATCCTCGGCTTCCACGATAGCAACGGGCCTCAAACCTTCGGCACCGGTGATTTCGACACCAGCGAAATTTTCGTCAACCCGACGCCGGACGTGAACAGCATCTCGCATGAAGTGGGAGAATGGATGAACGATCCATTCGGCAATAATCCTACTCCGGCGTGGGGTCACATCGGACAGGTACCCGGGTGCCAGAACAACCTGGAGGTAGGTGATCCGTTGAGCGGCACGCTGGCGCCGCCGATTTTCAATCCGGCAAATAAATTCACCTACCACATGCAAGAGCTGGCGTTTTTCTCCTGGTTCTACGGAGCGCCATCCGTTGGAGTGAATGGATGGTTCTCTAACAACGACACGTTCACGCATGATGCCGG
>Ga0210401_10008710_pt1 | contig 10037 bp, 6 predicted proteins | sample IncBWH32MmetaG_FD_150866 | JGI IMG/M metagenome (GOLD analysis project Ga0210401, IMG submission 150866) | Forest soil microbial communities from Barre Woods Harvard Forest LTER site, Petersham, Massachusetts, United States - Inc-BW-H-32-M | ecosystem: Environmental > Terrestrial > Soil >... | reverse complement strand
AAGGCGCTCTTCATCTACTGGTCCTCAGACCATGCGCGTATAGGAAAGCTCGTTCAATAGCTTGCGTCGAGTTTTTCCACAGGACCCCTCGAATTCCACAATTCATCTCCCCGAAATAATTGTTACAAATACTTGACGAAAATTTTTTCTTTGCTATACTTTCCTGATGTCGGCGTACCTCGGATTTGCCGGGGATTGTCCTGACGAACCGGGTCTGCCGCTTAACCAGAGGTGAAGTTGGTTACAAGCACCGGGTTGGCACAAAACGAGTTTCGAGCATATCCGTTCCGGAGGCTGCTAGGGTAAGACGCGGCCACAGGAATAGGACGGACATGCCCGGCGCTCGTTGCCGGGTTTTTTATTTCTCGCGACTTCGGCTCCAAAACCGATTTCGCGCTCCGCCGGGAGCGGAGACGTTCCGATCGGAAACTGTTGAACGGAACGACGGTCTTTGACAACTGAAGGAAGTAGGCATCGCGTTATGCGAATTTCAAGGTTCGCATAGCGTGATAAACCGCAAATTTTTGCTCGAGAAAGTAGCGCAATGTGGAAAGGCGAACTTTCCTGCACGCGCGATCTCGTGGTCCCTTTCATTTCTCAAAAATCTGAAAAGTTCCACACATCAAACCCGAAAGACGCGGGACGAAGGGCTTGCAAGACCCTTCATTCTGTTTCTCTCGGGTCCCGATTTCTCTCGGGACGTGTTAGGTAAGTTTTATGGTTAAGCTACTAAGAGCGTACGGTGGATGCCTTGGCGCCAACAGGCGATGAAGGACGTGGCAAGCTGCGATAAGCCCCGGGGAGCTGCAAGCAAGCTTTGATCCGGGGATTTCCGAATGGGGAAACCCAATCTGGTAAAACCAGGTTACGGCCCTCTGAATATATAGGAGGGTACGAGCAAACCCAGGGAAGTGAACCATCTCAGTACCTGGAGGAAAATAAATCAATTGAGATTCCGGTAGTAGCGGCGAGCGAAACCGGAATAGCCCAAACCGGGATATTTATATCCCGGGGTTGTAGGACCGCGTGAGTAGAGTTACCAATCCGGAAGCTAGGCGAACCTGCTGGAAAGCAGGGCCAAAGAATGTGAAAGCCATGTAGCCGAAAGTTGACCGGACTCGAAGCGGTATCCTGAGTACTACGGGGCACGAGAAACCTCGTGGGAAACCGGGGAGACCACTCTCCAAGGCTAAATACTCGTTGGCGACCGATAGTGAACTAGTACCGTGAGGGAAAGGCGAAAAGCACCCCTGCGAGGGGAGTGAAATAGAACCTGAAACCGTATGCTTACAAGCAGTCAGAGGGCTATGCCGGGTCTTCGGATCCGGAAACGCCTGATGGCGTGCCTCTTGCTTAATGAGCCGGCTAGTTATTCTCACACGCAAGGTTAAGCGAAAGCGAGCCGTAGCGAAAGCGAGTCCGAACAGGGCGCTCAGTGTGTGGGAATAGACGCGAAGCGGGATGATCTACCCTTGGCCAGGTTGAAGGTCGCTTAACCGCGACTGGAGGACCGAACCGGTGTGAGTTGAAAATCGCTCGGATGAGCTGAGGGTAGGGGTGAAAGGCTAATCAAATTCCGTGATAGCTCGTTCTCCCCGAAATGCCTTTAGGGGCAGCCTCGTATGATTTGCCACGGTGGTAGAGCACTGAATGGACTAGGGTCCCATCCAGGATACCGAATCCAATCAAACTCCGAATGCCGTGTACAACAGTACGGGAGTGAGACTACGGGGGATAAGCTCCGTGGTCGAGAGGGAAAGAACCCAGATCGCCAATTAAGGTCCCCAACTGCAGACTAAGTGGGAAAGGACGTGTGAGCGCACAGACAGCCAGGAGGTTGGCTTAGAAGCAGCCATCCTTTAAAGAAAGCGTAACAGCTCACTGGTCAAGTGTTCACGCACCGACAATCCAACGGGGCTAAGTCTGCGACCGAAATTGCGAAATTAGCGACACCTACGGGTGGCGTTATTTGGTAGGGGAGCATTCTGTTGTGTTCGACGGTAGATCGAGAGAACTACTTGACGCAACGGAAGAGACTCTGCCGGCATAAGTAGCGATAAACACGATGAGAACTCGTGTCGCCGAAAGTCTAAGGTTTCCTGAGGAAGGTTAATCCGCTCAGGGTTAGGCGGGTCCTAAGGTGAGGCCGAGAGGCGTAACTGATGGACAACAGGTCAACATTCCTGTCCCGCCATTTGAACGTTATACGATGGGGTGACGCAGAAGGATAGGGGAGTCGGGTGATGGATGTCCCGATGTCTCGGTGCAAGCTGGATCCCGCAGGCAAATCCACGGGGTCATTCAACAGTTAGACCGGGACCTAGGCCACACGGCCACAAAGTCTCTGATTTCACGCTGCCAGGAAAAACCTCTAAGGAGTTCAGATGGTGCCCGTACCTCAAACCGACACAGGTAGACAAGGTGAATATCCACAGGCGCTCGAGAGAACGCTGGCTCAGGAACTAGGCACATTAGCCCCGTAACTTCGGGAGAAGGGGTGCCCCGCTAGGGTTTATAGCCCGAGGGGGCCGCAGTGAAATGCGTTCGGCGACTGTTTAACAAAAACACAGCTCTCTGCTAAGTCGAATACGACGTATAGGGGGTGACGCCTGCCCGGTGCCGGAAGGTTAAAGGGAGGGCTTAGCTGCCGCAAGGCAACGAAGGCCTGATCTGAAGCCCCGGTGAACGGCGGCCGTAACTATAACGGTCCTAAGGTAGCGAAATTCCTTGTCGGGTAAGTTCCGACCTGCACGAATGGCGTACCGATCGAACGACTGTCTTGGCGAACGGCTCGGCGAATTTGTGGTTCCGGTGAAGACGCCGGATGCCCGCATCTAGACGGAAAGACCCCGTGCACCTTAACTGCACTCTGGTCATGATTAACGGTACTGCCTGCGTAGGATAGGTGGGAGCCTGGGATCTCCTGGTTTCGGCTGGGAGGGAGGCAACGGTGAAATACCACCCTGATAGTTCTGTCGCTCTAACTTGCACCCCTAGACGGGGTGGAGGACACGGCCAGACGGGTAGTTTGACTGGGGCGGTCGCCTCCTAAATGGTAACGGAGGCGCTCAAAGCTCGGCTCAGGCGGATTGGAAACCCGCCGTGGAGTGCAAGAGCATAAGCCGGGTTGACTGCAAGACACACAGGTCGAGCAGGCACGAAAGTGGGATCTAGTGATCCGGTGGTTCTGCGTGGAAGGGCCATCGCTCAACGGATAAAAGGTACGCCGGGGATAACAGGCTGATCTAAGCCAAGAGTTCACATCGACGCTTAGGTTTGGCACCTCGATGTCGGCTCATCGCATCCTGGGGCTGTAGAAGGTCCCAAGGGTTAGGCTGTTCGCCTATTAAAGCGGTACGTGAGCTGGGTTCAGAACGTCGCGAGACAGTTCGGTCCCTATCTGGTGTGGGCGCAGGAAACTTGAGAGGAGCTGTCCCTAGTACGAGAGGACCGGGATGGACGGATCTCTTGTGATCGAGTTGTCACGCCAGTGGCATCGCTCGGTAGCGAAATCCGGAAGAGATAATCGCTGAAAGCATCTAAGCGAGAAGCTCGCCTCGAGATAAGGTTTCCCAAGATGGCTGCGGCTATCTAAGAAGGCCAGTCGAAGACTACGACTTTGATAGGCGGGAAGTGTAAGCGCAGTAATGCGTGTAGCTAACCCGTACTAATCGGCCGTTCGGCTTGACCATAATACTTTCCTAACGCGTAGCGTTATCCTGAGACGTCCCTAGGACGTCGAAGGGCAGCACCCGCGTGTTGTCCGTCCGTAAGGCCGGCGCATAGGAAGGTCAAGTTCCTTTCCACATTGCATTACTTTCTTGTGGAATTTGTGGTTTACCCTACTTCCCTCAGTTGCTCATCGAAACTCCTCGCTAATTTCCGCGATCCGAGTTTCGATTTCCAGTTTCCTGGTGGTCTTATCGCAAGGGTCACACCCGTTCCCATCCCGAACACGGAAGTTAAGCCTTGCTGAGCCGATGATACTGCGCGGGTAACTGCGCGGGAACGTAGGTCGCCGCCAGGATTAATTTCAAAAGAGGCTCCGAGCAATCGGAGCCTTTTTTTGTTTCTGCTCCCATCACAATACAACTGCATCACCGGTCGACACTGCAAGGCGCCATTCAAGTTCGCAATCTGCGAACTTTACCATTGACATGTTCGCGTTTTGCGAATTTAATAAGACACGTAACCCGTGCACGTTATCAGCAGAAAGAAGCTGCTGGAGGCGGCCGAAAGGCACCGCGATCTCGCCAGCCCCCTTGATGTCTGGTACCGGATAGCGAAGGCAGCTGTATGGAGGAGTTTGACGGACGTAAGACGCGTGTTCCCGACGGCCGATGCTGCTGGCCGATTTACAATATTCAACATAAAGGGAAATGCTTACCGGCTGATCACCGAGATCAACTATCGCACGCAGAAGATCTTCCTACGCCATGTGTTGACTCATGCTGAGTACAGCAAAGGAAATTGGGCCATATGAGTTCCCTAGTCGCCACTCCGGGGTACACAGCACTCCTTCGAGAAGTCGCGCCCAAAGTGATCCGCACCGAGCAGGAGAACGAGGCATACACCGAAATCCTCTACGAACTCGACCGCCGCAGCAAGAGTCTCACCGCCGCCGAAAAAGAACTGGCTGAACTCCTCACGCTTTTGATCGAAAACTTCGAGGAATCGCGGTATCGTCTGCCACGAGCGAAGCCCTTGGAAGCCTTGCGCTTTTTAATGGAGCAGCACGAACTTAAGCAAAAGGATCTGGTGAAGGTATTCGGAACCGCGAGCATCGTCTCCGAAGTTCTCAGCGGCAAGCGTGAATTGAATAAGGAACACATCAAACGTCTCAGCCGCCGATTTCACGTTTCCCCGGAATTGTTCTTCTGAAGTCTTGACGAAAACCCGGCCTGACCGGATTCTACGTCCGTGAGTTCTCCGCAATTTCTAGCCACCATCTACAAAATCTGGATGCTGCGCTACGTCGATGTCCCCGAAGACGTCGGCCTCGCACTCGCCAGAGAATACGCCGCCGCAACAAAGCCAGCCAACCGCAGCGCCAAGAAAGCGCTACCGAAACACATTCCAGTCGTCGCGACCTCAAACAACCGCAGCACCCGCACCACTCTCGTCCCAGCAGGCGCCGGACGCTATCGCCTCCAGGTGAACGCCACCCTCCGCAAAGCCGCCCGCGCCGACGTGGGCGAAATCATCGGCATCTCTCTCAAAATCGATCTCGCATCTCGGGACCTTCCTGTCCCTCCCGAGCTCGAAGCCGCCTTAAAATCCCGCCCCCGCCTAAAAAAAGAATTCGACCGCCTCACCGCAGCCGGCCGCATGCAATTCCTCCGCTGGTTCTCCGCCAAATCGCCCGAGGTCCGCAAAAAGCGACTTCCCCGCGCCCTCGAAGTCCTCACCGAGCGCGCCCTCTTCCGCAAACCAAAACCCCCCAAGAAATAATCCGCGCACCGCGAGCCGCACTGCACCAGTAGCCGCGACGACGCCATCCTCGTAGTGTGCTTTTCTCTCTGTCTTCTTGTCTCCCCGCCTTCTTGCCGTTATCTTTAATCCGCCACCGCCATGCAAGCATCCGGCATCCACAGCATCGAACTGATTTTTCTCCTCCTCCTGCTATTCGTCGCAGGCTTGGCCGCTCTCGCAAAGCGTTTCCAAACGCCCTACCCCATCATTCTCGTAATCGGTGGCCTCATCCTGAGTTTTTTCCCTCGCATACCGCGTGTGGAGCTCAATCCAGACCTCGTCTTTCTCGTCATTCTTCCCCCGCTGCTCTTCTCATCCGCCTTTACCACCTCATGGCGCGACTTCCGCTACAACCTCGTCAGCATCTCGATGCTCGCCCTCGGTCTCGTCGTCTTCACCGTTCGCGGCATCGCCTCCATTTCCCACTGGATTCTTCCCGGTTTCGACTTTCGCTTGGGCCTCGTCCTCGGAGCCGTCGTCAGCACCACCGATGCGATCGCCGCCACCTCCATCGCGAAGCGTCTTGGCATCCCTAAGCGCATCACCGATGTCATCGAAGGCGAAAGTCTCGTCAACGATGCCAGCGGCCTGCTCGCTCTCGAATTCGCAGTCGCGCTCGTCGTCTCCGGAGAAATGCCAAGTCTCGAAATGAGGATCGAGCGGCTCATCTATCTGATCGCGGGCAGTATCGTGATCGGCCTCATCATCGCCAAGCTGGTCTACTACCTCGAAACAAAAATTGACGACTCTTCCATCGAAATCACCATCAGCCTTATCGCTCCATACTTCGCATACCTCGCGGGTGAGAGCGCCCACGCTTCTGGCGTTCTCGCCACCGTCGTCTGCGGTCTCTACCTCGGACACAAAAGTTCGCTCTATTTCTCCCTCGGCGCCCGCCTCAAAGGCTACGCCGTCTGGGACACCCTCACCTTCATCCTCAATGGTTTTGTTTTTATTCTTCTGGGTCTTCAGCTCCCCTACGTCCTCGAGGGAATTCACGAATACACGATGGGGCGGCTGCTGGCTCTGGGAGCCATGTTCAGCGCGGTCGTCATCCTTCTCCGTATGGTTTGGGTCTATCCTGGTGCTTGGACGTCAAATTTCATCCGGCGGCGCATCCTTCACCAGTCCGCGCCGTTTCCGACCCCGGGCTCGGTCCTGGTTATCGGCTGGACCGGTATGCGCGGCGTCGTCGCCCTGGCCGCCGCTATTTCTCTGCCGGAATATCTGCGCGACGGCTCGCCGTTTCCTCAGCGCAACCTCATAATCTTCCTCACCTTCTCCGTAATTTTTGTCACCCTCGTCTTGCAGGGACTCACGCTTCCTCCGCTCATTCGCGCCCTCGGCCTCTCCGATGCGAATGAGAAAGATCCAGAAGAAGAAAAAGCCCGCCGCGAAATGATTGAAGCCGCTCTCGCCTACCTCGAAGCCACTCGCGAGAATGACGCCCCCGAATTCGAGCCGGTCTACGACGAATTGATCCACCTCCAGCGTCACCGCCTCGCCCGCCTGGAAGAAATGGAAGCCGTAAGCGCCGACCACGATCCCAGCCACTATGACCGCTATTTCGAACTTTCACGCCAGCTCCGAGCCGTCCAACGCGCCGCAATCCTAAATCTCCGCAATCAAAATCAGATCAACGACGAAACCCTCCGCAAACTCGAATACGAACTCGATCTCCTAGACGCACAATCCTCAGCCGCCGCCGCCCGCTAGCCTTCCAGTAGCACAGGCATTCGTGCTTGTCCTGAGGAAGGAAGGGTTAACCTGAGGACCGAAGGGCCTGTGCCAACGCAGCGCCACGCCTCCATCACCAATTCTTGCCGCCCGCCACGACATCGTTCTTTTCGCCCTTGCCTTTTCCGCAGTAGGGGCACGGCATGCCGTGCCCGCACTCGCCAACAGCAACTGCGCGCCATCCACGCACCGTCGCGTTGCCTGGGCTTCGTACCGCTGGCCTCCGGCCGGCGCCTTTGACTCCAGTCTTGTCCGCTGTAGCGCCGGCATCTTGCCGGCTCTTTTGACATTAATTTCAAACTGATCCACCTCTTTCATGCCAGTCGCGTCCCGTGCAATGTCGTCCGAAGAGGTGAGGCTTTGGCTCCCCCTCGCCGCTATAATCTCAATCCGATGAAATCAATCTATTCGTTCTCTCTCGCGCTCGTATTGCTAGCGTGCGCCGCACCATCCGCCGAACCCGCCCAAAAACAATCCCCCTCCGCCGATCACCTCGGCCTCACCTGCGCTCAAATCCTCCAAATGTCATCGACCGACTGGGTTAAAAAATTCACTGCCGCAAAAGACTCAACCGAGCCAACCACCAGCCAGGCAATCTCCGCCTACGGAAAATGCTACGACGCGCGTACCAATCGCCTCGCCGCCTCGCTCGGAAAATCACGAAAGGGTCCACTAATGGGCGCGCGCGGAAATTTCAGCGATTTCCAGCGCGCTCTCAACGATTTCACCGCCAAAGCCCTCGCCGCCACCGATCCACCCGCGGACGCACAAAAGAAAGCCTACGCCGCACTCTACGAAAAACAGTTCCGCTACGATTTTTACCGCGAGTACGAACAAAAAAATTTCAACCCGCCCCCGCTCACACCCGAAGAATCCGACGCATTCACCAAAGCCAAAAACCACTTCGGCGAACTCCTAGGCCTGCTCCCCGAAGACAAAATGCATGACCTCCATCGCTCTTTCGGGGAAATTTTCGCCGCCGGCGGTGTCCCTGATGCCACAAAACTCGCAGTCTACCGTTACTCCATCTTCCTGCTCGAATCTCCGGCAGAAACCCCATACTCGCATCCGCCGTTCTGATCCGCTCTTCTACGTTTCCGGTATTTGAAATCTGAAATGGTTCTGTTGAAATCCTGGCGAAGGTCACTACGGCGACGGCGGAGGAAGGCGAATCCAAATCCAAATCGCAGAGGAAAGACTACCGCGGACACCTCACCGCCAGTCTATGAGGCCAGGACCTCAAGGGCCGGCGAGTTCTAGTGGCGAGGCTCGCGAGGAAACACGCCCAACGAGCGCAACGCCTGCTCGTCAAGCTCGCGCGCGTGTTCCCACATCCCTACGATCGCCCCGATCACGCGCCGCATCTCTTCCTCGCAAAGCCGCAACACTTTGCGTACCATGCGCGCATCCTACTCCACCCGCCTCACCCGTGCATCAATGTTCTGAACAAGTTGTCGTATACAAAACGCTTCATCCTCTGCAATGCGCCTTCCCGAATCCTATGCGCAAAAATCCCTGCGCCCTCTACCCACTTGCATCATTCCTTTATCGTGCTAGCCTAATGATGGCTATGAATCGAATCGCAAATTCGGACGGGTCGAGCAGGTCGGGCGAGAATGAGTCGTAACGGAGCACTCATGCTCACCGGCTCTGCCACGGCCGCCGCGTACGGTGCCCCTGTAGCCATCCGTTCGCTGCCGCCGCAGGCGCAGCGAATCTTAATACACGGTCCCGCGATTAAAAGATCGAGTATCCTGCTCCAAATCAACTACTTGCCAATTTCTAATCGGCGGCAAACCGCCCCCTTTAGCCGCGCACCTCGCGCCCAGAAAAGAGAATCGAATGAGTCTCAGTCAGCTCGATAAAGCCATCAAGTTCCGCACGCTTCACGGTCTCACCGCCGAAGTCGGTCAACCGAGCAGCTCGCTCGGCCCCACGAGACTCGGCGCCTTCATCATTCCGAATCCCTGGGACACTGGTTCCGCCCGCATGCTCGCCGGTCTCGGCTTCGAAGCTCTCGCCACCACAAGCGCCGGCTTCGCCTTCACCCTCGGTCGCAGCGATGGCGAGGTAAAACGCGAAGAAGCCCTCGCGCATAGCGCCGCGATCGCCGCGGCCACCGATCTTCCGGTTAGCGCCGATCTCGAAAATACTTTCGGTCACGTCCCGCGATTCGTCGCGCAAACGATTCGCCTCGCCGGCGCCACAGGAATTGTCGGCGGTTCGGTCGAAGACGCCACCGGCAATGAGAACCGCCCGATTTACGATCACGAGCACGCCGTCGAACGCGTCGCCGCCGCCGTCGAAGCCGCTCGCGCGCTTCCGTTTCCGTTCACGCTCACCGCGCGCGCCGAAAATTATCTTCATGGCCGCAGCGATCTCGACGATACGATTCGCCGCCTCCAGGCTTTCGCCGCTGCAGGCGCTGACGTCCTCTACGCGCCAGGTCTTCCGAGTCTCGAAGCGATTCGCGAAGTTTGCGCCGCCGTTGCTCCGAAACCAGTGAACGCGCTGTCCGGAATTAAAGGACTCAATTTCTCGGTCGCCGACCTCGTCGCAGCAGGCGCGCGGCGAATCAGCCTGGGCGCCGCGCTTTCTCGCGTAGCAATCGGCGCATTCCTCAAAGCCGCAAAGGAAATGAAGGAAAAAGGCACCTTCAGTTTCGTTGACGACACGATCACATCCGCAGAAATCAGCGCACTCTTGAAGAGTCCAGCTGCGCCTCCAGCCAAACGCGCCGAAGCCGCCAAGCAAGCGAGCAGCTAACGAGTCTCCGCCATGTTTGAAACGCTCACTGAAAAATTACAACGCGCCTTCAAGAATATGCG
>Ga0210401_10008709_pt1 | contig 10038 bp, 12 predicted proteins | sample IncBWH32MmetaG_FD_150866 | JGI IMG/M metagenome (GOLD analysis project Ga0210401, IMG submission 150866) | Forest soil microbial communities from Barre Woods Harvard Forest LTER site, Petersham, Massachusetts, United States - Inc-BW-H-32-M | ecosystem: Environmental > Terrestrial > Soil >... | reverse complement strand
TTCAACATTACAGACTCGCCAGGCAGCACGGCCGCGGTCGGATCTGTAACAACGCCGGCGATGGCCCCTGTTGTCGACGTCTGGGCCCAAAGGCTTGAAACAGTCATCACCAAGAAAACGAACACCAAGACTGTTAGCCCGTATGAATGAATACCCGACCATTTTTTATGATCGCCATGATGTTTCCCAAATGTCACCACTCGACTGAACATCACCTATTCTCCCAATTCAAATTTGCTTACGTAGAGCAGCGGTTCCATGAAGAGCACTTGCACGGCCAACAACGTGCCCCATGAACCGGCCTGCAGTGGAGATCACTCCCCTGTAAGCCAGGGTTAAACTCAAGCAATCTGAACTTTGTGATCTCCGTTGTCAGTCTTTTCCCGCCGCATGAGATGGTGCAGCCAGCGTGCCAACGGAAGTTGGCCGGAAGTTATTGGGGTGCTTAGGCGACCGGACGTGATCTGAATGGTTGCCATGCCCTATTTCGGGCGATGCCCGAATTTGGGCTTCGCGGGTTCACCTGAGAACGGCGCCTCACGGTTGACGAGCCGGGTCACGATGGCAAACAGAAAGCTCGCCGACAACCGGCACTCCGATAATCCGCTTGGTTCTCTCCGGCATCCACACCCTTCTCGTACACACGGCCAGGTTTCTATTACGGCGGTTGGGTCGAAAGAGAATCTCTATGCTTCGGCCTGATCCAGTCTCTCCAGCATATTTACTTGTTCAAACATTTCCCAGGCATCCCCACGCCTAGCAGAATTTGGGAACATCCTGGGAATACGGCAGCTCCCTGCAGCCGATTCAATTTCCCGAACAGACGATATCGAAATCGGGAGAAATGAGGCCTTCCGCGCCAACCGAATTGACCAGCATGCCCCCGGTCCTTTACTGGCAATCTAACGAAATAGGGGCGACGTTGCTGGGGTCGACATTGGTTGCCACGCAATTCACATGATTGTTGAATACACCGTTCCGAAACCTAAATGCTGACCTAAGAAAAAAATGGTTCAAGGAATTATGAAATCAACTGGCATCGAAGCGCTTCTTTCGAGCTGAAAAGCGACGGCCTCTAGCTGTCTCCCCCCGTGGCAGGGGCAACTAGAGTGCCAAAGTAACGTGAAAATCCGTGTCGCTAACCGGGTGCAATAGTTTGAGATGCAAGGCAGCGTTCAGGGAGCTAGTGTCGAAAGTCGAGACTGTCGATCGCTCCTCGACACCCGGTCCATAGAATTCTGGGGTCTCGAGTCCCCTCAGCTCCAGCCGGCTCCGTCTGCCCAACCGAAGCAATTGATATCTTCATTCACCATGTTCCGCGTCGATAGACATTCACCATGTTCCGCGTCGATAGACGTTCCTAAGGGCATGAAACAGCCTAGTGAACCGAGACCTTGGCGCCCTTGCCTGGTTCATTTCTCTTCAGCAGAAACGAGGCGACAAACATAATTGCCGAGCCCATCGAGAGCAGCCAGTACACATCGACATAAGAAAGAATTGCAGCCTGGGCCTGAACCAGGGCATATAGCCGGCCCACTGCCTGTCGTTGAGCGGCATGCGCGCTCAAGCCGGCGTGCGTGAAACGCATGGCAAGAGCTGTGATGGCGGCGTGAAACCTGCCGGAACTGGTGAATCCGGACAAGACGGATTGGTGATACTGACTGCGTCGGGCAATGAGGGTCGTAACCGCGGATGTCCCGACGCTCTGCCCCATGTTGCGCATGAAATTCATGAGCCCGGCGGCCGCGTTGGTTTTTTCTGGTGCGAGGCCGACGTATCCGGCAAGCGTGAGGGGGACGAATAGAAAGGCCACGGGAATGTACTGCCATACACGTAAGAACGTGGCCGAGCGAAAACTCATAAGCAGGTCAACCTGCTTGCTCGAAACGTACATGGCTACCGCGAGACCTATCCAACCAAAGGCTATGATGTGACGTGCTTGGAATCGGGTAGTGAGTTTGCCCACCATCGGCAGCACGACTAGGACCACGAGGGCGCCGGCGGAGAGCACCATCCCTGCCTTCTGTGCCGTATATCCCATGAGGGTCTGCAGGAGCTGAGGCATGAGTACGGTGGAACTGAATAAGGCCGCTCCCAGCATCAGGAACATGACGTTGGTAGTCGCGACGTTGAAGTTCTTGAACAAACGCACATCGACGATGGGAGCTTTCTGACGCCCTTCCCAGATGACTAGGGATACTAGGCCCACGACGGCGATCACAACCAATGTTGTAATGAAATGAGATCCGAACCAGTCGTCTTCCTGTCCTTTGTCGAGCACGATCTGCAACGCGCCTACGCCCAGGGTTAAAAGCGAAAATCCGATAAAGTCGAAGCCAGAGAGCTGCTTCCTCAGGCGGGTTATGTACGGCGGATCTTCGACAAGCTGATACACGAGTATGAGTGCCAAAATGCCAACTGGAACATTGATGTAGAAAATCCAGCGCCAGGAGTAGTTGTCAGTGATCCAGCCTCCCAGGGTTGGACCAATGGCAGGAGCGCAGATGGTCGTGACCCCATACAGCGAAAAGGCCAGCCCACGCTTCTCAGGTGCAAAGCTATCGCCCAGGATAGACTGCGCCATCGGCTGCAAGCCTCCTCCAAACGCGCCTTGCATGACTCGGAACAGGAGAAGAAACCCGAGGCTGGGTGCGATCCCACAGAGAAAGGAACTGACTGTAAAAAACACAATGCAGGTCAAAAAGAAGCGCTTCCGCCCAAGCGCTGCAACCAGCCAGCCACTTAGCGGCAGAACGATTGCATTGGAGACCAGATAGCTGGTCAAGACCCATGTGCTCTCGTCATTGCTGGCCGCCAACCCGCCTGCGATGTGAGGCAGGGCCACGTTGGCGATGCTGGTATCAAGCACCTCCATGAACGCGGCCAGCGAAACTGCCGCCGCGATGATCCAAGGGTTAACTTTCGGCTGCCAGAGATCCTCTCCCAAAGTGCCAGTGTTGGCGGCGCTCATCGGACCCTCACATCGGGTTCAACGGACAAGCCCGGCTTCAGCAGTCCTTCGGCATTGAAATCCAATCCAGCAGGGCGATCAAAATCGACGCGCACCGGAACTCGCTGCACGACTTTCACGTAGTTTCCAGTGGCGTTCTCCGGAGGCAACAGGCTGAACACCGAGCCGGTACCGCCGCCTAGGTTGGTTACATGTGCTTTCCAAGTGCGGCCGTAGGCATCGACCTTGATCTCGACGGGTTGCCCTGGCCGCATGTGGGCAAGTTGCGTTTCCTTGAAGTTGGCTGTAACCCAGACATCGTCGAGCGGCACCACCTCTACCAACTCCTGCCCGATACCGACGTTCTGGCCCACTTCGACTGTTTTCTTGCCGATAATTCCTGTGACTGGAGATCGAATGACTGTGTAGCTGAGGTTAAGCTCTGTTTGAGCGAGTTGCGCCTTGCGTTGCAGGGCCTGCGCATCAGCTGCGTCCGCCCTGGCACGGATCACAGAAACCTGCTGCGGAGCAGTCTGAGCGGTCCGCAAATCGTCGCTTGCCTGCAGGAGTCTCCCTTGCGCCTGCTGAACTGCTTGTTCGGCCGCGAGCACACCCGCTGTGGCCGATGCGACAGCGGCTCGATGCGCCGTAGCTGCGGCTACCGCGGCATCGTACTGCTGACGCGAAATGTCTTCCTTTGCGACCAGTCTTTCGTAGCGCACGAGGTCCGCGGCACTCTTCGTCGAATTGGCTTCGGCTTGGTCTAAGGCCGCTTTAGCAGACTCGAAATTCTGCTCGGCAGCCTTAACTCCTGCCTGTGCGTTTACAACCGCAGTAGCTGCTGAATCCAGGTTGCTCCGCGTCGTAACAGAAGTGATCGGTATGTTGAAGCGAAAACTTGCGGAAGTGGCTTGCGCATCCGCGAATCTCGCCTGCGCCTGATCCACGGCGATCTTATAGTCCTTAGGATCGATTGTTGCGAGAACATCACCAGCATGTACAATTTGTCCCTCGATCACCGGGACTTCGTGCACGTATCCGTTGATCCGCGCGCTCAACGGCATGATGTGGCCATCCACTTGGGCATCGTCCGTGCCTTCGTACAGAAATGCGTCGCGAATGAAGTACGCAGCCCCGGTCAGCACGACGACCAAGACAACCAATATAGCGATGGCTTTCTGCGCATGATCACGAAAGAATCCGCTGGCGCGACTGAGGCCCGACGTAGCGCCCGATTCGAGCGGAAACAATTCGGTGGCTTTTACGGCGAGAATTTCTTCTTCGCTCGCCACATTAGCCTGCGAAGTGTTGTGCTGGTTGCGGTTCGACATTACTTTTCTCCCAGGTACTGTTTGTAGTTGGTTCGAGCGACCCCCACGGCACGGGCCAGCATGAGTTTGGCAAGGTTGTGTTTGTACACGCTGGTAATGTACTGGTCGTTGGCGCTGGCCAGGGACTGCTCGGACTGCACCACCTCCACGCTATCGGTCACACCGGAAGTGAAGCGATCCTTCGAACGCCCAAGATTCTCATTGGCCAATGCGACATTTCTCTGCGCCACATCGACTTGCTCTTTGGCGGCATTTAGATTGAGAAATGCGGTGCGAACGTCGTAATCGACCTGACCGCGAGTGTTTTCCGCTTCTGCCTTCCGCTGCCGTAGTGTCGCTTCCGCCTCAGTGATGTCGCCCTTGATCCGGCCGCCAGTGAAGATCGGAATGCGCATTTCTGGTTGGACGCTGAAGTTTCCATTGGAGTGATTGAATGTCACGCCGACGTCCTCGTAGCTGCCATTCACCGCAACGACGGGGTAGCGCTCGCCCTTAGCGGCGGAGAGCGTCTGCTGGGCGGCTTTCTGAGAATCGAGGGCTGCGCGGAAGTCGCTCCGCGAGCTGTAGGCTGTTTTGAGCGCATCTTCGACGGTGGGCGGATTGATATCCGCGTAAGGAAGTTGGTCAGCAATATCAAACCCTTGTCCAAGTGGCAGTCCGATGGCGCGTGCCAGGGTGAGTTTTGCGATTGCGAAGTTGTTGCGAGCGACGCTCAGGTTGTACTCCTCGGTATGAAGTTGGACTTCGGTGCGAGTCGCATCGATCCGCGGACTGGTGCCCGCCTGGTACTCCTCAACCGCTTGATCGTAGAGGGCCTGGGCATTGCGTACCTGAGCTTGTTGCGCCTCGATACGGGAGCTCGTCTCGATCACCTCAAGATAGGCATTTCCCACGGTCAGGGTGACCACGTCGAGTGTGTCTTTGTAGCTGAGTTGAGCAACCTGCTCGGCAGTCCGCGCCGCGCGAAAGCGCTGGATTGATTCGAAGCTGAATAAGGTTTGGCTAAGGCTCGCGTCCACCGAACTGTAGCTATATGGTCCGAGAACATTCGGAAAGCCAGGCAGGTGTCTGATTCCGAGAGTCGCAAGGCTGGTTTGGGCGACGTTCTCAGATACGCCTGCGCTCACTTGGGGCAGCAGAGCGCTCAGGGCAATCAAGCGTTGACCCCGTGTGATTTGGGCATTTTCTCCGCTCTCGATCGCTCCCAAGTTGTATCGCAGGGCCATGTTGATGGCGTCCCGCAGAGTTAGCCGAAGAACCTCATTGCTCGCCGGTCCACTCGGGACACTTCCTATAACGCTGGTGTTCTGGGACGCGGCGGTAGTCACTATACTGAGGACGGCGAGCAGCAGCAGTTTGCCGACCGGCCCGTTGTCCGGGCACCGTGGACCCTTCTTCTGAGCGACTTCGTCGGCCGGGAAGAAAGTTCTTGGGCAGATCGTGTTAACGTTGCATAATCGCATGCTTCCTGCATTGCCTCCGTTCAATAGGGACGCCTTGGCTTTGCTGCCGTGCCTCCGTTGGTGCTCACCTGGTGTTTGGTTTCGGCGAAAATTGTTGAACATGGAGCGAGTTACAATTCGAGTAGCGATCCGTAGTAGTTATGCTGTCCTGCTTCTCTGAGCCGACATTTGTCCGCCGCTTAAGGTGAAATTTCGGTGCACTTTGATTTGCTGCAGCCCACGTAGTCGGGCTGTGATCACGTCCCGTAACGCGAAGCCCAGGAGAACCGAACAATCCTCATCGGAATAGCTTTGAAGAACCGACATGACGTAAACAAAGCGATCGAACGCTCGAGTTCAAGCACCACGGCGATCTCGGCCTGCCCCGCTGGCCTCGTTTTGGCGCTGTCGGAGTTCGAAGGGGCAATTTCCACCATTGGCCTCGGCTTGATGATTCGCACGGCGTTCTGGATGATCGCCCGCCGCGCCCATGAGTGCGCGCATTCCTTGAAAACCGGTTTCCCGTTCACCGAATCCTCTAGGCTGGAGACAAAGCACTGCTCAGCCTTCTCAGGATCCGCCGTGAGCAGAAGCCATAACACGTAGAGGCTGTCTATCTCTTCGGAGAAGATCCGGCGGAAATCACCGCTGTTCGAGTATGGCCCCGGGCTAGGGATGGGCTTTGCCTCCGGCATGCTTACTCGTGTGGATCCTCCCGGTTTCTTCCGTGCAAGTTGCTTCCGCACGTGCCTGGTAACCATCGGAGCGCCTGGCAGTACGCTCCAACCACAATTCGGCGGGACACGTCCAGCAGGGGTGCGCAATCGGCAACCGAGTCGTGTTGTATTCACGAAGCGACCTGATCTCATCGTCGGAAAGCACTTCATAGTCGGAGTATTCGCTGAACGCCCCCGCGACCGCAGTCCGCAACGTTGCGTGGTTCGCCCATACAATGAGCCAGTCGCGAAACACACCGCCGCGGAACCCGGACCGCTTACATCCGTCGACAACCGCCTGCTCAGGTGCGGTTTTGTCTCCGGTAATCAGCAGCCTAACCCAGCAGAGGAAATCGCGTTGCTCTGTGAAAGCCGATTGGATTTCTTCGCTTGAAACAAGGCGGTCCTGGGGCCGCTTTTGTTGTTCCCCCGCCTTTCGAATGAAACCACGTCATGGTGGACCTCTTACGTTCGAAAATCGTCCCGCAGGTTCCTCCGCGGACGGGGCGAACTGCGGTGAAGCGTCATCTCGGCAACCGTACGGATCCGGATGTCGGAATCGTCGAATGCGGCAACGAGATCCTGATACGCTTCGAGCTTTCGCCGCTGGTGCCACTCCACATGGCAAACAAACAAATACAGGGGGTCGTGGTTTCCAGCGATGGTGGTTTGTTCCGATAACCCAGGGTGCCAGACCAATGGTGACCGAATCCAGACTCTTACTCTCTCGATATACGTCTTGTTTTCCTTCGCTTCGCATGGCACGTCGCACGTTGGCTTTGCCGCACTGCATCGCCGAGGTCTTGTAGCGTCTGCCAACGCGTTACATTGCCCTGGGGAGAGCCCCGGTGCGTTTCCGCGCCATCGGCAAATGCAGGCGTTCGCAGACGTGGAGGGGATAGCAGTTCTCGGCAACGAACTCCCCTCCAATTCGTGCTAACCACGACAGCACTTCTTCACCGACCGCGTCGACGAAGGTCACCTCCGATAAATTCACCACAAGTCGCAGCGGAATCTTGCAGCGCGTTACCAACTCCCTTGCATCCATGGCGAATGCCTCTACGAACCGGCCCTCCAGTCGCATGGTCACGGTGTTCCCAACGTCCTGGCATTCGACACGCAACATTGCTAATCTCCATCGGCGAGTCTTTCTCAATCCGCCGGATGAAACAGTGCAGCCGGCATGCCAACGGAAGTTCGCTGTAAGTCACTGGAGGTGCTGGGGCGCCGGGTGTAACCTGAGTACCTGCCATGCCCCACTGCGGGCGGTGCCTGAATGTGGGCAGAGTGGAGAGTCGAGGGCAAATTCGGCTGAGGGTGTTCGTAGGCAAACCTGGACTCGCTAGTCGATGCCGGTAGCGGCCTCGGTTCGCCGAGCCGATGCGAACAATAGAGGCTACTTCAATAGTTCATGGGCGTAACGGATGTGAACCCTCAGGTTCGAGCCGCCAAGAAATCGTTCAGCCGGCCTGATCCGAGGCCTTGAGAACCCCTGCGGTACGTCCAAAAATCCGCGTGTTGTTGAAATCTTCGGCTCGTTCACTGCCTGAAGCCTCCCATAAAAACGGACACCGAGCCTCAACCAGCAAGCGAGATCCTAGCTCCCTTCGCTCACCGTAGCTTCCCTCGCACGCCTGAAGTAGTTGAGTTTCTTCCACTGTCGTGGATCAAGTACTTTGTTAATCCGTTGCTGAAGACGCGAGTTGGCCCTCACTCGCTGCTTGAGTAGGCGTGCTTGCCTAGCTGCGAGTCTTTGGGCAGATTCTTCATTTTCGCGGTTTGTTCTCTCCTGAGTTGCGCCATTGAGCTCTGGGCTGATTATTTGTAATTCATGCACTAACGGTTCTGTTGTTGGCTGTTCCTGGTCCAGCAATCTCCGGATGGATCTGACTTGCGTCGGGGTCAATCTCAGGAATTCGACCAATGATGGACTTAGCTGTAAAGAGGAAAATGGGATTGTGACCAATACGATCTCGCCCGCGGCGACCGGGCTAGAATCTGTTGGTACAGTCGGGGTTTGGGCGAGATCCTCTTCTAGCGACCCGTGCAATGCACTGAAGACCTGAAATTGCATCCTTGCAACCTGGTATAGCTCACCACTGACGTATTCACCCTGCTCTCTGGTGATCCGTCCCGTTCCCACCGCATTCGAAATAGCTTCCAAATCCATCGAAAGTCGCCTTGCGATCGCAGCCATTTCTAATTCATAGTCCCGCAGCAAATCGCGGGGGATGACAGGAGTGATCGCAAGTAGATCTGCCAGGACATGAGCGTTATCCGTTGAGGCACGCGCGATGGCTAACTGCGGTGGTTTGTCGTCGATGAGCGCACGGCGTTCGGTAGCGATTGCTGGCTGTGATGCGGTAACAGTGCAAAACAGGAAGGCGACCATCACTTTTTTCATGATGCAGTCCGTTCTTCTCCTACGCAGAGCAATTGTTACTTTAGCGACGAACCCACGCGACGTGCTTCCTATCGCGACGCCAGGCTAGCTCCCGAAGGCGCTTCCAGCACGAATTGCTCATCCATAATGGATCCATTGATCGTCAGCTTGGTTACTTCAAGCTTGATGGAATATTCCTCCTGTGGTCGCCAGATCTGTATATTCGCTGGGAAAAGCACCCCATTGAACTCCCTATATTCGTCATACACAAAGTTGGTGACGATAGACCCGTGTTCGTCATACAAGAGCTGTTGGTGTGGCTGCAGATCAGTTCGGTCAAACACGATCTTGCGCGATAGGTACCACCCCTGGCCGTTCCGTTTGATGATGTCAAGGATGTAGTCGGGCTGCAGCACCAGTTTCTGCGTCCTAGGCTCGATCACCTGGTGCTCGCCCTCTTCCAGTACGGCAAGTTCGTTCTGCAGGTCTACGGCCTGCCATAGCAGGGCGTCGTAGATCACCTGCGGTCGCAGATTCCCCAAGAGCGGCGTAGATGGTCTTGCTTCGTCGTTGTTACCGACAATGAACTGGTTCTTTGGCGGAATCCACAATTTGAACTCCTGGCCGCTACTCACCATGTCGAACACCTGGTTCTGCAGGATAGGGAAGAGTCCAATTATGCGCAGCGAGGACGGCTTGCGGGCCAGGATGTAGCCGCGGATCTCCTGATACTCTGTGATCTTGCCCCGCTTGCTACCGCCGAAGGAAGCCGTAATGCCGACTGTGGCCTTTAACGTCTGAATTTTGGTGGCCTCGGCGTTAATTCGCTCAACTAGGTCGCTACCGCTCGCCGTTTCTAGCTGCGCTGTGCTCGTGCGAAGTGCAACTGGACGGGATCGGGACACACAGCCACCCAGTGGAACCATGGCGATCAGTAAAAGAACAGGTAACCACCGATAGCCATCCATGATGAGTCCTTTGTCCGTTTTCCATCTTTGGAGGCACGGGTCCGGGAAGTAACAAGCCTCCATTGGCGAGTCTGTCTCAATCCCGCGTCACTGAGATTGTGCAACCGGCGTGCCAACCGAAGTCGGATCTAAGTTGCTGGAGGTGCAGGGGTTCCTCCGTCACCCCGAGTCGTCGCCATGCCCTTTTATGGGCGGTGCTCGAATGTGGGCAGCGTGGAGCGACCAAAAGCAAAGCCGGTTCCGATTGC
>Ga0210401_10008706_pt1 | contig 10042 bp, 6 predicted proteins | sample IncBWH32MmetaG_FD_150866 | JGI IMG/M metagenome (GOLD analysis project Ga0210401, IMG submission 150866) | Forest soil microbial communities from Barre Woods Harvard Forest LTER site, Petersham, Massachusetts, United States - Inc-BW-H-32-M | ecosystem: Environmental > Terrestrial > Soil >... | reverse complement strand
ACCTTCACGGGAGTTCCGAATCCCCGTTCCCACGTTCGCGTTGGGGGTGCGTGAGCTGGAGGTCGAGGTGAACCACCTATTCGGTACTCACATCTTCTTTGCAGGCCGCATTGTCTGTGACGATCGTTTCAACGAAGCCGTTGAGCTGTGCGTCGTTCATGGGCATTATCAGTGCTATCGGCTTAAAGTACGCGGCGAAGATCTGGCGCCTTCGCTGGCAGAAGACGCGCGCATCAAGCGCGGCGCGAAGGCCGACCATTCGCTCTTTTAATCCTGACCGGCAAAATGCTCAGGCGGAGCAATTCGATGTTGGACCTCTCACAAACCCGCAAGGCAATCAAGACTCTGCTCCTCGGCGATGCCGTGGTTCCTGAAGAGTTCGCCACTGGCATCCCTGATCCACAATCAGAGATAGCTGTATGGCTCCATGGCATGGGCCAGCCGATCGACGTCACATATCGCCAGTCGACGGTATGCTCTTCTCCATTTCGCATTTGCCTGGCCTTCCTTCCAGATCGCATACCGACGCCCACGCAGCTCAATCGTTTAGCGCTAAAGTTCTGCGAGCGCGATGGGCCAGCGCACCTGCTGGGCGAGATAGGACTCAAGTGGATCCAGACCCTATCTTTGGGGAAGCTGACGCTGTGCATCTTTGCCGCGCGCAGTGCAACGAATTATTGTCTGCCGAAACGAACTCTGTATCCCCATTATCTTCGGCATCTCTATCGCATGTGGACAAACGCACGCACATCCTCCCACATGCCCATGTCATTTCTTGAACGGCGTGCGGCGATGGTGTCGTTTATCCGCCCGCACCCTACGGTGCTAGGCAGCACCATGGACGATCTGGGCGGTAATCTCTTCCCGATGAACATCATGGGGATGCTCGGAGACAGCCATTTCGGCCTGGCTCTAAGAGAGGACCGCTATGCCTCGCACCTGGTTGAACGCACGGGGCGTCTCGTCCTGAGCAATGTCCCCATGCCGCAGGCGTCCATCGCTTATGGACTCGCGGGAAACCATACCAAAACCGCCATTCGCTGGGAAGAACTTCCGTTTGCAACCCAACCGTCGCCTCTCTTCAAAATACCCGCTCCCGTCTTTGCGCAGAGAATACGAGAATTACAGGTAGAAAAAGTCCATAGGATCGGCAGTCATACCTTCTTTGTCGCACGCATTCTCCGCGATGAGATCTATTCCACAAACCCCGTGCTCTGCGTCATTCATGGCTTCTACCAGGAATGGCGGCTCAAGGGCCGTTCTGACGATCTGAAAGCTTCCCTGGCAGAAGACGCCATTAACAAACACGGCAAACCGGCTACCTGATGCCCGACAACCGTCGGCATCGGCGCATGCCGTTGAATACGTTCTCAAGCCCTTCTCGAGCGATCGAATCGAGGAGACACTGAATAGAGTGTTCCATAGATCAGGCGGAGAGCGAGCTGTTAGTCTCCCGGAGACCTCTTCCACATCTGCAAAGACTCCTTCAGCAAAAAGAGCGGGAAGATTGCGATTAAAGTCGATGGCAGAATCCTACTCGCTGATCCGAACGATGTAAGTAGCTGGCCCACCACTAACCCGCACAGCGGTCTATGACCGGTTCGACACTGAGCCAATCTATCTATCAGTCGAGGACTCCTCTCCTGATGGAAGCCCAAAAGCAAGTCTGAGCGAAAGGCGGAACGTTTTGCAGGATATCCGGCGCGAAGTGAAACTCTGCGCCGCCCCCCAGTCATTCGCACGCGGCTCGCTTCGACTGTGCGGTTTTTTGCTCGCGCGGGTCGTCTGCTTCGTTGAGTGGAACTTAAGTACGCGAGTTGTTACCAAATATGTTCGAGCTCGGCATATTCACTTGCGAAGTCAAGGGGCCGACGTTATGCAAGTTTTCGATGATTCTGCTCGCGCAGAGATCGCGCAAATACAGCAAATCGCCTAGATTCAAGTCGAGCTATTCATGCCGCAGCGCGGTGAGCGGATTGACGCGCATCGCGCGGCGTGCGGGAAGGTAGCAAGCGAGCAGTGCAACGACGATGAGCAGCGCAGGGACGGCAAGGAACGCGAGCGGATCGGTCGGCCTCACGCCGTAGAGCTGCCCCGCGATCCAACGCGACGCAATCAGCGCTGCAGCTACACCCACCGCGGCACCGGCGAGAGCAAGACCCATTCCCTCTTGCAAAACCGTCTTCAGGATGCTCACGCGCTGCGCTCCCAGCGCAAGTCGAATGCCGATCTCGTGCGTGCGCTGGCCCACGACAAAGGAGATCACGCCGTAAATTCCCAGCCCAGCGAGCAATAGCGCCGTGAGCGCGAACCCAGCCAGTATCTCCATTGAGAAGCGTCTTCCCGAAAGCGAGTCGGTAAGCACGTCGTCAAGCGTCCGCGCTCCGAAGACCGGCAGTTGCGAGTCCACCGACTGCACTTGCTCACGCACCTGTTCCGGAATGGCAGCAGTATCCAGTTCTCCCCGTAGAAAGATGGCCAGATCCTTGGGTCGTCGCTGATACGCGCACAAGTAGATTTGGGGAACACTCGTCTCCGCCAGCGACTCGGTGTGGGCATCAGCCACGATTCCAATCAGGGTCGTCCACTTCGGCTTCGCGGGGTTTAGATTGATGCGCCTGCCAACCGCATCCTCGTTCGGCCAGTAGGTCCGGGCCATCGCTTCATTGATCACTGCGACCGACTGTGTTGTCTCAATATCCCGATTGTCGAAGATTCGCCCGCGCAGCAGCGATATGTCCAACAGGTGGAAGTACTCCGGCGAAACAATCGCAGCGTCAACCACCGGCGCCTGGTTCACCGGAGCCTCAAGCCCCTCACGGATCAGCGGAAAAGGATTGAGATCGTTGCGCCCATGATCCAGGGGCAGCGCGGCCATATCGCCAATCGCCACATCTTTCACTCCCGGCAGAGTTCGCACGCGGCGAAGCACCTCGTGCAGCAACAATGCCTCCTGAGAAGGGGTTCGATATGGGTCGGCCTGGGGATCGTTAGGAATGGGCAGCCACGTTCGTACCGACATTACGTGCCGCGAATTGAATCCCAGGCGCACTTTGTAGAGATCCCAGAAGCTGCGCAGCAAAAGGACTGCGGCAATCGTCAGTACCAGAGACAAAGCAAACTCCGTGACGACGAAGATACGCCGCGCCCTCGACTTCTCCGCGGAGCCCAGCAAGCCACGCCCCTCCCGTCTGAGCACATGAACCAGATTCACCTGCCTCGCCTGCCATGCAGGTGCCAGGCCAAAGATGATGCCGGAGGCAATGGTGATTGCGAGGGCAAAGAGCAACACGCTCCAGTTCATCGAGATATCGTTCAGTCGCGGCAGACTCTCCGGAATCATGCGCAAAATCAGTCGGCGTGTCCCGAGCAGGATTGCAATTCCCGCCATCGCGCCGAGAAACGACAGAATCATGCTCTCGCTCAGCAACTGGCGTATGAGGCGTGCTCGTGCAGCGCCCATTGCCTGCCGAATCGCAATCTCGCGAGCCCTGGCGCTGGCGCGAGCCAGCAGAAGGTTGGCCACGTTCGCACACCCAATCAGTAGGACCACTCCCACCGCGGCCAGCAGCAGGGTCAGGGGCTCACGAACGTTGCCCACCACGCTCTCCTTCAACGGCACAAGGCGCACCGTCCACCGGGCCTTTGCCGGATAATCGTCCGGGTATTGCTTCTGTAGTGATGACACCAGCGCATCCATCCGGCTTTGTGCCGCATCAATCGACAGCCCGGGCTGTAACCGGGCAATGGCTTCCAGCGGCAGCCGTGGACTTCGTACTGGAGGCGGCGCGGGCGGCCCAGCAAAACCGCTGGCCAGCCAGATCTCCGTATTTCTTTGCGCGGTAGTCCATCCCGGATCGTGGAATCCCGCCGGCATAACGCCGATGACGTGATACAGATCGTTGTCAAGGCGCAGATTCTTGCCAAGAATGTGCGGATCGGCCCCAAAGGCTCGCTTCCAGAGTCCGTCGCTGATCAGCGCCTCGAGCGTAAATCCGGGTGTCTGATCCTGCGGATTGAACCCGTTGCCCAGCTCCGGCTTCACCCCGATCAGCGCAAAGTAATTCGGCGTGACATTCAAGAACTGGATGCGCTCCGGCTGAGAAGAACCGGTAAGGTTTACCGAACCGCCGCCGATCAGCGAAACATACCGAAAGATGCCGGATCCCTGGAGATCGCGCCACTCCGGCACAGACAGCCCCACGTCCCGTCCGCCAATGCCTGGCAGATCGTCCACCAGCTTTACGAGCTCCCGCGGCTGAGGATAGGGCAGCGGATGCAAAAGCGTCGCGTCGACCACACTGAAGATGGCTGTGGTTGCGCCGATGCCGAGAGCTATGGTGAGAATGGCGGTCGCTGCAAATCCCGGCGACTTGCGCAGCGTACGCAGCGCAAAGCGCGAGTCCCCAAGGAGTTCCTCGAGCAGCGGCAGGCCTTGCTCCGCCTGGTATCCTTCGCTCACGGCTCCCACCGCGCCGAATTTGAGTACCGCCTGCCGCCGCGCCTCGACCGGCGTCATTCCGGCACGCAGGTTTTCGTCGGTCTGCATCGCAAGGTGCGCTTGCATCTCTTCCCGCAGGCGTTCGTCGTTTCGCCGCCGCGCCGCAAAGTTCACAGCCCGCACCAGATATCGCCTCAGTGGTCTCATACCAGGTCTTCCGATTTCACATCGAAGAACCGACCCATGATCGCCGCCGTCTGGTCCCACTCGCGCCTCTCGGCCTGCAGCACTTTGCGCCCCTCACTCGTGAGCCGGTAAAAGCGCGCTCGGCGATTGTTCTCCGAGGTGCCCCACTCCGAAGCGATCGCACCCTCGTGCTCGAGCTTCAGCAACACCGGATACAAAGTTCCCTGATTCAGCGCCAGCAGATCGCCGCTGATCTGTTCGATACGCCGCGCGACGCCGTAGCCGTGCAGCGGACCCAACACGTCGAGCGTCCTGAGTACCATCAACGCTAGCGTGCCCTGCTTCACATCCGTCTTCTGCTTCACTCTTAACGCCCCTTGGGTTTCCAACAGGAATATTGGCATATCTCGTTTGGGAAAACAACAGGAAAGTGACGATCGCAGAATGCGCAATTGGTGTCGCACTGCTTGGAGGTCTCCATTTGGTGAAACTCCCAACCCAAGGTCGAGCGTCTCGCCAATGCGCCGCATGACAAATGAAAAATCGACTGCATCCACCGGGACACTGTACGGGAGAGCCAGCCTTCGTTGCTGCCCCAGGCCGCGTCATCCATGCCATCGACAAAGACGAAAGATCGTCATCACAGATTCCCGACCGGTATCAGGAGTCGCAAACGCTTCTGAAAATCACACAGCACCAACAACTGTGAGATTCCAGAAGTAGTTGCGACTGGTCTCCCTGGAAATACCAGAACCTGGTGCGACTGCGTACTAAAACCTAATGCGACAAAATCCCAAATTGGCCAGAAGTGAAGCATGCAGCATGACTGCATCGCGCAGCTCTGACGCCCAGCTTGCGAAAGTCGTTCGCCAGTCCCCCATCGAGTACATAGCGAACTATCCATAACTGCCTAGACGTCCCGTGACCAGGGCAGATGCCGGGGGTGTCGCCTAGGTAATTCTCCGTGAACTTGCGTTCATGTTTTAGCTGCGGGTCACCCCTTCGCTTGAGCTGCCGTCCCAAGCCGTGCCTTCCTGCGTGATGCACGCCCGCTGAACCGCTAACTATCCGATGGGCTTCCTCTCCATCTGAATGAACCAACCAGATTTCAGTCCGACCTTCCCGGAGCCTGAAGAGTGCAATGAACGAGCCATCCGGAGAAATTCTCGCTTGCGCCCCGTCAGCGGCAAGGTCAGCTTGTGGAGTGCAGCCTGTGTGGTCTTCCGTGACCTTTACATCGCAAAGGAAACGATAGCCGATAGTGTGAACCGTAGCGATGTAGCGGGGCTCGCGGGATTCGTAAGACCGCAACGGTGCGGGTGAGGGAGTTATCCGAGACGGCAGTGTTTTCCCAAACCGCACTGACTATCTCATCCTTGGTTACCAACCTCTTGGGATGTCTTAACAGATACAGAAGCACGCGAAAAGCCTTGGGCTCGACGGAACAAGTTCACCGCACTTGATCAGCACGTACTCTCGATCTCGAACTTCGATTCCCTCGAAATTGAAAATGCTGGATTTGTCCTCGGTCATCGCCACTCGCTTTCGGGGGGTACGGCTTGCGGGAGTCGCCAGTTTAACTGTGCGAATGATCCAAACAACAGGACAACGGTGACCGGCGGTCACGAGCTGGTGGAGCGTGTTCAGCCGCCGGACAAATGCAAGCGAGTAACGTTAAACACTTTCGATATCCAGACGTTCACGACTCGCGGTCCGGATGGTACGAGCCCTCCGGAAAAGGCCGACGCCCAATAGCGGTTATTGGCGACGTTCTCGACTTCAGCTCTGATAGTCAGGGGCTTTTCCTGGCCGAACGTGTACCTCGCCCCCAAATCGAGCTTGGTCCAGGACGGTACACGGTAGGAGTTGACTGCATCGAAGGCCGCCGATCCGTTCTGCATCAGGTTGCAGTTCAGGTTCAAGTGTTTGACGTGCTGAACATCCCAACTGAGATTGATCCGTTCTGTTGCTCCCGGTATCGTCGAGGGGCTCTTGCCTTCGGTGGATGGATCATGGGTGGAATGCTGCCTGGGATGGATGAAGCTGGCAGAGAGAAAAGCATGCAGCTTGTGAGTCAAATCTCCGGCAAAGCTTAGCCCTATGCCCTTGTTGATCTGACGTCCATCCTGTGTGAACGTTGGTGGATTCGCGGTGACGTCGAGCACGCCGTTTGCCTGACTGATCCGATAGAGGGCCAGTGTTCCGATCCATTTGTCAAAGTGGCCTTTGGCGCCGAACTCAACTTGATTACTGAAGAACGGCGGCAGCGCCTGTCCCGCATTTTTGGTGCCGATCGGCGCAAGCCAACCTGGTTCCAACGCCTGAATGAAGTTGCTGTAGATCATGATGTGTGAGGTCAGCTTGAACAGCCAGCAGCGGAAGGTGTGAATGCGCTCTCGTGATACGAATCGCGTGGGATGCTGTTGTCGCGCACGCTGTCCTTGATGCCTTGAGTGACTCGGCGGAAACCGCCCGTCAGCAGCAGCCTGTCGTTCAAGAAGCCCAGGGTGTCAGCCAGGTACCATTCCTTCGTGCTCTGGTCATCTACAACGAAGTTGGTCGACACTCATTCACGTAGATGGTGTCTGTCACACTACCCACTTCGAGCACAGCGTCAGGGAGGTTCACGACGCTTCCTGACAACTGCAAGCGTTCGATTGAGCCTGTCTTGAAACCGGAAGCCGAAATCGTTAAGCGATAGCTTCTCGAGGCTTGAGCGTTCCGCGAGCATCGTCCTGTCTGGTCCGATGTGGTCTCGGCGATTGCGCGGGAATAGCTGTCTTCGAGAATGACAGAGGCATTGACGATCGCTGCGCCGGTATTGTCAGTGACCGCGCCGGTTAAGATGGTTCGGTCGTAAGCTTGTTGAGCTGCACAAGTTCGGAATAGCGAGAGCACGAAAACCAGAAGGGCAAAGCACGACAGAAATCGCTGTGGTATATCTGACCACCCCCAGAACGGCTGGGGCGAAGGCCGGCGATGGCAGCATCTTAGGCCGCTGCTTCACGCAAAGCCACTGAATTGTTGTGTTAGTTGCCGGAATCCACGGTGATCCTGTTCGCACCTTGGTAAGCCAAGGTCATCGCAGTTTCCACAACTCCTTTTTTGACGCTAGACGTGCGTCGAGGACTCGACCTCTTCCCCAGGACGTTGAGGTGTGTATTCACGCTCCATGATCCAGAAACAGTTCACATGATCCCGAAGCGACGGGTGAGGCAGGTGCTCCTTGGTTTTGGTGTACGCTCGTTCCTCATCAATTTGGGCTCGGAAGGGAATTTTATGAAATCCGTTCCTTTCCTTCGGGCGTACTTCCAGTATCCCATCTGCCCGGGCGGCGTAGGTCTATCCGCGTAAACGGCCCTCCTCCCCTGATCAAGTTTCGCGCCGCTTGGCCGCAGAGATCTCCGAGGAGGCACCATGTCCAAAATTAAGTCACTCACGGCAATCGCTGTGGGCGCACTGCTGATAGCTCCGCCGGGCGGATTTGCATCCAGCCATCGCGAAGCGCCCATCACCGCGCTAGACCACACCGCAGACATCACGGACTTCTACGCGTTTGTCAGCTATGACCATCCGGATCGCGTGACATTCATTCTGAATGTCGATCCATTCCTCGAACCCAGCAATGGGCCGAACTACTTTCCTTTCGACCCTGGTGTCCTTTACGAGATCAAGGTCGATAACGATTACGACGCTTCGCCGGATGTGACCTTCCGATTCCGCTTTCAGACCGAGATCCGTGCTCCCCAGCTCTTCACTGGCTTTGCGGGGGCCGGGGCCGGAATCAATGCTCCGGCAAACTCGCCAGCCCCAATTCATCCGGGAACTCCTATCGTGCCACCTGCCATCACCGCGCTGGACGGCCCTGGATCGGCAGGGCTCAGTCTGCGCCAGACCTACACGGTCCAGATGGTTCGCGATGGACGCATCTATGATCTGAAGGCAGAGAACGGATCGAGTCTCTTCGCCGTTCCGACGAACGTCGGACCGCGCACGATGCCTAACTATGAAGATCTGGCGGGGCAGGGAATCTATGCTCTGCGGGGTAACGGCGGGGCAAGCGATATCCGCGTCTTTGCGGGCACGGTCGCCGATCCGTTCTTCATCGATCTGGGAGCTGCCTTCGATACTTTCAATTTCCGGAATACTGGTTCAGGTGTACCGGGAGTATTGACCGCTGCTCAGGACGCGGACGACCATCTCAACGTTACCCCCAACGCAGTATCTGGCTTCAACGTGAATTCGATCGTCATCGAGGTGCCGATCCGCCTGCTGACTAGCGACGGTAAGGTGCACCAAGCCACCAGTCCCAAGGCGACGATTGGAGCGTGGGCTACAACTTCGCGTCACCAACTCACCATCCGCCGCTCGCCCCTTCCGGAAACCGACGAAGGTACCTTCCGCCAAGTGCAGCGCTTCGGCAATCCTCTCATTAACGAACTCATCATCGGAACTGGCTACAAAGATCGTTGGAGCATGGACAAGCCGCGGAATGATGCTCAGTTCGTCAGCTTCGATCTGGACCCAACCATCGCCCGTATCTTCAACGCGGCATATGGGATCAACATTCCGCCCCCGCCACGCACTGACCTTTTGCCCCTTGTGACCTATGCGCCGCCGATAGCTGCTCCGGGAACGCCGGCAGGACCGATCGCCGACTTAATGCGGCTCAACACGGGTGTGCATCCAACCCCGTTTTCAAATCGCAGCCGCCTGGGACTGCTCGGCGGAGACCCCGCGGGCTATCCAAACGGTCGTCGGCTTACGGACGACGTTGTGGACATCTCCGCTCGCGTCGTGGGAGGCGGGGTACTCATCGCGAAATTCAATGTCTTTCCCAACAACCGAATCGGCGACGGAGTAAACGCTACGGACGTACCCACGCAGGAGACATTTCCTTACGTCCACTTTGCCTACAGCGGACGCAACAGCCGCCACATCGATCCGAGCGAGATCGGATGTGGCGAACAGCCCAAGACCGACGAAGGCGACGCTGGACCCGGAAATCAGGGTGGGACGGCTCCGTGTCCGGTCAACTAATTGAGTCGGCTCATTCGCGGGGTTCTCGCACATGCCAAGCGCGCGTGACGGGAGCCTCCCGCAACGCCCAAGCTGTTTCGAGGCATGACGTGAAGTTCTCCTGCGTATTTTCTTTGATCGCCCTGTTTGTCAGCAGCTGCATTGCTGCCGCTCAGACAGCGCCGGAGTTGCCGGCCGGTGTCGCCGTTGTCTCTTCGACAACTCAGGAACCTACTTCAGCGCAACAACGAATCGCAGCGGCGCAGGAGCAGGCGAAAGCTCATTCGAAAGATGCGCAGCGCTACGTCGAGCTCTCACTTGCGTGGATGCGGCGAGCACGCGAGACCGCAAATCCTGTCTATTGCAACGATGCCGAGCAGGCCATTGAGGCCGGAC
>Ga0210401_10008705_pt1 | contig 10042 bp, 11 predicted proteins | sample IncBWH32MmetaG_FD_150866 | JGI IMG/M metagenome (GOLD analysis project Ga0210401, IMG submission 150866) | Forest soil microbial communities from Barre Woods Harvard Forest LTER site, Petersham, Massachusetts, United States - Inc-BW-H-32-M | ecosystem: Environmental > Terrestrial > Soil >... | reverse complement strand
GGCTTGAAGCTTGGTTGCGGGGATAGGATTTGAACCTATGACCTTCAGGTTATGAGGCTGGAGGGCCGCACGCAAGCGACTGACTTCAGGTCGCCAGAAACGCCCATCTCAGTTTCGGCTCCAGCCCGACCGCACCAGTTTTGCACCAGAAACGATCTCGACAAAGTGCAACGAACGCGATCGAAATCAAAAGAAACGTCAGTAAAACCAACGAAGCTCATCGATATTCTGTCGCTCATAACGGTCTGGTTGCGGGTCGTACGACCAACGAAATCAATAGCTAATCAGCAATTGTTTGTGGTCCTGACGAACCTTCGCCCCAGCATTCAAGAAGTAACCCCTAAGCTGGCGTTGGGGTAAGGCCACACAACTAAGTGAGGCAAGCAGAAACGTGTCGGCGACTTCTCTTTTATTCGCTTTGCCATCCAATCGTACGACGCGCATTTGACGACTATTTCGATGCGGCATCAATAAGAACATGATGGTTGGATGACCGGCCCTCGACAAGCAGAGATCCGCTACCGTGCCCCGAGAAATCCGAAGGTCTCGCATCGACTTTCGCCGAAAATAGTCGCTAACGATCACAAATCCAAGGGACGGTTCGGCTGCGCTGTCGGCGGCTTCATCTTCCGACCACCTGAGAACTTCTTCCCGTCTTGATCCCGCAAGGCGCGCCGTGTCCACGCACCACGCGGGGACATCGACAGATCGCAAGTCGCAACGGTGTGACGGTCGTTTACCTTCTTCGAAGCGCGAAGTATCAATTTTGCAATTGTGGTGTAGTCTGAATGTATGCATGTCGATTGTCGACTTGCATCAAGCCAACTTTTGGGATCACGGAGGGCAACATGGCCAAGAAAGCGAAGAAGGCAAAGAAGAAGCCAGCGAAAAAGAAAAAGAAGTAGGCTTTCAACGAAACCTCATTGCATCCGGATAGCATCTGAGGTCCGCTACGCGCTTTGCAGCACGGACAGGCGGCAGCTTCGCCGACAGAATATCCGCGCAACAAACAGTCAGGCCGGACCATTATGCAGATGGCTGCTGCATAACGGTCCGGTTTTTGTTTGAGACTTGATCAGGCCGTCGCGTCATTGGATCATGAAATGAAATGGGCCGCCGAGTGATCGACGGCCCTCCCGGGAAAATCGCTTAGCGAACCGCAATGCCCCTGCCCCCGGTTGCGGTTTGAATGTCTCGCTGTCATTGGTCCTTGTGGAGTCCAAAATGCGGTTCCGCAAAGAGAACCTGGATTGACGTTGCCGATACACCACGCCGTGAGGCTCACGCTTTCGAGCTCCGCAAGAGCAAATCTGCTCGGGTACGGTGCGGGGAAAGCAATCGCGGTGGCAAAGCGTGCTGGACCGCCCAAACACCGCTCATCATTTTTTCAAAGATCCCGGTTAGATTGATCTTCCGATGTCGCTCGCCGGATGTACGTGGGTGGCATCGCGAGGCCCCAGCTTTCGCGCTGGGGTTTTTCGTTTTAGATGCCGCTATCCGCAGCCCTCGCAGGAGGTGGCGTTATCCAGCCATTGCTGGGTCTGTTCGTCTGTCCCCGGGACGGCGAGGCGTGCGGGTGCGGTCACACCTTGGCTAAAGTGAACGATGACGTGTTAGCGCGCGCGCAGACGTTCTGCCCGCGATCGTTGCACCGTTGCAGCGTCGGCAGAAGCACACAGGGTGATCAACAGGCCTACGGCAAAAGCAGATCGCATCGCATTTTTGCTCCGGGCCCGCACGGCTCGTTTCGTGAGCCCGAACGGTCCCAGCGTCGCGCGGGCGGGGGCGAGCTGGGACCGTTTCAGCGGGCGGCTGGGGGCTGGAAGGGATTGCCCGCTGTCGATCATGTGTGTTCCGGCGGCAGAGACCCCAAGGCGTCGCGACTTCACGTTCACTCAAATTAGCGGGATGATGTGCGATGTCCGCTCCTATTCATCTTTGTCAGCGGCTTTTGGTCACTCAATTTGGCCGCAGTTTCTTATCGTCGTTAGCCCAAAGGCGAGCATAAGCGATTTGACCTCCGGGTGAGGCCAACCCCTTTTACGCAGTCGGCAGCGGACGCTGACGCCTTCTGTGCCGTGAGGTCATGCCACACAGACAAATCTTTGCATTCCAATCAGCGCCCTCCTGAAGCCCGATCACGCTTCGATTATGATTTCGTCGGCCTGGAATCGGTCTAACAACAGAGTTCTGCGAAATAGGAATCGCCCTTTGCGCCGATGAAAGTATGTCAGCGGATATTCCTCTGCCATCGCCGCTAAGGTCATCGTTCGTTTGGCGTACACCTGATTCGGCGAGAGGAGATGCCAGAGGTGCACTTGACCGGACAACATCATGCTCGAGCGGTAGGTCTCTTTGAGACATCACTGAACCATCGTACGAGATGTTGCAAATCGTTGGGAATTGGCGTTCCGGTATTCTTGCCTAGTATAAGAGCGCACTGGGCTGTGATGTCGGCAATCGTGTATTGATCACCCGCGATAAAGGGCCGCATCGCCAATTCGTCGTCGAGCCAGCGCATCCGCGCCTGTGCGTGCATGCGGCCGTGGTCCGCAATTTCCGCTACCTGCGAGAGGCGTTCTTTATAGAACGCCGACGAATGTACGAAATTATCAATTATCGGTCTCAGCAACTCTGCCTCCATTCGCCGATTCCACATCTCGATCAGAGCCCGTTCAATCGGCGTCGTTCCGAAAAGAGGCGGATCTGGGTGAAGCTCTTCCATATATCGGCAGATCGCTACGGATTCTGCGAGTTGCGTTCCATCATCTAGTTCTAGGAGAGGCATCGTTCCCATAGGATTTTTAGATAGATATTCTGGACCCTTGTTCTCGCCCTTCATCATGTCCACCTCGACGGTCGGCAGCTTCACGCCCTTTTCGGCCAAGAAAATGCGCACTCGTCTCGTATTGGTGCCGGTCTTTAGGTCGTAAAGTCTCATTACGGCTCTCCTCAACTTCCTGGGAACATGACCTATTTGGCGATCCTACGGTTCACGGGATCTATGCTACGCGCTATCGGGATGGAGTGTGGAGTCAATTGACACACCGTCTTCCCATAGACGAAGGGCAGCATGGTTCATTGGCCTGTCCGCGGCTAAATAGATAAGCTCGCCTGTCGGCGATGTGTGCGCAATTTTGCGCTCACCACGTTTCGCCAAAAGGCCGCAATTCCACATTGAACGACCACGCGCTGCGATCTTGGTGCACGACATGCCAAACCTCTTCCGCGATTGCCTTGGGCTTAACAAAGAATTCGTCGGGCCTGTCCTTGAAGCGCTCTCTCGTCCAAGCGAGGTCGATCACCGCATCGACAACTAGGTAGGCGACATGCACCCCTTTCGGACCCAACTCGCGCGCGATCGCCTCGGCCAGAATACGTTGCGCGGCCTTCGTGGGAGCGAAGCCCGCGAACGATGGCTTCCCGCGCAACGCGGACGTGTTGCCCGTCACAACGATGGCGCCGGTGTTCGAATCTATCATTGCGGGCGAAAATCGCCGGGCCAGATATAACAACCCCATCGTATTGACCTGAAAATTCCTGTTTAGACTCGATGGATCAATTTCGCGAAACGTTCCAAACGCACCGCCGACCGCATTGTGGATCACCACGCTGGGATTTCCCAGGTCGCGCTCGATCTGAGACGCCACGCGATCTATTTGGGCGGGGTCGGAGACGTCACAGGGGTAACCCTTTGCAGTGACGAGCTCCTTTTCCAAGGCGACCAGACGTGCCTCGTTGCGCGCTAGAAGAGCGACCCGGTATCCTCCTTCCGTAAATCGTTTGGCAAGTGCGGATCCGGTGCCAGGCCCGACGCCGGAGATCAGGCAGATGGGTGCGCTCATGAGGATACCTCGATCAAACAGTCGCTTTAGCCATTGGCTTTCGTTGAAACACCTTGGGCCGCTGCCGACAATTTTCGGAGATAGGGTTCGATATCGGGCTTGAAGTTCGGATGTTCGGCCAATCGCGCGAAATGTGCCATCGTGAGCGGATAGTCTGCATGCACGTTCTGATGCAGGATCTTGCTCAAGCCACGGTCGTTCAATTGCTGTACGCGCTGGCGCTCGTTCATGAACAGAACAAGCTCGGTCGCAAAGCATATATCAGCCAACGTGATATCATCCCCGACCAGCGAACTGCGACGCGGCAACAATGCACATTCGATTCCGCCCGCATAGATCGCAAATGCTTCCTTGGTCCTTGCGTGGATTGCTTCGTTTACCGTTCCATCCAATAGAGCGAGTAGGTAGATCTGGCTGTCCCGGGCAAATATGAGACTCGCGTCGAGGAAGCTGTCGATCCTAGACGCCTCATAGGGACCGCGCCCGTACAGCGGAAACCGTTTCTCGCCCAGGCGAGCAACCGTACGCATAATGCTGTTCGACTCGAAGATGCCGATTTGCCCTCCCGGGGCAAACGCTGCTGGAACGTTGCCAAAAGGTTGCGTTTCGAGAAACGCATCCGACTTGAAAAGCCGGGCACCGGTCATTCCGACCCGTCCTGTTCGCGCGAAGGATGATAAGGCGCGCTGCTCGTCCTCGTTCAAAGGACGAGCGTCATAGTCCCAAAGCCAATTCCTCAACTCTTTGCCGGATGCACCTCTGACCTCGATCTCGACGCCGCAGAATCGCGCCGCGATAGTCGCTTTCCAAACCCTGGGGTTTGGCAGGTAAGAGAAAATACGAAGGTCGGCCATAGCGGCTGGCGCTCCCGTGCACGATCCGGACGACTTATCCTGCGGCCATCTTCGAGAAATCCGGCTTGCGACGCTCGGTAAACGCCGCGAACGCTTCGCGCGCCTCGGCGGTCTGCAAGCGCTCGTGGAACAACCCGCTCTCCCGGCTGATTTGAGCAGCGATCCTGTCCATATCGCGCATCAACGCCTTGGTTTGACTGAGAGAGCCGGCCGGCCGTTTGGTCAGAGCTTCGGCAGCCTCCCGAGCCTTGGCACGCAAATCCGCTGATGGCACCACGGCATTGGCCAAGCCGCAGGCCAAGGCGGTCGCTGCATCAAGAGGCTCTCCCAGCGCAAACATGGCATAAGCGCGGACGTGCCCGATCAGGGCAGGCAACAGCCAACTCGACGCCGCTTCCGGCACCAGCGCCAGGTTGACGAACGGCGTCATCAGCTTTGCGGTGTCGGCAAGAAAGACAAGGTCGCAATGGAGCAACATCGTGGTGCCGAGGCCGACTGCGTTACCTTGCACGGCGGCCACGAGCGGACAGGTGGCTTTGCCGAGATTACGGATGAATCGAAACGCCTGGCTCTCGCCTGTGTCCTTGCCGTTGGCTTGAGCGCTGAAATCGACGAGGTCGTTTCCGGCCGTGAAGCTGTCGCCGTCTCCTTGAAATAGCACCACTCGCACGGCCGGATCTTTCTCCGCGCGCTCCAGCTCATCCGACATGGCACTGTACATGGCGTTAGTCAGGGCGTTCTTCTTGTCAACGCGGGAAAGCGTCAACGTCATGATGCCGTTGGCTATCTCGGTCTTGACGTGTTCAGTCATGATTGCTCCCCGTCCTTGGTTACTGCCACACTCCACATGACCTATTGCCCGCTGAATACGGGTTTGCGTTTGTCGATGAAGGCACGCACCGCTTCCTCGTGATCGGTCGTCCGCGCGGATCGAACCATGTTTTCCGCTTCCTGATCCATCGAATCCAGAAAGTCTGATGTGACGGCATGGTCAAGATTGTCCTTCATATAGGCCAGTGCGATTGACGGGCCGTCAGCCAGAGACTTTGCAAGCGCAAAAGCGCTCTCGCGAAGCTCGCTGTCAGGCACCACGCGATTGACGAGACCTAGCGCTTCGCAGCGGCGTGCGTCGATCCGCTTCGACAGAAACATCAGTTCCCGCGCCCGCGACGTGCCCACAAGCCGCGTCAGCAACCACGCGATGCCGTAGTCCCCGGTCAGCCCGATGCGAGAATACCCGGTGGCCATGATTGCGGATTCGGAGGCAATGCGGATGTCGCAAGCAAGTGCGAGCGCAAGCCCTGCGCCTGCCGCAGGTCCCGGCAGCGCTGCAATCGTCGGCTTCCTCACCGCCACGAGCGCACCCGTCAAGGTGCGTTGTTTCGTTCGCAGGTCCGCGACACGCTCTTCAAACGCCACCTCGGCCTTGGTTGAATTGCCGCCCATGCCCTTGACATCGCCGCCTGCGCAAAAGGCGTTTCCCGCCCCGGTGATCAGCAGCGCTCCGATCTTCGGGTCATCACCGCACTGCTTGATCATGCGCCGCAGCGCTGGGGTCAGTCGGTCGGAAAGTGCGTTGCGCGCCTCTGGACGGTTGAGCGTGATCAGCGCAACGCGGTCCCGGATTTCGCACAGCAGCTCGCTCGTGCCGGTATCAACTTCGATCCGATCTTCTGCCATTTGAAGTTCTCCAGTCTTGACTGCCGTCGAAATGACGGCCCGCCGATTGCGAAGCCCTTACTTTCCGATCGATTGCATGAATTCGCGGTCCTCCGCGGAAAGCGCAGCCGTCCAGGCCGGTTCGTCGCCCGCTTCGGGCAACAAGTGACCGAATTCGATCATTTGCCGCGGCGGCAATTCCGCCACATACACCCAGACCGACCGGCTGCTTTCCGCTTTTGCAGCGCTTCCGACCGCTTTTGCCATCAAAGCGATCATTCGCGACTTCTCCACGGCCGCGCGGCCGCTTCGGATATGGCCGTAGACGAAGAGCTGGTCGTGCTTAAGCGGCGCTCCTCCGATGAAGTAATCGCCGGGCCTCACCTCCTGGAAGATGACCTGGGCAAAAAAGTGGGGGGCGCCGGTGACCTCGCAATGGACGCGCGTGATCTCGCCGGCAATTTTGCGCTTTTGTTCGGCCGTAAGCCGGCCCTCCAGAGTTGTGCAGAAATAGGTTGGCATCGTCTTCCACCTCGGACTTGGCGTTGAAGCGAATGACCTTAGGCGACCTTGCGGGTAGCTTTGCTTTCGGCGTCCAGGAATCCCGTCAGCCGGGCCCGAATGATGCGCTCAGCGTCCATCATGATGCGATCGATCAACTCTTTGACGGTCGGGATGTCATGGATGAGGCCAACTACCATGCCGCAGCTCCAGGCGCCGGCATCCATGTCGCCATCGATCATCACCTTGGGGTAGACCCCAGCGACCTCGTCATGGATATCTTCGATCTTGAGCTTGGAGCCTCTCTCGCGCTCGATATCCAAGAGACGTTCGACCCCGGCATTCTTGAGCACGCGTTCAGTGTTCCGAAGCGTACGCATGACGAGGCGCGTGTCCAGTTCAGATGCCGCAACAATTGCTTTCTTCACATTGTCATGCACGGGGGCTTCCTTGGTCGCGATGAAGCGCGTACCCATGTTCATGCCCGCCGCTCCCATGGCAAGGGCCGCGATAAGGCTGCGCGCGTCGGCCATGCCGCCGGACGCCACGAACGGAATTTTCAGCTCCTCCGCGGCACGGGGAAGCAGGATCATGTTGGGCATGTCGTCTTCGCCAGGATGGCCGCCGCATTCGAAGCCATCGACGCTGACCGCATCGCAGCCGATTTGCTCGGCCTTTAGCGAATGCCGAACCGAGGTACACTTATGGATGACTTTGATGCCAGCCGCTTTTAACGCCGGCATGTACTGCTCGGGGCTGCGCCCGGCGGTTTCGACGATCTTGATCCCGCCTTCCCTGATGGCGGCGATGTATTCCGCGTAAGGCGGCGCGTTGAACGTCGGGAGAAATGTCAGGTTCACGCCGAACGGCTTGTTCGTCATATCGCGGCAGCGCGCGATCTCCTTGGCCACTAACTCCGGCGTCCTTTGCGTCAGACCAGTGATGATGCCGAGCCCACCGGCATTCGACACCGCGGCCGCGAGCTCGGCAAATCCGACATAGTGCATTCCGCCCTGGACGATCGGATGTTCGATTCCGAACATCTCAGTGATGGCTGTCTTCACGTGTACCTCCTGCTTTCCTGTCGAGCTGCATTCAATGGACGATTTCGAGCAGGCCTGCGGCGCCCATGCCGCCACCGACACACATCGTCACAACCGCGTATTTCGCGTTGCGCCGACGGCCCTCGATCAGGGCGTGGCCCGTCAAACGCGCTCCGGTCATGCCATAGGGATGACCAACCGCGATCGAACCGCCGTTCACGTTCAGCTTTTCCGGATCGATGCCGAGCTTGTCGCGACAATAGATCACTTGCACCGCGAACGCCTCGTTCAGCTCCCAGAGATCGATATCGTCGATGGTCAAGCCGTGTCGTTTGAGAAGCCGCGGCACGGCGTAGACCGGACCGACCCCCATCTCGTCCGGCTCGCAGCCCGCCGAGACAAACCCGCGGAAGATACCAAGCGGCTTGAGACCCTTCTGCGCGGCGAGCTTGTCGCCCATGATGACCGCGGCACTGGCTCCGTCCGAAAGCTGGCTCGCATTGCCGCCGGTGATGGTAAAGCCCGGTCCCTTGGCGGGCTTGACGGCTGCGAGACCTTCGGCGGTGGTATCGGGACGCGGCCCTTCGTCGGTCGAAAGCGTGACCTGCTTGTAGGATACTACGCCGCTTGCCTTGTCCGTGACCGCCATCGTGGTTTTGATCGGAGCTAGCTCGTCGTTGAAGCGGCCGCCCTGCTGGGCCGATGCCGTTCGCCGCTGGCTCTCCAGGCTATATTCGTCCTGGCGCTCCCGGGAGATGTCGTACCGCTTGGCTACGATTTCGGCGGTATCCAGCATCGCGATGTAGGCGTCGCCCTGGATAGCGAGCAGTTCCGGATCGACGGCATGAAACGTGTTCATCTGGTTGTTCTGCACCAGACTGATGGATTCACCGCCGCCGCCGATGGCAACTTCGACGCCGTCAAAGATCACCGAGCGCGCGGCGAGCGCAATCGCCTGAAGGCCGGACGCGCATTGGCGATCGATGGTCGTTCCCGCCACGGTCACCGGCAGTCCCGCCCGCAACAGCGCTTTACGCGCAATGTTCGTGCCGGTGGTTCCCTGTTGCATGGCGCAACCCATTACAACATCTTCCACCTCGGCGGCCTCGATTTTCGCCCGCGACAGCGCCGCGGAGATGGCATGACCCAACAGGGTCGCCCCTTCGGTATTATTGAGCGCACCCTTGTAGGCCTTGCCGATGGGCGTACGGGCCGTCGAGACGATTACAGCGTCAGTCATTTTTTCACCTCTGGTTGGACGCGACATCGGATGTCACATCTTGAACACTCTAACTCCGCGCATAGCGCATCAGATGATAAGTCGGATCACCGAACTGGACGTTGATGGAGGCGATCCGTTTGAAGTAATGGCCGACGTTCAATTCGTCGCTCATGCCCATGCCGCCGTGAAGCTGGATAGCCTGCTCAGCGATAAAACGCGCGGCATAGCCGACCTTCGATTTAGCGCCGGACGCCAGCTTTGAACCATGCGGCTCCCCGGTCGCGAGGCTCAGATTCAAATGCTGAGTGAGCGAGATTGCCTCTTCGAGAGCGATAAACATATCGACCATGCGGTGCTGCAGTACCTGAAACGTAGCGAGCGAGACACCGAACTGCTTGCGCGTCTTCGCGTATTCGAGCGTCACCGAGTTCAGCTCGCTCATCGCACCCACGGCTTCGGCGCAGAGTGCTGCGATAGCGCGGTCGCGGCACGCCTCCAGCGCGGCCACTCCCTCCCCTTCCGTTCCCAGCAACTGGCTGGCCGGAACTTGCACGTTCATCAACATGATTTCGGCGGCGCGCCGGCCATCGATCGTCTTGAAGCTTTGCAAGTGCAGGTTGGCAGATTGCCGATCAACTACAAAGAGGCTCACGCCGCTGCGATCGTGTGGCTCGCCTGATGTCCTCGCCGAGACGATCAACTTGTCCGCCCATGGCGCGCCGATCACGGCGGCCTTGGTGCCGTTCAGAACATAGACTTCACCCTGGCGCCGAGCGGTCGTGGCGACGTTGTTGAAATCATAGCGCGAACGTCCCTCCGCCCAGGCCAGCGCCCATATGGATTCACCCGCCATGATTTGCGGCAGAAACACTTCGCGCTGCGCCTGTGATCCGACGTCTTCGATCAGGCCGCCTGCGA
>Ga0210401_10008703_pt1 | contig 10044 bp, 6 predicted proteins | sample IncBWH32MmetaG_FD_150866 | JGI IMG/M metagenome (GOLD analysis project Ga0210401, IMG submission 150866) | Forest soil microbial communities from Barre Woods Harvard Forest LTER site, Petersham, Massachusetts, United States - Inc-BW-H-32-M | ecosystem: Environmental > Terrestrial > Soil >... | reverse complement strand
ATCGACGGGCTGTCGATGTCGCTGCGCTACGAGGGCGGCGAACTCGCAACCGCTGCGACGCGCGGCGACGGCGCCGAGGGCGAGGACGTCACCGCCAATATCCGCACCCTGAAGGATGTGCCCCACAAGCTGAAGGGCCGCAATGTGCCCGACGTGTGCGAAGTGCGCGGCGAAGTCTACATGACCAAGAAGGGGTTTCTGGCGCTGAACGAGCGGCAGAAAGCGGAAGGCGGCACCATCTTCGTCAATCCGCGCAATTCGGCCGCGGGCTCGCTGCGCCAGAAGGATCCGTCCATCACCGCCTCGCGTCCGCTTGGCTTCTTCGCCTATGCCTGGGGCGAGATGAGCGCGATGCCGGAAGCTACCCAATCCGGCATGATCAAATGGTTCGAGCGCTGCGGCTTTTCGACCAATCCGCTGACAAAACTCTGTCATTCGGTCGAGCAGCTGATCGCCTTCCACCGCACAATAGAGGAGCAGCGCGCCGCGCTCGACTATGACATCGACGGCGTCGTCTACAAGGTGGATCGCCTCGACTGGCAGGAACGGCTCGGCTTCGTGTCGCGCACGCCGCGCTGGGCGATCGCGCATAAATTCCCGGCCGAGCGCGCCATGACCGTGCTCCGCGATATCGAGATCCAGGTCGGGCGCACCGGCTCGTTCACCCCGGTCGGCAAGCTCGAGCCGGTCGGCGTTGGCGGCGTCATCGTGCAGAATGTGACGCTGCACAACGAGGACTACATCAAGGGCATCGGCGGCGACGGCGAACAGTTGCGCGACGGCCGCGATATCCGGATCGGCGACACCGTCATCGTCCAGCGCGCCGGCGACGTGATCCCGCAGGTGGTCGACGTCATCCTCGACAAGCGGCCGAAAAATGCAAAGCCGTTTCATTTCCCGACGAAATGTCCGTGCCCGTTGCATACCGATGTGGTGCGCGAGGAGACCGCCACCGGGGAGGAGGGCGCGCGCGCCCGCTGCACCGGCGAGTTCGCCTGTCCCTATCAGAAGATCGAGCACCTAAAGCTGTTTGTCTCGCGCCGGGCCTTCGACATCGACGGCCTTGGCGAGAAGCAGCTCCAGTATTTCTTCGACGAGGGCTGGGTGAAGGAGCCCGCCGACATTTTTACGCTGCCGACGCGCAATGCGAAGTTGAAGCTCGAGGAGATCGAGGGTTACGGCGAAACCTCGGTACGCAATCTCTTTGCGGCGATCGAGGAGCGCCGCAGGATTTCGCTCGAGCGTTTCATCTTCGCGCTTGGCATGCGCCATGTCGGCGAGACCACGGCCTTGGCGCTGGCGCGCGGCTATGGTTCGTGGAAGGCGTTTCACGACGCCGGTCTCAAGGTGGCCAAGGGCGACGAGGAGACGATCGCCGAGATGGATGCGCTCGACCAGATCGGCGATACCGTGATCAGGAGCATCGCCGCCTATTTCGGCGAAAGCCATAACCGCGGCATCGTCGAACGGCTGACCAAAGAAGTCACCATCCTCGATGCCGAGAAACCGAAGAGCAACTCGGCCGTCGCCGGCAAGACCGTCGTCTTCACCGGCTCCCTGGAGAAGATGACGCGCGACGAGGCCAAGGCCACGGCCGAGCGGCTGGGCGCCAAGGCGGCGGGCTCGGTGTCGAAGAAGACCGACTACGTGGTCGCGGGTCCCGGCGCAGGCTCGAAGCTGGCGGAAGCCAAGAAGCACAATGTGACCGTGCTGACCGAGGATGAGTGGTTGAAGCTGATCGGGGAGTGAGGCGCTCGCGCCGCCATACTGAGCCGCGCGATGACAGCTTGGGCCGACTATGCCTGGTGTGGCGGTCGCGCGTGAATAGATGCACCGCTGGATGGCTAGTTTAGCAGACCGGGACGACGCGTCGAACCTAGCAGTGGCGGCCGTCGGCTGTGCTATCAGTGTTGCTGTACCTGTCGTGCGCATCGCGGACGGTGGTGGCACCGCCCACGACTTGGCTGAGGTCGGCATCGCTAAGCTCTACGACCTCGTTGTCGCCGCTCATGGTCAGCTCCTCTTGACGATCAGCGGATGTTGCTGATGAAACGGCGGTTTCATCGGTCTTTCTATTCAAGTTAAAGCTCTGCGCTCAGCGTTGCCATGGCCTTGGAGCGCCGGGGCTTGGGCCGACAGTGAAGTCGGACATCGCGGCACTTCCGAAATGTACCAACTCCGGTCATCCGCCCGATACTAGACATTCATCGGATCGGCAGATCAAATGCATCGCGAGTCGATAGAGTGTCACAACCCGGCGTATTGATTTCGCCGCGTGTCATGCGGAATTCCAAGAGGGATTGGATGGCGGTCCGTAGTATTTGAGACGGAATGGCGCTAACATTTTCAAACAGATGCCTGGCTCAGCCGGGTAGGGTTAAACACTTCACGCCTAGGGCGGGAGAATACCCTTTGACCCGCGAACACTTAGTACGACGGCTTACAGCCATATTCGCAGCCGATGTTGCCGGTTATAGCCGTTTGACGGGCATGGACGAAGAGGGCACGCACGTCCGGCTGAAGGAACACTTGCGGGTCCTGATTGATCCAAAGGTTGTCGCCTATCGCGGACACATCGTCAAGAATACCGGCGATGGGTTCCTAGCCGAGTTCAATAGCGTTGTGGACGCGATGCGCTGTGCGATCGATGTTCAGCGCGGCATGGTGGAACGCAATTTAGGCGTACCGCCGAGCAATCGGGTTGAGTTCCGCATCGGTATCAATGTCGGTGATATTATCGAAGATGACGGGGACATATTCGGCGACGGGGTCAACGTAGCAGCCCGGCTCGAAGCCATTGCGGAGCCCGGCGGCATTTGTGTTTCCGAAGACACGCACCGACAACTACGAGATAAGCTCGATATTGTGTTCGACGATGCCGGAGAGCAGATCCTCAAGAACATTGAACGACCAGTCCGGGTTTTCAGAGTGATGGATCGCGTTGCGACACCAAAACAACGATCCACCCTAGCGCTCCCAGACAAGCCCTCGATTGCCGTGCTACCTTTCCAGAACCTCAGTGCCGACCCGGATCAGGAGTATTTCGCCGATGGCGTCGTGGAAGACATCACGATGGCGCTGTCGCGCTTTCACTGGCTGTTTGTAATCGCACGCAATTCGAGTTTTACCTACAAAGGCCGGGCCGTGGACATAAAGCAGGTCGGTCGCGAACTCGGGGTGCGCTACGTACTCGAAGGTAGCGTGCGCAAGGCCGGAAATCGCATCCGCATCGCGGGTCAGCTTATCGATGCTGAAACCGGGGCACATCTCTGGGCGGACCGGTTTGATGGCGCGCTCGAAGACATGTTCGATCTACAGGACCAAGTGACTTCCAGCGTCGTGGGTGCAATCGCCCCCATGCTGCAGCGTGAAGAAATCAGGCGAGCCAGACGCAAGCCAACCGAGAATCTGGATGCATACGACTATTATCTGCGGGGGCTGGCGAGCGGTCGGCGGTGGACCAAGGACGCGAACAGCGAGGCGCTCCAGCTCTTTTGCAAGGCGATCGAACTCGACCCCGGTCTGGCCTGCGCCTATGGCATGGCCGCGTGGTGCTACATCCAGCGCAAGACACGTGGCTGGATGATCGAGCATGTGCAGGAGCGTGCCGAAGCTACACGGCTGGCCCGGAAAGCAGTCCATCTCGGTGGAAATGACCCAGTAGCGCTGTCTATGGGTGGATATGCACTCGCCTTTGTAGCCCATGAGTTCGACGACGCCGCGGCTTTCATGGATCGGGGACTGGCGATCAATCCCAACTCAGCGCAAGCTTGGATGCTCAGTGCTTGGTTGAGAGTTTGGAGAGGTGAGCCGGACCTCGTACTTGATCACGTTGCGCGTGCCATGCGCCTGAGCCCGCTCGATCCGTCCATGTACGGCATACACGGAGCCACGGCGTTTGCTCATTTTCTCGCGGGCCGCTATGACATGGCGTCGTCATGCGCCAAGAAGGCAATGCGCGAACGTCCAAATTTCCTGCTGGCAATATGCATGTCCGCAGCCGGCAATGCGCTCGCCGGACGGCTTGAACCAGCACAGAAAAGCATGGCACCGGCGCTCGAATGTGATCCCGATTTGCGCGTCTCCAATCTGGGAGAGTTAGCACCATTTCGTCGAGCGGAGGACCTCGCTACGTTCGCCGAGGGTCTCCGCAAAGCAGGGCTTCCGGAGTGATTGTGAGTTCGCTTATGCCGGCCGCAAGTCGAACGAAACGGGTGTGGCTGCGCATGACACCTACGTCCGAGTTGGGGTTATTTGCGTCGTTTTGACGATCTGTCCGCCACTTCCGGTCTACCCCGAGCAGCAGACGTTGGGACCGGCCGTCAGCAGGTCTCAAAAGTGGCAACAGCGGATGTGAGGGCCCGTTCTATGACCTCGTCTGCACAGGCGCGCAGCATCGGCGGGAACCCCAGCGCGACCTTTCATGTCCAGAGCGTGCCTTGTTGTAGCGAAAAAGCCGGCCGCTACATACCGATAGAGCGCCGTCGAGATTTTACAATTCGTTCGACAGGCCTCAGGTTGCCATGTGCCCGTACCTGGCTCGGGGTCATTCCTGTCCAGCGCCTGAAGGCGTGCGTGAACGCGCTGATTTCACGGTAGCCAAGCAACCAGGCGACCTGGGAAATCGGCAGATCGCCATTCCTCAGGTAGTGTTTGGCAAGATTGCCTTTCAACTCTTCCGAAATCTTGGAGAAGGTCAATCCCTCCGAGGAAAGCTTGCGCGCCAGCGTGCGGTGGCTCATGCCAATCCGGCGTGCCGTCTCCACGGCCGTCGCTTTTCCATGGGGGAGCAGGGGAGCCATTGCATTCTCCACGCTTGAGCGCAGCGTGTTACGCTCTGGTCTGCGGTGCTCAAGCGCCTCTTCGCAGTATTTTATCAAGAGTTCGTTGAGATGAGGGTCAGAGCTGCTGATCGGCATCAGTTTGACGGCTCCGGGGAAAACGACTTCATCCACACTCGACGCAAATTCGATCACGCATCCCAGAAACGACTTCAATTCGGCGGGTGTATTCGAGCGATGATGCATGACCCTTATTCGACTGGGCACCAATCGACGATTGGTGAGCTGACGGCACAAGCGAATGATGGACACCATCCAAAATTCAACGTGGTGACAATCCGATTGTCGTTCGACCCCGACGTAGTTCAGGCCAATGACGGCTTCCTTCGTGGCGCGGAATTGGAGCGAGACTCCCTCATTTGCGATACCGCTGTAGCGCACCACCCTGTGCAAGGCTTCATTCAGTATCTCGGAGGACGCCGAAACATAATAAAGCAAGCCGATTTCGCGAAGATCATACTCGCGCGCCAGATGAAATCCCAAGAGATTGTCCTGCAATGCGTCGGCCGCAAGCTCCAACAACTTAATCTGGCTCCGGGCCTTCACGCGGATGGTTCGGTTATCGATTTGCTCAACGGTTAGTCCTGCTTTCGACAAAAGGGGATTTAGATGAATGCCAGACTGGCGCATGCGGGCACATACCAGCCGGGCGATCCCGCCGGTGGCGCTTGGCATCGAATGGATGCTCGTCGGTCCAGATGCGCGCACGGGGCCACCATGCTTGTTGTGTATTCGTTTGCGTTCTGTTCGCTAGGCCGGGCAATGCTGGCGAAGAAAATCAAATTATTGGCACATGATAACAAGCTCCGCGCGTGCTGTCTGCTAAATCTGCCTTGCCGCTTCCAGCCTGCCGGGGTCCGGCGTGTGCAATTTGTGCTGCGGCATTTTCAGCGATTAAAGAATTGGCATGCACTGGCGGCACGTGCGGCGCCGAAGTCCACACGGGAATTCTGCCGCATTCAGGGTTCGATCGTGAGCAGAATATCCGACAAGATGCTTAGCAAGCTACGAATTGCGAGAGCCTACGTTAAGCTCTTGTGCATTCCGGAGGGTAGCTCCGAGACATCGGTTGCGCTCGCCTGTATCGGAAATTGCGAGATTCGAATTTTTGAAGGGTCGCAAGTCACCTGGGACGGCATGCCATTGTTTTGGCTGGAGCTGTTCGATCACGGCGCGAGAATGTCGGTCGACAGTTTCAGTTGCCGCGAGATCGAAGACGCCGTGGTCGTCTTCGAAGATTTTATCTCGCAGGCAGGTCACTTGAAAGAAGCGTCCGGGCCGGACGATGCAGGAACGCAGGACTGAACTGATTCATTGATTTTTTTGAAGGAACAAACTCTGTTATGTCCACACCAAACTCCAACCGAATCGTGCTCTTGATCGATGGCGCCAACCTATACTTGACCGCCAAGACGCTTGGTTTTGACATCGACTACAAGCGGCTACTCAAGGAATTCCAGAGCCATGGCACGCTGGTGCGCGCGTTCTACTACACCGCCGTCATTCAAGATCAGGAATTTACGTCGATCCGGCCCTTGATCGACTGGTTGGATTACAACGGCTTCACCGTCGTCACCAAGGCGACCAAGGAATTCGTCGATGCCAGCGGCCGGCGCAAGCTGAAGGGCAACATGGACATCGAACTCGCGGTCGATGCCATGGAACTCGCCGAGCATGTCGACCAGATCGTGCTGTTTTCCGGCGATGGCGATTTTCGCCCGCTGGTCGAGGCGGTGCAGCGGCGCGGCGTCCGCGTCACCGTGGTCTCGACGATTTCGAGCCAGCCGCCGATGATCGCCGACGAGCTGCGGCGCCAAGCCGACGTCTTCACCGACCTTGTCGAGCTGCAATCCAAGATCGGCCGCGATCCCTCCGAGCGTCTGCCCCCGCGCAATGGGATCGAACGTTCAGCGCTCGGCCGAATTCCGTAATAATGTCGGAAGGGTATCTTTGGGGCGGCTTGCTTCCAGGATGGGTCAAATGCGCAAATGGGCGAGCGCCCCTTGTCCGCACTTCTCACGACGGTAGACATTACACGCTACGTCTAGAGCATGATCCACCGGTTTTCCGAAAAGATCATGCTCAAACAAAAAGATAGAGCCGGATGACGATTCGAAGAAAAGCCATCCCGCTCTAGGACCTCCGAAAAGGGTCAAAGTCAGAAGAACTCAGCATGAGCACATGTCTTTCGGGTTACCCCTGAAAGACATCGCTCGGTGCAGTTGGCATGTCTCAAACGTGCCAGGAGCGGTAGGCCGGGTGTGCCGAATAGGCGCAATTGTTCGGCCGCGCGCCAAGCGCGGCGGCTTCGGGAAAGCCTGAACGCGCGCGGGCCGGCGTTGCGCTTGCGCGGTTGACGGAAAGCTGAATGATCTGACCATTGTCCCCGCGGGCCGATCGGATCGCGATGCAACCCGTGCTGCCTGGTTCTTGGAGGTATTCCGCACATGTCGATGCTCACCCCGCATGGCGCGTGCCTCACCTGGCAGCCGGAACTGATCTGGCTGAATGCCGTTTCCGACGCCATGGTTGCCGTCGCCTTCTTTGCCACCGCGTTCGTCCTCGGGTTCTACGTGTGGCGGCGCCGCCGCGAAGTCATGTTCCGCGGCGTATTCTGGGCCCTTGCGATCTTCGCCGCAGTCTCTGGAGTGACCCGCCTCGAGTCGATCGTCACGCTATGGGTACCGGCCTACGGCATCGAGGGCCTTACCAAGAGTGTCCTCGCGCTGATCTCGGTGGCAGTCACGGTGGCCATGCTGCTGGCGCGGCCTCGGCTCCTGGTGCTGCCGACACGCATCCAACTTCAGCAAGCCTATGCGGCACTTGAGGAGGAAATCCGACAACGGCGCAACGCCGAGGCCATGGTCAAACGTTTTCAGGAGCTGGAGGCCAACGAGGCCCAGGTCCGGCAAGCGCAGAAGATGGAAGCCATCGGCCAACTCACCGGTGGCGTCGCGCACGACTTCAACAACATTCTGACCGTGATCACCGGCACCATCGAAATCCTGGGCGATGCGGTCAAGGATCGTCCGCATCTCGCCCAAATCACCAATTTGATCAGCGCCGCCGCATCAAGGGGGGCCGACCTGACCCAGCATCTGCTGGCCTTTGCCCGTCAGCAGCCACTGCAGCCGCGCAGCACTGACGTCAACGCCCTGGTCATCGATGCAGCGCGATTGCTGCAACCGACCCTGGGCGAACAGATCGAAATCGATTCGATGCTGGCGCACGATTCCGCGCCGGCGCTGATCGATCCCAGTCAGCTCTCGACCGCGATCCTGAACCTCGCCCTGAATGCGCGTGACGCCATGCCGAACGGCGGCAAGCTGACGTTAGAGACCAAAAATGTCGTGTTCGACGAGAACTACGCCAGCATGAACCGCGAGGTTGAGCCGGGCAACTACGTCATGATCGCGGTGAGCGACACAGGGGAGGGAATCCCCGGCAGTCTGCACGAGAAGGTGTTTGAACCGTTCTTCACCACCAAGGATGTCGGCAAGGGATCGGGGCTCGGTCTCAGCATGGTGTACGGCTTCGTCAAACAGTCGAACGGACATATCAAGATCTACAGCGAAGAGGGCCACGGCACCACAATAAGGTTATACTTGCCGCAAGCCGAAGGTGTCGCGGACGCGCTGGCCACCGAAACTGCCGTCTCCCCGGGCGAACACGGCGACGAATCCATCCTGATTGTCGAGGACGATGCACTGGTCCGCCAATACGTCGTGACGCAGATCAGCCATTTCGGGTACCACACGCTGGCTGCCAGCAATGCCGCCGAAGGGCTAACGATTATCAATGGTGCTGAACGCGTCGATCTGCTTTTCACTGACGTGATCATCCCCGGGGGCATGAACGGCCGTCAGCTCGCGACCGAGGCGGTGAAGCGACGCCCAGGGCTCAAGGTGCTTTATACGTCTGGTTATACTGAGAACGCCATCGTGCATCATGGCCGGCTCGACGCCGGCGTGCTGCTGCTGCCGAAGCCTTACCTCAGCTCTGATCTCGCACGGATGATTCGGATCGCGCTTGCATCGTGAATTCGTCCGGATGACCGGGCGTAGTCTAAGGAGTGGCGCAGGGCGCGTCCAAATACCGGACCGGCATCGGCTGACGAGGTTGGTCGGCTCCGGGGTCAACGCCCACAGCCCGGAAAATTTGTCTTCAGTGATCCAAAAAGAGTTTTGCAACACTATCCTCCACATAGGCGACCCCACAGGCCCACTGCCGGGTCGGGGCAAATCAGTTTGATCAATTCGCACCGACTCATCCCGCTCGTCCGGTCCCCAATGGCGCGAAATTGCCTGCGCCTAAATGCCAATTTCGTGAGCGGATTCATGCTGATCTGGGTTGTCAGGGCCTGGCGCCAAAAATTTCTATTTCCGAAAATCGGAAGTTGTGGTACCTTCGCACGTCCCGCCCCACAGAGGGGCGTTGCGCACGTCACGGACGCGGAGCGGGATGCGGTGGACGCTGATGGCGCCAAGACGAGGGCCCCTGACGCGGACGGCGAAATCGTGTGGTCCCGACGTCCCAACGCTGCGTCAAGTCTGCGATAAGAAGCGCAGGCGACGGTGGCAAAAGAGCCGGTCACCGGGGGGAGAGGACGTATAAACCGTAAACCATTGCGCGGGGAATGCCGGGTGATTCCGGTGTGACCGTGGTGACTATGCTCGTATGCTCAATTTTATTTTGCATGCGAGGCTGCGGGTGCATTGAGCGCCCGGTATTCCCTGCGCCTCTATTCTTTCGAGGGACAAGGTTTTTGCAAGGCTCGGGCGCTATTCGCGTCGCGAGATTGCGGAGTTGCGTCTATGCCGTCATTGCGAGCGAAGCGAAGCAATCCAGTCTTCTACTACCTCGCTTCGCGAATGGATTGCCTCGCTGGCGCTCGCAATGACGATGTGGCTGTTTGACAGGTGAAGACAGGCGCGCGAGGCGCTTCGTCATTGCGAGCGAAGCGCCGCCGTCGCCTGGTCGAGCCACAGTTTCGTCGCGTCGTCGAGCTGCGGGCCTACCTCGGCCGCAACGCGGGCGTGGTAGTCGTTGAGCCAGCCGAGTTCGGCCGGGCTCAACATGGTCACGTCGATCAACCGGCGGTCGATCGGCGCCAAGGTCAGCGTCTCGAACGCGTTCATCGGCTTCTCGGCGCCTGCGATGTCGGTGCCGGTGACCAGCTCGAGATTCTCGATCCGGATGCCAA
>Ga0210401_10008701_pt1 | contig 10047 bp, 13 predicted proteins | sample IncBWH32MmetaG_FD_150866 | JGI IMG/M metagenome (GOLD analysis project Ga0210401, IMG submission 150866) | Forest soil microbial communities from Barre Woods Harvard Forest LTER site, Petersham, Massachusetts, United States - Inc-BW-H-32-M | ecosystem: Environmental > Terrestrial > Soil >... | reverse complement strand
CCGCCGACGAAGGGGCCAGGCAGCAAACGTATGAGCACGCCAGGGTGCTGCGCTCGCTCGGCGTCACCACCGGGGTGGTCGCGATCACCAAGACCGACCTCGCCGACCCACTGGCTGCTATCGACCAGGCGACGCGGCTCATGCCAGGCGCCGAGATCGTCGCCTGCTGCGCCCAACCGGCCAGCAACCTGACCGGCCTCTTCGCCGCACTGGACCGCGCGACCGCACGCCTGAAGAGCCGTGCCTCCAGCGAGGGCCCGGTCGTCATGCACATCGACAGATCCTTTACTCTCACGGGTATCGGCACGGTTGTGACCGGAACGCTGTCCTCGGGAGCGCTCACAGCCGGCGACAAGCTCGTGCTGCACCCAAATGGCATCGAGGTGCGGACGCGATCGGTGCAGGTCCACGGCGAGCCGCATGAGCAGGCTTTGGCCGGTCAGCGCGTGGCGGTCAACCTCGCACGAGTGTCACGCTCGCAGGTCTCGCGCGGCGACACGCTCGCCTCGCATGGCGCGGTCAGGGCGTCTCACATCCTAGACGTGCAGCTCGACTTCGAGCCCGTCCACGCACAGGTTCAAGCGAGCTCGTGGCGGGTGCAGGTGCACCACGGAACCCGCTCGACGCTCGCGCGCATCGTGCTACTCGGCGAGGCACGTCTCGCGCAACTGCGCTGCCAGGCGCCGCTGCTCGCACGCTCCGGCGAGCGGGTCGTGATCCGCGATGCCTCGCACCGAGACACCCTCGGAGGCGCGCTGGTCATCGACCCACTCGCGCGCCGTCACACCGCAGCAGGCGCCCCGATCCAAGCGCTTCGCAGGCTGCTTGCGGGCGAGCCGCCGCACGCACCAGCTTCCAACACCGCGACCGACGCCGCCGAGAACAGCTCCGTCGCAACACCGGCGCCGCTTGCGCCGCTCTCGCCGGGAGCGCTCGCGCTGGCGGATAGGCTTCGAGAGGAGGGCTTGCGCCCCTCCCCCGACCGGCTCCTCGGCGCGCGAGCGACAGGCGACCTCGCCGAGCTTCGCGCCCACGGGCTTGCCGTGCGGCTCGCCCACCGACGGCACGCGCACGCCGCCGCGGTCGTCGTGGCGGCGGCTCGCCTGACGGCGATCATCCAAGCTGAGGGTCACGTTTCCCTGCCGAGGCTGCGCGACGAGCTGGGCGTCTCCCGTGCGGACGCCAAGGCGTTTCTCGATTACTTCGACAGCACCGGGCTTACGCGGCGACGAGCTGACGACACGCGAACCCTACGCCGCACGCTGCCGAAGTGAGACATGTCACCGTCGTGAGCGCGAGCGCTCCGCCAAGAGCCAGAGCGCAGGCAGTCCCGGGCCACGACGTGCTAGTGGCGTGTCAGCCAACGTTTGCCGGGTTGATGGCGCCGTGGATGTGGCGATGACAGTGCTTACAGTCGAGCAAAGCCCGGCGAACGTTGCCGGTGCCTCCACCAGCCGACCGCCGGTCGTCACGCTCAGACTCCTCCGGCGCCAGCAAGCTCGAGTGCGGGTGCCTGCAGACACGCGGCCTCGTGGGCACACACGGCGTCGTCAACGGCGACTGAGGAGCTGCAGTTGAGCGCCGGTATCGAACCGGGATTCTGGCAGGTGACCATCCGACAGACCACTGCGGTGGTGCCCGCGATGTGCGTGTTGCACTGTCCGTAGCGGAAGATGTTGCAGTTCACACGGCGGTTGTCGCAGCTGTTGTTCGCGCATACGCAGCCCCTGGGGAACGGACGCCCGGGAAGGGCGTTACAGTCCACGTAGTAGCGCACGCCCTGGCTGGCGCACAACTGGCGGCCGCGGTAGTCGGTGCACATCCACCAACCTCCGGGAAAGGTCCCGGACGGGCATTCGTTGAGACCTTTATTGATCTCGCAGCAGAACGCGGTGTAGCCGTCGGTGCACTCCCCACCACCGCAACTGGACGGAACGATCACCGCGAGCGCAGAGCCGGGGTAGAGCAGGTAGCGCACCGGCGCGATGCAGAACGCCGAGCCCGCCACCGCGATCCGCACGATCGCGGATCGCCGCGAGACGTGCTCCTCGAGGAATGTAGCCGAGGCGCTCACCAGACGATCGCTCGGGCGCCCCGCCGCCGGAGCCTCGCGGCCCGCGAAAGCAACCCGCCAAATGATGACGCCACTGCATGCCAGCCCCAGCACCACGATCGCATCGCCGACGTCGGTCCGTGCAAGCTCGGCCAGGCTCGGCGGCGACTGGACCGCCACCACGCTGGCGCCGACCGCGGCTGCCAAGTTCACGAGGACGTGCACGCGACCCGGGGGCTGCTCGCGTCCCTCCCCGAAACAGCCACAGCCGGCGTCGTGCCCCTTGCGGGCCAGCAGCCCAACTGTCAAGGTCAAGCACCCGAATAGCCCAGCCAGGACGATACCCGCAACGTCGGCAGGCGCGACAAGCGCCAAGACGGCGATACCGAGCTCGGCGATCGCCAGCGCGCGGGTCAGCCCGACCGTCGCGGGCGCTCCCAGAGCCGCCAGCGCACGCTGAGCAGGCTCAGGACGCCTGATCTTAGCGACGCCAGCCCAGGCCAGCACGACCGCCAGCATCGCTACAAAGCCCGTCCCAGCCAGCACGGCAATCGTCATCGCGGCGGCGTAGCCCCCAGCTTGATCGGATGACTCGATCGTTGGATCACGATCTCCCGAACCACTCGCCGGGCAAAAGGGCAGTTACCCGCTCCCTTCCACCTCCAATTTATACCACACACGGGGCCTTCATGAAGCCCCGGGTCGTGCTGTGTAACCGCCGGCCGAAACCCGCGATGTTCGCCACGACCGTGTTGGACATGAGCGACTTCCCGACGCGTCATCCGTCTTCGCTCGGGATCTGGCAGAACCAGATCGAGTGGATCATGACCGCCTGAATCGCCGAGCGGCCGGTGCGGAGCTACCACGGATGTGGGTGACGGGCTTCGCGCAGGACGACACCGGAGTCGACGCCGAGCGCTCCGACGGCCGCGACAGCGAAGCAGGTCTGTGCCCAACACCTGGCGCTGCGCGCGCGCAAGTGCGATCATCAGAACCAACCACCGAGAAGGGAGCTCCCGACCGTGGAGTCCTCTGAGACCCCCATCCGTGTACTTGTGGTAGCCCACAAGACTGCCGCCACACAACCTCTGCTCGACGCGGTGCGAGAGCGAGCGCAACGTGGGCCGTGCACGTTCACGCTGCTCGTCCCAAACGCAACCCACGGCCTGCACAAGATCGTCGACCCCGAGGACCAGGGCTCCGGCGAGGCCAACGCTGTGATAGATCACGCTCTGCCCCTGCTGAGCGAGGCCGCCGGGGGCCCGGTCGAGGGCATCGTGGGTGCCCCCGACCCGGGCGCAGCGGTGCATGATGCGATCAACCGGCACGGCTTCGACGAGGTGATCATCTCAACACTGCCCACACGACTGTCGCGATGGTTGAAGCTCGACCTTCCGAGCAAGGTGTCGGGCACGGGTCTGCCCGTGACCACCGTGACCCCCTCCGACGTGCCGGCAACATAGACCCTCGTTGTCGCTGGAACGCGACGCCGTCCGCCTCCCCGACGGTGCATTGCTTCTACGTCTGTAATGCACAAAGCGACAGAGAGGACGGACGAACATGACTGAGATCAGATGGATTGCAGACGGCGAGGGCGAGACGGTCGCCACTCTTTGGGGCGAGCAGGCCCGCACGAGCCCAACGATGGGCCGCTGAGCTGATGGTGCAGCCCGCCGGCAGCGAGCAGGTGGCGGTGCAGCGACGGACGACGCTCGCGTCGATCGTCGCTGCCAGCTTGTTGGTGATCCTGAAGCTCGGAGTGGGCTTGATAGCCGGCAGTCTGGCGTTGATCTCGGCCGGGATCGAGTCAAGCGGGGATGTCCTCGCCGCGATCCTGACGTTCTTCGCTGTGCGGTTGGGCCGCCAGCCCGCGGACCCCGAGCACCCCTACGGGCATGGCCGTGCCGAGAACCTTGGGGCGCTTGGGGAGGCTGGCATCCTGCTGGCAGGCGGCCTGGTCGTGGCGGTCGAGGCGATCAGACACCTGGTCAGTCCGGGCGGCACGCCTGACACCCATTGGTACGTGTTCGTGGTCATCGCGATCGCGCTGGCGGTGGACCTCGCACGCACTGTCATCTCCTTGCGCACCGCACGGCGCTACGGGAGCCCCGCCCTGCGCGCGAACGGGTTTCACTTCGCCGGGGACCTGGCTGGCTCGGTAGCTGTCCTGATCGGGTTGCTGCTCGTGCGTGCCGGGTTCGCTCGAGGCGACGCGAGTGCCGCGCTCGTCATAGCCGCGATCATCCTCGCCGCTGCGGCACGGCTGATCGCGGAGAACGCAAACGTGCTGATGGACCGCACGCCAGCCGAGGCCAGAGAGGCAGCCGAGCGCGCGCTCGCGCGCTTGGAACCCGACATCGAACTGGTGCGGCTGCGGCTGCGCGAGTCCGCCGGACGTTACTTCGCGGATGTCATCGTCGCCGTCGCGCCCGCCGCGGCGGTGGTCGAGGGCCACCAGGCCGCGAACCTGATCGAGGCGGCGATCGAGACCGAGCTGCCCGGCAGCGATGTCGTGGTCCACGTCGAGCCTCGCCGCAGCGGCCTCGACCTCCGCGACCGGGTACTCGCGATCGCGCTAGCCGAGCCGCTGGTCAAGGAAGCACACGACATCACGATCTTCGAGAACGACGGGTCAGCCAGCGTCTCCTTGCATCTGAAGCTCCCCGCCGATCTCGCCCTACAAGCAGCGCTCGCGGTCACTGAGCGCATCGAGCAAGCGATCCGCGCCCGCCCCGGCGTCAGCGAGGTACAGACACACCTGGAGCCCCTAGAGCGCCCGCTGAGCGCCAAGCCAGCCACCACGAACACGGACCTCGACACGATACGGGAGATCAAGCGCATAGTCAGTGAGCGGACCGGCAAGGAGCCACGCGGGACAAAGCTGCTTCGCACCGAGGCCGGCCGCGTCATCTTTCTCACGCTCGGCGTCAGCCCAGAGATCTCCCTGGTCGATGCTCACCAGCTAGGCAGCGAGCTCGAGGAGGAGCTGCGCCTCCAGGTCCCAGACATCGCCGATGTCGTAGTCCACACCGCAACCTAAGATCAGGTGACCCTGCGTCGGCTTCGATGGAGTTGGGATCTGTCCCGGCTTTGATGGAGTTGGGTTTTCAACCGCCCGTCGCCGCGCTCAGAGTCATTGTTGGGCTCATGGTAGTGGCGCCTAGCCCCGCTTAGCCCAGTATGGCTTTTGGTTTCTGAAGACCCTTGACTAAAGTTTTGGTTTGCCATACTCTCTTTGCATGCCTACCAAAGAGATGTCGCGTTCGCCGGCGGTCGAGGACTACTCGAAGGCTATCTTCGCTTTGCAGTCGCGCAGCGATGAGCCGGTGTCTACCACTGCTCTGGCCGAACGGTTGGGTATCACGCCGGGCTCTGTCTCGGCAATGCTCAAGAAGCTCGACGACCTGGGCCTCACGGCTCATGTCCCCTACCGGGGCGTGCGCCTCACCGACGGCGGACGGCGTCTTGCGCTGGAGGTGATCCGCCACCATCGGCTGCTTGAGAGCTTCCTTGCCGATGCGCTGGGGATGCCGTGGGATCGGGTTCACGCCGAGGCCGAGATCCTCGAGCATGTGCTCTCCGAGGATCTCGAGGAGTTGATCGCGGCGAAGCTCGGGCACCCCACGGTGGACCCCCACGGCGACCCGATCCCCAACGCAGCCCTGGAGCTCGACGAGCGCTCGACGCACAGCATGGAGAGCCTCAAGGATGGTGAGGAGGGGGTCTTCGTGCGCATCTCGGACTCCGACCCGGAGATGCTGCGCTATCTCGCCGGCTGCGGGATCTCGCCGGGAGACCGCTTTGTGGTCCGCGAGCGCCAGCCCTTCGGCGGCCCGCTGTTCGTGCGCTTCGGAGAGCGCGAGCACGCGATCGGCGGCCAACTCGCCTGCGCGATGCGCGTCGAGCTCGATCAGAGCGCTCAGAAGCACCGAGCTCGTACCTGCAAGGAGCCGGGCGATGGCCGCTGAAGCCGCCACGTCTCCCGGCCTTGCCCTGCCGCCGCTGACCGCGGAGGACGTGGCACGGTCGTGGGACCGCTCGCGCGTTCATCACGCTCGCGGACACAGCAAGCGCTGGCGGCTTCTGTGGCTGCTCGTCGGCCCTGGAATCCTTGCCATGCTAGGGGAGAACGACGGCCCCAGCATGATCGCCTACGCCGCCGACGGCGCGCAGTACGGGCTCGGGTTCTTCGTCCCGTTCATCCCGCTCCTGTTCGCGATGGCGTACATCTGCCAGGAGATGTGCATGCGCGTCGGCGCGGTCACACACCGCGGCTACGGCGAGCTTGTCCTGCAGCGCTACGGAAGAGTGTGGGGCTGGTTCGGCGCCGGCGATCTCACCCTCACCAACCTCGTGACCCTCGTCGCCGAGCTCATCTCCATCCGCGTCGGGCTGGCCTACTTTCACCTCAGCTCCGGTGTCGCCGTCGCGCTTGGACTGACGCTGGTCCTGTTCACGCTCAGCGGCGGGCGCTATTGGCGCTGGGAGCGGATCGTGCTCGGCATGGCCCTCTTCAACGGCCTGTTCCTGCTGGCCGCGATCCTGGTCAAGCCCCACGTGGGAGCCGTCGTCCGGTCCTTCGACTTCAGCCCGTTCCCCGGCGGGAGCTTCAACACGCTGCTGCTGCTCTTGGCCTCCACGATCGGTGCCACGGTCACGCCGTGGATGATCTTCTTCCAGCAGAGCGCCAGCGCCGACAAGGGCATGACTCCCCGCGACATCAAGCACGGCCGCTACGACACCGCGGTCGGCGCGGTGCTGGCCGCGATCTTCGGGGTCGGGGCGCTGATCGCCGGGGCAGCGCTGCGGGTGGGTGGGCATCAGGTCATAGCTGGTATCCAGGGATTCGCGGGCGCCGGGTTCCCCGCGGCGCTGGGGCACGTCGCCGGCAGCGCCGTCGGCGCCGTGTTCGCGCTCGGATTGATCGAGGCCGGAGCAGTCGCGATCCTCACGATCTCCGCCAGCACCGCCTACGCCGCCGGAGAATGCGTCGGGGTCTCTCACAGCTTCAACAGCTCGCCGCGCAGCGCCGCCGTGTTCTACGCCGCGAACATCGGGGTCGCGCTGCTCGCCGCGGTCGTCATCCTCATCCCCGGTGCGCCGCTGCTCTCGATCGCGCTCAACGCCAACGTGCTCGCGACCGTGCTGCTGCCCGTCAGCCTGGTCTTCATGGTCATGCTCGCCAACGACAGGGGGCTGATGGGCTCGTGGGTGAACAAGCGCTCGACCAACGCGATCGGGATCACGGTCATCGCGTTCGTCGGACTCTGCGGAGCCGCCTACGGCATCGATTCCTTCCTCCAGACCATCCACCTCATCGGCTCATGAAGACACAAGCGCTCGTCATCAACGACGCACGCCAGGACTCCGGCATCCGAGAGCAGGATTTGCAGCCGCAGGAGCGCTTCGAGGACGAGTTGATCTTGCACCTGGAGCGCGACCAGTTCGTGGCGGCAACCTCCCGGCCCGTACCGCGAGCCCGGCTCGGCGCACAAGCCACAGCCGGACTGTGGGCCCTGCGAGTTTTCGTCGTCCTCGTCAGCCTCATGGTCATCTACACCTTCATCGCCCAGCTTCACTGATCGAACCGTCACCTGGGAGTTGCGGTCACTGCGGTCGGGTCGCGGACGGCGTCCCATCGCAGACCTCGGCGGACAGGCCGGCCTCGGATGCTGAGCCAGCCCGCCTCATCCCGGCTCAACGGCTGGCCTTTTTGGAGAGCCGACGCTGGCCGCGCAAGAACTTCGGCCCTTCCATCCCCCGCATCTGGCGTCCAACTGAGACAACCGCGAGAGCGACGCAGCCCCTATGTAGCTGCTAGAATGCGCTTATGACGCTACAAGCGCAAACCTACGAGGTCGGTGTGCGTGCGCTACACGATCGTCTGAGCGAGCACCTGGAGCGCGTGGAGGACGGCGCGGAGGTGTTGGTCACACGCCGCGGACGACCGATTGCCCGTCTCTCCGCGGTCGAAGGGAGCGATCCGCTGCAGGACCTTGTGCGGCGTGGTCTCGTGACACCGCCGGACCGTCCGCGAGCCGCGCGGCGCGCACGGGTGAAGGCGCGTGGCCTGGTTTCCGAGCTAGTCGCCGAGCAGCGCCGCTGATCCTCTACTTCGACACGTCGGCGCTCGTCAAGCTCGTGATCGCCGAGGAAGGGTCCGAGCTGGCGAGCGAACTGTGGGCGACTCCGCATCCTGGAGCCTCGAGCATCCTCGCCTACCCCGAGGGCCGTGCGGCGCTCGCGGCTGCGCGGCGCGGCGCGCGGTTCGCCGCCGCCGCGCATACGCGCGCACTGGAGGACTTCGAGTCGCTGCACGCGGAACTGGCGCTCATCGGCGTCGACGCACAGCTCGCACGCTACGCCGGCGAACTCGCTGAGAAGTTCGCCTTGCGCGGCTACGACGCCGTTCATCTCGCCAGCGCGCTGTCGGTCGGCGATGCGATCACGCTCGTAAGCTGGGACGAGGATCTCAGACGCGCCGCCGTGCGCAACGGATGCGCCCTAGCCCCACCGACACAGACGCAAGACGCCTGATGGCGACGAGAGACGACCCGAGCAAAGAGAAGCTCTACCTGGACGTGCCGTTCCCCGACAAGGACCAAGCGAAGGCTCTTGGTGCGCGATGGGACCGCGATGCACGGTCTTGGTACGTGCCCAACGACCTCGATGTCGAGCCGTTTGCCCGCTGGCTGACCCTGCTCCCGTCAGACGGTGACCCGGTCCTGCCAATCGCAGGCCTCCCCCAGCGCTGCTGGAAATGCGGCGAGGACACTGTGGCCGTGATCGCCTGCGAAGACGAGGGCCAACTCGTCTTCGCCCACCCGGAAGTTCTCCAAGTGATCGCGAGCCAGCTCTCCGAGTCGGACCTCGCCACATTCGGGGCCGGGCCACTCCGTCCGCGGTTCTCGCGCACGCTCGGACACAGCGCATGGTCCAATGGATGCCTCGCATGCGGCGCGCTCCTCGGCGGCTTCCCACTGTTCGAGGACTTTGCGCACTGGCAAAGCACCGGCGTGGCGCTGCCGATCGTCGCGTCGGCCAGAATCCCGCTCTACGTGCTCTATGACGAAGCCGACCCAGAGGACTAGGCTGTCGGCAGTCGCGGCTACCCTGCGATCCTTGCGGTTCCAGCCCGCCCGCTGCCGGCCGGGGGCCGTGGCCCACGGGCTGAAGGCACGCTAGGATTCGAGGCCGTGCCGACGTAGCTCAGCTGGTAGAGCACCTGCATGGTAAGGAGGCCCCCGCAAGGCGCCCAATCTCTAGGCAGGACGCCATATTCTGCTCCTTCACGAGGGTTTCGCGGCTGTCCTGGTGCGGACAAAGGCGGACAAATACGGAAAGAAACTATACCGAACTGCGGTGACGCTGCGGTAAAAAATGGAGAGCCGACGAAGGGACTCGAACCCTTGACCCCCGCCTTACCATGGAGGGAGTCCCCCAAGGCGTTTGTCCCCGCAAAATGGCATGTTTCAACGGACCTGAGCGTGGTTTGTGGGGTGCCATCCCCGCAACGCCACCGCGCTTTTCCCGCCGTCTCGATCGGAAGTCCACGGGGCGGCTGAGCTGAACGGCGGTCGAACCCTCCCATGTGCGCCGTGCACGCTGAGGCTGCTCCGCGTCCGCGAGGAGCCGCGGATGGCTAGACCGTGGCCCAAACGCTCGGCATGGCCGTACCTCGCCAAGAGCGGCCTGCGCTCCTACAACGTAGCCAGCGAGACGCCCGAGTTGGACGACCAGGGGCAGTCCGCTTCGGCGATCAGCCGGCTCCTCCTATTGGGCGAAACCAGGCATGCGAGGCGTTGACATTGTTGCCCGGTGTGGGCAGGCAGAGGCGTGTCAGGTGCGGACAAGCACACAGGCGGATCGCAGGTCGCGTCCCGTGAGCCGGGGGAATTGAGGTTGCGGGCGTAGCCTCCGCTTTGACCCTGACAAAGTCGAAGATGGAGGTACGCCTGCATGGAGAAGGTAGCCCCGAGCGAGAGGTTTCGCCA
>Ga0210401_10008700_pt1 | contig 10047 bp, 6 predicted proteins | sample IncBWH32MmetaG_FD_150866 | JGI IMG/M metagenome (GOLD analysis project Ga0210401, IMG submission 150866) | Forest soil microbial communities from Barre Woods Harvard Forest LTER site, Petersham, Massachusetts, United States - Inc-BW-H-32-M | ecosystem: Environmental > Terrestrial > Soil >... | reverse complement strand
AGCCGCCGCGTCCCGGACTGCTGGGCGACGACCAGCCAGGCTGGGTTGAATCGCTGGACGGGCGGCCGGGCGGGGCGCCGTGGACCCGGCTGGCCGGGTCGGCCAGCCCCGAACGGCTGGGCACGCTGGAGCTGCCGTGGACCGAACGCGGCGTTGTGCTGGCTGGGGATGGAGCGGTGGACGCGGCCACGCTGGCCGCGCTGGCCGAGCGGGCGGGCTGGCCGGTGCTGGCCGAGCCGTCGTCCGGGGCCCGGCAGGGCAGCGCCGCGCTGACCGCGTACCAGTACCTGCTCGATGACCCCAAGTTCACCGCCGCGCACCCGCCGGATCTGGTCATCTCGGCCGGGCGCCCGGGGCTGTCCCGCGGTCAGCTCGGCTTCCTGCGGCAGGCCGCCGGGCATGGTGCCCGGCAGGTGGTACTGGCCCAGGGCCCGGGCCGGTGGGCCGATCCGGCCCGGACGGCCACCGACCTGGCCGCCCGGATCCAGCTGCGCGGCCTGCCGCCGGCCGGCCAGCCCGCGCGCTGGCTGCGCCGCTGGCAGCAGGCGGACGAGGCGGCCCGCGGTGCGCTGGACGCCATCCTCGACGCCGGCCCCGAGCTGACCGAGCCGCGGCTGGCCCGCGACCTGGCCGCGGCGCTGCCGGACGGCGCGCTGCTCTGGGCCGCGTCCAGCCTGCCCATCCGGGACCTGGACCGGCAGATGGCCGGCCGGGCCGGGCTGCGCGTGCTGGCCAGCCGGGGGGCCAGCGGCATCGACGGGCTGATCTCGGCCGCGTCTGGCGCGGCCCTGGCCCACCAGGCCGCGGGCGGCGGGCCCGCGGTCGCGCTGCTCGGTGACCTGGCCATGCTGCATGACGCGCCCGGCCTGTTCGCCGGGCCCGCCGAGCCCCGCCCCGACCTGGTCATCGTGGTGGCCAGCAACGACGGGGGCGGGATCTTCTCCACCCTGGAACCAGCCGACTTCCCGGACAGTTTCGAGCGGGTTTTCGGCACCCCGCACGGCGCCCGGCTCAGCGCGCTGGCCGCGGCGGCCGGGCTGCCCTACCGGAGCCTGCGCGACCCCGCGGAACTGCCCGCCGCGCTATCCGGCAGCGGGCTGCGCATCGTCGAGGTGCCGGCCGGCCGGGCCGAGGGCGCGGCGCTGCGGCACCGGCTGCACGAGGCCGCCGTGGCTGCCATCCGGGGGCTCGGCTGAGCACGGCCCGCGCCGGCGCCGGGCCCGGGCCGGAGGGTTGCTTCCCGGCGCGTACCGCTTCAGGCAGATTTGCTATACAGGGGCGGACTATGTGTAGTTTATCCGCAGACCTGGGCGTGCTGGCGGAAGAGTACGTGCCTGTTACGCTCAAGTCACGAAAGTGTCCCAAGCTGGTGCTGTCCCTGGACTGTGCGACCAGGGACGTGCTGATCTAGCCAATAGCCGGTCTTCCGGCGTTACAGCCATGTCTGTCGGACCGGCCGGAGCTACCCGTGCCCCGGCCGTTCCCTGTGCGTGAAGGAGCCGTGGTAATGGGGCCAGCCCCTAGTCAGCAAGCACAACCAAGATCCAGGCTCCGCAGCAAGTTTGCCCTCGTGGTTGTCGGCGCCGCCGCGCTGGCACTCGTCGCGGCAGGCTGCGGGGGCAGCGGTTCATCATCCGGCTCGTCGAGCGGCGGTACGAAGGTCAAGGGCGGCACCGCCGTCTACGCCCTGCCCCCATCGACGACACCGAACTACATCTTCCCGTACTCCAGCAGCGCTGACTTCAGCGTGTCCAACATCAGCTACCTTCAGCAGCTGCTGTACCGGCCGCTGTACTGGTTCGGCAAGGGCGAGACGCCGAACTACAACTCGTCCCTCAGCGTGGCCAACGCCCCGCAGTTCAGCGGCAACAACGTGACGATCACGCTCAAGCACTACGTGTGGTCCAACGGCCAGCCGGTGACCGCGTCGAACGTGATGTTCTGGATCAACATGGAGACCGCGGAGCCGTCGAACTACGGCGGCTACACCGGGTTCCCGGCCAGCGTCGTCAAGAACGTCAAGGTAGTCAGCCCGACCGAGCTGACCATGACGATGGACAAGGCCTACTCGCAGAGCTGGTTCCTGTACAACGAGCTGTCCCAGATCACCCCGATGCCGGAGGCCTGGGACCGGACCGCGTCCGGGCCGAGCCACTGCACCACCACGGTGAGCGACTGCAAGGCCGTCTACACCTACCTGGACGGCCAGTCCAAGACGCTGAACAGCTACGCGTCCTCGCCGCTGTGGTCGGTCGTGAACGGGCCGTGGAAGCTGAGCGCGTTCAACGCGGACGGGCACATCACGTTCGTGCCGAACAAGTCCTACTCCGGGCCGACCAAGGCCAGCCTGTCGCAGTTCAAGGAAGTGCCGTTCACCACGGACTCGGCCGAGTACAGCGTGCTCCAGGCGCCGAACTCCAGCGTCACCGTGGGTTACCTGCCCGAGCAGGACGCCCCGGCCAAGCCGGTAGACCAGACGGTCGGGACCAACCCGCTGCACGGCTACACGCTGTCCCCGCTGTACTCCTGGGGCATCAACTACTACGTGACGAACTTCCAGAGCACGACGGGGAACGCGCCGATCATCAAGCAGACGTACTTCCGGCAGGCGATGGCCTACCTGATGAACCAGAAGTCGGTCATCCAGGGTCCGCTGCGCGGCTACGGCCAGTTCACCACCGGCCCGGTGCCGAACTTCCCGAAGACGCAGTTCCTGTCGCCGTCCATACCGGCCGGTACCGACCCATTCCCGTTCAGCGAGTCGAAGGCCAAGAGCCTGCTGACCAGCCACGGCTGGAAGGTGGTCCCGAACGGCACGTCCACCTGCACCAACCCCAGCCTGTGCGGCCCGGGAGTGAAGCAGGGCCAGGGGCTGAGCTTCACCTTCCCGTTCTCCAACGGTGTCGCCTGGACCACCTCGGAGATGACGCAGCTGCAGTCCAACGCGGCCGCGGTGGGCATCAAGCTGAACCTGAAGCCCGAGCCGTTCAACCAGGTCATCGCCCTGGCGGGCGGCAACTGCGTGGTCACCAAGAGCTCGTGCAACTGGGACCTCGCCAACTGGGGCGGCGGCTGGGTGTTCGCACCGGACTACCAGCCGACCGGTGAAGAGCTGTTCATGTGCGGCGTGCCGGCCAACTCGGGCGGTTACTGCAGCAAGCAGAACGACTCGCTGATCAACAGCACGCTCACCACCAGCAACATGAATGCCATGTACACCTGGCAGAACTACGTTCAGCCGCAGCTGCCCGTTCAGTACCAGCCGAACGGTGTCTACGAGCTGACCGAGATCAAGGACAACCTGAAGGGTGTCACCCCGCAGCCAGTTACTCTGGCTATCAACCCGGAGAACTGGTTTTTCACGAAGTAGCCGGTAGCTGGTGACTTGATCAGCTCACCACTGCCAGACGTGGGGGTGCCGGGACACACCCGGCACCCCCGCGCTATATCGCCCGCAAGGGGGAGTTAGTGACAGTCTTTCTGCTGCGCAGGGTGTTTCAGTCGCTCATCGTCATCCTGATCGTGACGGTGCTCACGTTCGCCCTGCTCCGGGCGATCCCGGGCAACCCGGCGATCGCCATCCTGGGCCCGAACTCGTTCCGCAATCCCGGCGCGATCCGCCAGTTCGATCAGCAGTACGGGTTCAACCTGCCGTGGTACAGCCAGTACTGGCTCTGGCTGCGCCACCTGCTGGCTGGCAACCTGGGCTTCTCCTGGAAGCTGAACCAGAGCGTGGCCTCGCTGCTCGGCGGCCACCTGCCCAAGACGATCTTCCTGGTCGGTATCTCCACGATTCTGGCCCTGGTACTGGCCATCCCGATCGGCGTGATCCAGGCGGTGCGCCGGAACAAGTTCGTGGACCACTTCTTCAACGGGTTCTCCACCGTCTTCTACGCGATGCCCGCGTTCCTGCTGGGGATCCTGCTGATCCTGTTCTTCGCGATCAAGATCCCGATCTTCCCGCCGGAGGGCCCGCAGGGCGAGGGCCTGGGCGTGCTGTTCACCGACTTCAACGCGCTGATCCTGCCGATCATCTCGCTGACCCTGATCACACTCGCCCTGTTCAGCCGGTACATGCGCTCGTCGGTGCTGGACAACCTCACCGAGGACTACGTGCGCACGGCCAAGGCCAAAGGCGCTAGTGAGCGGCGGGTGCTCATCCGGCACGTCCTGCGCAACTCGCTGATCCCGATCGCCACGCTGCTCGGGCTGAGCCTGCCCGGCATCATCGCGGGCGCGCTGATCACGGAGTCGGTGTTCAACTACCCGGGCATGGGATACCTGTTCTACCAGGCAGCGCTCAACTCGGACTACCCGATCCTGCTCGGGATTACTATCGTCGTAGCTGTGGCAACCGTCGTGGGATCGTTGCTCGCCGACATCGCGTACGCGGTGCTCGACCCGCGGGTTAGGTACGTGAGCCAATGAGCCTCGCCAGCGTTCCGCCGGAATTTCCCGACCCGGAAAACCCGTCGGCCACCACCGGTCTGGTCACCACCTACGACACCGAGATCGTCGATCCCGACCAGGCCGTCGCGGCCGCGGCTGGCGCGCTGCCGGCTGGTAAGCCGCGCAGCACCTTCCGCCGCGGTCTCGAGGTGTTCCTCGAGAACAAGCTGGCCGTGATCGGGGTCGCCATCTTCGTCTTCATGCTGCTGTTCTGCTTCGTCGGCCCGCTGCTGTACCCAACTAACCAGCTCCGGGTGAATTTCGCGAACGAATTTATCTCCCCCAACGCCCAGCACTTGCTGGGCACCGACGCCAGCGGATTCGACGTGCTCGGCCGGCTCATGGTCGCCGGGCAGATCTCGCTGGAGGTCGGCCTCGCGGCCGCCGCGCTGGCCACCATCATGGGCGTGCTGTGGGGTGCGATAGCCGGCTACTTCGGCGGCGTGCTCGACTCGGCCATGATGCGCCTCGTGGACGCGCTGCTGTCCATCCCGGTGCTGTTCCTGGCCATCGTGGTGGTCACCCTGGTCACCCCGACCAAGACGGTTCTCATCCTGGTCATCGCGCTGACCTCCTGGCTGACCACCTCCCGGCTGGTCCGCGGTGAGGCGCTGTCGCTGCGCACCCGGGACTACGTGCAGGCGATGAAGGTGATGGGCGGCGGCAGCCGCCGGGCCGTGCTGCGGCACATCGCGCCGAACGCGATCGGCACCATCATGGTGAACGCCACCTTCCAGGTGGCCGACGCGATCGCGCTCATCGTCGCGCTCAGTTATCTCGGCCTGGGCATCCGGCCGCCGCAGCAGGACTGGGGCGGCATGCTCAGCGACGGCATCCAGTACGTCAACGACAACTACTGGTGGCTGATCTTCCCGGCTGGCCTGTGCATTGTGCTGGTCATCTCCGCACCCATCTTTATCGGCGAGGGGCTGCGGGACGCCGTCGAGGTCCGTCTGCAGCGCCGATAGCCTGGTTACGTATCGCCACGACCTGGCCGGTACTCCCAATCCAGTCATTGATGAGGACGAATTGGCACCACTGCTTCAGCTAGAGGACCTGCGCACCGAAATCCGGCTGCGCAGCGCGACTGTGCACGCGCTGGAGGGCGTCAGCCTGAGCCTGGAGGCCGGGGAATGCCTAGGCATCGTCGGCGAGTCCGGCTGCGGTAAGACGATGACCGCGCTGTCCATCATGCAGCTGCTGCCGCCCGGCGGGCACATCATAGGCGGCAAGATCCTGCTGGACGGCCGGGAGATCTCCGCGCTGAGCGACGACCAGATGCGGCACGTCCGGGGCAACGAGATCGGCATGATCTTCCAGGACCCGATGACGTCGCTCAACCCGACGATGACGATCGGGGACCAGATCTCGGAAACCGTCGTGCTGCACCGCGGGGCGGACGCCAAGACGGCCCGGGAGCGGGCCATCGAGGTGCTCCGCCTGGTCGGCATGCCGCGCCCGGCCGAGCGGATCGGCAACTACCCGCACCAGCTGTCCGGCGGCATGCGGCAGCGCGTGATGATCGCGATGGCGCTGGCCTGTGAGCCCAAACTGCTCATCGCGGACGAGCCGACCACCGCGCTGGACGTGACCATCCAGAAGCAGATCCTCGAGCTGATCGACGACCTGCGCAAGCGGCTGGGCATGGCGGTCATCCTGGTGACCCACGACCTCGGCGTCATCGCCGGGCGGGCCGACCGGGCCGCGGTCATGTACGCCGGGCGGGTGGTCGAGACGACCAGCACGATCCGGCTGTTCGGCAACCCGCGCCACCCCTACACCGAGGCGCTGTTCGGTGCGCTGCCGGAGAAGGCGGTGGAAGGCTCGACCCGGCTGTACAACATCCCGGGCCAGCCGCCGGACCTGACCGCGCCGCCGGCCGGCTGCAAGTTCGCCGCCCGGTGCCGGTACGTACAGGACAGCTGCCGCCAGCAGGAACCGCTGCTCGAGGGGGACACCCCGGATCACGAGTACCGCTGCTTCTACCCGGTCGGCGAGGTGTCCGACGACGCTGGAGTGGCCGAGCTCCAGGTGATCGAGAAGGTGTCGCTGGACCAGGTGGCCGGTTCGCTGAACGGGGACAGGTACCTGCTGCAGGCCGATCACCTGGTGAAGAACTTCGCGGTGACGTCCGGCGCGGTGCTGCAGCGCAAAGTGGGCGACGTAAGCGCGGTGGCCGACGTCAGCTTCGGTATCCACCCGGGCAAGACGTTCGGCATGGTCGGCGAGTCCGGCTGCGGCAAGACCACCGTCGGGCGGCTCATCGTCGGCCTGGAGAAGGCGACCGGCGGCTCGATCGTCCTGGACGGTGAGGACCTGCTCAAGCTGAACCACCGGGACCGGCGCAAGCGCGCCCGCGAGGTCCAGCTGATGTTCCAGGACTCGTACGCCTCGATGGACCCCCGAATGCGGGTGAACACCATCCTGCGCGAGCCGCTGGCCATCCAGGGCATCGGCAGCCGACGGGATCAGCAGAAGAAAATCGCCGAGATCCTGGACAAGGTGGGGCTGCCCCCGGCAGCGATCGAGCGGTACCCGCACGAGTTCTCCGGTGGACAGCGGCAGCGGCTCGGGCTGGCCCGTGCGCTCATCCTGAACCCGAAGCTGCTGGTCGCGGACGAGCCGGTGTCCGCGCTGGACGTGTCGATCCAGGCGCAGATCCTGAACCTGATGAAGGACCTGCAGCGTGACCTGGGGCTGACCTACCTGTTCATCTCGCACGACCTGTCCGTGGTGCGCTACCTGTCGGAAACGATCGGCGTGATGTACCTGGGCAAGATGGTCGAGATAGGCCCCTCGGAAGAGGTGTACTACTTCCCGGCGCACCCGTACACCAAGGGCCTCATCGACACCGTCCCGGTGGCCGACCCGGTCAGGGCCCAGATCAAGGCGGAACAGGGGGTGGCCGGCGAGCTGCCGTCCGCCATCGACCCGCCGTCCGGCTGCCGGTTCCGCACCCGGTGCCCGCGGGCCCAGGAGCTCTGCGCTGAGCAGGAGCCGCCGCTGCGCCCGTTCAGCACCGGCGGCCACCTCGCGGCCTGCCACTTCCCGCTCCGCGACCCGGTCGGCACCGCCGAGGCCCAGCCGGTAGTGAGCTAGCGCCCGGGATCCCCAGCCGGAGCCGAGACCCCGGCTGGGTCCAGGGGGTCGCCCCCCGGACTGGTCAGCCTTCTAGGGCGAAGCGGATGGCGCGGAACTTGGTCACGGTTTCGGCCAGTTCGGCGGCCGGGTCTGAGTCGGCCACGATCCCGCCGCCCGCGAACAGCCGGGCCCGCGGGCCGTCCAGTTCCGCGCAGCGCAGCGCGATGCCCCATTCCCCGTTCCCGGCGCTGTCCACCCAGCCCACCGGGCCCGCGTAGCGGCCGCGGTCCATCCCCTCCAGCTCCCGGATCAGCTCCATGGCCGCCTCGGTCGGCGTCCCGCAGACGGCGGCCGACGGGTGCAGCGCGTTCAGCAGCGTGAGCACGGAATGGCCCGCCCCGCTGGCGTCCCGGGCGGACAGCGTGCCGTGCACGGTGGTGGCCAGGTGCTGCAGGTTGGCGAACTTGAGCAGCACCGGGCGCTCGGCCACGGTGAGCTGATCGCACAGCGGGGCCAGCGAATCCCGCACGCTGGCTGCCGCGTACTCGTGCTCCTCGGTCTCCTTGGCCGACGCCAGCAGCGCGGCGCCCAGCGCCGCGTCCTCCGCCATGTCCTGGCCGCGCGGGGCGGTGCCGGCCAGCACCAGGGAGCTGACCTCCCGGCCCTGCCGCTTGATCAGCAGTTCCGGGGTGGCGCCGGCCAGCCCGGCGCAGGCGAACGTGTAGCACTCCGGGTAGCGGGCGGCCAGCCGGCCCAGCAGCAGCCGCTCATCGATCGGCGCGGCCGCGGACGCGTACAGGTCCCGGGCTAGCACCACCTTGCGCAGCCCGCCCGCCCTGATCCGGTCCACCGCGGCGGCCACCGCGCGTTCCCACTCCGGCGCGCTGAGGCTGCCGTCGTGCCAGCGGATCTCGCCCGGGGCAGTGCTAGTCCGGGGGGACGACCCTCCGGAACCCCCCGATCGCCGCTTCGCGCCGAGCGTCGGCCAGCCGACGCGTCCGGGCTGGGCACCGATCGTGGTAACCCAAGCCTGGCCGGCCCGCCGGCCTAGCACGAGCTGGGGCAGCACCAGCACGGAGCCGTCCGACGTGGGATCGAACGTGAAGCTGCCGAACGCCACTGGCCCGCAGCCGGGCGCGCCCACCTCGTCGTCGATCCGGGCCCCGTCAAGCGCTTCGCGCAGCCACTTGTCGGCCGCAGTGAATCGGTCCTGCCCGGCCGGCAGGGTGACCCGGGCCACCTCGCCCCAGCCGATCAGCCCCTCGCCGCCGTGTATCCAGGCCAGTGCGCCCGGTCCGGGCAACTGGCCGGCCAGATCACCCGGGTCGGCGATAGGGACGGTGCGGACCGCGAGCCCAGCCTTCTCCCGATACTCTGCGCTGCTTGATCCTGATCCCACGGGATTCAACTGTACGATCCGGTAAGCCCAGGCCGGGCCGCGGGGAGCCGGCAGTCACCCGGAAAATCACCCGGGTCACCGGGTGCGGGACAGCTGCACGGGCGGGGTGACCGCCTCTTCGGCCCGCGGCCGGGCCAGCGCGCTCGGCCACCAGATGTGCCGTCCGATGTCCAGGGTCAGCGCGGTGACCAGGACGGACCGGACGATCAGGGTGTCCAGCAGCACGCCGAGCGCGACCGTGAAGCCGACCTCGGTGAGGATGACCAGCGGCAGCGTGCCCAGCGTGGCGAACGTGCCGGCCAGGATTAGCCCGGCCGAGGTGATCACCCCGCCGGTGGCGGCCAGGCCGGCCAGCATGCCGCGGTGCGTCCCGGCCTTGATGGTCTCCTCCCGGACCCGGGTCATCAGGAAGATGTTGTAGTCGATGCCCAGCGCGACCAGGAACACGAAGGCAAACAGCGGCATCGAGTTGTCCGCCCCGGCGAAGCCGAACACGTACTTGAAGAACAGTGCGGAGATGCCGAGCGAGCCGAAGAACGACAGGATCACGGTGCCGATCAGCAGCAACGGCGCGACCACCGCGCGGAGCAGCAGGCCCAGGATGATCAGCACCACCACCAGCACCAGCGGGATGATCACGTTGCGATCCCGGATCGCGTAGTTCTCCACGTCGAGGTTGATCGCGGTGGCCCCGCCGACCTTGGCGTCCGCGCCGGGCACCGCGTGCACCGCGTCGCGTACCCGGTTGACCGTGTCATAGGCGGCCTGGCTGTCTGGCGGCACGGTCAGTGTGCCCTGCACCAGCACCAGCCCGTCCCGCACCTGCGGCGGGCTGACTGCGGCGATCCCCTTGGTGCTGGCCAGCGCGGCGCGCAGCGGTTCCGCCGCGGTGGCCTGGCCGAACACCTGAACCGGCTGGCCGGAGCCGGCCGTGAAGTGCGCGGCCAGCACCTTCTCGCCCGCCACCGCGCTGGGCGTGCCGCGGTAGGACTGGGCCTGGGTGAGCGTGCCGAACCGGAAGCCGATCAGGCCGAGCGAGAACACCGCCAGGATGACCGCGGTGAGAATCCAGATGGACCGGGGGCGGCCTGCGATCCGCTGGCCGATCCGGGCCCACG
>Ga0210401_10008699_pt1 | contig 10047 bp, 8 predicted proteins | sample IncBWH32MmetaG_FD_150866 | JGI IMG/M metagenome (GOLD analysis project Ga0210401, IMG submission 150866) | Forest soil microbial communities from Barre Woods Harvard Forest LTER site, Petersham, Massachusetts, United States - Inc-BW-H-32-M | ecosystem: Environmental > Terrestrial > Soil >... | reverse complement strand
GCACGGCGCGCGTTTCACCCTTGTAAAACTGTTGCGGCAATCTCAAGAGGGGCTGCGTGCCCCAATTCTCTCCGTCGGCGGAGCCCCAGATCGAAACGTCTATTGATTCCTGCTCGATTTGATCGCGGATGAGCATGATGCAAAAAAATGTGCGCGTCTGGCTGGCGCGAATGTCGACGGCCTCGCCGTGACCGTTTTCGTGAACGCGGGTGCTCGGCGGGATGAGATCGAATTCCAGGGCCATTGAGCTTTCTCCTATGATTTCGCGGCGGATTCTAACATAGCGCGGCGTAAGTGGGCCACGAAACGCGAAAAACGGCGCCGTTTTGACCCGCGAACCACGGGTTCATAAGGACTCGAAAAATCACAGGGACGCGGGCTCATACGGTGTACCACATAGAGCAACTTGGTCTTGTGCTGGCTTTGCGGGATTGAAGAAAACTGGCATCGCCATTCCTTCAACATAAGAACGGGTGTTATCTCGACATGAAGCCGTTATCGACGCCCCAGTCCGCGTGCGGAACACATACGTAACGGTCCGCCCTCCTCTTCTAGGTCGCACAGCGACGATATTGGCGATGCTAATCTCGCCGTATCGAATTAGCCTGCGGTCCCTCGCAAGAATGAGCGAACTTACCAGCAAAACGAGGAGCGGCCCAAATATGAAGGGCGCCGCACTCCAAGCGTGAGCCCTGAACGTTTCTTGCACGGGATGCGAGGCCCACTCCATGAACAGGATCCCCAAAAGCAATAGGGGAACCACGATGAGTACGGTCGTGAGCAAGGTGAGCCAGAACTTGCTGCCCTGTCTAGTGCGAACAATCCGAGGGCGGGGGAGCTCCAACCAGACATTCCACTCCTTCGGATGTTCCTTGCGATGAGGAGAAGAAGCCATAGTTTCTGCCGGATCTGGCGTATCTCGGTATCTGAGGCGTCTGCGAACGCAGGCTAGTGGGATTTTAGCTTAGAAAGCTTTTCCGCGCAGGCGTCCAGCGTTGAATCTTTCTTGCAGAATGTGAAGCGAACTTGGCGCGCGCCCATCGACGCGTCGTCGTAGAAGCTCGAGCCGGGGACCACCGCGATTCCGATTTTCTCAACCAAATATCTTGAGAACGCCATGTCGTCCGGAAAGTTGAAATCCGAAATGTCGGTCATGATGTAGTACGCGCCGGCGGGCTTGAAGCAGCGGAATCCTGCGCTCGCCAATATGCCGAGCATGCGGTCGCGCTTCACGCGATAGTTTTCGGCGAGCTTCGTGTAGTAACTCGGGGGCAGCTCGAGCGCGGTGACGCCGGCCTGTTGCAGCGGGGCCGCCGCGCCGACCGTCAGAAAATCGTGGACCTTGCGGATCGGGATCGACGCTTCCGGCGGGGCGATGGCCCAGCCGACACGCCAGCCGGTGACGCTGTAGGTTTTCGACATGCCGTTGATGGTGATGGTCCGGTCGCGCATGCCGTCGAGCGAGGCCATGGAGATGTGCCTCGAGCCGTCAAAGATGATGTGCTCATAAATTTCGTCGGTGACGGCGAAGGCGTTCCAGCGCACGCACAGGTCGCGTATGAATTCCAGCTCTTCGCGCGAAAAAACTTTTCCAGTCGGATTGTTCGGAGTGTTGACGATGATGGCTTTGGTCTTGGGACCAAAGGCGCGCTTCAGCTCGTCGCGATCGAAGGTCCAGTCCGGCGGCTGAAGCTGTACAAAACGCGGCGTCGCCCCCGAGAGAATCGCGTCCGGGCCGTAATTTTCGTAGTGCGGCTCGAAGATGACGACTTCGTCGCCGGGATTGATGATGCCCATCATCGCGGCCATCATCGCTTCGGTGGAGCCGCAGGTGACGGTGATTTCGCGCTCGGGATCGACGCGCACTCCCTGAGTGCGCTCGAATTTCCGCGCGATGGCGTCGCGCAGTTCCTTCGCGCCCCAGGTGATGGCGTACTGATTGATGTCGTCGGAGATGGCCTGGCGGGCGGCTTCCTTCACTTCGGGCGCGGCGGAAAAATCGGGGAAGCCCTGGGCCATATTCACCGCGTCATACTGCATCGCGAGGCGGGTCATTTCACGGATCACCGATTCGGTGAACCGCTCGGCTTTCGCGGACAGCGTGCGCTGAATTGCGGCAGCGATTTGGCTGGAACCTGCGGTAGACGCTTCGCCTGCGCTCAATGGGCTTCTCCCGCACCCACTGGGCGAAGCTCGGCCGGCATCCCCGTGCGCGCGGCCATGTTTTTCACAGGCGCCTTCGCGCGCACCCGCGCGCGCTCCTGCGGAGCAGCGGCAGGCGGCGCGGTGCCGTACACGAGGCGATAGACTTCCGCGTTGCGAATCACGATCTGCACGTACTCCCTGGTCTCGGTGAACGGAATCGATTCCACGAACTCCGCCGTCTCGAGATAGTTCTGGCCGGTGGTCCATTCCATCACGTGATCCTCGCCGGCGTTATAGGCGGCCAGAGCCGCCTCCGGAGTGCCAAAGTCACGAATCAGATTGGCGAGATAGCGCGAGCCAAGCTCCAAATTGTAACCCGGATCGGTCAGGCGCGCCCGCGCATATCGCACCCTCAATTCGCGAGAGAGTTTGAGCGCGGTCTGGGGCATCACCTGCATCAGGCCCATCGCGCCCACTCGAGACATGGCCTTGGACTCAAACGCCGACTCCTGCCGGATCAAGCCGGCGACGAGCATGGGATCGACGCGATTGCGCGTGGCCTCGCTGCGCAGATCCACTTCGTACGGCAGCGGAAATGCCGCGCGCCACGCTTCGTTCGGAATATCCGCGATGCGCCGCGCTTCGAGCTGAGGAATCGCCTGCCGCACCTCGGACATGCCTGCGCCGTAATGCCCTGCCGCAATCGAAGCGCCGGCCGCGTCGATCAGATACTTGGGCGAATGCGTCGCGGAATACTCGGCGCGATATTCGAGCTCTGCGGAAGAGTCGAAAGCGATGTCGCTGAGCGCCTGCGCGCGGGCCAGGCGCTCTTCCGTCGCCTGCTCGGCGGGCGGATCGAGTGCGGGCACCGGCGGCGCGGGAGGAATCGCGATGGAGAACTGCGGCGGATCAACCGGAGACTCGCCAATGCCGTCCGGCTCGGGGCGCAGGCGCTCCGCGGCCTTTTCTCCAAAATACGTCAGCGGAAACCGATTGGCGTCGGCAAGGTAGAAATTGCGAGCACGGTCGGCATTTCCGGCGCGCTCGTAGGAGCGCCCGAGCCAATACAAAGCATCCTGCACGTAGCTGGAAGTCGGATAGCGGCGCACGTAGGCTTCCAGCATGTCCGCCGCCTCGGGCTTGCGCTGCATGTAAGCGATCCAGGCCAGGCGCCACTCGGCCACGTACGCGTTCTTTCCGTCCGGAGAAACGGCGAGCGAGCGGCGATAAAAATCGGCGGCGCGATCGCGGTCCAGGTTCACCCAATAAAAATTCCCCGCGCCGAAAAGCGCGTCGGCGGTCCAGGAACTTTGCGGGTAGCGTTTCGCAAGCTGGTCGACGTCCGCGAGCAACTCCATTTCGAGCTTCTGCGTGCGATGGGCCTGTTCGAGCGAATACTTGCGCTCGGCGTCGAGGTCGCCGTCGGCGAGCGCAATTTCGGCGAGCTGCTCGAGCCGGCCGCCGAGTTCCACTTCGCATTGCACGATGCGGAGATCGGCGCGCTGATGATCCGCGCTCGATAATTTCGGCAGCAGTGCGGCGTATTCGGTGCTCGCGTCGCGCCAGCGCCGGGCCACGTAGAACGCCTCGGCTCGCGCGATCTGCGTTTGCATGGGAACGCCGGGAAAAGTTTCTCCAAGCGCCGATAGGAGCGCCGGGATTCGCTCGCCCGCCGTTTTCGCTTCGTCATTCAGCGGAAAGCGGTAGTACAGGTCCAAATAGTCGCCGGCCGCGGCCAGCGGCTTTTCGCCTTTCGCGGCGGCGATTTTTTCCTTGGCCTGGGCGCGCAAGAGCAGCAGCGGAGCCTTGGACGGCGTGGCGCGATACGTGTCCAGCGCGGCCAAGGCGTCCTGCCCCTTGCCGAGCGCCAGAGCCGTTTGCGCCACGGCGGTCACCGTTTGCTCGGTGATTGCGGTCTCCGGAAAATCGCGCAGGATGCTCTGGAACTGCTCGAGCGCCGCTTCTTTCTGCCCTAAATCGGACGAAGCCTGCGCCTGCCAGTACAGCACGTATTCGCGCAGCAACTTATCGCCGACGGCCTTGCGCAGCCAGCCCAGCGCCAGGTCCGGCTTTTCCTGCGAGAGATCGTAGTAGCCGAGCGCGAGCGCCGCGCGGGCGCCGGTTTCGTTCTTAGCGTTACGGGTTGCAAATGCGGCGAGCGCGGCATACGCGGTCGCATTCGGGTGGTCGCGCAGCGCGCGGGACAGAAGAGCAAGTTGCTTTTCGAGCGCGTTGGAAGCGGCAGGCGCGGGAGCGGCAGGTTTCTTTACGACCGCCGGCTTCGCGATGGATTTGGCGGTGGGCTTAGGCGCGGGGGCGGCAGGCTTCGCCGGCGCCTGCGCGCGCATCGGCGCTCCGGCAAGCAAAGACAACGCCAGCGCCACGATTCCGATGCGAATGAGATGAGACTCCGCGGCTCGCGCCTTCGCGCTAGCGCCGCAGGACGGGGGAGGGGTAAGGATACTCGCCAAGCACTTGCGGGTCTCCGCCGGCCAAAATTTCCACGAGCCAATCATAAAAATAATCCACCGGATGAGACTGGATGGCCTGGAACCGGCGATCGTACTCCTTATGGGCCTTCTCAATGTCATCGCGCAGCCGGGCGCACAAGTCCTTGTTCTGGCGGCCGAGCCGCACGTCTTCCGGGCGCAGCATCCGGATGTCCTGCATCGAGACTTTGGCGACCCGGAACGCGCGCCTGTGCAATTCTTGCTCTTCCGGGGGCAGCGAGTCGAGATTAAAAACGGGCGGCGCTTCCACCGGGGGCTTGCCCGCGGCCGGCGGCGGCATGTCTGCGGGCAGCTCCAATTCGAAATCAGGCGCTGTGTCGTGCAGCGTCAGCGGCAAGGGATCGTCGATGATGATCGGCTCCAAAATCGGGACAGGCTCAGGCGCCACCGGCATCGCAGCCACCGGAGGCGGAGGTGGCGGCGCGACCGCGGGCGGCGGGACCGGCGGCGGCATCGGTGGCGCTGCGGGCGGCGGGATGGCGGGCGGCCGCGGCAACGGCGGCGGCGGTTGCGGTTGTACCGCGCGTGTCTCTTGTCTTGGATGCGCGGGTAGGGGAAGAGGCTGCTCGAATTCCGGCGCTGACGGCGCGCCCATCGACGGGACGCGCATCACCTCCGGCTCAAACGCGGAGCGCGGCGCACTTTGCAGCGCGCCGGTCACGAATCGCGACAAGACTTCGAGCGTGGCGGAAAGCGAAGCCGCGGAAGTTTGCGCGCGCAACATCGAAGGCAGGGCGTTGCTCGCGCGGCTGCTCGCGCACGCGGCCACCATGTCGTTCACCGCCTGATGCAGTTCATCCGCGGTGCGCTGAATTTTCTCGAGGTTATCCCGCAGAGTCCGCGATACCGCCTGCTCGACTCCGCTTGGTTCTCCCGGCATACCCGTCCCGCAAACCTCCGCCAATCGGCCGAAATTTGATTATTGGAACCGCCGGGAAGAATTGTCAACGGCGCAGGGGGTGGGTGTTGCGGCGGGGGTACTGCTATCGGAGGTTGGAGGCGGGAGGTAGCAGGTTCGACGTCGGGATTGCACTTGGCTAAACGCCACAAACGACGGTAATAGGAGATGTTTCGATACGTGATCTCAAGACTACATCTCTGCTGTCGCTGGCCATTGCGGCTTCGGATTCTACCTCGCAACCGAGTTTCCGCGCCTTGCGAACTAAGCCCACCAGAATGATCGGCTTTTTACATTTTCAGACCGTAGTGTTGCATCAACATTTCGGTGAGCACCTTTTGCGCGATACTGGCTCCGATCTTCACGCCGCCGATGAGCATTTTGTGGGCTTTGTCGCCAATCCATTTGCTCACTCTGGTTCCGGCCTTATTCCCGTCCACCTGAATCGCGTCGGTTAACTCAGCTAGATCGGTCTGATTCATGCCCGCTTTTGTCAAAGCCGCATCGAGGGACTTGCGATCACCGGCGACGATGACCGTCTGACCCGAGGCGTCTATGTCTCTGAGAGAGACGTTCCCACCGAGATTCGTGAGGTTGTGAATTATGATCTGCTGGACTTCCGTCTTTACCTCCGGCTGGAGATGAGCCAAGTCTGACCCGGATTCCTGCACGCTCTCCCGAATTTCCAACGCCATCCGTAGCGTGGTATTCCTGACCGCCTCTAAGATTTCGATCAAAGCACTCTTGGGTAGCTCCTGCCAGGCGTTGTGGCACACACAATCCACAACCAGCCTCTCCGAATAGTGCGCGATCATGTTCGGAGGCCAAGGAAAGATAATCACTCCCCGCGTCAGATCATCTCTCGCCAAATCGTGCAAGGAACCTGCCGACTGACTCACGTTTACCGTCTCACCCCAGTGGCGGAGCTCTTCGGGCAAAACTCCTGATGGAATTAAGTGTCGAGAATACTGTCTTTGGAACCTACCCTCGAACTGACCATACGCGGAGGCCTGGTGCACTCGATAGTGGGGGACATCGGTTTCAGTTCTGTAGCCGTCCAACTCCTGATTCGCCCATTTCTTCAGGCGCTCGTCCCTTAATTCGCTGGCCAAGATCACACAGCTGCGTAGCAAATTTGGGAGTGATTGCCGGTCGTCCTGAGCAACGCGAATGATTTCGTCGAGGAGAACCGCCATGGGGACATATTGTCTCATGTTATAAATGCAGAAGTAACGCCGCAACGTTTTGTCGAAAAAAGGGTCGAAACCGAGGATAAACTATGGCTATCGAGCTAGCCGAACGCCGATTTCGATCCTTATTGCCTACACCCGAACCCCAAAATGGCGGAGGCGAGAGCACCATGGCCGCCGAAACCCCATAGCTTACTCATTTAGTATTACGCAAATAGCCCGAAACGCGAGATGGGCCATCGGGAATACACAGCTGGTATGTGCGCTCTTATAATTGTAGTTGAATTTATATTAAATATGTACTATAGACATGTCGCGACATTAAACTAAACTGTAATTACGCACTGTGGGGTGAAAATACTATGGGGGCTATACGGACCGGGGTGTTCTCGTTTGTCCTCGTCTTCACGACTTCTGTCGCGTCTCCCAGTGCCATCGCACAGACACGGCAGTTTCTTGATGCCCCTATCGTGAAATCACAGTTGCGAGTGAGGTGGAATCCTCCTTTGAAGACGATGCAATGGGCTGCCGATGGTGACGGAACGTTCCGTGCCTTTCCCGCAGATGCGCTTTTCTTGACTAAAACTTCGATCTACGTGGCATACAACCACCTTAACCCGCTCTCAATGCAGGCTACAGTTACTACTTCGGCCGTTGCTGATCCTTCGTTCACCAACATTGCTACGCTTCTGAATTCCATTATGAACGTTGTAAATGCAGTCGTGCCGGGCGTTCCAGCCGCGGCTGCTACTGCAGCAAACCAGGCACCACCCCCCCCCTGGTCCTGCGGTTGTGGCCGTTCAGGTGTGTCCGGACCCGGGCACTGACATTGGGAATTTCCGTGCAGATCTAGATGCAGTTTCACCTGCGAACGTAGCAAAGGCGGTAACAGCATGGCCGGGGAGCATCGATACTGCGTTCACCTCAGGTCTGACCGGTCCGCAATCAGTAGCAGCTGGCGCCAAAGTAATAAATGACTTCGCGACGACGATTGACGGGCATTTGAGTGAGGCGAAAAAACACTGGGGAATCATCACCGCGTGCGCGACCACAGCCACTGATCCCAACAAGAGGGCGATCTATCTAGCATTCAGCCTTTACGACCCCAATCCTCGAATCCAACAGATTACATCGTTGAAGACGGCGGTAACTAGTCTCGCGGACTCGTTGCTCAAGCAATTCGGTACCGCAGACCAATGGACAGGACCGAACTCGACCGACTATGTAATTAGCGCCGAAGTTGCACCGACTTTTGCCGTGATGCAAAACGTCACCGCTAAGGTAGTGAACCTGACCCTGAAGGTGGACCCTAACACCAGTGCCCTCTCTACGGAGCAGCAAGCGGCTGGTTCGACGACTTTTGGCGTAAGGAAATATTCGACGCTTACTACCGAAATTGGGGTCGGAGCGGTATTCGGCTCGATAAGAGTACCCACTTATGGAACCTCGACGAACGGAGCCGGGCAGATGATTGTGGCGAAAAAGGCCGACACATCGCCATCACTAAATGCGGCTGTTTTGGCTAACTTCGTTTGCCGTTGTGGAACTGGCCTACTAGTTCCCATGGTTCAGGTTGGTGCGCTCGCTTCGAAGAACCTGCCCTCTATTCTCGTCGGTGGCGGAGTCCGTCTCTTTGGTCTCGGTAAGGGCGATATTGCGCTTGGCGGCGGGGCCATGGTCGCTTGGTACCAAGACCTCAAGAAACTCAAGGTGGGAGACGTAATATCCGGAACCAACGACATCACATCCGACCTTGGATTTATAAGCAGCCCCAAAATCGGTGGATACGTCACGATTCAATACAAGTTCTGATAAAAGGAGAAATGTTAATACATGCGCTTCCAAGCGTTCAGAAGACAGGCATTGGTTTTCATCGCTCTGTTGATCACACTCCCAGTGACTGCTGGTTGCGGGTCATCTTCCGAGAAAAAGCAGGTTGCCGCTCCTCCCGAGAAACCTAACGTCGCGCCGACCGTTGTAACGCCGCTCGCGAGTACGAGTGATCTCAACGATTTTGCTTCACACCTGCAACTCGTCCGCAATCCTCACGTTTTGAACTCGGCTAGGTACCTATACGCCGAAGCGGCCAAAGGAACATCGAACAATGCGAAGGCTCCAAACGGATCCAGCGACGTTCAAATTCAAGCTTACCCACTGAGGGCCGCATTGTGGGATAGTCCCGTTATCGAGGCGTGTTGGGAGAACCCCGGTCCTAGCTTTGCCATGCAGATGTTGAGGGTTCGGCAAGCCATTGCTGAAACATGGCAGGCTGCATCGAAACTGCAGTTTAACGGGTGGCTGAAGTGTCCCGGGACTTCACCAAGTGCTCAGCAGGTCGTTAGGATCCAAATCGACGATTCGGATCCGAAAAATGGGCCGCGCACTTTGGGGTTAGGCAAACAACTAGCCGGAGTGACACACGGCATGCTTCTGAATTTCACCTTCCTTCGCTGGGGAACGAACTGTCAGACTATGACGGATTACTGCATCAAAGCGATTGCAGTCCACGAGTTCGGACACGCGATTGGATTTGCGCACGAGCAGAACCGCCCTGATAAGCCAGGCGAATGCATGGACGCTCCCCAGGGAGCCAATGGTGACGACACCATGTTGACTCCATACGATCCGCATTCCGTGATGAATTACTGCAACAAGGCTTACAACAACGACGGTCAGTTGAGCGATCTTGACAAACAGGCGGTGCAACAACTCTACGGGGCCCACGAGTGACGATATCCGTTTGGACGTTCGCGTCACGAACGTTGACAAACCCGATCCTTATTGGTTCGCCGGCTGCGCTCAGAATGACCAAGAAACGTCGCCGGCTAGTCCGATTGGTTCTCGCCGCCTTGCCCCGGACCGAGGCTTGACGGCTCACTGACCTGAATGAACGCGCTCGCTGAACAGTTATCTAGACTAGGCAGACGCCTTTTCGCGATTGGCATCAGAATTCCATACTGTCGGCCACCGAGATATCGGCAACCCCCAACCAACCCAGCGCTCTATCCCCGAAGGCTAGGCTGGTTGTTGCCTGGCTATTGCGGGAACACTCGCCAATAGAAAAACTAAGCCTTCCGCAGTGGTAGGATGGGTGAAAATCGCGTCGCGGAGCGCGGTGTAGGGCAATCTGCCCACCATTGCCGTCTGAACTGCCGCCATCATCTCGCTCCCCTCAACGCCCAACGCGGTAAATCCCAGGATGCGGTCGCTTTGAGCGTCAATGAGCATTTTCACGAAACCACTGGTTTCGCCGAGAGCGACGGCTCGAAGTACCGCGGCCATTGGCATCTTCGCTAGGCGATAT
>Ga0210401_10008697_pt1 | contig 10050 bp, 12 predicted proteins | sample IncBWH32MmetaG_FD_150866 | JGI IMG/M metagenome (GOLD analysis project Ga0210401, IMG submission 150866) | Forest soil microbial communities from Barre Woods Harvard Forest LTER site, Petersham, Massachusetts, United States - Inc-BW-H-32-M | ecosystem: Environmental > Terrestrial > Soil >... | reverse complement strand
CCCCTTCGAATTCGATGGCGACCCGTCCACGGTGCTTGCCGAATATGGCCAGCAGGTGCTGAATCGCATTAACTTCCACCGAGGCCGTATCTATCCCTCGTTCCAGGTCAATGCCTCGGCGGGCGCGGATGTCTACAAATCCGACCGCATCAATGTGCGGTTTCAGGTCGACGGCCAAAACCTTACCAATGTTCTAGCTGTCATCGACTTCGGTGGATTGTTTTCCGGAAACGCCATTGCTCCCCCGCGCAGCTACAGTCTCCGCCTGACCACGAGTTTCTAGCGTTTGGGAGAGGCCTTCGAGGCGGGGCTCGATGAGCTTCGGTTGAATGCAACTGGTTTGACGGACCTTCGGGTAGGCTTTTTCCAGCAATGCCGCTTGTGCGCGGGTTATCATGGCAATTCATCCGGCCACGCCGGAACGGAGTAAGGGTAAGGAATGCTAAACGGCAAACGCATCGCAGTGGTACTGCCCGCCTACAACGCGGAGAAGACTCTGGAAGCGACAGTTCGTGAGTTGCCTGATCTGGTGGACATTCGCATCCTGGTGGATGATCACAGTTCTGACCGTACCGTCGAGGTCGCAAAGCAACTGGGACTGCAGCTTTTCGTGCACAATGCGAACTACGGCTACGGACGCAATCAGCAGACTTGCTATCGCGAAGCCCTGGTCGCCGGCGCGGACGTAATCATCATGGTCCATCCGGATTATCAGTACACGCCTCTTCTGGCTACGGCGATGGCCAGCATGGTGGCCTATGGAGTCTACGATGTCGTGCTCGGCTCACGCATTATCGGAGGTCAGGCTCTGCGCGGCGGCATGCCCATCTGGAAATATATTGCCAACCGCTTCCTGACCGCGTTTGAGAATTTCTTTTTACGGGTGAAGCTCTCCGAATATCACACCGGATATCGGGCTTTCAGCCGCGATGTGCTGATGAAATTGCCCTTGCTGGAGAATTCCGATGACTTCATCTTCGACAACCAGATGCTGGCCCAGTGTGTACATTTCGGCTTCCGCATTGGAGAGGTCTCTTGCCCGACCAAATATTTTGACGATGCCTCCTCCATCAACTTCCGCCGCAGCGTGCAGTACGGCATGGGAGTATTGAGCACGACGCTGCAATTTGCCTTACAGAAATGGGGATTGGTGCATTCCCGAATTTTCAGCGCCAAAGGCCGGCGGCTCGAGCCGGGATACGCGGAATACTACGCGAACGGCGAGGCAGCAGAGCGGCGAGCGTAGCTGGCCTCGACGGCCCGGCGAAATTCTCAGTCAGCGGACCTAGGAGAAGTAAGCAATGGCAACTGAAGTTAAAGACACTCCAGAAGAGTTGACCCGAAAGAAATTAGCCGTGCAGCGTCGGCGTTCCAGCGGAGCGTTGAAGCTGTTTCGGAGGTACACACCGTTCTGGTGGCGTCGCGCTATATATACGCCTTATCTGCTCGCACTCGACGGCGTGGATTTCATCCTGGGAAGACGAAACCCTCTTATCCCGCCGCGCTATTTGGACTTCGCCGGCACCTTTGCGGGAGCCGGACAGGAGTACGTGGATTACTTCAAGGAACTGTGCGGCCTGCAGCCGAACCACAGAACGCTGGACGTAGGCTGCGGAATTGGTCGGGTCGCAGCGCCCCTGGCTGGATATCTTACGACCGGCTCTTACGAAGGCCTGGATATCGTTCCCAGCGGGATTCGCTGGTGCCAGAAGAACATCACGCCCCGGTACCCGCGATTCCGATTCCAAGTCTCGGATATTTACAACAAGATGTACAACCCCGGTGGCCGATTCAAATCGGTCGACTACCGCTTTCCATTCTCCGATGGAGAATTTGATTTAGTGTTCCTGATCTCAGTCTTTACCCATCTCGTGCCGGCTGACTTGGAGCACTATATATCGGAGATATCGCGCGTGCTTCGCCCCGGAGGAAAATGCCTGTTCACCGCTTTCCTCCTCGACGACGAGGCTCGGCGCGGAATGGCGGCAGGAACGAGTGCATTCGACTTCAAATACGAACTGAATGGTTTTTGGACCAGCGACCCGGTCACTCCAGAAACCGCTATCGCCTACGAGGAGTCCACAATCGCGCCAATGCTCAAAAGGTATTCTCTCGTAGCGGACCCTACGCATTTCGGCGCCTGGAGCGGAAGAAGCAACCACTTCAGTTATGGCGACATTGTGACCGCAACGAAGGCATCCCCAGTCAACCGCTAACTCACAAGAAACATCCAGGACCGCCCCGTCAAATCCAGACGGGGGCAGCCGGTTCAGTCATCGTCGGGATCTAACGGCACCGACTTGTCGTTCAGAAAGTGGGCAGCGTCAAACTTTGACGGAATCTGCTGAAACGTCAGCGGCGTTTGACTAAAGTTGAAGCAATCCGAAAGGTCGCCGGTGGCCGTGAATTCATCGGCGTAGGCTGGGGTTGCTCCGGGCGCGACCGTGCCCAAGCTGAAAGTCGCCTCAACGAACTTGAGAACGCTGCCGAAGTCATAAACCGTATGCGAGATGTATCCCGGCTTCGCGTAGGGAGAGATGACAACCAGGGGCACGCGAAACCCATATTCATACGAGTTCAGGATCGCAGGCGGAGGAACGTGATCGTACCAGCCTCCCCAGTCATCCCAAGTCAGAATAATCGCCGTGTTGGACCAATACGGGCTGTTGCCAATGGCATTGACGATCGACGCAACCCACGAAGGTCCCGAACCATCGTTCACCCCCGCGTGGTCCGACTCCTGCCCGTCCGGAGTTATCCAACTCACGCTGGCGAGTTGACCGCTGGTAATGTCAGTCAATATCTGATTCTGGTTGATGACAACGCTGTTCACCCAATCTGAGCCTGTACACGTGCCACCGCCTCCGCTAGGGTTAGGCACACACATATGCTGAATCGCGTTAGGCCCTACCCAGATCGATCCAGCCCCTGACGCGTAATAACGCCAGCTGATCGACTTCGCATTCAGCAAGTCAGTCAGCGTGGGATGCTCGTAGCACGGAAACTGCGCGGGTGACACATTGATCTCGAGGCCGGTTGGATCAATCCATGCCGCCGTCGTCCCCGGTAGCGCGACGCATCCGGCGTTGGTGTTCGTGCCGTGATTAGGCGCATAGGTCATGTTTTCCGCCGCGAAATAATTGCTATTGGGTTGTCCCGGCGGGGTCGGCGCCGATGTCCCTGAAATGATGAATTGATGGGCGGGAAAACTCGGACCCTGGTTGGTTTGAAACATTCGGTCACCGAAAGCATACGTTTCCGCCAGTTGGAAATAGGGCGCAATTTCCGACGGGTTCACATAGCGAAACCACGCAGTCGGCGAAGGGCAGTCTTTTTCTTTATGTATGCAATCGATGTCGACGTGATCGGCTCCATCCATTTTTCCGCCGTCATACATCGCCACGAAAGCTTTATGGGAATGATCCAAATCGTAGTCGGTCGCCAGCGACATCGCGGTGAGCGGAATTTTCTGGCCCAGCGAAGTCAATCCCGTCGGGCTAATGTCAGCGCCTTTGGCAATTAGCTTCGGATCCTGAAATAAATTGTCCGGAGTGCGATTTTCCTGGAAGATGATCACAATGTGCTGAATTTTTTGTGTGGGCGGTGGAGGCGGAGGCGGACCACCAGTGCTGCCGCCGCTGCTGCCCCCGCCGCAGCCGTTCAAACCTAAAAAAAGGCACGCCGCACAGACGAGCAGCCCCCAGAACATGAGCATCTTAGCTGAGAACATGCACTTTCTCCTTGGACAGCGTCATTATGCGTAAATAAACCCAGGTCTTGAAAATTCCACTCGCACTATAGATGCTTTTCTCGGCGTCAAAGTCTATCTGTCAGGTGGCGCTCGGTTTAGGCGGGCATTGCCGACAGACGTTAAGCTTGTGAATCCAGTACATAATTTGGGATCTTTCGCACTTTTGACAAGCAGGTCCGTTCGAGGTTATTTGGATTTTGGATTTTCGGGAACCCCGTGCTTCTCGCTTGGCCCAAAGTAAGCCTGATTCATCTCCGTTGTGATGGGCTGTTGCACCGCCTGGATCATTTCTTCCCGATGCTGGAGCTGCAAAATCTTGTGGATTTCGTCCTTCACCTGGTCCAACGCCTCGATCCCTTTGGCGTCAAGTTTGTAAATATAGTGGCCGGTAGAATCGCTGAGGACTTGCGAGACTTCGCCGGTTTTCAGCTCGAACGCCGAAGCGTGATCCGGCGGGATGCTCGAAGACCGCATCGCACCGAGGCTGGGATTGGGCGGAGTATCGTTCGCGCCCGCCGCCGTGTACGCATCCTTCTGCAATTTGACAAAGTCTTCGCCAGCAGCCGCTCGGGCCCGCAACTGCTCAGCCTCGCGGGTCATCGCATCCTCGCCCGCTTTTCGTTGAGCCTTCACCGCTTCCGGCGTAGCCTTTTCCTTGGGCAGCGGATCCATCTGCTTGCGGTTGGGGATGAAAATTCGCTCCAGCGTCGCTTCCTCGAACATATCTGAGTGGCTGTGATAGTAGTCCTCGATTTCCTTTTCGGAGACCTTCGCCGACTCTTCATCAATCTGGCTGATTAGTTCCTGCGAAAGGATCTGCATCCGGGCAAACGCCAGCCGTTCCTCAAAGTGCGAAGTCCTGTCTAACCCGCGGCTCTCCGCCTCGTGCGCGTTCGCCAGCAGGCTGGGATAAGAGTTAGCAATCTGCAGCTTCATGGAAGGCTTCATCTTCGGCAGCAGTGCGTTGGTCAGCTTCTCGAACTGCGCCCGGGTAATGATGGTTTGGCAAGCTGCCTTCGCCGAAGTGTCGGTCGAGGCTGATGCCGGCTGCGCGCACAGTCCCTTGATCGTGAGCACGGCCGCGTCCGGCGCAACACTCGATGCTGAAGCCGGCGGCGGTGCCTCCGGTTCATTCTCCCGCGTGATCGGCGGACGATATTCAGGCGGCACATTCGACGGAACAGGCTTTTCCTGCCCCCATGCCAAGCTTCCAAGCAACCAGCAGAAAAGCCACAAATAGCGCATTCCGGAGATTCCTCCAAGGGTAATCAAGCGGGGATTCTCCAAAATCGTAGCACACTCCCAGACACCGGAGGCTTGCCCAGCCGTTCCTGGTTCCCCGTACAATGGGTGCCCCACCCTTTTAGCGTTCTTTGCGGAAAGGCTGGGCGCTAGGACGGAGGGAAAAGCTCCTTGCGCTGTGCAAGGGTGGAGGCCAATGCAGCCGGTACCCTAGGCACCGAGGAGGACAGCGGAGCACAACTATCGGATCGGGCAGCTTGTCCAAGGAAACTGGACTTCCACAGCCATCTGCCAGATAGCTTCTGCTGCGAGAACGTGCTATTGTTACGGCCGGTGACGGGCATTCCCGCCTCGTTTTGTTCGAATCGACCCGTAGGCGGCGTATAATGCGGCCAAAATTACTGCTTTTCGCCTTCCTGATTCTTTCCTTGCTGGCTGCCCAGGCTCAGCGCAATTTTCGGGTGCTCCACGCCTTCGGCACGGGAAACGACGGCGCAGGGGTGTGGGACAGTGTGACCCTTGACGCAAGTGGCAACGTCTACGGCACGACGAGCGGCAGGGGCGTCTACGGGGGCGGCACAGTGTTCCGCCTAACGCTAGGACCAACTGGACACTGGAGCGAAACCATCCTCCATAACTTCGGTCGGCAGAACGACGGGGCCGGGCCACTCGGCGGAGTGCTGATCGGTCCGTCCGGCGTTCTATACGGCACAACGGAGACGGGCGGTGGACACGACCGCGGAGTTGCCTTTAGTTTGTCCCCTGGCAACGGTCGCTGGCAAGAGAAGATACTCCACAATTTTTGTTCCAGGCAGAACTGCGACGACGGTGGTGCTCCGTGGGGCAATTTGATTATGGACGGCAACGGCAACCTTTTCGGGACTGGTTATGTTGCTTTCGAGCTCGTGCCGGGCTCCAAGGGCTGGACTGACACCACTCTGCACGATTTTCTTGGAAAGAACGGTGACGGGTCGGGCCCACAGGCCGGGCCGATCCGGGATGCGGCCGGGAATCTTTACGGCACGACGCGGTATGGCGGAGGCAGCAACGAGTGTGGAGACGGCTGCGGTACAGTGTGGGAACTGGAGCCTCCGGCGAGCAACGACGATGCGGGCGGTAAGGCTTGGAAAGAAATCATTCTGCACCGTTTTGGCTTTGCTACCGATGACGGAATATTCCCGGCCTTAGGGCAGCTCGCCATGGACGGCGAAGGAAACATTTATGGTGCAGCCGATGGAGGTAAACTCCCGGGCGGCGTGATTTTCAAGCTCACGCAGGTTGCGGACGGCTCAGGCGTGGCATCGCAGGAGACGATCCTTTACAACTTCACCGGAGGCGCAGACGGGAACCACCCGGGCGGCGGCGTGATTCTGGACGACGCCGGAAACTTGTACGGGACAACAATTGCAGGCGGCGGCACCGGCAACGGCGTGGTATTTAAATTGTCCCCGCAGGCCGACGGCAGTTGGAAATACACTCTGCTGCATACTTTTGTCGGCACCGACGGCTCCCAACCCGACGCCAACCTAACCCTCGGCCCCGACGGCAAACTCTACGGCACTACTGCCACCGGAGGCGCCCACGGCGGCGGCGTAGTCTTCCAACTCACCCCGTAGTTTTCCTTCAGCTCTGGCGGGCGCTCCAGCTGTCACCGATTTCGAGACCTTGGGCCGTCTCCGAATCCCCCAGTTCAGCAGTGCGTTTTATCGTTGACTGCATGATTCAACTCCGATACGTCTCTGACGACGTACATTATCTACTAGATAATAGTCGACCTTTGACAATTTGATCCAGGCGACGTTGTGCCGTTCAGCCCCGCGGCAGGTGGCCCACCCCTTCAAAGTACAGATCTAAATCACACACGGAATGAGGGTGCCCCATTCTTTCGCGTTCTCTGGAGGCAATCGCTATCCTAGCCAGGCCTTCCAGGCCGCGCTGACAGCGAGACCATAAAGAACGCCAAAGACTACCCGCCGGAACGTCTTTTCTTCAGCTTTGGAAAATGCCTTTTGCCCCAGATAGGTTCCCAGCAGAATAAATGGAACCATCAGCAATATCGGCCGAAGCCAGGCAACGGAGACCCTGGTCGCCGCCGTCAACAACAGATACGCGGCCGTAGTCACAATCAGATAAACCATGATCGTCGCCCGGCTGATTTCTTTCCCCATGGGACTGGAAAAAAAGAAAAGGACAACCGGCGGCCCAGTCATTCCAAATGCCCCGCCCAGAATCCCCGAAAGGCTTCCGGCGATCAGCGTGGTTACAGTTCCTGGATTTTTCGTGGCTCTAAAACCAAGCGCAAGAAAACTGGTAAAGGCAAAAACCATCACCGCAATGGACAGATAAGCGACACGGGAAGAGATGACGCGCAACATCCACACCCCGATCGGCATGGTCAGAAGCGCAGCGATAATCAGAAGCTTCACCGGTTTCCAAGCAATCCCAGTCTGGACAACGTTCCGCAGCAGCAGGAAACCCACGCACAGATCGATTGCCATTGCCAACGGCACCGCGTCCGAGGGCGGCAGGATGAGCACCAGCGCCGGCACCGCCACCAGAGCCGAACCGAAGCCGGTAAAGGCACGCACATAGGAGGCAGCAAAGGCCGTCAGCAGAAGCCATGCAATCGTCGCCGTACCACCGAACCCTCCAGCAAGGTGCGGGAACGCCGAGCCATTCATGGGAGGTTGAGGAATGTCGAGGAGTTACAAACTAAAAATATGTGGTGAGCGCGGATGGACTCGAACCATCGACCCATGCCTTAAAAGGGCATTGCTCTGCCAACTGAGCTACGCGCCCCACCCTCTTCATTTATAGCATCCACATGATACCGCACTCAATTGGCAGGCGCTGGCTTGGGGCAAGAACACTGCGGAGAAAAATCGGTCCGGCAGCCTTGAACCAAGGACTACTCTCATGTCGATCCGGAGGTGAGTTGCTATTTTTCCTGTAGTTCAGGCTTTTCTTGAAACTCGGGCACGTGCGTCAGGAGTTCCACGAAGACGCGCCTGAACTGTTCGAATAGTTGTTCAAATTGTCCGACTTCATCGTCGCTGGAGACGCGGATTTCGGTTTCGTAATCACCACCAACCACGCGGGTCGCGACCGCAATGATATGCTCCAACCGCCGGAATACCAGACGGCTGAGCAGCGTCAGCACCAGAATGATGCCGAGCGTCAGAGCTACGACCGTCATCAGTACGAGAACATTCTGGGTGTGCCGCATGGCCACGTAAAAGCTCGAGATATCGCGCACCACAAACATTGCGCCTACGTTGTTCCCTGCGGCGTCGCGGATGGGAAAAATGCCGCGGACGAAAACTGAATTCCCGTCACGAAAATATTCCAACGCCGTACCTTGCGCGGGTACCGAAGACAAGTCTCCCTGGAATTGAATGATCTTATCGGTAGCTGTGGTTTTGTCGGCGACCACGAAGTCCGGATTGTCATCCCAGTTGTCGCGTCGCTTCCAGACCGCGCTCGAATCAGCCCAAAACTGCCGGTCCACAAACTTCTTGCTGAGCAGAAGGCCGTAGTCGTCGCCGGTCTGGTTCTTCATCGCGTGAATGAACTGCCCGATTTCTTCACCAAATTCGACGTAGCCGGCCACGCCGCCCTGCGAATCGTAAAACGGCCGCAGAATTCTGACCGCAAAGCCGGCCTTGGCCAACTCGTTCCCGATCACCATCGAATGAGTTCGAACGACTTCCTTGTCCATGAACCGATTCAAGTGGTCGCCAAACTTCGCCGGGTTGTGGAGACGCAGAAAGACCACCATGTCCGGTTCGGGAGTGTGAAACATCCAGTTGGTGATGCCTTCGCTCTTCAACTTGGGATAGAGAGGCGAAGTTAATTCGAGCAGGCGGGCGCGATCCTTGGCGGCGAAGGCATCGCGAACCTGCGGGTTCATCATCAAGGTCTCGCTGACCGCCGTCATTTTACTGGTCTCCCTGGCTTCCAAAATGGTGAACAGCTTTTGCGCGCCCGTGACCGACTCCGCCGCCAGGGTCTGGGAGTTCCGTGCGAAGCTGTAGTGCATCAGTGCTAATATGCCGCCGACGCCAACGATCAGGCAGGCAACCAATGCGGCCAGAACTTTGGTTCGAATCAAGTTCCATTTCATGCGAACACTCCTTACAAATTGATATTCAGCACGTCTTTGACAGCCTGCCTGAGTTTGGCGACGGCCACCGGATCGTCCGGGGTGTGGGGAGAGATTAAGGCCAGGATTCGGCCGGAGCGCAGTCCAATCTTGCCTTTCACATCCGTCGCATCCAATGCGTCGGTCTTAATCTTGTTTTCTATTGCTACTCTCAAATCGTAAAGTTGACTCACAGGGCAGACTCCTCCCCTTGCGGGCATTCATTCACTTCGGCGCTTGTCGAGGCTTGTTCGAACCGGACGGCGTTGATGCCCGCGTCAGCGGTCCGTTATTTTGAGCAAATTGTTGGCAGTCCTGCTTCATGGTGCTGCTGCTGTTATCGGCAAGTTTCTGGCTGACTTCAACAGCCGCGGGAGCGCTGAAGGCAGGCAACCGAGCGAACCTTGCGCCAAGGAAACCGGTTCTGAGGTGCTATGCCCTTGGTGATCTGCCCCGAGGATTAGAACCACCTTAGAATTGGGACTCAATTAGAGACTCTTCCGACCTCCTCTCGGCAGACGGTTGACACGAAGTGTGTCGCAAATGCGAGCGATCAACGGTGTGAGAACTAATTCTTGGAAGGAGGCCATACTCATGGCTACTGGTGCAGCTCCCGCTCTCGAACCAAAGGTCGAGGCGACAACCGAGACTACAGACGCTGGTAAGGCGCAGCCCGCAACCTTGAAGCAGCGCTTCATAAGTCTGCTTCATGAGATTTTTCAGGGACGCGAAGAACATCTGGGCTGGCGCCAGTAAGCGCCAGCGGCACTAAAAGTGTAGGCCGGCGATTCGCTAGGCGTTATTTATACGCGGACTTTCTCCTGCTGGCGCCGCCAACAATTTGCTTTGGGGATCGTGCGCCTCTGCGCGAGCATGCTCATCTTCCTGCACGCTTGATTTAGTCCTTATCGTTTAT
>Ga0210401_10008696_pt1 | contig 10051 bp, 8 predicted proteins | sample IncBWH32MmetaG_FD_150866 | JGI IMG/M metagenome (GOLD analysis project Ga0210401, IMG submission 150866) | Forest soil microbial communities from Barre Woods Harvard Forest LTER site, Petersham, Massachusetts, United States - Inc-BW-H-32-M | ecosystem: Environmental > Terrestrial > Soil >... | reverse complement strand
GCTCCCGCTGCCGGTCAATGCGGGTCTGGTCTTCATCTTGTAGCCATTGAACCAGATCTCTTTGCTGCTCCGGTCGATGACGTGCCCTCGGCCGGGATGGTCCGGCGATGCTTAAGGGCCAGCAGCTCAGCACCCATTACCCACTCAAGCGGGTAAGATTGGTGCGTGGGGATGCGGCATCGTAACTCCGCTTTGTACTTGCGGTTCTTGGGTGCACTGATGTCGCAAAGTATAGCGAAGAAGATGCGGATGCTGCACTACTCGACGAGCGAGTGACTGCGCAAAATAGCCTCAAAATGAGACCTGGACTTCATACTCCTCGGTCAAGTAGCATTAACGTTCATGGAATGTGCTGCGCGGGTGAGCGGAAATCCATTCTCGCGGAGGCCTATTATGCGAGGCAATGAATGTCCCATCCACGTAGCTGATGGCGTGCTTGGCAAACAGTGTCACATTTGCGCTTTTTTCAATGGATTCGACGAGCAGCACAGGGTGCTTCGCTCGTTCATCAAAGAGGGGTTCGAGCGGGGCGACAAGGCTTTTCATATCGTGGATCCCGAGCTGCAGGAGGATCATCTGAAGCGGCTCGCCGAAGCTGGCATAGACGTGGAGCAGGCGATAGCAACCGGTCAGCTGGAGCTGCGGCGCTGGCAGGACGCTTACCTGCGCGACGATCGCTTCGATCAGGATGGGATGCTCGCCTTGCTCGAAGAGGTGCTCGGATCAGGGGCGGCAGTCGGTAATCCGCTCATCAGATTTGTGTCGCGCGTGGAACCGTCCCTGGTGGACAAAGCAGGCGAAGATAACTGGTTGGAATACGAGACGCGCGTCAACTATGCGGTCTCCAAATACAACGATCCGGTAATCTGCACCTACGATCTGACGAACTTCAGTGCCAGCTTGGTGATGGACATGTTGCGGGTTCACCCCGTCGTGATTGTCGGAGGGGTGCTCCAGGAGAACCCGTTCTTTGTTCCTCCAGACCAGTTCCTCCTTGAACTCCGAGAGAGAAAATCGGCTCGGCGCAGCGCAATCCAAGCACACTGATAGGGAATGGCTGACGAGAATCTCCGGCTGCGAGCAGCGCTTCGGGATTTAGTTGCACTTTCGACCATCCCGGCGGGGTGGATCGGGATCGAACCACGCACGATTGCCGCCGGACTGGCCGACATCCTGGCGGGGTCATTGGGTTTTGATTTTGCGTTCGTACGCTTGCTCGATCCCAACGGAGGGGTAACGATCGACGTCACGAGTGGATGCGCCACCAGGGAATTTTTAGACTGGCTGCAGGTCCAATGTTCTACTTTCGATGGGTCTTTGCGTAGCCAGATCATTCCAAATGTTGTTGGCTTTGATGACAGACTGAAATCGCTCCGCGGTATTATTATTCCTGTTGGGTTCAACGCGTACGCTGGTCTTGTAGCCGTCGGCTGTGAGCGTAGCAACTTCCCAACCGAAACCGACAGGATGCTGCTCACAGTGGCTGCGAATCATGCGGCGACAGCCTTCCGCAGCGCCAACTTGATTCATGAACGGCGCCGGGCCGAAGAGGAAGTTCGCAAAGCCCGCGACGAACTCGAGATGAAGGTGGTGGAAAGGACGGCTGAATTGCAGCGGACAATGGCTGAGCTGGCCCACATGAATCGCCTAGCGACAGCGGGCGTCCTCTTAGCGTCCATTGCTCATGAGATCAATCAGCCACTAACCGGGATTGTAGTGCAAGCCGGTGCCGCCCGACAATGGCTTGCATTGAGAGAGCCAAACATGGAAAAGGCGCGAGACGCGCTGGATCAAATCGAAAGTGACGGTCTCCGTGCAGGTGAAATCATCACAAGCCTTCGCGGAATGTTCAAAAAGGAAACGAAGGCGAGAAACCCAATCGACATTAACGAGCTGATCTTCACGGTTCTTGCTATTGTGCGCCATGAGTTGCAGAAGCATGGAGTAGAGCTGCGCACAGAACTCGATGAATCGCTCCGGGCCTTGGAAGGCGACAGAGTTCAATTGCAGCAAGTCGTTTTAAACTTGGTCATGAACGCCGTTGAGGCGATGCAGTCGGTAGCGCCTCGAATATTGAGCATACGATCCTGCGTTAGCAAACCAAATTGTGTTCATGTGGCCATCGAGGATACTGGCATGGGTATCGACCCATCCAACCACGATCGTATTTTCGACCCGATGTTCACGACCAAAGAGCGTGGTATGGGAATTGGCCTTTCCATCTGCCGTTCTATTATCGAAAGCCATAACGGCCGTATTTGGGTGGCGCGGGGAATCGACAAAGGCTCGATTTTCCAATTTGAGTTGCCGACGAATGTGGGCCAAGGTGATCAAGTTCGCCAACTTCAAGCCTGAATAGCGACGCGCGTTGCATAGCCGAAGCGGCCGTAAGGAGATGGACGAAGCTATGCAGGGGAAAACTATGCAGTATTCCAAATAAGGCGCTAGAACAGGACCGGGAAACAACAAAGAAGAATCCGACCGGGGAGTTTCAGGAAATGCCGCTGCCCAAAGAAGATGTCGACGCCACCACGCCGAAGTTCTTACGCGACAAATACGCCATCGTCGGCGTCGGTGAGACCTCCTACACCCGTGGCTCGAACATGACGACGCGGGCGCTCGCAACAATCGCGGTACGCAACGCCATGGTCGATGCGGGACTCAAAGCCTTCGAGATCGACGGCATGCTGTCGTATCAATCGAACGACTCGGTGTTCTCGCCGTTTGTCGCCGGCGACCTCGGCATCCGGCTCAATTTCTACATGGACGTGTTTGGCGGGGGATCATCGACAGAGGCGTTGATCGGCATCGCGATCGGCGTAATCGAAGCTGGCATGTGCAAGACGATAGTGATCTTCCGCTCGATGAACGGCTTCTCCCAGGTGCGGATCGGTGGCACCGGCGTGCGCGCCGCAGCGCCCATCTCAGGCGACGTGCTGCACAGCCGCGCCTATGGCTGGCAGAGCGCGGGACAGTCGTTCGCGCCGACCTTCATGCGCCACATGTACGAATTCGGTACCACCGCCGAGCAGGTCGCTCATGTTCGCGTTGCCCACAGCCATCACGCCTCGAACAATCCTAAAGCCTATTACAAGAAGCGCCTCACGGTGGAAGATGTCGTCAACAGCCGCATGATCTGCAAGCCACTGCACCTGCTTGACTGCTGCGTCGAGACAGACAACGCCAATGCCATCATCGTGACCACAGCCGCGCGTGCGAAAGACCTGAAGCAGCCGCTGGTGCGGATCCGCGGTGTAGTAGGACGCTGCTCAAAACCGCGGGTCGACATGCACTACCAGGTCGGGCCGATCTCAACCGTCGCCGGCCACTACGCCAAGGACATCCTCTGGCCGAATTCCGGCGTCAGCCCGGAGGACATCGACCTCACGGGCTCCTATGACGCCTTCACCTTCACCACCATGCTGCAGCTCGAGGATTACGGGTTCTGCAAGAAGGGCGAGGGCGGCCACTACGTCTCGGACGGTACCATCATGCTCGGCGGAAAAAGGCCGAACAACACATCAGGTGGCCATCTCGGTGAGGGCTATACCCACGGCATCGCCATGGTGATTGAGAACGTTCGCCAGCTCCGCCACGATGTGGACGATAGCTGCCCGATCGGGCCCGATGGCGGGCGGCAGCACACCTACGATTATCGCGAGGGTGGATGCCGACAGGTGAGGAACGCCGAGCTATCAGCCAATCTTGGCTGGGCGATGCCAGGCACGGGATCGGCGATGGTGATGCGGCGGGGGTAGGTTCTGATGCGAGGCGAGAGGCTTCGTCTGCGCGGCACATTGACGGCCAATGCCGTGTGTGCCGCAACGCCATTGGCCCGCGCGGCAGAGCGGGCCTGTGCGGGTTATCATCGTCCTACCGGTGATTGATCACAACCAGGAACGGATGGGAAGGAAGCAGGATGAAAGCATCGATATTTTGCCTGCCGAGTGTCGGCTCGCGCGCCGAGATTGAGGCGGGCATGGCTGCGACGAGGCCGCAGCTCTACCAGCGCATGCTGAGAGAGTTGACCGAACTCGTCAAACTTGCCGACGATCTCGGCTACGATTCGGTTAGCTTTACCGAGCATCACTTCCACATCGAGGGCTTCGAGCTTTCTAACAACCCCGTCCTGCTAGACCTCTACTTCGCGATGCAGACGAAGCGCATCCGCGTCGGTCAGCTCGGTATCGTGCTGCCGGCCGCCAACCCGATCCGTGTCGCCGAGGACATCGCGATGCTCGACCACATGACTGGCGGGCGCGCCTGCGCCGGCTTCGCGCGCGGCTATCAGCGACGCTGGGTCGACGTCATGGCGCAGCAGACGCACGGCGTCTCCGGGACCTTGCCGCACCATCATGATGCGATCGATCAGACCAACCGCGAGGCGTTCGAGGAGAACTGGCAGATCATCAAGAAATGCTGGACCGAGGAGATGCTGACGTTCCAGGGCAAGTACTGGAAGGTACCCGCCGGCGCAACGCCTTGGGATCTCGAGACCACGGTGAAATATGGCAAGGGCGTCGAGAATGGCATGCTGACGTCGGTTGGGGTGGTGCCGAAGCCGTTGCAGAAGCCGTACCCGCCGGTGTTCCTGCCGTTCGCGTCGTCGCCGAACTCTATTCGCTGGGCTGCACGTGAGGGCGTCACCGCGATCCTGCCGCCGATGCATGAGGCCTACGAGTCACCGCTGTTCGACCTTTATGCCGAGGTATCGGGAAAGCCCCGCGGACAGGGCACGGGTTTGTTGCGCGATGTCATTATAGCGGAGACGGATGAGGAGGCCATGGCGTTGTGGGAGGACTCCGGTCGTTTCTCCGGCAGGGCGTGGTTCGAGCCGTTCGGCTTCCGCCGCGGCCTGATGGACCCGGTGACGAAGAACTTCGCAACCGCGAAGGAATCGATTGACCTCGGCTACGCGTTGGTCGGCACCGTCGATACGGTGACGCGCGCGCTCGAGGCCAACATGAAACGGCAGCCGGTCGATTGGTTGTTCTGCTACACTTACAACGCGCTGGTTCCGCACGGCAAGTTGATGAAGTCGACCGAGGCATTGTGGACTAAAGTGCTACCGAAGTTCATGTGAGAGAAAACACGGTGAGAAAATGATATCCGGGCACTATCTCGGCATGCCGCTCGAGATCAATGATCTCGACCATGAGAACCTCGACTACTTCGCCTACTGTGCGAAGCACGATTTCCGCCTGCAGCGATGCGCCTCGTGCAAGCTGTTTTGCTACCCGCCGTCAACCGCGTGCCCTTGGTGCGCTGAGCTAGATTCGGAATGGGTGTCGGTCGAGGGTCGCGGCACCGTGCACTCCTACACCGAGGTCCATCATGCCATTCAGCCGGCGTTTAAGCAGTACACGCCATATCTCGTGCTGCTGGTCGAACTGGACACTCAGAGCGGCAAGCCGACGAAGGAGGAGGGATTGCGCGTGATCGGCAACCTGACGCGGCCAGACGGCGTGCTCGCCCCTAAGAGCGAGGTCGAGCGGGTCGGCATCGGTACCCGAGTGCACATGGTGTTCACCGATGTCGCGCCGGGGCTGGCGCTGCCGCAATGGACCATTGATGAGAGTGCCGCCAGCGGCACGCCGTGGCGATACCGAGGGTAGGGGAGGCGCCAACGGTGCAAAGGGGAACCGAGCACGCGGACTTTTTACGGGAATTCTGAACGCGAGAGGTCGCTCCACTTCTTACTGATAAGGAAACTAACAAAAACTGGTCAGTTCGCGTTCTAAAGATCGCCCTCTCGTGAGCTCGTCGGGACATCTACCAGATCGCCTATAGCAAGACCGCAGCCTGCAGCACGGCCTCGTCAACAGCCCCGGCAGATCGACCCTATCATCTTGTTGACCTTCGCTTCTTCACGGTCGATGGCGGAATTGGTGCCAAGCAGTGGCCCTTTCATTGGGCCGCCGCCGCTGCCGGATGACGAAAGCGCTGTGCCCAGAGAGTTAGTACCAGGCGCAGCGGCGCTGGTGCCGAAGGCGCCGCCAGTCATAGACATATGATGCGATCCCATGCCGCCGCGCGCAAACGCCGCGGTGCTCGAAACGCCAATACAAAGGGCGACGCAAAGAGCCGAAAGCTTGTTCATGCCGATCTCCCTGACGCGAATGGAACCGCCGGCTCACGGCGCTCAGGTTGCTGGCCGGTCGGCGGCTCTGACGGAATCTCGATTGCGCCGGCCCTGGCCACCGCCGCGGCCGTGACCATCCTCGCGTTGCGGCTACCATGTGAATCGTTGCCTGGGCCGAAGTTGTTAAAGATGATACCAGCCGTACCCACGACTGCGACAATTACGGTTACTATCGCGGGTATGAAGTCACCGCGCCGGTCTTTTCTTTGAGCGTGCATGTGATTGCCTGACAAATCCATTGCTTCCGATCGCTAATGCGATGAAGCCGATATAGACTCGAAATCGCCGATACCCATTAAATTGAGATTTAGATTTCGATGTGCGCCGCGACAACCATCGCAGCCGACAAAAGTTTGCGCTTGGTCATTCGATTTCTTTATTTGGATAACAAAAGCCAAAACAGTGTTGGCTCCCTCTTCGGAAGTGGAGAAGCGATCGACCGATTAAAGCAACGATATCTTCACACGGTTTCAAAATCGCGCGAGGTGATGCTCGACGTATTCAATATTCTAAATTGGTTTTTAATTGAGAAGACCGCGTCTGGACGTCATGTATCAGACGGCTCCCGGAGCTTGATTGCGCTGCCGGGAGTTTCGTTGGGGTGACCCTCCAAGAAGATATCGAGGAAACGCAAGCCGGGGCAGTGGAAAAGTTCCGCACACAAGGGCTTGCTGTATCCGGAGGCAAAGATGGTCCAGTTCTCTCGCTCCTTTGTGCGCAAACGCGTGATCTCGATGGCGACCACGGCTTCAGTCGCGGCGACATCGTTCGCCTTGGCGAAGGATCCGCCGAGGACGCATCACGTCCGTTCGGCGATGTCGATTCAATATGTGGCCGACCGGCCGGATCATCAGGAGGAGCAGCCGTTCCTGTCGGAGAACGCCGCCGCCATGAACAAGATGATGGCGGACATGACGATCAAGCCGAGCGGCGATGTCGATCGTGATTTTGTCGAGATGATGGTGCCGCACCATCAGGGCGCGGTCGACATGGCGCAAGCCGAACTCAAATACGGTCATAACGAGCAGCTTCGCCGGCTGGCGCAGGAGATCGTCGTGACCCAGCAGCAGGAGATCGCAGTGATGCGGCTTGCGCTCGGCGAGAAGCTGCCGCCATCGGTTGCTTCCCCGACGCAGCCCCAGGCAGCGCCAGCCTCGCAGCAAGCCCCGTCGTCGCCTTCGATCGGTGCCCACGATGCGATGTCGCACCATTCGATGAACATGAGATAGGGGTAAAATATGAAGCGTGGTCTATTGACGTTGGGTTTTCTCGCGGGTGTCTGCCTGCTTGGACAGACGGCGGTCCGCGCCGGCCAGGCACCCGGGGCGGCGTCGGATCCGGATATTCCAATCAGCCACCACGACCGTGTCTACTCCGCGGAGCAGTTCTCTAACACCGTCTCAGTCACTGATCCGGTCGACAACAGGCTAGTCGGCGTGATCAGGCTCGGCGATCCGCAGCCGGGCAATTTCAGCCCGCTCTATAAGGGGCAGGTACTCGTCCACGGCATGGGTTTCTCGCCGGATCACAGGACGATTGCGGTGGTTTCGATCGGCAGTAACTCCGTGACCTTCATCGATACCGCGACCAATGCGGTCAAGCACACCACCTATGTCGGTCGCTCGCCGCACGAAGCGTTCTTCACGCCTGACGGCAAAGAGGTCTGGGTCACCGTTCGTGGCGAGGACTATATCGCCGTGCTCGACGGGCAAAGCTTTGAGGAAAAGTCGCGCATCAAGGTGCCGGCCGGGCCGGGCATGCAGATCTTCTCGCCGAACGGCAAATACGGCTATGTCTGTTCCTCGTTCAATCCGGAAACCGTCGTCATCAGCGTTGCAGATCACCAGATCGTCGGCCACGTCAAGCAGGATAGTCCGTTTTGTCCAAACATCGCCGCGACGCCTGACGGCAAGCAGGTCTGGTTTACGCTAAAGGACACCGGCAGGACGGAAGTATTCGACGCGCAACCGCCGTTCTCGGTACTGAAGTCGATCGATACCGGGCCGATCACCAATCACGTCAACATCGTCCACAATGCCTACGGCACCTTCGCCTATGTGACGATCGGTGGACTGAACGAGGTCAAGGTATTTCGTACCGACGACTTCTCGCAAGTTGCGATCATACCGGTCGGCAAGCTGCCGCACGGCGTCTGGCCCTCCGGCGACGGTAGCCTAGTCTATGTCGGGCTGGAAAACGCCGACGGCATGGCCGCGATCGACACTGCGACCAACAAACTGATCGCGACCAGTCCGATCGGGCAGGCACCGCAGGCCATCGTCTACGTTCCGAATGCCGTTCCGACGGGCGACGGCACGCAGAATCTGCAGCCGCTTGACGTTGCCGGCCAGGCCTTCCACCTTTCGCTTGGCGCCGTAGAGGGCGGCAAAACTGTTGGCAGCGCTGCGACTGCTGTAAGCGAAGACAAAGCGCCCACCAGCGTCTCGCTGTTCGATCAGGGCCTGATCCAGGTGTTGCAGGCTTCGGTCGCCGGCCTTGAGGCCAAACATCCCTACGTTCTCGCCCTTGCACACGATCGGGATGGCAAGGGGCCGCTTGAGCCGCTGGCTGGCTTCATGACCAATCCGGCGGGTTCGGCCATCGTCAACGCCACCGGCGCGATCCGTCAGGTCCTGCACGGCGAGGACAATATTGTACGTCGATACCTGGTGATCGCCGAGGGCCATCCCGACAAGCCAGGTCCAATTGTGCAGGTGCAGTCGAAATAGCAAACGCTGCAATGTTGCGCGATTTTAGCGGCCCGGCGCGGGAATAGAGGATAGACCATGGGCATTGTTCGCTTCGCCTTGCGATTTCCGCACACATTCTACGTGGTGGCGGCGCTGATCTTGTTTCTCGGCTTCGCCGCGATCCGGTCGATGCCGACGGATATTTTTCCGGAAATCCGCATTCCCGTGGTGACCGTCATCTGGCAATACACCGGTCTCACCACGCCGGAAATGGAACAACGCGTCAGCACTTACAGCCAATATTCCATCAGCGCCAACGTCAACGGCATCAAGAACATGGAAGCGCAGACCCTCAATGGTCTGTCGATCCAGAAGATCTACTTCCAGCCTGACGTCAATCTCGACCTCGCTATCGCGCAAATCGTCTCAGCGACCAACGCCATCCGTGCGCTGATGCCGCCCGGCATCCAGCCGCCGATCGTCGTGCAGTTCAATGCGTCGAGCGTTCCGGTGCTACAGCTCAGTCTCAATTCGGACAACCTGAACGAGCAGCAACTCTACGATTTCGGCATCTATCGCGTTCGGCAGGAATTGGCCCCGGTTCCCGGCGTCACGCTGCCGACGCCGGCGGGCGGCAAGTATCGCCAGATCATGGTCGATATCGACCCGGACAAGCTTTTGTCCCGGGGACTGACGCCGCTCGACATCGTCAATGCCGTCAATACGCAGAACCTGACGCTGCCGTCAGGGACGGCGAAGATCGGCAACACCCAATATACGGTGCGAACCAACGCGACACCGGCCTCGATCAACGACCTCAACATGATGCCGGTCAAGTTCGCCAACGGCGCTACCGTCCTCCTAAAGGATGTGGCGCAGGTCCGCGACGGCTCGCTGGTGCAGCAGAACATCGTGCGCGAGGATGGCCGTCGCTCGGTTCTGCTTAGCGTGATCAAGAACGGCAATGCTTCGACACTGACGGTCGTCAACGGCGTGAAGAACGCGCTGCAAGCGATCCGCGCCTCTGCGCCGGCCGGACTTAAGGTCAACGAGCTGTTCGACCAGTCGATCTTCGTCACAAACTCGGTGACCGGCGTGTTGCGTGAAGGCGCTATCGCGGCGGGCCTCACCGCGCTGATGATCCTTGTCTTCCTGGGTTCGTGGCGATCGACGCTGGTCGTGATGATTTCAATTCCGCTGGCGATCCTGTCGTCGCTCG
>Ga0210401_10008695_pt1 | contig 10052 bp, 9 predicted proteins | sample IncBWH32MmetaG_FD_150866 | JGI IMG/M metagenome (GOLD analysis project Ga0210401, IMG submission 150866) | Forest soil microbial communities from Barre Woods Harvard Forest LTER site, Petersham, Massachusetts, United States - Inc-BW-H-32-M | ecosystem: Environmental > Terrestrial > Soil >... | reverse complement strand
GTCGTTCTGGCTCACGATCACAACTTTTGTCTCGGGGAGTTCGCTTTGAATAATGCGGGTCGCCTCGATGCCGCTCATCCGGGGCATGGAAATGTCCATCAGGACCACGTCGGGGCGAAACTCTCTCGCTTTTTCGACGGCTTCGACGCCGTCCACCGCCTCGCCGCAAACGGTCCAATCCGCCCGCGTGGTAAGCAGCGAACGTAGACCGCGCCGCACCGCTTGGTGATCGTCAACGATGAGTATGCGCAAAGTCTGCATCAGACTCCTGCGTGGAACATCGGGCCGTCTGAGCAATTCCAAAACGCCTAAGCATACTTCATGGACACGCGGACAGGCACGACAAAGTTGCGTTTTTTGCCCTACAGTGTTGACGAAAAATCGCCTACAGCATTTTGCCGATTGAGCCTTGGGAGGAAAAATTCGGGCGGCGAAACGGAAATTGCCGCCCGAAGTTTCTGACGCGTTACGCGGCCGCCGTGGACCGGCGGAGATTTGAAACGTATCTCACGGCCACAAAAATCACCGCAAATATGCAAAGGACAATCGTGGCAGCCCAGAAGTAAACCGGGAAATCCCTCAGGTTATAGAGTGTCCCGACTTTCGGTGGATACGAGTCATAGTTCAAAAAGCTGAGAAAAACAATGAGCGTTTGGAGGTGAGACGGATCTCCATCGCGAAGGTACGCGCGAACAAGTTCGTCGTATGGGCGATAGCTCAAGTACAAGGCGCTGCTTGAAACAAGCACGCCGACCGCGCTCGCGCCCCCGAGCAGATTCGTGAGAGGTCCCGATTGCAGGTTGCGCGGCTGAGCCCTGAGGCTCCTCGCGAGTGTGACGACGGCGCAGACTAGCAACACGCTTGCACAGAGAAACAGCGCAATGCCAGACGCGCCTAGGATATTTGCGTTCCACTGTTCGGCTGGCGTGCCGGCGAAAAATTGCCGTGCAGCCGCCGAATTGCTGAGGCGAGCCTGTTTTGTTGTGTCAACCAGATAGTTAAAGAACTCCGCCTGCTCTCGATCCGCCCGCTTGGAGTAGAACGCGGCAAGATGTTTGTAAGGTTCTTCCAAAAACACGCTTGCGAATATCCCGATTCGGAGCACGTCATAGGTGCGGTGCTGCGGAGGCCACATCATCTCGCCGAAATGCACGACCAGCCAGTATTGCTTGAGAGCTCCTGCGGAATCGCCGCGGGCTGCGAGAGCGTCGCCGGAATTGAGCAGGGACTTGGCATAATCCATGGAATTTCCAAATCCGGGCGAAATGCCGTTCGAAAGAAAATATTGGGATTCCACTTCGTACGGATCGTCAAACCCATATCGACGCGAGACGTTATAATCGAGTTGCTGGAGTTGGTCGGCGTACAAATCGAGTTTCGGCGAAGCGAATGCAGCAGCCATTGCGTTTTGCCATGCCGGATCATCCGCGTATTTCCCAGGTCTGAATCCGCCCCGGGCGAAATCTTGATATTGCACCCGTTGGGCGTCGATCAGATGTGGCGTCGCGTTTTGAGGATCATATTCCTCGAGTTTGCCGATCCGTTGGTCGAACTCTGGCTGGGACCAATTTCGGGCGCCAGCGACCGCGTAGATCCACGTGAGGTTGGGATCGATTTGAACGGCCTCGTCTGCAACAGCCCCGGCGTTCGGGGTGCCCCATCCGTGTGCTGCAACAAAGGCGAGACCCTCCGCGTCGTGATTTTTTCTGGCCCGGTCGGCCATCTTCAGGTAATCCGTACCCGGATACGGGGACTCGCCTCCGCCATACAAACTGCCGACGAGCGCATGCCATTGCCTGAGCGACAAAGCGAACGCCTGGCGGAACGCCGGGGCCGCAAAAAAGAGCAGGGAAGCGGCCAGACACGCTGCCGCAGCGATCAATGTGCTTTTCCGCATAGATTTCTCCTTCGCGAAAAATTGCCGATCGGAGGAAGCCATCTGACTTGCTGGACCCGGGATAAAGAGCGAGAAAAGCGCTTGTTTCATCAGCACGCCGGCGCCGCCGACGGCCCAGGCGAGCGCGGTCCAATTGCCCTCAACGTAATGCAATTCGCAGAGCATCGCCTGACCCCATTCGGCAGCGTGCGCCGGTGCGATTCGCATAGCGCCCTGCAACATCGCCCTCGCCAGCCGACGCGGGTTGAATCGACCGCTCATGCCGCGCCTCCGCTCAGCGCCGGTTTCCGTGCGCCAACGCGCTGCCGGGCCCGGGCCAGCAATTCGCCGCGCAGTACTTCGACGCCTTTCGGAGTGAGACGGTAGGTGTGCCGCGGCGGCACGCCTTTTTCCGTCGTGACCCACTTGGTTTCGAGCAGCCCGTATTTGGCAAGCCGCATAAGAATCGGGTAGAGGGTGCCTGATTTCAGGCCCGTTTCGCGGCTCAATTCGTATCCGTAGTGCCACGCCGTGGGGCGTTCGCTGAACTCTTCGAGCACCTGAATCGTTTGTGGCGACATCCTGGGTATCTTCACATCCCAAAGTCTACATATGTCGCCTGACGCTATCAATCGCCCGTCCGTGCCGTGTTTCCAATCGTGCATCGCGAACAAGAATCGAACGAACATTGAACGCCCTCGCCCTCCCGCGTCATAATCTCCGCCCAGCGCTTCTTGCAGGAGCGCCGATGGAGAAGCCATGGCCGCCGCGACGCCGCAGTTCAATCGCATCATCTGGATCGTTCTCGATAGCGTAGGCATCGGCGAATTGCCGGACGCCGCGCAATACGGCGACGTCGGCCGCGACACAATCGGCCACATCGCGCGCTCGCGCCCGTTGCGCGTGCCCAATCTGGTTTCGATCGGCCTTGCGAACATCAAGCCGCTCGCGCATCTCGAACCCGCCCCACATCCGACCGGCGCCTTCGGGAAGGGAATGACAGTCTCGCCCGGCAAGGACACAACGACCGGCCACTGGGAAATGGCCGGCATCTGGCTCGACCAGGCTTTTCCGGTTTATCCCCGCGGCTTCCCGAAGGATCTGATCGCGGAGTTTGAAAAACGGATCGGCCGCCGCACGCTGGGTAACAGGCCCGCCTCCGGCACAGAAATCATCAAGGAGCTTGGCGAGGAACATGTGAAGACCGGCTTTCCGATCGTCTACACGTCCGGCGACAGCGTCTTCCAAATCGCCGCGCACGAAGAAGTGATCCCGATCGCCGAACTGTATCGCGAATGCGAAATCGCGCGGGCGTTATGCGACGGCCCGAATCGCGTCGGCCGCGTGATCGCTCGCCCGTTCACCGGACCGGTCGGAAATTTCCGCCGGACCGAACGCCGCCACGACTACGCCGTCGAACCGCCGCGGCCGATGATGCTCGACGCGCTCGCTGACCTCGGCGTGCCTGTTTTCGGCATCGGTAAGATTCACGACATTTACAACGGTCGTGGCGTGAGCCACTACGTCACCACGAAAAATAACGCGGACGGCATGTTGAAGTTAACCGAACAGCTCGCGCGCCAGCCGCGCGGTTTGGTCTTGGCGAATCTCGTCGATTTCGACATGCTCTACGGCCATCGCAAAGACGTCGAAGGTTTCGCGCGCTCGCTCGAGGAATTTGACGCGCTGCTTGGCCCGTTCATGCAACAACTGCTGCCCAGCGATCTGCTCATCATGACAGCCGACCACGGCTGCGACCCAGATCCGGTGAATCCCACGACGGATCATTCGCGCGAATACGTTCCAATTCTCGCCTATAGTCCGAGCAGGGCAGCGCCCGGCGTGAGCCTCGGAATCCGTTCGACGCTCGCCGATATGGGCCAAACCGTCTGCGAAAATTTCGGCGGAGCAATTCCGCACGGTACAAGCTTTCTCGCTCAAATTGCACCGAAGCGCTTCAGCGCGAACTAGTCACCTTTTGCGGGATCCTTCTCAATCTTCACAAGAAGCGGCTCCTCGCGCGTACCAACATGACGCCCGACGACGTTGAGGGCGATCAACATGCGTTTGGCAATGGTGCGTCCGGTCGTGCCGACCACGCTGATTCCAAAGTCCGGCTCGTTTTCGGGCACTACATCCGCGGTCTTTCCTTCGAATACCACCTCTCCTGTAGCGTTATTCGTCTCGGTGGACGTCGTAACCAGATAGCCGCCTACATCGTTGGGGATTACAAGAAAATCCACTCGCCCGTCGGTGTCGGTTGTCTTTATTCCAAAGTCTTCGTCGGGATTCGGTTCGTACGCGGTGGTATGGGTGATGGTGAACTGATCGCCCATGCGGAAGGCCACCTCGGTCGGCGGAACAATCACGTCGTCACCCGCGGGCGCGGGATCGTCCAATTCCAATAGCGTGACGTGTGCGTTCGCGATGGGGCCAAGTATTTCGTTTCCCTTGACGTAGACGAGCCGCAAGAAGACCGAGATGATATTGAGCACGAACGCCGCCGTGAATATGCGCTGAAAAAACCGCGGCACATCCTAATCTCGAGCAAACTCCAGGCGCAATAACATTTTCGGAGGGAAGCGAGTCGACCGGAATTTCACGATCCGCTTCATCGGAAAGCTTGTTCGGCAGAGCGCGCAAGATGCCGGTACCAGAAAGACACCCGCCGGCACTCGGCAAGATTCGAGAATTGCCCGTCAATTTTCGTCAGGTCCAGAAACTTCCTTTGGATGGTCACCCATACTTGCCAAATGGGGTGACTGCGTTGCGAAGAGGAATAGGTGCCGCCGGGCGAAAGGCACGGGGAATGACGGCGATGTGCCAGCTTCGCCGTCGCTGCAGGAGGCAATCAAATCTGCGCGGTGCCCCCGTCGACAAAAAGTTCGATGCCGGTGACGAAACTCGAATCGTCCGAAGCGAGAAACAGCGCTGCGGTCGCAATTTCGCGGGGCTCGCCGATCCTTCCCATCGGGATGATGGAGATGAATTGGTCCTTCACTTCCTTCGGCACGCCGGCAAACACCCCCGTATCGATCGTGCCGGGGCTCAGTACGTTTACGCGAATCTTGCGGGCTTTCAGATCGTTCGTCCAGGTCCGCGCAAACGAACGCACCGCTGCCTTGCTCGCGTTATAGACGCTCATACCGGGAAAGCCTTTCATGCTGGCAATCGAACCGTTCAGAATGATCGAGCCGCCATCACGCATCAGGGGCAGCGCTTTCTGCACGGCGAAGAGCGTGCCCCGCACGTTGACGTTGAAAGTGCTGTCGAACCCCTCTTCGGTGATGCTGCCAAGCGGGGAATTGAACTCGCCCACACCGGCACTCGAGAAGAGAACGTCGAACTGCCCCTTCTGTGCCTTGACCGTGCCATAGAGCCGATCGAGATCCGCAAGCTTTCCCGCGTCACCTTGCACGCCCGTCACATCTTTACCGATCGTCTTTACGGCCTCATCGAGTTGCTCTTTGCGCCGGCCGGTAATGAAAACGTGGGCGCCCTCTTCGACGAATAACTTTGCGGTCGCCAGAGCCATCCCGGAGGTCGCTCCCGTGATGACCGCCACCTTTCCTTTTAACTTGTCCATGCTCTTCCTCTTTCGCGGGGGCGGAGTCGTGCTGCCCAGCCCCGTCCAATCTATAATCTAGGTAAGTGCTGATGAATTGACAAGTACATACCTTTTTGTAAGTATACAGAAGCCGGGAATGAGTCAAATGGCTAAAAAAGGAAATTTCAGCTGCGGCCTGGAAGCCGTCCTCGCGATGATCGGGGGTAAATGGAAATTCCTGATCCTCTTTCATCTCGCACGCGGCACAACTCGTTTTGGCGAGCTCCGCCGGCTCATCGTCGGCATCAGCGAAAAAATGCTGATTCAGGGGCTCAAGGAAATGATTGCGGACGGCCTCGTCTTCCGCCGCGATTTCCACGAAGTCCCGCCTCGCGTCGAATACTCACTCACCAGATTCGGTCGATCGCTCGCCACGGCACTCGCGCCGCTTTGCGATTGGGGCACCCTGCACACCAAGCGCATTGGTGAAATGCAACGCGCGCCGGTTGCTCGCACCAAACGCCGCGCTGCCCGAAAAGCCCCCTGACTCGCGCGCAACCTAGGCCGTCGCGGACTGGTTGAATTTCGCTGAGTTTTCGAGGAACTGGCGCATCGCTGCCGCGACTTCCTCCAGGTGCGTCTCCAATGCGAAGTGTCCGGTATCGAGAAACCGTACCTGCGCATTTGGAATGTCACGCCGGAACGCTTCGGCGCCTGCCGGAACGAAATAGGGATCGTCTTTGCCCCAGATCGCAAGCAGCGGGGGCTTGGAACGCCGGAAATATTCCTGAAACGCGGGATAAAGCTTTACGTTGTTCGCGTAATCCAGAAACAGATCGAGTTGGATGTCGACGTTTCCCGGCCGCGCGAGCAGAGCCGCATCCAGCGTGTAGTCCTCCGGCGCAATCATTTTCGGATTCGAAATTCCCGACGAGTACTCGCGCCGGACTCCTTCCGCGTTCAGCGCCGCCCGAATCGCGTCGCGGTTTTCCTGCGTCGGATGGCTCCAGTAGCGGCGGATCGGCGCCCACGCGTCGCCGAGTCCTTCTTCATACGCACAGCCGTTCTGCGAAACAATTGCTGCCACGCGTTCCGGTCGCGCTAGGGCCATGCGAAAACCGGTTGGCGCGCCGTAGTCGAAAACGTAGAGTGCATAGCGCTGCAAACGCTTTGCGTCGGTGAACGCGAGAATCGTCTGCGCCAGGGAATCAAACGTGTACCTGTAGTTTCGCGCCGCTGGCACCTCCGTGAAGCCGAATCCCGGCAGATCGGGAGCAATCACGCGATATCGGTCTGCCAGCCGCGGAATCAGATCCCGGTATTGGAAAGACGACGCAGGGAATCCGTGTAACAGAAGCACAACTGGCGCGTCCGCCGGCCCCGCCTCGCGATAGAAAACCTTCACCCCATCGGCTTCGACGTGATCAAAAGACGTGTGCGGCACCGAAGCTGTGCGAGTTTCGGCTACTGCGCTTGCTGGCTGAATGCCGGAAAAAAGCACGCCCAGCCCCTCGCCCATCGTCGGATGCGTCAAAATCGCTTCGCGCAGGGCGGTGAAGGGAAGTCCAGCCGCCATCGTCATCTGCACAACGGATAGGACTTCGCCCGCCTCGGCGCCCACCATCGTGAAGCCCAGGATCCGATCGTTCTTCGGATCGATCAGTGCTTTCAAAAAGCCTCGTGTCTCTCCGGTCGTCTGAGCCCGCAACACAAAGGCAGTCGGAATTTTTGCCAAGCGAACCGCGATGCCGCGCCGCTGCGCCTCTCGCTCGGTGAGGCCGATGTGTGCAAGTTGCGGATCGGTGAAAAGACAAGACGGAATCACCCGTCCGTTTGTGCTGTGATTTCCGCCGGCCAGGTTGTCGCGAATCACGCGAAAATCGTCGTACGAGACGTGCGTAAATTGGGGGCTGCCCGCGCATTCTCCCATCGCCCAAACATTTGCGGCCGTAGTTTCGAGCCGATCGTTGACCTTGATGTAGCCGCGCGCATCGAGCACAACACCAGCCGCATCGAGACCCATTTCCGACGTATTCGGCGTTCGCCCGGTCGCGACGAGAATATCGCTGGCCTCGATTACCCCGGGCTTGGCGTCAATGTTTATGGAAATCTTGACGCCTGTTCCTGATGTTCCTTCGACATTGGTGATCGCGGCGCTAGCGATCACATCGATTCCATCGCGCTTGAATATTTCGACGATCTCCGCGGTCACGTCTGCATCTGCGGTGTTGAGCAACTGTGGCCCCTGCTCGATGATCGTCACGCGGCTTCCGAAACGCCGGTAGGCCTGTGCGAATTCCAGCCCAACGTAACCGGCCCCGATCACCACCAGATGCTGCGGTAGGCGATCAATTTCCAGCAGCTCGATGTTCGTCATCGGCGCTGCTTCCGCAAGCCCGGGCACCGGCGGAATCGAAGCGTGCGTCCCAACGTTTAGGAAAACTCGCTTGCCGGTGATCGTGCGGGTTCCGCCGGCGTTCAAGCGAATTTCGACCGTATTCGGGCCGACGAAATTCGCGTGGCCCAGGATGAGATCGACGCCGGTCTTTTTGTAATTTTCCACATGGACCGCCACCATTCGCCCAACCATTTCGCGTTTTCGGTTGCGAACCACGGCCATGTCCACTGCTCCTGAGCCCGCTGTGCTGCCGAACTCGCCCGCGTGGTGAACCATGTCCGCAACCTTCGCGCTCCACACTTCGTTTTTGCTCGGCAGGCAATTGATGTTAGGGCAGGATCCGCCAATCCAGCGCCGCTCAACGACGGCCACCTTCTCGCCGGACCGCCCCAGATGCCAGGCGAGATATTTCCCGCCTTCACCGCTGCCGATGATCAAGTTGTCGTAATTTTCGGTCGCCATAGGAGTGCAAACCTCAGTAGGAACGAGTTGGTTGCTCACAAGAGCGTAGCACGCAGTCCCGGTTCGGATATCCCAAATGGTGTGGACCCCCAATCCCTCTTTCGGGGGCAGAATTGTCGGCGAAGCCAGCGTACCGGTTTTTGAAGAACTGATTAATATCGGGTGAACGCGCCATGTAGAAATCGGATACGACTGCGGGATTCGACGCAATAGGGCGGCGGGCAAGATGCCGCATCCCGGTTTTTTTAATCGACATTCCAGTGACTAGACCGCGCCTGAAATTACCTGGCCTCAGCGCGGACTTTGTTCCGAATCGACACAAAATCAGGTGCAAAATAGTGCGACGATGAGCGATCTTCCAAAATCAGAACCTTGGCTCCGCGGCACGCTGACCGACATTCCGGCCATCCCGCGTGCTGTGATCCACGCCCTCGAACTCGCCCGCGAAGACATCACGCGTTGGTGTGCCGGCCTCACAGACGCCCAACTGAATGCCCGCCCAATGGGAATCGCGCCGGTGGCATTCCACATGCGTCACATCATACGAAGCATTGATCGGCTACTTAGCTACGCCGAAGGCAAGCAACTTTCGGCCGAGCAATTTGCGGCTCTCAAGACAGAACTCAACCCGGGTGCTGAACACGTTCTTCTGTTCGCCGAGTTCGACGAAGCGGTCAACCGAGCCATCGTCAGAATTTGTGCCATCGACGCAACTCGTCTGGAAGAACCTCGGAAAGTGGGCAGGGAGGCACTTCCAGCATCGGTTGGTGGTCTGCTGGTTCACGTGGCCGACCACACGCAACGACATGTAGGCCAGGCGATTACCACTGCGAAAATCGTTGCCGCTCAAGGAAGCAAAAGCGATCCCACCAAGGGTGCGTCCTGCTAGATTTCAATCACCACTTTCCGGACGCGAGCCGCAGCACAATTGCGATGACGCCTGCCGAAAGCAGCAAGCCGACGATCGCTTCGAGCGACACGCCAATGTCGGAAATTTTTTCATGGAAGATGCGGATTTGTTTTTTCATTCAGTCATCCCCCTTTGCGAATATGCGCTTCGCTGAACGAAAACCGCATACTGGAATCCCTGTATTTTCCGAGACGGGGCGAAAGGGCAGCGCCAACCCGATTCACTCAGTCCGGCAAAAAATATTGAGTTGTATTAATTTGGAGTATGCACTTCGGGCGGTTAGCTCAGCGGTCGGAGCGTCCGGTTTACACCCGTTTAAAACCCACCACGCGATACAAATCCATACAACTCAACTTGCGCTATCTCTCGTGTTTTCTGAGGGAAAGCGTTTCTTTTGACAAATGCACCAAAGGCGCATTTTGTACGGTTTTGCCCGACCGACTAGCACAGAAATAGCACAGTCGAAGCCTGATATCGATGAATCGGAGCGCCCTGGCTGGAAACGGTCGGAGCGTTCTTGCGTTATGATCTTTCGATGCCATTAGATCTCGCAAAATTACCTTCCTGCTGACACTCAGCGGGCTCTTCCTGGTTCCCGCCGCCGACAATCAGATGGCGTCGATACCGCGCCCAAAAAGAGGGCGTAGTCCTCAACTTGGCGTTTGAAAGGCGCTTTGCGGATGCAAGACCGGAGCGGCACGAATTATGGCACTGGCGTATTGCGGAAAACTGTTACCGAGTCGTGGACTGCGTATGGCTTGAGCCAGGGCTGTTGGGCCACGGCATCGCGGCCAGGTCCAGCGTAGGCGACGACAACTTCTCTTGATGCTGGAAGATGGCGAAGAACCTGGTTCAGTAT
>Ga0210401_10008694_pt1 | contig 10052 bp, 9 predicted proteins | sample IncBWH32MmetaG_FD_150866 | JGI IMG/M metagenome (GOLD analysis project Ga0210401, IMG submission 150866) | Forest soil microbial communities from Barre Woods Harvard Forest LTER site, Petersham, Massachusetts, United States - Inc-BW-H-32-M | ecosystem: Environmental > Terrestrial > Soil >... | reverse complement strand
AGCGAAACGGCTCCAGCGCCTCTAACGTAACCACCCAGGGCGAAATCGACGTAGCGAAGTTCTTCGATAGGAACGGGCCTAGCGGCTGCGACTCCCAGGTTTGAATGTCGCGCGCCGACCAATCGTTCAGCAGGCATACGCCTACGATGTGCTCTTCCGACCGCGCGATGGGGATTGGCTCACCCAGCGCATTGCCGGGACCCAAGAATGCACCCAGCTCAACTTCGTAATCCAGCAGGCGGCACGGAGCGTAGACCGGCGGCGAGCCCGGATTAGACACCATTTGTCCCTGGGGCCGTGGCACGGGCGTTCCACTGACAATCACCGATGAGGCGCGGCCATGATACGCGATGGGAATCCACTTGTAGTTCGGCAACAGCGGATTGTCGGGCCGAAAGAGCAAGCCGACATTGGTGGCATGGTGAATGGACGCATAGAAGTCGGTGTAATCGGGAATGTTGCAGGGCAGGAGCAGATCGACGTCGGCCAGCGGCGTCACAAAGCGTTCAGCGCCGGTGGAGAATTTCGACAGCAACTCGCTCGCCCGCTGCCGCAGATCGATTCGAAGCGAGCGGGGCAGCGCCATCAGAGCGTCCATCGACGGGATCCGGAAAGCCGCCCCCACATCCAATACCATGTCTCCGATCGCGATCCCCAGCCGCGTGGGCTTGTGTCCTTTACGGGCGAAGGTGGCGTAAGGAAGATTTTGAATCGGAAAATCGCTATCCGTCCGATTGGCGGATTCCACCCAGCTTTTGAGTGCCGGATCGTGCGTCGAGTCGATCATTTGAGCCAAGCCTCGATCATTTGAGCCACGCCAAGGCTTTCAGGTCGCTGATCGGCTCCTCAAACGAGCAGGATCCAAAACTATGCGCGAAGTCGCGCCGGGCAGCCGCAATCTGCTTGGTCTTCAGATGCCTGCCTCGCCAGGTTAGCGCGTCATCAAGGAATTCGAAGCTCTGCGGATCGCATTCTTGTAGAACGCCGACGACCGCGGCGCCATCGATGCCTTGCCAGGCAAATGCCGCGGCTACGAAAACATTGATAAATCCGTGCATGATGGCCTGTGGGCTATCGGCTGCGTAAGTAAGGGGATGCCGTCCGCGAATCGGGTGATGCAGCCCGGCCGTTGCTTTGAACGGGACGCGCCGCGCGGCGGCATCGCACAGGAATTCTGCTATTTCAGCGGGCATTGGGATCGCGTCAGGCGTCAAACCGCCGGTTCGAACCTTCGCGAACGCGCCGTTGATGCAATGGAGAGGCGCTTCGCAATAGGTTGGCAGCGACAGCTTGCGAGGCAGCTTGGTTTCGAGCGATTCGACCTGCTGCTGAAGCGCTCCCGGCTCGTCATTCACCAGTAGGGTAACGCGCCAGTTCTCGCCTACCGTGATGTTGTCGAGTTCGGAGACTGGCAGGACCAAGCGATTCAGAATCCAGCTTTCGGGCGACGCGAGATACTGCTTGTAATTGGAGAGCGCGACCGGCAGCGAAAGGGCGGCCGGGGGATAGAGACCGGCGTAGTCGATGAGATTGGTAAGCAGCGCGCGCAAAGATTCGGGTGCCTGACTCATTTCGACTCTATTTTGCCTTACCCGGCTTGAGTCCGAATTCCATGTGCAGCCGGATGCTCTCGATCCACACCGGGCCGCGATCATGGTTATAAGCCGGGTTGTTGTAATGCTGCACATCGAAAGTCGCGTAGAATCCTGGGAACAACCGCGCGCTATAATAGCTTTCCCAAAGATACTCAGGCGCGTAGTTCAGCCGGCCATCTCCGATCAGAAAGTCGTAGCCGCCTCGCGCGAGATATAACGCATGAACACCGGAGAGGCCGGCGGCTGTGAAGGAAGTAGCGACGACATCCTCTTTTCTTCTCCAACTGGCGCCTTTCAGAGAAATGCCTGCGCTAGCCAAACGATCGATGGCGGTAAATGCAAAGTCCTGGGTCTTGCCGTCATTCCAGCCTAGACGGGTGAAGAAGCCGAGGTTCCGCGGAAGCGCCTGGTCGAAACTGACACCGGTCCCATACTTGAGAGTCCCGGCGCGATGAACAGCCGCGACGCTAGGTGTTGTTCCGGTTTCTTCAGCGAGACGAAGCGCGGCGGCGTAGCTGCCCGAGTCGGTATGATTCAGGAACCCGAGCAGACGAATGGCGCCGGGATGATCTCCAAGGGAGTAACGGCGCTCGACTTCGAAGGTGTCGCCACGGTCGCGGAAGACGCGCCGGTCGAAGCTTCCGCCGTTGGCGACCTTAGGCTCGGCTGCGGCGGCGTATCGGAACGACCAATTGCGCGTGTGCAGCTCTTGCACAATTCCCCAGGTATAGCCGCGCGTGTCGGCCGGGTAATCCCACGCGCCGTTGTACATCACGCCCCAGGCCAGGAATTGAGTGCGCGGGTCGTGGGTGTAATTGTTGTTGTCGAAAAAATCCGTGAGGGTGAATCGCCCGACCGTCACAGTATAACGATTCATTGGACGCTCGCCCCCGAGCTGGTTTGAGTCGCTTTCGACGTGCTCCTTTTCTGAGCCGAAGCCGAAATCGTGAGAAATGTAGAGGCGAGCGATGTACGGCTTCGGAGTGGCGGTCTGGATGCGTGGCAATTCACCATTGGGCGCGTTTGTCAGGCCGTCGACCCTGCTGAGTCCGCGGCCGCCGGCGATCTCGGGATCGAAATAGAATTGCGTATTTTGATCCAGTTGCAGGCCGAAGAACAGAGTGGTGGTCAGCGAGACGGCGCGCTCCGGATAGGGTTGGAGACTGAACGGCCCTTGGTAGGGAGAGTTGAATGCGCCATGCCGCTGGCCGACGGAAGTCGCTTGATAGTAGAGATTCCAGCGTTCCGGCGGGTCGGCATTGGTTGTGTTGCCAGCCGTGCCGGCGTCTTGCCCTACCAATAACGGGTTCAGGATAGCGCACCCTACCACGAGACAAAAGTTGATGTCCACCGTATCTATTCTCGTCTACCTCCTCGGTTCGACGATGTAATCCAATTGTTATGAGCGGCCCGGACCGGGAACTACTGGGGCACAGTCAGGCTACACTCGCGTATCGCGGCAACAAAGCAGTGCGCGGAGTGTGCACCGGTGCGAGGAGAGAACTATTATCAAGCTCACATCGTCAGGGGGGCGAGTGGGCGCTGATCAGGCTGCTGCTGTTCGTGAATTTGACTGAGTGCAGCGCGGGCCGCAGAGCTATCAACGTTTGTCTAACATCTGCTGAATGGTTTTCGCCGGCGCAGGTTCGGTCTTAGTCTGATCAGGGGCCGAGAGAGCTCGTACTTTCTCGAGTGATCGAAGTTCGAGAAACCAAGCTGTCAAGATAATCACGGGGCTCAAACATAGCGTGGCCATTACTGCCCGGCTGGCCCACCGCGAACGAAATCGGAAGAAGCGCCGGAGGCATTGCGCGCAACGGTAGGGATTGAGAAAAAGGATAAACAAGACCCAGTCCTTGAGCAAGCGCCGCCGGGAAGGACAAATCTGACCAGACCCGCACTTTGGGCAGCGAAGCGCGTCGCTAGCCGGTCGATGATATCGGACACGTACGGCCGCAGGTGACAAACTTGGGGCCCTCAAGGGTGTTAGACTCCTGCTGTCGGAGCCGTGTTAATAAAAAAGACTTATGAGTATGGTGCGTGACACCCAGGTGACTCCGAAATGTTCTGCATCTGCGTTAAAGGGCAGTGTAGAACAACTATTGACAAAAAGCTTCTCGTGCTCTATAGTACAAAGTACTTTCTATCACGGAATTGGAGCTGTCCCCGTGGAGGTTTTGATGAACGTCTCACCGCTGAAACAGCCTAGCGCTTGGGTTCCAGTTGCAATGTCGGTGGCCGCGCTGGCCGTGGTGCTAGGTCACATTGCAATTTTTGGCGTAGTGCGCGAGGCCGACGAGGGAACCGCGGCCCATCTTTGGCAACTTCTCATGGTTGGACAGGTGCCAGCGGTGGCGTACTTCTCGATGAGATGGCTTCCGCGGGCGCCTGGACAAGCGTCGCGCGTTCTTGCGCTGCAGGCAATCGCGGCCCTGGCCGCCTGTGCCCCCGTGTATTGGTTTAAGCTGTAATACCTATGGTTAAGATCAAGTTCGAAAGCGTGGACGAGTACATTGCTTCGCAAGCTGAAACCGTACAGGGCGTGCTCAAACGAGTTCGGAGCACCATCCGTAAGGCCGTACCGAGGGCCGAGGAAATGATCTCGTACCAGATGCCGACGTACAAACTGGCTGGTCGCCTGGTGCTCCATTTCGCGGGATGGAAACAGCACTACTCGCTCTACCCTGTCACCGATCACATTGTCGCGGCGTTCCAGGACCATCATGCGCGATATGAAATCAGTAAAAGCACCATCCGTTTCCCGCTCTCTGAGCCCGTCCCAGTCAAGCTAATCGAACGCATCGCAAAGTTCCGCGCAAAGGAAGCGGAGCGCGTGAGCAAACAGCTCTTGCGTTAGTGTTCCGCTCTCACTGGCGGAGAGATGGTCAGCCAGTTCGATTCATAATTGGCCGGAACAACGTAGCGGCTCTTGTCAGTCCGGAAGACGAACGAGCCTACGCTCGCGGATTGACCCATAGGCGGCAGGATAATTGTCGCTCCCCGCTGAAGTAAGCCCGCGGACGACCTTCGCTCGCTCGTGAATTCATTTGTGCGATCGAGTCTGACGTAGAGTGGCGACGATACGCCTTCGATATCCAGGGCTTCAAGCATGATCGCAATGTGGAAAGCCGGCGCGGCCAGCCAGTGTTTCATCACAATGATCCGGCCTTCAACAGTTGCACCCGCGGGGATCAGGGTTTCTTTGGACCGATTATCTCGCACGGGTTTGAGGACCTTGGCCATTATTACGTCACCGGCAGCGGCGATGTCAGTGTCGATAGCTGAAGTGAAAGCCAGAACGAGCCTTCGACCGGCAGGAAGCGGCTTCTGAGCAGGTGCTGTGTTCGAAGGGGCCGCGCTGCCAGCCGCGACTTCGGTGAAGCTGAGAGTCGATTGTCCGCGATATTCCCGGCAACTTGAGTATCTAGACGCGACCTCGGTTTCTTCGGTATCACGCATTATGAAGTGCAGCGTACTTTGCCGTGGTACCAGAAAGTCTCCACTGTCAAAGCGGACCCGCGCGTAGTCGGCGACCATCCGCGCTTGGCAGGCGCCGGTTTCCTGCGATAACTCACTGGTTCGAACGCTGAAGCGCCGGAGATCGAACGAAGCAGGATCGATCCACAAGTCTCCATCGTAAGAGGTGGCGATCCAACTGCCACGTCCCGCATCGCGGATCATCAAGTGGCTGGCTACGACAGGTACTTGAAACGTGTAATGGAAGGCCGCTGAATTGTTTTGGGAGTCCGGGCCGACGTATTGGAAAGCTGTGCCGATGTTGACGAACACATCCAGAACGAGCGGTCCGAATTGACCACTGCCAAAAGGACCACCGGCCATCTCGACGATGCTGCGCGGATCAAAGCGATTCGCGCCGGCCCACGAACCAATCTCCTCGCCGCCGGAGACTTTAACGTCCAGACGCAGCCGGTCGGTGGCATCCACTTTAAGTGAGTAAGGCTTCTTGTGGGCTGCGGCGCTCATCTGATCGCAGGATGCGTACGGAGGCGTGGGGGTGGAGCGCACAAAGTACTCGCGGTCGACGGTCTGAACACAGGTATAGTTCGGCAAGCGTTTGGCTCGCTCGACCATGCGGTCGCGGGCGTTGGCGAGTACATCAGTGGGATCCGGCGGCGTCTGGGCTCGGATAGCGAGAGCGGCGACTGCAATCAAAGCGGCCCGCATATTCAGAGCATACTCCGAAATAAGAACACCAGAGCGAGAGCGGCGAGGCGCCACGCCTTTGGTAACCATTTGCTATGCACGAGACGGGGATCGCTACCGGTGCCCCGCCTGTGGCACTGTATTTGCTCTGAAGAATTTCCAGATTGAGTGTCCAAATTACGGAGTAGCAACTACTGAGCCGGTCAGCGGCACTGAACTGGAACTGGCATAGGGGAATTGGAGGAACCTTGAACCGTATCGAAGTACAGCAAAGGGTTTTGAGCGAGAATGATCGCGTCGCCAAGTCTCCGAGCGAGCGGATTCAGGAGAACGGAATTTACTGTCCGAACCTGATAAGTTCCCCAGGTGCGGGAAAAACCTTACTACTGGAGCGGACACTGGCAGTGTTTCCTCCCGACACGGGAGTAGCGGTACTAAAACGGCGACATTCAGAGGGATAACGATGCCAAACGCTTGGCTAAGTACGGGTTTCCGGTTCGCATCTCTTCATCGAGAATGTCGGCAACCTGGTCGCCCCTCCAGCCACAACCTAGGCGAGCATGATAAGATCGTCATTCTCAGCGTTACCGAGGGAGAAGACAAGCCGCTGAAGTATCCCGCTACCTTTTCGCGGGCCGGGCTGGTGATTATCAATAAGATCGACCTTCTCCCGTACGTACAGTTCGATGTTGCAAAAGCGAAGGAGAACATCCTAAAGGTTCATCCCGGCGGAGAAATTCTGGAAGTATCGGCGACCACCGGCGCGAACCTGGATGAATGGTATGAGTGGCTGGAGAAAAAGCGTGCTGCTTGCGCGCAGGACCGGGCCACGGCCGCCGTCAGCTAGCAGTTTGTAGTACCCGCGTTGGGGCCGACTCCTCCGGGCCCCCACTCGGTCATAGAAGGGTCGGGTTCTACATTGAACCCGACCTTCTTTTTGAAGGTCCCAGGCTAGTGGGTCATCGCGTACGTAATGTAGTTGATGCCGATGCGGATGCCAAGGGCGGAGAATCGTTCGGGATAGCGCGGGTTGTCGGCGTGCTCCCAGGAATCGCCTAGATCCATGTTGTGGCAGATCGCCACCATCAGCCGGCCCTTGCCGTCGTAAATCCCGCGCCAGCGAGCTTCGTATCCATCGTGCTCCCATTTCTGGAAGGGGGGGTAGAGGTACTGTTCGCCGGGAACCTGATAGCGATCATCGAGATCGAAGATGGTGTGGAATATCGGGTCTTTGTTGTCGATATCGACGATGGGCCGGTCCGGAAAGACGCGATTCATGCTGGCGATGAAAACGTTCCACTCGTGAGTGCCGTGAAAATCGTCGCACATGAAGAAGCCGCCGCGCAATAGGAAATCGCGCATCTTGGCGGCCTGTTGGTCGGTAAGATCCCAATGGCCGACTTCGACGCCGTACAACCAGGGCCAGTTATACACGTCGTCGCCCTCGTCGAGATTAATGGGCTGCTCAACGGAACGCGCCTGGATTCTTGTGAGCCGGCGGACGGCTTCCGACAAATGCCGGTCGGAACGTGGATAGTCGATGGTCCAGTTGGTACCGCCTTGTTGCCAGTAAGGGGTGTAAGGGCGCTCGCTGAAACGGACGGAGGGGTACATCAAACGCGCAAAGGTCCATTCGCCGGGCACCCGGTAGTCTGAAGGAAGCGGAAAATTCTCATACTCCCAGCCCGGATACTCGCGAAACTTCTGGCCGAACGAAAGCGCGACGCAAAATAAGGTGGTGGCGAATAGTGCGCAGACAACCACCAGCCGCCGCCGAATCATGCTCGCCCGAGCCTTGCTCGGCAAAGCCATGCTCGCCCGAGCCTTGCTCGGCAAAGCTATGCTCGTTGGACGCGCCCAACCCTCGTTCGTTGTACCCATCCGTTACGTACTTTCAGGATGACATATTCGGTACTTGCTATTCTGAGTGTGCAGAGTCAGCTTTATGGCAAATCGCTGGGGATATCCGGATCTTGGTTTCGGAATAGGACTGCGCTCCGTACATTTCGACTATATCCTGAAGAACAATCCGGCTATCGATTGGTTTGAAGTGCTATCGGAAAACTATCTGGACACCGGCGGGCGGCCGTCGCATGTTTTGGATCAGGTGGCGGACCGTTACCCAGTGGTTCTGCATGGCGTCTCGCTGTCGGTCGGTAGCACCGATCCGGTCAATTTCGACTATCTTCGGAAGCTCAAAGCTTTAGCCGAGCGGGTGAAGGCGCACTGGATCTCCGACCATCTGTGTTGGACCGGTGTGACGGGGCTGAACACGCACGACCTGTTGCCGATGCCCTACACGGACCAGGCGCTGCGGCATACCATCGAGCGGGTAAAGATCATTCAGGACTTTCTGGAGCGGCCGATCGCGCTGGAGAATGCTTCCACGTATCTGGAATTCGCCGCCTCGACGTGGCAGGAGAGCGAGTTTGTGGCTGCAATTGCTGAGCAAGCCAACTGCGGCATCCTTCTGGATGTCAACAACGTATATGTCAGCTCGTTTAATCACGGCTTCGATCCACAAGAGTACATCGATCGCATTCCGCGCGACCGGGTGGTGCAGATGCACCTGGCAGGGCACACCAACAAGGGCACTCATATCCTGGACACTCACAGCGATTACGTAATAGAGACGGTCTGGAAGCTCTATCGCTATGCGCACCGGCGGTTGGGCGGCGTGGCGACGCTGCTTGAATGGGACGCGAACATTCCTGCGTTCGACGTAGTTCACGGCGAGGCGCTGAAGGCGCGCAGGTTCCGGGAGCAAGAGGATTCAGCGGCGGTAACGGCGGAACAAAGCGAGGTTATCGCGTATGGGGACTGATCCTGCGCTCGACCCTGATCTGACCCTCGTAGATCTAACCCTCGAAAAAGTTCAGCGCTGGATGCTGGCGTGTATTCTTGGGCCCCGCACATCCGAGGAAACAGTCGTATCTGAGGCGGCGCGCGGCTGGGTGCTTCCTTCGAAGACACTTTCCGCGATCGAGCGCCTGGAAATCTACCGAGACATGTATCTGCCGCGGATGGAGGAGGCCCTGGCGATCGACTATCCAGCGTTGAAGCATTTTCTTGGCGGCCAGGAGTTTATGCGTCTGGTCAAACGCTACGTGGACGTTTATCCGTCGCGCAGCTATACGCTGAACCGGCTGGGCGATCATCTTCCCGAGTTCGTTGCCACGCTGACCGATCTGCCAAAGAAAGAATTCTGCGTGGACTTGGCACGGCTGGAGTTGGCGCTTAGTGTGATCTTTGATGCAAACGAAACTCCGCCTTTAACGCCGGACGCAGTTCGGGCGGTGCCGGAGGAAGCTTGGGAGTCTGCGCGTCTGAGGCCCATCGAAGCGTTCCACCTGCTTGCATTTGATTACCCGGTCAGCAAGTATATGGGCGCAGTGGACAGAGAGAATCGCTCTCCGCGAATCGCCGCCAAGAAGACCTGGGTGGTGGCATATCGCCGCAATTATCAGGTCCACAGGATGGACCTTCGCGAGCCCGCTTACGAGATGCTCTCCGCGCTGGCGTCGGGAAGAACATTGGGCGAGGCGATCATGTCCGTGCTGACGCGTAAGTGGCGCCCCGCAGTGAAGCAATCGCAACTATTCGAATGGTTTCGCGACTGGATGGCTGAGGGAGTGTTCCAAGCCGTGGAGCTCGGCGATGCAAAAGCGGTCGCGGCATCGTAAACTCGTCTTGTAGATTCCTTTTCAAGGGGCGCGTAGCTCAGGTGGATAGAGCATCAGCCTTCTAAGCTGAGGGTCGCTGGTTCGAGTCCAGCCGCGCCTACCAGAAAACAAAGGAGTTATTGAAATAGATAAAATTGATAACTTATCATAACCCTATCAGAATCGGAGCCGGTTTTTAAGCAAACATCCCAGCATCCTTGGGTCTTTTGCCTCGGCTCAGAAGGTGCGCGTGATGAGGCATGAAGCAGATGTAAAATCGCGTAGCGACCGCGAGTGAAGACTTGCGCGCAAGTTTTTAACGCGGCGGCAGGGTGGCGACCCGCGCGGCCGCTCGTAGTAGAAAGAGAGGATGGCAAGAAATGCAGCCGTCGTGCGTCCTCGACCGCGCCCCGTAAATTGGCGATAGCGTCCTTTATCATTCACTAAGCGGGGTTGATCGTTAATTTTACAACACGCCAACGAGCGAGCATCGCCACCGTCCGTTGCCCTGGACTACTGGGGCCGGCTCCGTCGCAGATCCCACAGTCCGCGCGCCGAGAGGATCAAGGTGAAGCCCCCCAGCCCGCCGAGCGCCCAGAGTGTCCAGACGAAGAAAAAGCCGCCGGGCGAT
>Ga0210401_10008693_pt1 | contig 10052 bp, 8 predicted proteins | sample IncBWH32MmetaG_FD_150866 | JGI IMG/M metagenome (GOLD analysis project Ga0210401, IMG submission 150866) | Forest soil microbial communities from Barre Woods Harvard Forest LTER site, Petersham, Massachusetts, United States - Inc-BW-H-32-M | ecosystem: Environmental > Terrestrial > Soil >... | reverse complement strand
AGAATCTGTGAACTGGAAAATGCCGCAATAGAACATCAGTCTGTCGAGAAGTGGATCGAAATAGATCGCAAACTTGATCCCAACTGGACCGAAGAGAAATCAAAGGCTCTGTATCAACGCAAAGAAGAGTGGCTAAAAGGCTGCACTGAACGCCTGAATGAAGCCCGTGCCAACCTACGCGCCGCAGAGGACTTAGATGTCTGGTCTCTCCTTGGAACTGGAGAGGGACTTACCAGCCGTGCCACAAGCGGTTCAACGCAGGATGATGAATGAGCGGCAACTGCGCCATGGTACGGGAAGAAAATGTGTTGAAAGCCGCCTAAAGGAAGTGGGGCTTGCTCAATTCCGTCTGGATCCGTGTGCGCGACCGAATTCCGTACGTGTTGGTCCCTGCAGTGAATAGTGCGCAAAACTCTGCAAGAAGGGAAAAGAGGGGAAAGCTGAAGCTTTCCCCTCTTTCGTCGAGAATACTTCCGTTTACTGCAATGCCGGATCGCCACCGACGGCCAACGCGCTGCAACCTGCGCCTGTGCCGTTGTAGTGGATCACGTTATCTTGAATAGAGCAGAACATACGCTGACCGGTGGTACCGACGGTAAGTGGGGTTGCGGTGACCAAGTATGTGGTATTAACGCCATTGATGGGAGAGCCGCCGACATCGGTCATGGTATAGCCGCTCTTGACACCTGTCACGAGCACTGCGTCGATAATGCCCGCAGCCGCGCAGTCACCGGCGCCGGGGCCAATATTCGCCAGGCCGGCAGGAAAACCGTTCGTGGGACACTGCGCCGAATACTGCACGTTTGCCGTGTTCAACGTGCGGACCGAGCCAACCGCGGAAGACTCGTTCGCCGAAATGCGTGCCTTGAGCAGGTTGGGAATGGCGATGGCCGCGATGATCAGAATGATCGCCACGACGATCAGCAATTCGATAAGAGAAAAACCCTTGTGCTTCTTCATAAGATCTCCTTGGAGACTACCCCGCGAGTCAAGTTGGCGGTTGCGAGACGCAGGATTCAGGGAGTTTAGAATCTTTAATTGTACGAGTCCAGCAATTTAGGATCATGACCTCGTTAGGAAGGGCAATTAGGCCGCACGTTCGACCCGGGCGTGTGGCTATCGTACTTTCCTTCATTTCAGCACCGAGGAATTGTAGGGTCTGCGGTGCCAATCTTATTTGCAGGAACCGCTCACCATTTTGAGGGAAGCGACTTGCATATCTCCATGCTCAGAGTTCTCTTTCTTCACGCCAGCACCTGCGGCCGCATCCTTGGCTTCTTCTTTCATGTTATGCATTGCGACATTCGAGACGACGCCTTTGACCTTTACCGTGTGTCCCACGTGCTCAGCCAGGGCAACCTGGTCGCTTTTCAGGTTCCAAGTGCTACCGTCTTGGCCATTTAATACAAATTCCTTTGCGCTGTCTCCCTTGGCCAAACAGCCTATAACCGTCCTGTCTGCTGACTTGGATTTGCCACTACTGGTTGTCTCTTGGGCAGATCCGACGGAGATAAGCAACAGGCCACACGCTAGTGCTACCCCAATAGCTTTCACACTCTGGTCCCTCCTTATACAGCGCAGTGCGGTAACTTAGGAAAGAATGACAAGAGGCTTCGGTAAGCTATATCAATGAAAGTCTGTAGAGAGCGCAATTTTATATTGTAGGGCAAAAACCGGGCACATCATGCACATGGGTCGACACAAAGAGAATAAGCGCCAAACAAGTCTGCTCAAGCAGCTCATTGCGAAGCGGTACACGAATCTGTGTATTTTCAGGTCGTTTGCAAGACCGCCAGATGTCTCCTATGCTCGTTGCACCTGGTTGCGGGGCGGAACGTTGTTTTTGCAATTGCCAGGATGTGCGCGAGGCATTCATCAAGGGAATCGGTAGCCAAGAGATGATTCCGTTCGTTGCCATGCATCCGAGAATTCCTTGCGCACTCTCGGAACGCGGTTTCCAGAAGTCACCACAAGACTCCTCCGAGCTGTCTCGCCCTTTCAGTCGGTAACTGTGGCATGTGCCATCACGCGTTGAAGTTAGCGCGGTTTACGGATGCCGCAATTCGGTTCCCCGCTTGGCATCAAATATGCTGCGGATTTCTCGCGGGCTACTCGGGCGGGTTCTTCAATCTCATCTCCGAGGGACAGGGGATTTGCTGGATCTGACAGCGTTAGCCCGCGCCACTGTCTTCATTTCATCCCAGTCCAAAGCGGGTTTGCCTCAGGCCGAGGTCGACCTGGCGTTCCGTGAAGATCGATGAGGCTCTTGGCCGGCCATCGACACTACAGGAATGAATTTGTTCGGAAACTGCTAATCGGGGATTGTGAACGTCGGCAAATGCTTAGAGTGGTTCGAAGCCAAGTCGACGGTCATGCTGTTGTTATTATAGCTCGATCGAAAGACTCAATGGCTGCCGCCTCGTTGTCCATGATGTCGATAATGGTATGCAGCTTTGTAATCTGCAGCACATCGTGGACTTTGTTCGTGAGTTTCAGCAGCTTCAGGTCCCCCTTCATCTTCCGCACGCTCGCGACGGCGCTGACCAGATGGCCTAACCCAGAGCTGTCGATGTAATCGACGTCGGCGAGATTGAGCAGAATTTTCCTATGTCCTTCGCCTAACAGGTCGCAAACCAATGCGCGCAGTGCGGAACTTTCGTCGCCAAAAACAATCTGGCCACTAATGTCCACAATGGTGACGCCGTCTATTTGTCGCGTGGCTATCGTCATGTTCATTTGCAAACTCCTAGCACACTTAAGGACTACAGACTCTACCCTTGCCTCAGGGCGGGAAATAAGCCATCAAGCATTCCTACATTAGCGCAAATCATGTGTAGCGGCGCAGAGATCTTAGCTTCAATCCAGAGCAACAGAGGAAACTGGTCGGGCTGCTGAATGAATTGATAAGGCTGATTAAGCAAGAGTCCGAGGCCTAAGCCACCACAGCCGCACAACGGGTCCACGTGAGCGCTTGACGTCCGGCCTCGCGTAGGCCTTCTTTTGCGCCATCACTTTCGCGGTCAACCATTCACCTACTGGCACGTCGCGCTTGGAGCCCTTCGTCTTCAAATTGTGATCTTCCTTGCGTACCTTCCATACCGAGTGCTTCACGTCGCGTCAAATAGACAATTCGCCATCGCGCAGCCCGGAGTAAAAGCCCACAGTAGCAATCGATCATGTTTCTTCTTGTCGTCAATGCGCTGCAATCGCCGAAACGGTCCTGCCGCTGTCTCCAATAGCTTCTCAATCTCCTCTTCGGTATACGCCTCTGGATCACGCTCAGGTCTCTCCGGCCAATCATTGTCGTTAAGACCCAACGATCCTCTTCACCCTTAGCCCAAACGAAAAAGATGGCGATGTTCAGAAAATGATTGTAGGGCGAGCGGCCGCTGCACTTCTGGCGTTTCAGCCAGGTCTTAAAGGCGAGCATATCGGCGCGGCCAACTTCAGCAACATTCACCTTGTGGCGACTCCAAAAACAGCTCTGTACCGCAGCGATGGGCATTCCATGTGGCCTTCGATTTGTTGGCAAAATGCTGACTTGTGCCACCCAGCGTCTTTTACCCATTTCGTGTGCCTTCTCTCTGTGAAGAGTAGCTGGCTATATTAGGCACACGCTAGCAATGGTGCGTCAGTACGGTGCGTTTTTTGTTGGCTTTTTTCGTGTTTCTAGAGATATGGCGGAGAGGGTGGGATTCGAACCCACGGTAGGGGTTAACCTACACACGCTTTCCAAGCGTGCGCCTTAAACCACTCGGCCACCTCTCCAGGTGAGTGGTCAACCTTTTTACTCTAGCAGAAACGGAACCGTCGTGCATGTCGCGTGGCGGTAAGGTTCTGGAACATGTCCGGCTGAAACAGCGCATTTATTCGCCCAACTGCGCTGCAGGCTAACCTCAGGCTTTGGCGCACCGCGCGGTCTCAAGTACACTAGAAGGGTTGCCTCCTACTCCGGGGTGGTGCAATTGGTAGCACATGGGCCTTTGGAGCCTAGAATCCTGGTTCGAGTCCAGGCCCCGGAGCCATTCTCTGCAATGCTAATCAATTCACAGGTTGCTGCTTTGCTGTGATGAGCGCGCTGGTCGTAGCCACGCATTGCCATGTGCCATCAAACTTCACCCAGGTGTCGACGAAGCGCTCGCGTCGCACATAGGGCTTCCCTTTTTCCGTTCCTTTGATCCGAAAAATGCCGACCACTACCGCCGCATTGCCATAGACCTGCACATTGCTTTGCTCAGTGACGGCCTGGCTTGGTTGATAATCCGGCGCTTTGATGCTGGCCAGAAAATCGCTCTTGTTGGAAACGCTTCCATCGATGTCCACAGACACCATGGAGTTGGCGAGGAGCATGTCCAAGGCCTTCGCATCTTTGTTCTCAAGCGCGTGATTCCAAGCCGTTTCGAGCGCCAGGACGCGGCCCCCTTCATCGCTGACATTGCTTTGCTGTGCTAGTGAAATGCCGACAGCCAGCAACAAAAGGCCTCCGGCAATGATGGTCCGCTTCATGGCCACAACCTCCCGACGTCAAACAGCGATTTTCTCCGAAAGGATACGCATTTAGAGTAGAGCAAGAATTCTCCGCGCGCCGAAATTCGACGCGTGCAGTTTCTCATGATGTAACCAGCGGCGAATGCTTTATCTGACTTAGCTATTGGTTCTGGGCGAATAATTCGCCGACGGCGCGGTAGGCCTGATCGATAGCGACATCGGTATACGCGCTGACGCCGGCATCGGAATTGGCAATGGTGATGCGCCCAAACGGTTTGCGGCCAACAATCCACGGCTGCTCACCCTCTTTCCAGTCCGGCTCAAAGAGCGAGTTGGGCGTGTAGGCGTAGCCGTGTGCCCAGCGATTGACGGTAATGCCGACAATATCGCTTGCCGCGTCGAATCCCGTGCTGGCGAGCATTCGTTCCAATTGATCGCGGATGTTGCGCTCAAACTTGGCGTAGGAAGTCTGCAATAGTTCCGCGCGGCCTGCGCGATTCTGATCGCGCATGGGCAAACCCGGATGGCATGGTGTGCGCAGCATGAAGAGCACGGCCGGCTCCTCCGGCTTGCTGGGAAATTTGTACGCGCCTAGGCTCACGGGGAAATCCAGCGCTGTATAAGTGAAGTAAGCACCGGGAGAAACAATTTGGTGAATGCCAAGCTTGCTGAAATACGTCCAGTTGCGAATTGCCACGTGCGCATAGACCAGGGGCGCCTTTACCAGATACGAGAGCGCCTCTTTCTGCTGATCCGGCAATTCCGGGCAGAGATACGGGATCATCATGTTGTAGCAGGCCATAACACAGTAATTCCCTTTCGCGACGAACTGCTTTCCCTCGCGAATGTAGGAAACCTGCACGTGTCTTGCGCCCGCATTTGCACTGGAGTGCTGAACATTTACAACTGTGCTGTTCAACCTCAGACGTACCGCCTTCTCCGCGCGGTCCAACCGGCCGTAGTCTGCTTTGGCGGTGACGACATCTTCCATCGTGCTTCCCGGAATTGTGCCGGGAATCAACGAACGCACCAGCAAGCGTGCGATCGACGCATTTCCATCCGGAAAATGAAAAATGTAAGGCTCCGCCTTTTCGTGCGGAGGCAGGCCCAGTCCATCAAAACCTGCGTAGATAAATGAATGATAGTCGTCGCCGGCTTCGTAGCAGGCCATGGCGGGCACCGCTTCAATTCCCACCGTGAACAGGTCGTGGGTAAACGTCTGGAAGAACGGCAACGCCTCCGGCGTCATCCTGCAATCTTTCGTCAGGAAATCGGAATAACTGGTTTTTCTCAGGTAGGCGATCTTTTCCTTTTGTGAACGCCCCGTCAGATAATCGACTTTCTCCGTGTACACACGAATGATGTCTTTGCGCGTGGCATCGCTCAGCGGCGCTTTCGCGAGAAACTCCGGCCATGGCGTGGTATTCATTCCGGGCAGCAGGCGATCTTCTCCGAACGTCTCCTTGTTGAAAAACGCGGCGGTTCCGAGCTTCGAATAGAGTTTCTGATCGTAGGCTTTATAGAAAACGCTCGTGTCGATGCCCAACTCTTTCAGAAGGCCCTTCGCTTCCGCGCTGTATTCGCCGGGGCTTTCGATGGATTGCGTTCCTCCGTTGCTTAGCAGCAGGCGACCGGCAACCGTGAACTCATTGCGCCGGGCGTGGCCGCCGAAGTCATCGTGATTGTCGAGCAGCAGAATCTTGACGTTGTTGCCCGACTTTTGCCGAAAACGATAAGCTGCGGCCAGTCCGCTAATTCCTGCACCGACGACGATCAGGTCGTACGATTCTCCCGTGTCGACGGGCTTGCCCATGGCGTTGGGGCTCTCTCCATCCCGCAGTTTGTGGGCGTAGGTGTAGGAGCCGTCGTTGTCGCCACGCAATCCCATCCTTGCGGGCGGGTAGTACTCTTCTGCCTGCTCGACAGCTGGCTCGTCGAGAATTGCCGCCGCCAGCAGGCGCTCTGCGCTGAAGCCCGCACCCAGCACATTGGCACCGGCTCCCACGGCCACTCCATTCAGGAAATCGCGTCGGGTGATTTCGCGCGCCATTATCAGCTCGCGATCTTTTTTTTCGTCGTTCATGCGTCGCCCTCGAAGCCTTGCAAGGCGCGTAGTATAGCGCGGGAACGCGATCTTTACACAATTCTAGTAGGCTTGCGCCGCTGTCTCACGCGCACCTCACGCGAACCAGCCAATTCGGCACCTGTGCCGGCGCGCGTCGTGTGGGATACTGCTGAAACGAGTGATAAGAGGATGATTCGTGGCTGCTGAAGCTACCATCGTGACCAAGCAAGCCGTTGCCGAAAGCCGCGTGGCCGCCTATTTGGCGCTCGTCGCCGGCATCGTGTGTATCGCGTGGTCGGCGATCTTCGTTCGGTGGACAGACATTCCCGGCCCGGCTTCAGCGTTCTACCGCATGTTGATTCCCGCCATGGTTTTGCTCCCAACGTTTGCGACCGATCGCAAGCGTGAACGCGTCACGGGCCGCACCTGGCTGATTATTGGCTTGGGTGGCTTGTTCTTCGCGCTCGATCTGGCTTTATACAATACCGCAATCTTGCGCACCTCTGCCGCTAACGCAACCTTGCTTGGAAATAACACGCCCATCGTCGTGGGCCTGCTGACGTGGATGGTGTTCCGCCGCAGGCCGCAACCCGCGTTCTGGCTGGGTCTGATCCTGGCCATTTGCGGGTCCGTGGTAATTCTGTGGGCCGATCTGGCACGACATGCGCCGTTCGGCGTTGGCGACGTGATGGCGCTCGGAGCCGCGGCGTGCTTCGCCGTGTATCTTTTGGCCACGGAAAAAGTGCGCACCACGACGAGCACGCTCACATTTCTTCGCTTGTCCATGATCGCCACCACGCTCGTACTGCTACTCCTGAATTTCGCGATGGGCATTTCTTTGCGCGTGCCTCACCGTCGCACCTGGTGGGCCTTGCTCGGCTTGGGGCTGGTTTCTCAACTCGGCGGCTACCTGGCCCTGACGTACGCCTTGGGACATTTGCCCGCAACCATCACCGCCATCAGTTTGCTTACACAGGGACCGCTGACCGCGGCGATGGCGGCAGTCCTGCTCGGTGAACCGCTCACGCCGCCGCAAATTGTGGGTGGAGCACTCGTGCTGTCTGGCGTTGCGCTCGCCCACCGACAGCGGCATCCCGAAGAAGAAGCCAACCTTTAGCGAGTTTTCCTGAAGCGTGATGCTTACTCTGACCGAGCAAAATGACATTTTTCTCCGGCGTAAAGTCTCGCGCTGAGATTTGGCAACTTGCTCGTCGACCGCAGGTGCGGGAAACTGTTCGTGTTTTTGCCCACGGCCCGCAACTATTTCCAAGGGGAAAACCTATATGCGGCTATGCTCCTCCATTTTGTCTTTGGCGGCAATGCTGCTGCTGTACAATTCAGGCCACGCGCAAGAAAAGCCCGTCGAACCCGTGCCAGCGCAGTCCGAAACAAAACCAGCAGCGAACACTCGCCTGAAGATTGGTGTGGCCCTGGAAGGTGGCGGCGCGTTGGGCATCGCGCATCTGGGCGTCTTGAAATGGTTTGAGGAGCATCGCATCCCCATTGCGTTCGGTTCCAACGGCACCGGCACACCGCAGTTTTTCCGTGGAGCCGCCACGGGCAATCAGAAAGACCGAGTCTTTCAGGAAGATCGGACGGAAGTCGAACTCTTCGGCAACCAGTATTTCCTCGGGCGCGTCGGCTATCTTCACGAGGTCTTCACCTTGCCCACCTTCGTGGGAAAACAGGTGTACATCTACGCCGCCGGCGAAATTGGCAAAATGTATGACGATCCCACCGCCCCGCGCCTCTCGGGTGACGGTGCTTTGGGACTTCTCGCCGAGACCACGTTTGGCCCTGTCCTGATTGGCGGCAGCGTCGGCGATACTGGCCATCACAAATGGTTCTTCCAATTGGGACGCGTTTTTTGATCCATTCATCGACCCTTAACAATTTAAACGTATAAGGGTGGCTCGCTCAGCAAACATGCGGGCTGCGTACCTGCGATCGGAAAGGACGTTCTATGGCCACTGCTTCTGCTCCTTCCGTAATGGAAACAAAACTCAGCCGAGGTCCCAGTCGTATCGGTACGCTGACTTTCGGCGCTGTGTTGATCGCCGGACTGATTTTCATTGGAACCAGCATCTCGCATGATTTGGCGGACCTGACCCTAGGTTCGGCGTGGCCCTACGTTCTGTTGGGTTTGGCGCTGCTGGTGGCGTTGGGTTTTGAGTTTGTGAACGGTTTCCACGATACCGCGAACGCCGTGGCGACGGTCATCTACACGCACTCGTTGGATCCCAATATCGCCGTGGTGTGGTCGGGATTCTGGAATTTCGCGGGCGTCGTCACTTCGTCAGGCGCGGTTGCCTTTGGCATCGTTTCCTTGCTGCCCGTGGAATTGATTTTGCAAGTGGGAAGCAATGCGGGTTTCGCCATGGTCTTCGCGCTGCTGATGGCTGCCATCTTGTGGAATCTGGGTACCTGGTGGCTCGGCTTGCCCGCTTCCAGTTCTCACACACTGATCGGCTCAATTATCGGCGTTGGCATTGCCAACCAGTTGATGAGCGTAAAGTCAGGAACCAGCGGTGTGGATTGGGCCCAGGCGCTGGGTATCGGCAAGTCGCTGCTGCTTTCGCCCATCTTCGGATTCATCCTGGCGTTTCTGCTTCTTTCGGTTATGAAAGCAGTGATCAAGCAAAAGCAGCTTTATGAAGCACCGAAGGGCAACCAGCCGCCACCGTTCTGGATCCGCGGCTTACTGATCCTCACCTGCACCGGTGTTAGCTTCTTCCACGGCTCCAACGATGGACAAAAAGGCATGGGACTGATCATGCTGATCCTGATCGGAACCGTTCCGACAACTTACGCCTTGAACCACGCCGTCACTCAGCGGCAGTCGCAGGATTTTGTTGCGGTATCTCGCCAGGCGGCCGACACCGTGGGCAAGTATGTGGTCCCAGAAGCGGTCGTTGGCGACCCGCGCGACGACGTCACGGAGTACATCCGCACGAAAGAGTTCAAGCCCAATACCATGCTGGCCTTGCGCGTAATGATCAATGACATTGGCACGGAAATGGCCCAATTCAAGGAACTCGCCAAGGTTCCGCGCGAACAAGTGCGCAACTTCCGCAACGACATGTACGTAGTCAGCGAAGCCATTCGCTTAATGCAGAAATCCGGCAAGCCGACCTTCACCCCGCCAGATGTGGCCGTCCTCAAAAATTACAAAGTTCACGTTGATAGGTCCACGCGCTTCATTCCTCTGTGGGTCAAGGTTGCGGTCGCGCTCGCGCTGGGCCTGGGCACCATGGTCGGATGGAAGCGCATCGTCGTGACCGTGGGCGAGAAAATCGGGAAGAACCACCTGACCTACGCGCAGGGAGCTGCCGCGGAAATCACCGCGATGGCCACGATCGGCGCAGCCGACGGGCTTGGATTGCCGGTCAGTACCACGCACGTCCTCTCGTCCGGCGTGGCGGGTACCATGATGGCGAATTCCTCTGGCTTGCAATGGGGCACGGTGCGCAACCTGCTCCTGGCGTGGGTTTTGACGCTG
>Ga0210401_10008690_pt1 | contig 10054 bp, 8 predicted proteins | sample IncBWH32MmetaG_FD_150866 | JGI IMG/M metagenome (GOLD analysis project Ga0210401, IMG submission 150866) | Forest soil microbial communities from Barre Woods Harvard Forest LTER site, Petersham, Massachusetts, United States - Inc-BW-H-32-M | ecosystem: Environmental > Terrestrial > Soil >... | reverse complement strand
GTCCCCGGACTTGCGGATATCGGGATCGAGTTGGACGTTTCCTAGGAAGGCAACGTCGAACTGCTTGGCCGTTTTCTCCGCGCCGCCGCGAGAAAAAATATCGATCTCGTGATTGCAGTGCGGGCACACAAAATAGCTCATGTTCTCGACCATGCCTACGAGATCTACTTTCATCTGGCGAAACATCTCGATCGCCTTGCGAGCATCCTGTAAAGAAACGTCCGAGGGAGTGGAAACCACGATCGCGCCGGTGAGCGGCACGGTCTGAATGAGCGAGAGCGACACGTCCCCGGTGCCGGGGGGGAGATCCACGACGAGATAGTCGAGCTGTCCCCACACTACCGAGCCCAGAAACTGTTTGATGATGGAATGCAGCATCGGCCCGCGCCAGATCAGCGGCTTGTCTCCGGGATTCAGGAGACCCACCGAGATCACTTTGAGTCCGTGAGCCTCGATCGGTTCGATGCGATTGTCTCCCAGCACCTTGGGTTGAACGCTGGTACCGAGCATGAGCGGAACGTTGGGCCCGTACACGTCAGCATCGAGCAGGCCAACTTTATGGCCCAGTTTGGACAGGGCGAGCGCCAAATTCACGGCCAACGTAGTCTTTCCCACTCCGCCCTTGCCGGAACCTACAGCGATAATCGTTTCGACGCCGGGAAGAGGCTGCGGGCCTTGTGGCGCTTGACCGGGACGAGGAGACATCGGAATATTCAAGAAATCACCTTCCAGATGGAAGCTGGGTTGGAGAACTACTTCTAATTATACAGGCGGTCCAGAGATCGGATTAGGCGCGGACCGTTTTCAAGTTACCGCGCCGTAATTATCTCGGTCAGCACGTCTGGCTTGGATTCCTCCCGCACCAAGTGCGGATATTTTTCCCCGCCGTGGTAGTCGAGCTTGTAAGTCTTGTAATAATCCGTGTTCTCGACCAGCAACTCGAGCGGGTCGGAGCTGTTCTTTCCGGCTTTGAGCGCGTCACTCAACCGGTCTGCGGTGAAGCGTTGTCCATTTACTGCCACAATTTTCATCCCGGGCCCGATACCGGCCGTGGCCGCGAGCATGCCTTCGACGGTATCGACAATATTCCCGCTTTCGTCCAGAAGCAGGCCAATGGAGTATTCAGCATTGATCTCCTTAAGCTCGCGCTTGCGCGCCTTTACCAGTTCCGATGGGGTCTCGTCGTAAACCAATTTCCAGCCACTCTGCTCGATGCCCGTAAGCGGTGCGCCGGGGCCGTGGTTGGCCAGCCGTTCCGTCCAGAACCCTCGCCAGTCGTAGGGAGTCACCTGATTCAGGGTCGCGACTACGTCATCGAAGGTATAGGTGTTTACTTCCGGGGGACCGCTTTGTCCGCCGTGAAAGAGATGGCAGAAGTCATCCATCGACTTCTGGTCATGGGTTTGCTCACGAATAATCGTGTCCACCCACAGCCAGTTCAAAACATCTTCCTCGTAATAATCTACCGTTCTTCGCCAGGACTCCCATTGGGGTGGGGCACCCTGCATGGAGGGTACTCCATCCGCCGTATCCTGCAGATTGCGCCAGGTGCGGCCCGGAACGTGATCCAGGCGGGCCGACATCAGGGCCAGATTGTCGCGGAACTGATCCGGCGTACGAATGCCGCTGCGAGCACTCAGAGTGTCGCCCAAATACGAAGTTAACCCTTCGTACACCCACAGGAGATCGTCCTGCATGGGTTTCTCGTAGTCTGGCGTAGTCAAGTCCGCAGGACGGCGGTACTTTCCGTTCCAGGAGTGAACATATTCATGAGACAGCAGTCCGGAAGCCAAAAGCCGGGGATCGGCGTCAACCAGAGAGCGCTCGGTGCTACGGCTGTCGTTTGATTCATGATGCTCCAGCCCGAAGTGCGCCACATGATTGCTCAGGCTATAAAGAAAGTGGTAGTCGCGAAAGTGCTGCGCCCCAAAAAGCTTGAGCGCTTGCTCGGTCAGAACTTTGTAGTGGTCGAGCAGGTCTTGGGGAGCAGCCAAATCGCCGGCGCTGTCGGCGGCAATATCCATCTCCTGACGTGGGTTCTCGTTCAACGGCACTACGCGCAGGTATTCACCGGCGATCACGGGAGAATCTACCAGCGTGGTCAGTGATGCCGGATTGAAGTTGAGTACGGCTCCAAACTGCGAAGCGACGGGCAGCGGCGTGCCAAATTTCCAGCCCTCGGGCAAGCGCAGGCTGGCCTGATAGGTCAGATCATTGGTCGCCCATCCCGCGGGATATAGCACTACCGTGTTCCAGCTCAACACCGTCATTTTGTCGGTTGCGGACTCCCCGCCCGTGAAGATGCCCTCATCCTGGCCCGTGGGTGAAACGAAGTCTAACGATGCGTTCACGGTGGAGACTCCTGCCGGGATTTCGACGTGCAGGGTCCATCCGTCGAGCAGGTCGCGCCGCCATCTCAAAGTTTGTCCGTTGGCGGTGAACTTCAGCCCCGCCAAATCCTGGATCGGTCCGGTGGGTCCGTGCTCGCCGGGAATCCATTTGGGATAGTAGAGCGTGAGCGTACCCGGCGTGGCCGGGATCATCAGCTGGGCGTGAAAGATTTTGCGGGGAGCGTCGCTGGCATCGACGGCGAGGGTGATCGTAGGCGCCGACGGTTTCGGAGTTGCTTTGTTTTTTTGCGCTCCAACTGGCAGTACGGCCCCGCAAACCACAATTATCCACAACCATAGATGACGAGAAGTCATGCAGCTCCTTGAGTCCACAGAAAGGTCAACGAAACACCCGAAGAACCAATGACTATAACAGTCAAGTGTGAGTGTCGTCACGCCCGCGCTGCCATACGGCCGGGTTCGTTTCGTGTGTTGTCCTTTGTGATTATTGGTTGTGGCGGTTGCAACAAGGAATCAAAGCAGTATTTTCAGCGAACTCCACCTTCGGCGAACGAGCATTTAACAACTCACGAACGAACCTCGGTTGAAACATCCTGGAGATGGCTCCGGTTGTTGGTGCAGCGTCGGAGTCACGTCAATTGGGAGAAGGATGAGCTACGTCCCTCTGTTCCCGCCACACTCTTGCGCCTTAGATGGTTCGAGTGGGCTGTTCCCCATTATCTTTCAGGACGCGGTAAAGTTGTTGCATCAGGTAAGTGAGCTTTTCCGGGTCGTCTTCCTGAATGACGGCCTGAGCGAAGTACTGCCATGTTTTCCGGGGGTCACGAACCATAGTGGCTCCTTCTTTCAGGGTATTCGAGCGGGGGACAATTCTTCACCTTTCAGACCTTCGATACCCGCATGATTGATCTGGCGTTATAACCCCGGAAATTAACCGGGATTCAAGCACAGCGTTTCATCATGTCCGACACTTCCCGTTTGATCTCTAGCAAACGTCCCTTTCGTAGGGCGAAAGCGGATTTCTCCAGCGCGGTGTGCTGGTCCTTGCTCCAATAGCGAGAGCGGTCGTGACTCTCAGATCGCTTATTTCTTGTCTCATGCTGCCGAGACGTTCCGAAATGTAATTCGCATCCATCATCAGTGACCTCCAGTTGATTTTAAGCGGCTCGGTCCTGGGAGGCGCTTTTCGCGTTTGGCCTGCACTTCAACGCGCTCCGAAGGGCGTGCAAGACATACATGGCGTCATCTACAGCCTGCTCTTCTTCGATATGGTCGCCTACTGAGTGAAATAGTTCGCGCGCACGTGTCACAAGTGCCGTTTCGGCTTCAGCAATTCGGTCTGAAACTTTTTTGGCGTCCAACTCAAAGAGCGCAGCCTTGTAAAGTTGCGGCCAAACTCTGCCAGTGTTCATAACCACTCCTGGACAAAGTAGCGGTCCAAACGATGAGGGGGAGGCGACGTAAGCCGCCTCCCAATTTCTCTCACGCTTGTTGGTTTTACGCGGCCTTGGCGACAGGCTTGGATTCGAGGATCTTCTCGCCGCCAACGTTAACCTTGATCTGCTTGGGCTTGGCTTCGGCCTTCTTGGGAAGCTTGATGTTCAGCACGCCCTTGGCGTAGTCGGCGCTCACTTGCCCTGGATCCACGGAACTGGGCAGGGTGAAGGAGCGGGTAAAGCTCCCGTATTGCCGCTCGACGCGACGGAAGTTCTCCTCTTTCTCTTCTTTCTCGATCTTGCGCTCGCCATGGACGGTGAGGGTATTGTTCTCGATGCGGACATCAATGTCTTTTTCTTCGATGCCCGGGACTTCCAGCTTCAGAGTAATGGTGTGCTCGTCTTCGTAGATGTCCACCGGCGGTGCAAAGCCAGTGGTCGTCAACGCGTCCTCCGGGCCTTCGGAGCCGTGCGACTCACGAAAAAGACGGTTCATACGGTCTTGCAAGGTAGAGTACTCGCGGGAAGGATCCCAACGGGTCAAAATTGTCATAACGCAATTCCTCCTTCAGAGGGAAGCTAAGGGGGGAAACTTCAGATGGGCTGACTTAGTTCAGGGAACCTGAAAGAGTAAGAAGAGGTAGCTTGCTCAACTCCAATGCTAGGCTTGTGCCCTACGATTGTCAAACGTCGCAGTGAGCAAACTGAATCGATGAACCCTGAGCATGCGTGCTAAGCTCGGGGCTCCGAAAGCGATCACCGCCACGTCGCACAAACTGGCCCGCATCATCTATCACATGGTGACCACCCGACGGCCTACGATGAGACCATGTGCGTGCAAAACGAAATGCAGAATCGCCAACGCCTCGAAGCCCGGCTTCGTAAACAAGCCCGAGACCTCGGGCTGGAAATCATTCCCGCAAGAACCGGAGCCATCGGATGACCAGAGTTCCTCAGAAGGCCACCCTCGAAACGAGCGTCAACTTCATTCACGACTGATCGGGTTCTTGCCGTTGGTTCATACGGATCGAATAGAGGACCTTGTTGCCTTCCTTCGACCTGAGCGGTGATGAACGCCACCTCGCCCGGCAGATCCTGATAAGTGAATTTCACGCTTCCGCCATCTTCAAGTGTTTTGATCCACCCGTCGCTTGGCATTCTCAGTTCCTCCACGGAACAGAGCACTAATGCCGCTTGACCTTTCGCTTGGGTAGAAGAACGCGTGTCACAGCAGCGGGTATTTTGTTGCCAGTGACTTCGCGGTAGATGCGCTCGATGGTCGTTTCCTTGCGGCGAGCCATGCAGCACCCCAACCGCAGAATCCTACACCTAAGCGGGAGGACGCACGAAACCTGACAAGGCACTGCAGGCGGAATTCGCGATGTTTTCTCACTCCCTGGTAGCTTCTGTGCCTGCGGCTTGGCCGGAGTCTTCAGCGTTGCATTTGTGGCCTGCACATTGAACCCTAAGACTCTCTTGCGCGTCCGCAACCCTCTTCATGGGGTCATGGGAGCCTTGAACTGACGATTGCAAAGGCTGCAAACTCCAGTTGCGGGTACCTGACCAAGCCATTTGACAACCCGAAGATTAGGCTTGACTCGGCCAGACTCCATATTTCTCCGTTTCCCACAAATTAATTTAGATCGAATGGAAATGCGTGGAAGGATTCACAACTGCGCCACTACCAAACCTGGTCGGCATCGAAATGTGGTCAGAATTCAGCGCCTTTCGGCCCTCCTTGCGCGATAACAGCCGCAACCAGGGCATTTACAGTCAGAACTGGATTGTTGGTCCAAACGCGATTCTTCGAAATCGGCGGTACTGTCGCAACTGCGGAGGAAAGCGGCAATCCCGTGCCAGTCGGAGCCGTGACCACAATTTTGCGACCACGTCACCGGCAGCCGAAATCGCGTAGACAGCCGCTGGAGATGTGCGCCCTCAGTGCGCGTACTTGTCGAATATCCTGAGTCCACAGCCGTGTCCTCGGATCACAGCCCTAAGCTGCTTTGCTATGATGCTCTGCGTGCCCTCCCATTCTCAGCGCGGCAGATTCATTACCTTCGAAGGGCTCGACGGATGCGGCAAGAGCACTCAAATGGCGAAGCTGGCCGCAGTATTGACTGCGCAGGGCTTGCCTGTTGTGGCCACCCGGGAACCGGGTGGCACGGCCACGGGAGAAAAAATTCGTCAGCTGTTGCTGGATACGAATACTTCATCACTTGCTCCACTCGCTGAGTTGGCGCTGATGTTCGCTGCGCGGGCGCAGCACATCGCACAAGTCGTTCAGCCCGCGCTGGCGGAGGGTCGAATCGTGCTTTGCGATCGCTTTACTGATTCGACTGAGGCTTATCAGGGCGGCGGTCGCAAACTGGGCAGCGAAGTTGTGCTGGCGCTGCATCGAATCCTGTGCGGCAGTCTGCGGCCTGAACTCACAATCCTGATGGATTCCGACGTGGCCATGAGTGTGGATCGCGCCCGGCGTCGCAACAAGACTCAAGCCGGCAAGAATAACCGGAGGAAGAACGATGAGAACCGATTCGAGCAGGAGAGTCGCGCGTTTTTTGGACGGGTGCGAAGTGCGTATCTCGCCATCGCGGCGCGTGAACCGCAACGCGTGGTTTTGGTGGACGCTCGCGGGACTCCCTCAGAGACGCACCGAAAGATTGTGGAGGTCGTGCGGCGGAAATTGAAGCTGGCAGCGGCTGCGAGCAATCAGCATTCAGCATTCAGCAATCAGCCTCGAACCCGGTTGCCCGGTGCACGCAGGGGGTAAGCATCAAGTGCCTTATGAGAGGACAGTTCCATCCCGCGAGCGTTATTCTGATCTGGCTGAATGCTGATGGCGGCTCTTATGCCTTTTTCTGACTTTTACGGCAATTCGGAAGCTGTGCACCAAATGCGCGACATGTTGGCGCGTGGCCGGTTTCCCCAGGCTGTGATCCTGGCTGGCCCTGCGGGCTCCGGTAAATACACTTTGGCTTTGATGCTTGCCAAAGCCATGAATTGCCTGGCTTCGATCGTCACGAATGACCTGCCCGATTTTTGTGGGGAGTGCTCCAATTGCGTTCGTATCGCGCAGGCCGAGAATCTTGAGGCTCGGTTTGCCGAGGCCGCCGAAGCACGCGAGGGTCTGCGCGAAACCGACAAGAAAGAGACGCGCCTTTTCGTCCAGACTCATCCTGATGTGCTGGTGATTCCGCCTGATCCGCCGCAGATGATGATCAAAGTCGATCAGGTTCGGCGGGTGATTGAAACCATTTACTACCGGCCGGGCGAAGCCAGGGAGCGGGTTTACATTTTTACTGACTCGGCTTTCATGAAAGAGGCGGCCAACTCTTTGCTGAAGGTGCTCGAAGAGCCTCCCGAGTTCGCCACTATCTTTCTGTTGACGGAGAATGCGGGCGAGCTGTTGCCGACGATCCGATCGCGTTCGATGGTGGTCACGCTGGGTGCGTTGCCCCCCGCCGAAATCGAACAGTATCTGGCAGCGCATCGTCCCGACTGGAATCCGAAACAGCGAGTGTTGCTGGCACGGCTGTCAGAAGGCGCTGTGGGCCGCGCTCGAAGCTTCGATCTCGCTGCTTATACGGCGGCCCGCGCGCATGCGCTCGTGATCCTTAGTTCGGCTTTGCGCGCCAGCGATCATAGTGAGCTGTTCAAGATTACGGAAACCTATCGAGCCGGGGCGGAGGGTCGCGATAAAACGGAACGGCTGCTGCGGGCAATCTATTCGGTGCTGCAGGACTTGACCTTCTTGAACTCGGGGACTCCAGAGCTCATTCGCAACACTGACATTCAGTCGGAATTGAGAAGCCTGGCTGAGGCTACGGACTTCGCCTGGATCGCGCTCGCCTCCAACCGCCTGGCTGAGGTCGAGCGCGGGATGCGGCGCAACCTTTTGCGCTCGCTCTCCCTGGACGCCTTTGAGGCGGCGCTGGAGCGGAGTTAGATCTTCGCACTTGATGGTTCGACCGGCTCCGCTCGTGAAAAAGTTTGCGGCATAGCGGAAAATTACAGCACAGCTTCTCCCAGTTCTTCTTACGCTTCAAACTTCCTTCGGCAGTAATGTTCACCAAAAAAATTACGCGGCGTCTAGTTTTCGTTTTTGTTGGGGCCTCCCCCGCATTTTTCTCGCCAGCAGTGGGCGCGACTGTGCTAGCATGGCGGGCCTACGCTTCACCACTCGGCATTGTCGCTTTCAAATAAGGGGACCTATCTTGGCAAAGAAACTTGTTCTCGCGGTAACCACACTTCTGTTTGCGCTATCGGGCGTCTCGCTGGCGCAGAAACTGACACAACTGGTTCACCCAGCACCCGACGGAGCCTTCGTGGAATATCTTTTGACCGATGGTACGGTGATGGTTCAAGGCCAGGGCTGCACGGATTGGTGGAGGCTCACGCCCGACCAATCCGGGAGTTACGTGAAGGGAACGTGGAAGCAAGCCGCCAGTCTGCCTTCGAACTATGCTCCCTATGCCGCTTCCGGGGCGGTCCTGGCCGACGGCCGGTTTCTATTGGTTGGGGGAGAATACAGCAACTGCGGCAGTGATTTCACGCTTACCAACCAAAGTGCGATTTACGATCCTAAAACGAATAAGTGGACGATGGTAGCGCCACCGAAGGGATGGTATGACATTGGAGATTCGCCGTCGGCTGTGCTGCCGAATGGCATGTTCTTGTTGGGCCGAAAGACGAATAAGAATATGGCCGTATTAGATCCCACTACGCTTAAGTGGACGGCTGTGGGATCGGCAGGCAAGAGCGACTTCAACGCCGAGGAGGGCTGGACTCTCATGCCCGGCGGCACCATCTTAACCTATGACGTAAAAAACAATCCCAACTCGGAGCTCTACGATCCGTCTTTACAAACATGGAAGAGTGCTGGCAACACCATGGCGAATTTGCAGGGACCTCCCCAGGAGGGCTGCCTTCACTATGGAAACAATCACGTATATTGTCCCCCGGGAGAAGTGGGACCGGGTATCCTGCGCCCGGACGGCACCGTTTTCGCCACTGGAGCCCTGCACCTGAATGCCTCCAGCGGGCACACGGCGATCTATAACCCGGCAAAATCTGGTACGGATAAATGGACGGCCGGCCCCGACTTCCCGAACGGTGACGCAGCGGGAGATTCGTTTGCTGCGCTTCTACCCAACGGCCGGGTGCTGGTATTGGGTAATTCCGGGACGATGTATGAGTTCGATGGATCGAACCTGACCGCGACAACGGTGGGTTTCGGTAGTTTGATCGTAATGCCCACCGGCGAAGTGCTCGTTGCCGGCAACGCGGCCTATACCTCCACCGGAACTTATAAGAGCTCGTGGGCACCGAAGATCACCGCTTTCCCAGCTACCGTCAAGCGCGGCTCGACTTACAAAATCTCCGGCCAGCAGTTCAACGGCTTATCGCAAGCGGCTGCGTTCGGAGACGAATTTGGCACCGCGACCAACTATCCCCTCGTGCGGATCACGAATCAATCCACCGGTCACGTTTTCTATGCCAAGACGCACGACCACAGCAGCATGGGGGTCGCGACCGGCAAGGCCACGGTTTCGACCAACTTCGACGTGGCGGCGGGGATGGAGACCGGAGCAAGTTCGCTGGTGGTAGTGGCGAATGGTATCCCGTCCAAGGCGGTTAACATCACGGTCGAGTAGGAGTGCGGCGCATCGATTGTCAGCTTCGCAAATGCAAGGACGGTTCTTTGAAACGTCCTTGCATTCGCTGTCTTGCTTTTTCTTAATCCTCTGACAAAAGTTGCTGCGGAGTGATTGCAGTTAATTGGTTGTCGCCGGCTTTTTCGCAGGGGGCGGCGGGGGTACAGGTTTTTTGACCGCCGCGGCGGGTGCTGGTGCAGCTGCGGTCTTGACTGTGGCTGGCGGTGCTGAGGTCTTGACCCCGCCAGCGGGCTGAGTGGACTTAACCGCCACTGCTTTGGCGGCGGGCGCGGGCGCCGCGGTGGTGCCTGGAGTTGGTGCGCCACCGTTGGTGGTTGAGTACATCGTTCCAGTCGTGGAAGAAGTTACGTCGGTGGCTGACTGGCCTGATCCGTTGACGGGAGACAGGAGAGTGCTTGCTGCGCTGCCATCGCTGGTCGTCGCTGGAGCGCAAGGAGCGGCGCTGGTGGTGGTTGGAGCAGCTACCGGGGTCGTGGTCGAGGTTTTCTTCTTTCCAAAGAGCGATCCGAGACTGGAGAACGTGGCACTGGCGTTTGAGGCAGCATTGTTGGCGCTGGGCGGGGCTTGAACCCCAGCTGAGTTGGCCGCG
>Ga0210401_10008688_pt1 | contig 10055 bp, 9 predicted proteins | sample IncBWH32MmetaG_FD_150866 | JGI IMG/M metagenome (GOLD analysis project Ga0210401, IMG submission 150866) | Forest soil microbial communities from Barre Woods Harvard Forest LTER site, Petersham, Massachusetts, United States - Inc-BW-H-32-M | ecosystem: Environmental > Terrestrial > Soil >... | reverse complement strand
ATGCCCAGGTGCTCGAGATGGGTTGCCCGATCTCGCAGGTCAACATGGTGATGGTCGAACCGGCGTTCAGCAACCTGGACTACTACATCGATCTGATCACTGGAATGCAGTTCGAGGAGCACAGGACCGGCGTCGGGGGTAGCAGCGTCGTTCGCCAGCGACCGGTGGGCGTTGTCGGTGCCATCATCCCTTGGAACGGGCCACCGACACTGACGATGATGAAACTCGCGCCGGCGCTTGCCGCGGGGTGCGCGGTGGTGTTGAAGCCGGCACCCGAGGCCCCGCTGGATTCGTACGTGCTCGCCGATGCCGCCATGGCCGCCGGGCTGCCCGACGGTGTGCTCAACATCGTTCCCGGCGGTCGTGAACTCGGGGAATATCTGGTCACTCATCCCGGTGTGGACAAGGTCGCCTTCACCGGCTCGAGCGCGGCTGGAAAGCGCATCGGCAGGCTGTGCGGTGAGCGGCATCGGCCGGTGACCCTCGAGCTCGGGGGCAAGTCGGCGGCCATCGTTCTGCGCGACGCGGACCTGGCCGCCACCGTCGCCGGGCTCGCGTTCAACTCCTTCCTCAACAGCGGGCAGATCTGCGCCCTCGACAGCCGAATTCTGTTACCGGACACCCGGTTTGACGAATTCGCCGAGGCGATCGGTGCGACGGTGGCCGGGTTCAAGGTTGGCGATCCGTTCGATCCGGAGACGTTCGTGGGCCCGTTGGTGAGTGAGCGGCAACGGGACAGGGTGGAAGGCTACCTCGCGAAGGGCGTTGCCGAGGGAGCGCGAGTGGTGGTTGGCGGTGGCCGTCCCAAGGACCTTCCCCACGGCTGGTACGTGGAGCCAACGGTGTTCGTGGACGTCGAACCGTCGATGACGATAGCCCGCGAGGAGATCTTCGGACCGGTGATTGCGTTGCTGCCCTATACCGACGAGGACGAGGCCGTGGCGATCGCAAACGACACCGATTATGGTTTGGCGGGCTCGATTTGGACTACTGACGTGGCACACGCGCTCGAGTTGTCGACGCGCATCCAGACCGGCACCATGGCGATCAACACCTTCGGTTGTCAGCCCTGCACGCCGTTTGGTGGCGTCAAGCTCAGTGGCATCGGGCGTGAAGGCGGCCCTGAAGGGTTGCGTGCGTACCTGTCCAGCCAGTCCATCCTGCTGGGTTGAAAGCTCATGTCTGTGACTGATGAGCACCCGCAGAGTCTGCCGACATCCGGCCGCATTCTCGGCGGCTTTGAGCCCGGCGTCGGCTTCATCGGCCTCGGCGACATGGGTGGGCGCATCGCCCAACGGATACTGGCCGCTGGTTTTCCTCTGACGGTGTACGACAGAAGCGCGGATGCCTGCCACAAGTTGCGTGAACGGGGCGCCGCAGTTGCCGAACAGGCTGAGCTTGTCGGCCGCCAGTGCGGCGTCGTAAGCATCTGCGTTGTCGATGACACACAGTTGCGCGAGGTCATCGGGCAGCTACGGCGGGAGTTGAGGCCCGGATCGGTCGTGCTCGTTCACAGCAGTGTTCTGCCCGACACGGTCATTGAGCTTGCCCGGGACCTCGCGACCGTGGACGTTGCGGTGATCGATGCGCCGGTCAGCGGCTCACGTCCCGCCGCGGATGCCGGGACGCTGACAGTAATGGCCGGGGGCGACCAAGACACCCTCGAGAGGCTTCAGCCGCTGCTCGACACGTTCGCCGCGAACGTCGTGCGGGCGGGTGAGGTGGGCGCGGGTCAGGCCCTCAAGATCGCCAACAACGTCATGCTTCATATGAACTACCTGGTGGCCCTGGAGGCGGTGCGGTTCGCGCGCAGCCAGGGTGTCGACGAGGCGACGCTCATTGCGACGGCGAACATCTCCAGCGGGCGATCCTGGGTGACTGAGACTTGGGGTTTGCTTGACGCCATGATGGTCGACCACCCGCTCGCCGGAACCGATGCCATTTATCCGTTGATGTCGAAGGAGCTCTGGCACTCGGTGCAGTTGGGCCGCGATACCCAGACCTCGCTGCCGTTAACGGCTCTCGGCACGCAACTCACCGAGGGGCATTTGCGCGCGCGTCGCCAGGATCTGCAATCGGAGGCCGGTAAATAGAACGGGGCGTCTAGAGAGGTTCGCGCTACGGTGCGCTAACTTCAGCCCTGCCGGCCGGCGAGCGCAGTCAGAGCGCGACGAGCGGAATCTGCTTGTATCCCCGGATCAGCAGGCTGTCACCCAACTCAAGATCTGCGCTGGGATCGAGCGTGAATCGCTCCAGATGGGGCAGCAGGGCCGTCAGCGCACTCTTCGCTTCAAGTCGGGCGAGCGGGGCGCCTAAGCAGAAGTGGATGCCTTTGCCGAAGCCCAGGTGGGGAGTGGTTCGTGTGATGTCGAACTTGTCCGGGTCCTCGAAGCGGCTCGGGTCGCGGTTGGCCGCACCGACGAGGATGGCGATGATGCTGTCCTTGGGTATCGTTGTCCCGCAAACGTCGACATCCTGCAGTGCCTCGCGGTGTAGGAACTGGAACGGCGCCTGCGCGCGTGCGCCCTCTTCGAGAGCCGACGGCACCAGGTCCGGTCGGGACAGCAACAGGTCAAGCTGATCGCGGTTTCGCAGCAGCTCGACCACCGTATTGCCGATCAAGTTGGTCGTCGTCTCATTGCCGGCCGACATCATCACCAAGATGAACAGCACTGTCTCGGTGACAGTCATGGTGTCGACGTCGACGGCGCGGACAAGATCGCTGATCATGTCGTCTCGGGGATTTTCGCGGCGATCCTCGATCAGGGGCACGAAGAACTCCGACAACTCCTTGAGCATGCCGAAGAGCTTGAACGTGGTCTCGGGGCTGCCGCGGCCCTCGCTTTGGGGCAGGTTGGCCACCATGTCCGACCAGCGCCGCACGTCGGCGTAGCGGTCGTGGGGGACCGACAAAAGGTCGGCAATGACGCCGACAGGGACCGGGATCGCCAACTCGCTGACAAGCTCGTACCGGTCACGCCCTTCGATGCCGTGCAGGCACTCGGCAACGATTTCCTCGATTCGGTCCTTGAACATTCCGACCCGGCGGGCGGTCAGCCCACGGTTGACGATCTTGCGCTGACGAGTGTGGTTTGGGGGGTCGGCGCCAACGATTACCCGGGCGACCATAAGGTCGCCGAGGTCCAACGGAAGGGTCTCCGCGAGCTTGGCCAGATGGGTCATCATGGCCACGCTCTCTTCGTTGTCGAAATCCACCTTCGGTGGAAAGCCGATTGACTCATCCTGATTCGGGCGGTTGGAGAACAGATCATGGTTGTTGAAGATGTACTCGACGCCCTCATAGCTCGAGACAATCCAGGTGCCCGATGGCGCGCGGTAGACGGGCGCCTCGTGGATGAGTCGTTGGTAGGTATCGAAGAGTCCCACGCGGCAGGCTGGATCCCACGGCTCGTAGTACAGCTCGGTACTCGTCATCTTCGACTGGCCCTCCGATCGTCTAGATGGATATATCGTATCGCAAGTCGCGGTGACCCGACAGGGGTGCTTGCTTTTGATCGCGCGATTGGCGATATAGTATATGACATCATGGCTTGGGTCCCGGGCGCCGGCTGACTGGCCGAGAGCCGGCGGCGCCACCCCAAATTAGGAGGCAGGATGACCATAGACGCGCAAGCCTCTGCGGTGCGGGCCGATGCGAAACACGCTGCGCGACGCGGGGCGGACGCGACGGTGGGCCCGGAACCGTCGGCGCCCGATATTGCCCCGGGTCGCCGGGCGCGCCCGGTTCTGTGGTGGGCCGCCTTGGGCGCCGCCGCGGTCGCGATGCAACTCTACGTCTACGGCAGGTGGGTCACCTCAAGCAACTTTGCGCCCACCCCCACCGGGGCCGATCCCGTGCCGCATGACGTCATGGTGAAAGCCTGGATTCTGCAGGGCACCTTCGCCGCCGGCGCGGTGGCCACGATCGGCTGGTTGGTTTGGCGCTGCGCGCGCGAGCGCCGTCTCACCTTCTACGCCCAAATGTGGATCGCCTGGATGGCGATCCTTTGGCTCGATCCCTGGGCCAACCTGATCCGGCCCCAGATGATGTTCAACTCCTACTACTTCAACCGTGGCTCCTGGGTCGAATACATCCCCTGGTGGATCAGCGCCAAAGGACACCTGCTGCCGCAGCCATTCCTCATCGAGACCGCCAACTACATGACGATGGTTGCGGTAACGATCACGGCCGCCAAGCTCATGAGCTACATCAAGCGTCGCCGGCCCGGGGTGGGGTTGGTGGGACTGTTCGCGCCAACCTGGATAGCGATGATGGTGTTCGTCTTCGCCATCGAAGAGCTCGTTGTCATCCGAGGCGGATGGGTGTGGTGGGCCAGCAACCTCGATGCGCTGACCTTCTGGAGCGGAACCGCCAACGCCATGCCACTAACCGAAATGGCCCTGTGGGGGTTCACGATCACGGTGCTGAGCTACCAGATCTATGCCTACGACACCCGCGGGCAGGCACCGGTCGAACGCGGGATCGACCGGGTACCCGTGAAGGGCGCGGCGCGCACCGCGCTGAGCACGTTCTCGCTAATCGGTTGTGCTACTGCCGCGATGGGGCTGTACTCCGTCTGCTCTGCGGTGCTGGGCCTGTACAGCGGTAACACTCCGGCCCACGTCCCGTCCTATTTCACGAACGGGATCTGCGGCGAGGCCGGTGCACCGCCCTGCCCGACTGACGGCGGACCGATCTACCGCCGAAGCGACTACCCGTAGTCACCTTCATTTCGGCGAAGAGACCGGCAAGCTCTATCCACCGACGGATAGGCGTACCGATAACCCGTTGCCAGGCAGTCGGAACGCGGCCGCCCTGTTCGGGTGACAAGGAAAGGAAATTGGTCCAGATGGCGGTAGTTAGCGATTCCCCGGATCTCTCTGCCGAGGATCGGACGCGATCGGTCGTGCAACAGTTCTACGACTACTCACTGCGGGCCGACCTCGAGGGGGTTGCCAAAATTCTGCACCCTGACGTCGTCACCTACGAACCGGCGTCACTGCCCTACGGTGGCACGCACACTGGCCGTGCTGAGGTCTCGCAACTGCTGGCACAGCTGTACTCGATGATCGATCTCGACGCGGTCGTCGTCGGCGATATCCTGGTCAATTCCGAGCGGGCTGCGGCATTCCTCGAGATTTCGTTCGGGGATTCGGCAAGCAATCACAAAGTATCTGTGGTCGAGACGTTCGTTATCCGCGACGGACTGATCGGCGAGATCAAACCTTACTACTTCGATACCGCTGCCCTCGTCGCCCGTTAACTGAGCGGTGTGCCTTGTTGGTCGCAATTTCGCTGGCGATGACGATCAGGCGGCCGATTCCGTCCAGAATCCCCGCTGAGAGCTTTGGCGACAGCTGCTGTTAAGGCAATGATTCCGCGTAATCGATCCGCTCCGTGGCTGCTGCACTGCGTCCTCGGCCGGCGGTCCAATGCGGTCCGACCGGCGGCGGCCCAACTATCCCTGGCTTTGATTCGCAGGTTCTCGTGATCGCTTGGACGAGCGGGATTCCGATTGCGTAGTTACCGGCTGAGGTCGGATCGCCTTCGTACGTCGCCGCTCCACTCTCCATACTTGCGTTGACCTCGAGGAGCATTCGCACCGATGGCCTTCCCTCGATAGTCAGCAACCAGTGGTGCTCGATATCGGAGTGCTCGGGTTGCATCGATTTCCCAACAAACCACGTGGTTTCGTACAACAAGAAGGGTCGACCGTCGACGAGTGCGGTCCAGCGATGAGTGACCGATGCGACCGCGCCCTCTGCCACCGCATAACTGTCGGCCTGGATATGCTCGCCCGCGACGCGCTGGTCCTGGCTGTGCTCGATGCCATCGATCTCGACGCCGAGCGCATCGCCGATCAGTCCAATGGTTTGCTCCAGGTACAGCTGTGCGAGTTGCGCCGCCGCACTGGCCTTCTCGGATTCCGAGACGGGGAGTCCGATTCCGAGCAGGTGCGCAAGCTCGCTGGAGAGTGGAGTGATGTCGTAGAACTCCTCGATCTTGATGCGGCTGACGTCGTGGCTTAAACCGGTAAGCAAGACGCCAAGACGCTCGCCGATGTACCCCGGGTTGAGCCCCGTGGCGTGCAGGCTCGTGCCGCCGCGCCGACATGCGTCCTCCAAGCGCTCGACCACCTCGGGGTCAAGTGACTCGGCGCGGAAGTAGGCGAGCGAAGTGACCACATTCTTCCCGGATTCGAGCAACCGTACTAACACATCATTGGACCGCCAGTCACCGAAGTCACGAGCGCAGTACAGAACGCAGTCAGCATCGAGTGCGGCGATCTCATCAGGATCCGCTGTGGTCATGATGCCGGCGGCGGGCAGCCCCACCAGCTCGCCGGCATCGACACCGGCCTTGGCGCTGGTGTAGACCTGAACACCCACTACATCGATCCACGGCAGGCGCAGCGCCTCACGTAAGACGGCCGTGCCGACCCCGCCTGTGCCGCAGACAATTACGCGATACCGGCGCCCAGGTACAGGTCGACGGTCGACCTCGACCCGCGCAGATTTAGCAACCATGCTTACTCTCCCAACCGCTAGCCGGACCTTGGGGATCGTCTCCGTCTGGGCTATCCACGCCTCAGAGCTCGGATCGAGAATTCGATGCGCTCGGGGCCCGGGAAGACTTACGGGTCACGGTTGGCCGCGCTCGTTTCTCCACGCCGGACTCCTCCACTCGAAAAGCCGGGCGGTTCCTCGTGTGCTCTTCGACGCCGACGACCGCACGCCCCGTCGCTCTCACGATATGATATCCTGTGTCGTGCGTCAACCAGATGTTTGTCCTGGTCACGCTCTGTTCGGCCCTCGATGTGCCAAGCCCAGCGCGTGGCGCGCACAGGTGGGGCGGCCCGCCGCGGTGCCTTTATCGATGGTTGGGGGCGAAGAACTGCCAGATGGTGTCGGTAGCGTTGAGCGCCGTCGACGGTGGCGGGATGTTGCCGATCCGCTGCGCGAGTGGGCTCGGGTCACCGCCGGGCCACTGGTGGCCCGCCCCCTTGACCGAGATCAATTCCACGGTGTGCCCGTCGGCGCACCCTGCCGTCTGAGTCGTCACGTCCCCTGCGGTAGTCGAGGTGGGTTGTCCGCACCCATCGATCCCACGCCACGTCGCGTTGACGGTCTCCACCGAAGGACCGTCGACGCGCGCCGTCCCGTCGGCCGAGAACGCCTTGCCCGGCCCGCCGTTGTAGGGGACCCTGTCGTCGGCGGTGCCATGTATCTGCAGCACCGATGTCGGCCGTGCCCCCGAACAGTCGGTCAGCAGCGTGCCCGCCACGGGGGCGATCGCCGCGAATGTGTCGGTCTGACAACCCAAGCGAAGCGCCATCATGGCCCCGTTCGACATGCCCGTTGCATAGATGCGCGCCCGATCGATCGGCATTTCTTGCTCGATGGCGCCGACCATGGCGGCGATGAAGCCGACGTCGTCGGTGTTGCTGCGTTGCGGCTCGCCACAGCAGGTCCCGGCGTTCCAGGCGCGCATGACTCCGTCAGGGTAGGCGACCAGGAAATGCCCGGCGTCGGCCTCGCTATCCCAGTGGTAGGAGCGTTCGGCCTGCGCCCCGGTTCCGAAGCCGCCATGCAGCATCACCACCAGCGGCGCACCCTCGCCCAGCCCCGGTGGACGGTACAGATGGAAGGTTCGGCTGACCCCGCCGACGTCGATGGTTTGTGTGGACTGCCCGACCGGGATCGACTGCGCACCCGGTATTCCGAGTGCGCGACCGCCACCGATGCACCCGCCGAGTGCCACGACCAAGGCTCCGACGAGACACACGACAGGTGCGCGAAAGTATCGAGACCGCATGTCCCCATCGTGACAGCCGTACCGATATTTGACAAGCAACTTGTCAATTGTGATAGGAGTGGCACACTCGTAGGCCATGCGAACTGTTCGAGATGCCAAGTGGGAGCCCACGGTGCCGGCACTGGTGAATCAGGTGGCCAGGTCCGGAGCGCCCCGATTGAGGGCGGCTTTCGCGGCCGCCGGGCTCGACGGGATCCGGCCCGCGCAGGCGGTTGCCCTGGTGCCGCTGGCAGCCGGCGGGTTGCACGCATCAGATCTGGCTGACCGGCTCAGGGTCAGCCGACAGGCGGTGGCTCAGGCGGTGGTCGCGCTGGAACGTCACGACTACGTCCTTCGAGGGCCTCACCCCTCCGACGCCCGTGCGCGGATCATCGAGCTGACGCCCCGGGGCCGGCACGCACTGCGCGTGATGCGTTCCACCGCGCTCGACGTGGAGAAGGGTTGGCGCGATGCTTTGGGAGAACACCGATTCGGAGAGCTGCGCGAGACGTTGTTGGCGTTGCTCTCGGCTGAAACCCGCGAAGCCCCAGGGCTCGGGGTCCCCGCCCCCAGGATCTAAGCTTGGTTGTCGGGAGCGCTAATTAGGTCTTGAGGGTGTGGTCACTCGCAGGCTGCTGTTCAACGGCTTGATGTCGAGCGCCTACCGGATACGAGCCCTCAGCCCGCTGCGTCGAACCCTGGCACTGCTGGAGTTCGGCTAAACCCTGTTCGATCCGTCGGTTGTCGTCGCCTCGATAAGCAGCATCCAGCGTGAGCCGCTACAGGTGGGGTCCGGAAGGTTCGAACACGGTCAGTTCACTGGTGCGTCGCGAGTCGACGGCCATACCGCCGGCGCCACTCAAACGCCCGGTTAGCACCGGTCGAAGAGAACCGACTAGTCCGTGAAGTCGATCCGAACCGACACGGGAGTCGTTTCCAGCGCCTTTGCCACCTTGGCTCCCAGTCGTCCGAACTTGCGGCCGCGTGCGACCACATCGTCGTCCGGCCTGAATGCCGCGACTCCGGAGCGCCATTGATTCCCCTGTCGCACACGGATATTCGGATTATCGGCGATATTTCTGCCCCAACCCGAGCGGGTGCCGTGCTGGCTGATCAGCCAGGCACCGTCGTTGTCGAATTGAGCCGACACGGGAACCCGGCGTGCCTGGCCGGTCTTGCGCCCGATGGTCTCCAGTTCGGTCGCCATGGCGGTGCGCACCCCCAGTCTGCTCAGCCCCTGCACCGCAGGGTTGAGCAGGCGTCCGATCGCACGTTCTCTGCGAAACTTTCGCAGCGTCTTGTCTCCGTTGGCGCTCGTCATAGCTCTCGACGCTAGTAGACCGATTGGTATAGTACAACCCCGAGGCAAGGAAAGCTTGGGGACAGGCGGAGGTGGCAAAAGATGTCCGCGCGGGATGCGCTCATCGCCAGTGTGACGGGATTGGTGCGACGGCGGGGTGTCGCCGGGACCGGCCTCAACGCGCTACTTGAGGACAGCGGAGTCGCCCGCAGAACCGTGTACCTGAACTTTCCCGGCGGCAAGGCGGAACTCGTTGCTGAAGCCACCCGCCTCGCCGGGGAAGCCTTGACCGCGGTGATCCAGTCAGCCGACGACGGCGGCGATCCCGCGCAGGCGGTCCAGACTTTCATCGATGAATGGAAGGCGCAGCTGAGTGCGACGGAGATGCAAGCAGGTTGCCCGATTGTGGCAGCGATCCTCGGTCGTTCCGAAGCGCCGGCAGCCGCGCAGGTGGCTTCCGCGGCCGTCGGTGAGTGGCAGACGCTCCTCGCCGATCGACTGGCCAGATCCGGCGCCGATCGTGACAACGCACGCTCGTTGGCGGCCTTGACCGTCGCCGCCATCGAAGGTGCTGTCATCCTCTCGGTCGCAGCGCAGTCGACAGCTGCGCTGGACGATGTCGGGCGTCACCTGACTGAAGTCATCAAGCTGCACCTGCCTGTGGTGCAAAGGGACTCGTAGTTCGTTCAGATACACGGCCATGGGGTCTAGTCGACGAGCCGGGCCTGCCTGCGGCTAAAGGTAATCAGGCCACGAAATCCGCCAGGCGTCCACTCAGGACTGTCATGACCGGACCCTATCAATCAGCGCCGGTCAGACGATTGGCCCAGGCGGTCGGTGCCGCTCGGCAGCGTCGAGCAGGTCGAGTTGCATCCATGCGATGTCGTGCCAGCTGCCGTGTTTCCATTCCGCGTGCCGGTAGAGGCCGACATCCTGAAATCCGAAGGATCGATGAAAACC
>Ga0210401_10008687_pt1 | contig 10055 bp, 10 predicted proteins | sample IncBWH32MmetaG_FD_150866 | JGI IMG/M metagenome (GOLD analysis project Ga0210401, IMG submission 150866) | Forest soil microbial communities from Barre Woods Harvard Forest LTER site, Petersham, Massachusetts, United States - Inc-BW-H-32-M | ecosystem: Environmental > Terrestrial > Soil >... | reverse complement strand
TATCAAGCACCATCAAGAAGAACGCCAGCGGTAGGTAAATAATTGAAGCCAACAATAATTGACGCGCCGCGGCGTTGGATTGTCGAAAAGCTAAACGGGCACTATAGAAGAAAAATCCTACGCTTAGTGTGCAAGCTACGACAAAATAGACGAGGCCGGCGCCGCCAATCACTGTCGGGATCAAACTGACTGGAATAAGAGCGAATGAAGCGACGAGAGCCTGCCAGGACATAAAGCGCCGGCTTCGCTCTCCACGAGGAAGAACTAGATATCCAGCCCGTGAGTAGTCCTCACGATACATCCATGCAATCGCCATGAAGTGCGGAAACTGCCAAAGGAACAACATGGCGTAGAGTACGCAGGCTTCAAAGCTCAGCGTCCCCGATGCCGCAGCCCATCCGATCAGTGGAGGCATGGCGCCGGGAAGAGCGCCGGCCAAGGTACATAGAGGCGTCTTTCGCTTGAGCGGAGTGTACAACGATAAATAACTCGCCAGCGTGAGGACAGCCAGCAAGCTTGCCAGGGGATTAACGGCTACTGCCAAGTAAATGGCGCCCGCGAAGGAGAGCAGAATCCCGAGCCAAAAAGCCGTCAGCGGCTTCAACCTTCCGGCAGCCAGCGGCCTTCCTCTAGTCCTCCGCATCTGGGCGTCGTAGCGGCGCTCAACATACTGGTTTAGGGTACCGGTGCCGCTAGCTATCAGCAGCGTACCTAGGAGAGTGTGAATCAGAAGCGCGAACGGAAAGCCATGAATCTGAGTTCGCAAACCCATGTAGAAGCCGGCGAAGGTAGCGATTGCAATCAGGAAGTTGATCTCCGGCTTCGTCAGCGCCCAATAGTCGGCTGCGGTTGCATACGACCGCACGGCACAAGGTTGCTGCGCGACAGTTGCCATGTTCAGACGACCTCCGCATTCAGGACCCTCTGCTGCGGCAAGAGCATCTGGATTGTGACTAATGCTGCCGGAACCAGATAGGCGAAGGTCACCCAAACCCACATCAGCGCTCCTGCAAACTCCTGATCTTCCAGTGGTGAAATATCAAATAGCCGATGGGAGGACAGGTAGTGCGGGTAGACGACCCGGCCACAGAACGTAAGAAATGCTGAAAGAGCGTCACACGGTAACGTAGCAAGGAAAAGGTACAAGGGAATGCTCCACCGAGGCCACCTCGCGCGGCTTGGCCAGGGTTGGATTACAGGCCACCAGAATAAAAGGCCGGCAACGAAAAAGCACACATGTTCGACTTCATGCCACCGTCGCGACCGCATTCCCATTTCGAACAAAACCGGAACGTGCCATCCTATTACCGCCGTGGTGCCAGCGAGCCAACAAAACACCGGATGGGTAACGACTGTTCCAAACGCGCGCGGACGGTTTAACCCTAGCCATAAGGTGATCGCAGGTATGCCGGCAAGAATGAGCGGAGCGGATACTGTCATCAGGAGAAGATGTTGCGCCATATGGGCTATGAGCAGGCGATGATCCATCGCAGCGAGTGGAGATCCAACTGCGACCCATAGGAAAAACAGCCCAGTCACGAGCGCCCCGAACCTCCACCCGGCGAACAGTTGGACTGCAGCTGACATTGGTCCCTACGGGCGCCCTCCAGAGTCCGACGTCGATTTAGAGGCGCGAGAAGCGTCGCGGGCTGGGGCCATTCCTGCTGGATACAGCGTTTCGAGAAACGCCACCAATGCAGTTGTTTCTGCTGGGCTCAAGTTTTTTCCGTAGGCCGGCATGTTACCGCCGCCTTGGATCACCTGGCGAATGAGTTGATCCTGAGTGAGGTCCACAGCGACTCGATCTAGCGCCGGCCCGCGCTCGCCTCCCACGCCGTCCAGCGCGTGGCAATTGTGGCATTGCTTCACTTGAAAAACGAGCGCCCCTTGCCGCTCCACCGCTGTACGTCCTTTCAGGTAATGCGTCGGAATCGGTTCGCCGCTCCCAGCGTCCATGACCGGACTCCACGGAGCGTAGCGCGCCATATGGGTGAAAGTACCGAGCGCGACCGCCGCCAGCAGAATCGTGAGAACAGCGATGGGGCGACGCTTCCAGCTTTTCTCGCCTTCACCCGAGAAAAACGGCAGCGCCAGAAGCACAGCCAGCGCGACCACGGGTCCGATCAGGAGCGCCGGTGTTTCCATCGACGGCGGAAGCAGCGATAGCACCGCATAGAGCCACAGGAAAAAGTAATCCGGCCGCGGCACTGTCTGGATAATCGTAGGGTCGGGCTGCCCACTTGGGCCGAACGGGCCGAAATACGCCGCGCAGGCGGCGATACAAAGAAGGATTAAGCCCGAGAAAAACATATCCTTCACAATCGCGCCCGGAACAAACGGAATGCCATCCTTCTGCGTCAGCTCGTGATATTCCTTCGTATATGTCGCACGACGAACAATGCGTCCCGGCATTGGCCATTCGTTGATTCCAAGCTTCAGAACCAGTAGCAGATGCAGGCCAACGAACGCAATCAGCGATTCAGGTATAACGAAAACGTGCAACGCGAAGAACCGTGAAAGCGTCGCTCCTGCAATGATCGGACCTCCTAACAGCAGCTTGACAATCCAGGGCCCCAGGATCGGTACGCGACTTGAAATTGACGCCCCGATCCCCAATCCCCAATAGGCGTCCTGATCGAATCTGAGCACTTGGCCAGTAAAGGCCATTCCGAGCGTCATGAGTAGCAGAAGAATACCCACGATCCAGGTGAGCTCTCGGGGAAATTTGTAAGCTCCGAAAAGAAACACCTGCACCATGTGGATTAGGACGATCGCGATCATGAAGTTCGAGCCCCAGCCATGCAAGGCTCGAATGAACCATCCGAGCGCGACCTGATGATTTAGAACTTGCAGGCTGTTCCATGCTTCTCCCGCGGAGGGCACATAGAGAAGGGCGAGGAGAATGCCAGTGACCAGCTGGAGCAGGAATACAGTGAGCGCGGCGCTGCCAAAGACGTAAGCCCAGCTTGCCGTTTGGCGCGGTACCGGGTGTTGCATCGTCTCCCGGATCGGCACGGCGAGCTGAAGGCGCTGGTCTAGCCAGCCTCCAACTCTTCTCATCAAGCGCACGGCGGCCTCGTGACAGAGATGTTTATAAGGCGTGCGGTAGGCGCTCCGGTGGTGGGCATCTCGCCTGCCTGAATCAACAGATTCCCCTGCTGCACCTTATATTGATATTCAAAAAGCCCGCGCTCCGGAGGTCCGGAGGCCCGCGAACCGTCCTCATAGTAAACACCACCGTGGCAGGGACACATGAATAAGCCAGACTGCGGGAACCAACGGACCGGGCAGCCGAGATGCGCGCAATTGATCGCGAAAACCTGGAACCTCTCACCATCGACGCGACGCACCCAACAGGGAATATTCGCGGTCTCCCCGTCTGAAGGATTGGCGACCGGGTTTCGATAGGTGGCCAGGCGCGTCTGGCCCTGTGGGAACTCGGCGAGTGGGCCAAGCGACAGCCAGGATTCGTACCCCCGCCCGCGTTCGCGAATAATCGGAGAAAGGATATAGCGCACGATCGGTATCGCTAGGATCAGACCGACGGCCCCATTAAAGAGGATGCCCAGTTTCATCAGCATCCCACGTCTGGAAAGCCGATCTGTTAAAGTCATTGATTTCCTCCAAAGCCCACTGCGGCTGAGTAAGGTTGCGGACGCTGCGCAGCAAGCCATGCCACGACATCGGCGACATCATCGGGCGACATAGGCCTGCCAGGCACGTCACCGCGCCAATCTGGGGCGCCTAATTCGGGCCGTCCGACAATTACAGTAGTGCGAAGGTGCTGATCGCTTACCAGCGCGAGATACGAGCCATCCACGATGGAACTCGCACGTCCTCCACGGCCTTCTGCGCCATGACATGACGAACAATAAGTTCCATATACATTCGCTCCCCGCCGTGGATCGCCAGGACTTAGCGCACGATACGGTGGCGGATCGGAGCCGCGCAGAGCATCCGGCTTAGCCCAGTGGGACCGCATTCCGCCGGCGATGGCATTGACTTGATCGTCGGTCAACATTCCGCCTGAGTGTTGTGAGAACGCCGGCATGGCGGTTCCAGGAACGCCTTGGGCCGTTATCTGCAGAATGGTGGCATCGTCTGCGATCGCCAAGTAAACGGGGTCTGCTAGTCCGATCGCAGCTCCACCCTTTCCATTCGCGCCATGGCATCCGGCACAATTTCTCGAATAAAGAAGATTGAAGTCCACGATTTTGGTCGGAGGGACCACCTGCGAATCGGCCCGTGGACGCCCGGGAGCACGACCGCGAGTTCCGCAAGCTATAGTCGTTAGCAGCGCCACGGCGATAAGAATTATCTGGCGCTTCATCGTCTTCCGTCCTCCCCGCCGTTATCGTCCCTCATGCCGGATGCTTCCAAGCCCACCCGAAATGCCAGCGGCAGGTGCTGTAGTGTGCGTATGCGCCCCTGCCAAGAAACGACGAGGCCCGCGACAATCCCAAATCCCACCTGCGAGATTACAAACCAAAGCCAGTCGATGCGCTGGTTGAGCACTGGATTCACAATTCCGAGGACGCTGTAAATCAGTCCAGACCACAGGATGGGCGCGATGAAGCCTCCCAGCAGAATCGGCCGCCGCGGAAGCATCGGCAACATCGCGCCGTAGAGTAAACCGACGAGCGTCGAGGTGATCAGGTGAATCGGGATGGCGATCAGCAATACGCGCAAGTGAAATGCCGCGATGTCAGCCGTGGTGTAGGTCGTAGCGGCAGGAAAGAAGCCGGCGGCCAGAAGATTAATCGGATACCAAATGCTGGTATGGCTCACAAGGCCGTATAGCATCGCCAGGACGGCCATGACCACGCTTCCAGCCAAACCTCCCTTGATGCCTGCTGAAATTGGATAAATCTCCACCGGCAGCCATGCGCGCCGCACCTCGCGAGCGATCTCCAGCCTGTCGACTTCACGCCGAATGGTCGTCACACCCGGCACCTCCACCATCACCTGCACCGTTTCGTGGCGTTCATGCGGCAAAACGTCGCGAAACCAGCCAACGGCGCCCGTGATGGCGACGACTGCGCCCAGCACACTCACGGCTTCGCTCGTAACCAATCCCGCAAACAGGAGGGTGATTCCGAACGCAAGGACAATCGGCCACGACGTTGGAGCCGGAACTTCGACCGTGTTCGTGGCGTGCTCGGCGTCTTGACTTAACACTTCGAGGGCCATTGCGTCCTTTCCTCACAGACCGACGATGTAGACAACAATAAAAACCACAACCCAAACCACGTCCACGAAGTGCCAATACATCGACAAAACCTCGGCGCGTTCGGCGTGTTCCTGTCTGACATACCCAAGCAGCGTAAAGATTGCCACCGTCGCAAGAGCCAGGAGTCCGACCGTTACGTGAAACGCATGCAGGCCGACCAGCGAGTAATAAGTAGTCCCGAACAAATTGGTTTGGATGGTCAAGCCTTCCTCGTAGATCAGGCGGCCCCATTCTCGAGCCGTGCCCGTCAGAAAGACCGCTCCCAGAGCGATCGTCAGAAGCCACCAAAGGGAAAAGACATGCACTTTTCCGCTCCTTAGCGACTTCACGGCTAGATGAATCGTTAGACTGCTTGAAAGCAGACAAATCGTGAAGAAGATTGGAACACGAAGGACATCTTCCGGCTGAGGCCCCGTGAGACTCTTACCGAGGTAGAAGATGTAGGCTACGACAAAGATCGTGAAAATGGCGGCCTCGGCGGCAATCAGGCAGTACATTGCCGCGGGTCCCCGCGCGGGAAGCGTCCATCGGATATCGGCTTCTGGCATTGCTATAGATCGTGCGCTCATGAAACCTATCTCTTACTCGTACTGCCAATCTGGATCTTCCGGATGCTTCAGATCCCACAACGGCCGGCGGCTCCTGACCTCGGGGATTTCCGCGAAGTTATAAATCGGTGGAGGCGAAGTGGTGAACCATTCGAGCGTCCATGCATCCCAGGGATCGCTGCCGGCAACCTTGCCCCGCCAGTACGACCAAAGCAGGTTGCCAATGAACGCCAACACGCCCGCCGCTTGAAAGAACACGCCGATGGTCACAATGAGATTCCAGTTGTCCCAGCCTCGACCGGGCTCATATGTATAGATTCGGCGCGGCATCCCGAGAATGCCAGGAATATGCATGAAATCGAAGGTCATATGGAATCCAATGATGAAGAGCCAGAAGTGGAGCTTGCCGAGAGCTTCGTTATACATCCTTCCGGACATCTTCGGGAACCAGTAGTAGAAGGCACCGAACAGCGTGAAGAGAATGCCTCCAACAATCACATAGTGAAAATGCGCGATGACGAAGTACGACGCAGTTAATTGCCAGTCGAACGGCGCCGCGCCTTGCATAATTCCGGTCAGGCCGGCGATCAGGAACTGGAATAGAAACGCGGTGCAAAAAAGCATCGGGACCTTGAAGTGAATCTGTCCTCCCCACATAGTGGCGAGCCAGTTGAAGATCTTGATCCCGGTGGGAACCGCAATAGCCATCGTCGACAACACGAAAAAAGTATTTGCGGCCGAACTCATCCCGACCGTGAACATGTGGTGGGCCCAGACGCTCATGCTGATGAATCCGATGCAGATCGTCGCCGCCACCATCACCGGGTAGCCGAAGATGGCTTTGCGGGAAAAAACGGGTATGATTTCGGAGGCGAAGGCAAAAGCGGGGATGACAAGCACATAGACTTCCGGATGCCCGAAGACCCAGAAGAAGTGCATCCACATCACCGCTGACCCGCCAGCTTGGGTGTCGAAGAAGTGTCCACCCAGGTAGCGGTCGACCAGCAACATCAATTGCGCAGCGGTGAGTGGACTTACTGCGAGAATAACAAGGCCCGCCATCGTGAGATTCAACCAGGCCAACAGCGGCATTTTCCCGAGAGTCATTCCTTTGCACCGCATACACAGAACAGTTGCAATGATGTTGATCGCCGTGCCGACGCTGCCGACGCCGGACACCAGCAGCGAGAGTATCCAGAAGTCCGTGCTGTGTCCGCGTGAAAATGTCTGCGAGGTGAGGGGGGCGTAGGCGAACCATCCCACGTCCGGAGCGTTTCCGGCCCCATAGAGACCATCGCCGCCGACAAAGCTGAAATAGAGGAGTAGTCCGCCAAAAGCCGTCATCCAGAAGCTGAATGCGTTGAGTCGGGGAAACGCCAGGTCGCGCGCGCCAATCATCAGGGGAATCAAATAGTTCGCAAATCCAAACATGAACGGCATGATTACGAAGAAAATCATGGTCGTCCCATGCATCGTGAACATTCGGTTGAAGACCTGAGGCGAGACGAAATTGTTCAGCGGATGAATCAGCTGGATCCGCATTATGATCGCTTCCAATCCCCCGATAAGAAGGAAGAGCAGCGCATAAAGGATGTACAGGATGCCCAGCCGTTTGTGATCGACGGTCGTTACCCACTCGTGAAGTCTCTCCACGAGAGAAGTCGGCACCGCGGTGGGTCGGGTCAATGCTATTGATTCAGTCGACATCGGTTTCCTAGCGAAGCGTGGCCAAATATTCGGCTACCTCAGCCGCTTGCTGGGTGCTCAAGCCCATCGACGGCATCTCGCATCCTGGTTTGATGAGAGCAGGATTGTAAATCCAAGCAATGAGGTTTCCCAGCGTGTTCTTCGCTGCGCCCGCGGCTATCGTTTGCCGGCTCATGAGATGTGTAAGATCGGGTCCGAAGGTGCCATTTGCTCGTGTACCCGCAATTGTGTGGCAGCTCACGCAGGCAGTTGTCTCGAAGATCCGCCGTCCCTCGGAAGCCGTGGCAGCGACTTGCGCTGGCCGGCTTTGCTGTCGTATCCAGCGGTCGAAATCTTCTCGCGAGTCAACGTACACGAGAAGAAGCATCTTTGCATGTTGGGTTCCGCAGTATTGCGCGCACTGTCCCAGGTAAAGTCCTGTCTCCTGCGGGTCCATCCACATACTGTTGGGATGGTTGGGTATCAGGTCAGTTTTTCCGGCCAAACGAGGCACCCAAAAGCTGTGATCCGTGTCGGCGGAAAGCAACGTGAGGAAGGTCGGGGTCGGGTGCGCCGGGTTGCTTACCGGAATATGCAATTCATTCGCGGTCACTACTTTAAGAGATGGATATCGATACTCCCACCAGAATTGGTGTCCGATGACGGTGACTTCAAGAGCATTGCTTGGACGGGCGGCGTTCTGGATGCTCGCGATTACGCGCGCTGCTGCAAGAAACAGGACCACAACAATGAGGGTCGGAATAACCGTCCAAGCAAGTTCCACTTGAGTGCTTCCGTAAACTTGCGTGGGCTCGTGGCCGTCGCTCTCCCCCCTCTTCCTGAATTTCACCGCCGCGTAGGCAAGCAAGCTGAAAACTACTACAAAAATAGCCGCGGTCACGATCAGCACAAAGACCGACAGGTCGACGATCGAGTGTGCAGGCGTGGACACGGGAGCGAAAATGTTCGTTGGACTGAAAGACGGATGCATAGCGCCTATCGGCGACCTTCCACTTTAGGCGATACGAAACATGCAAATACCATTCCAAAGCCACTCTCTCGATACAGCTAGCATCCACACGGCTAGTGCGATCTGCCGGCGCGGTCACCATACGAGATCGAGTTTTGGGAGCGACACTAATGTCGAGGGAGCGACCGATACAGACTGCGCAAGGCACAGATTGAAGATCTTGTGGATGTCCGCACCGCCTTCATCTCCGTTGTGCTAACGGCCATTACAAAAGGTCTGAGATTGCTGACATACTGAAGCCCCCATCGTCTTGTTGTTTGGCCAGAGTCTCCTCGACAATCTTATTTTGCTGGGTTGAAAGATGTCGCATTCTGCGACCTCGCGCCCCGATTGCGGACGGCCCTGCGACGGGAGGTTTGTCTAAGCCCTTCCTTTAGCTGGGATCGATGTGGCAGCGAGTTGCCTTACCCAGAACGTTATGAGTGCGTTCACTCAAAATCTGACCTATAGTCTGCGTTCGCTCCGGAAAAGCCCGAGCGTTACCTTCGGCACGGTTTTCACGCTCGCGCTCGGGATCGACGCGAACACTGCCATCTTTTCGGTGGTCTACCACGCGCTTTTGCGCCCGTTGCCCTACCATCGGCCATCCGAATTGGTGATGTTGGGAGAATGGCGGAGGCAGGAATACCCCAATCCCCATAGCTCGTATCCGGACTATCTCGATTGGAAGAAAACTGCGAAGAGTTTCTCGGCGCGGCGGATTAATTCGGGCGCGCCTTCATCTTTTCGTCCGGGGGTGAACCCAAGAACACGTTTGCCGGTCGATCGCGGCCTGTTTGCACCAGATCCGTAAAACGCTGGTTCATTATGCATGCCCGATCCGAGCCGCGCCGCTCGAGCCGGGAAGGAGCCAACTAGAAACGAAGGCGCAGTGAGAACTGAATCTGCCGCGATGAGGTGTTGGTGCTGGTAATCACTCCGACTGTCGGACTGACCGCTCCGTTGCCGGTGAAGATGCCACCGCCAGGGGCGCCGAAATTGGTGTGGTTGGTGATATTGAAGAACTCGGCGCGGAACTGAACCAGAAACGCCTCCGAGATCTCGGGAATGCGCTTGTCCCTGGTCATCGAAACGTCGGCATCGAAGAGGCCGGGAGTACGGAACGTGTTGCGGCCGAGACTGCCCAGCACGCCTAACGGCGGCAGCGAAAACGCGGCCGGGTTGATCCAGTCGGTGCGATTGCCGGTGATCGCGTTGGTGGCGGTGAATCCGGGATTCAGGTTGGGGCGCTCGCAGGTGCAGCCCATTTTCGAGTTGTCGAGACCATCGGTGACGTTGAAGGGCAGGCCAGTGGCGAAGCTCATGATGCTGCTGATGCCCCACCCTTCGACCAGACGATTGCGATGGAAGGGCAGCGTGTAGACTCCGTTCAGGCGGAGCATCTGCCGGACATCGAACTGGCTGTCGCCGCGATCCCAGCCCGAGTTGTAGGGGTTCTCGGTCGGGATCTGTCGCAAACGCACGTCGATTACACTCTGGTAGGGTGAACGAGTGAAGAACAAGCGGCCGGCACTATTTCGCGGGCGACACGTTCAAGACGAGATCATCGTCCTCTGCCTTC
>Ga0210401_10008685_pt1 | contig 10055 bp, 8 predicted proteins | sample IncBWH32MmetaG_FD_150866 | JGI IMG/M metagenome (GOLD analysis project Ga0210401, IMG submission 150866) | Forest soil microbial communities from Barre Woods Harvard Forest LTER site, Petersham, Massachusetts, United States - Inc-BW-H-32-M | ecosystem: Environmental > Terrestrial > Soil >... | reverse complement strand
AAAGTCAATAAAAAAGGGACATGACTCATGATGGAGACAACACTCATGATGCACTGTGGGTGAGAGGCTGGTCGAAATCGGGATGAAAAACAAATCCTAGGCGTCCAGCCAGCCGAGTCGGCTTCGCGGAGCTTGTCATCGGGCCGGCCACTTCGGGCCGGACCCGTTGGCTCAACCCATCCTACGATCAGAGACTACGCCGCAGCCCGGCGTGCTTTCGTCGCAAGCGAGAGCAGTGCGCGCTCGGCGATGGTGTCGGCGAGCGCCGGCGTTTTGCGAGAGGCTAGAACGGCATCCGCCAGTTCGGACATGGCGGCGAGGAGCCGCGCCGCGTTCCATTGTTTGAGCGCCGCCTCGACCAGAGTCTTGCGCCGGAAGTGCAGCGGCGGCTGCACGGAATCGATCGAGAAATGCGCGCCGCATTCGATCGCCACGCGCCATCTGTGAAGCTGCCCGAGCTGGCGTTGCGCGGCGTAGAAGATCGAACCGACGGGGCTGCCGGCGGCGCGCACTTTCGCAAGCTGTGCTTCAAGCTCGACCGGACGTCCCGCAAAGGCGGTGTCGATCAGCTCGTCGAGCGCAAGCGCCGACGCATCCGAGACGACGGCGGTGACATCGTCGACATCGACCTCGCCGCGCCCGCGCGCGTAGAGCGCAAGCTTGCGCAATTCGTTGCGCGAGGCGGCGCGGTCGCCGCCAAGGAGCGGAATGAGCATCGCGCGCGCGTCGGGCTTGAGAGTCAGCTCGGCCTCGCGCATCTCGCTGTCGATCAGCCGCGCCAGATCGCGCTCGGTGTCGGCATAGCAGGGCAGCGCCGCGGCATTCTTGGCGCGCTCGCAGACGACGCGCAGCGGCGCGTTGCGGCGCAGATCGCCGGCCTCGATCACTACGCGGCATTCGCTCGACGGCAGCGCCAGCACCGCCTCGACCGAAGGCGCGATGTTGCGGCTGCCGGCCTTGGCCCAGACCGCGCGGCGGCCGCCGAACAGCGGGATGGTTTGCGCCTCTTCGACAAGGCGCGCCGGGTTGGCCGAAAGGTCCTCGGCTTCGAGCCGCACCAGCGAGAACGGATCGTTCACGTCGTCGACCGACGCCTTGATCAGAGCGTTGACGCGCTCGCTGACCAGGCCCGCGTCGGGACCGTAGACGAGCACGACCGGCCGCGCCGGATCGGGCCGCGCCAGGAATTTTTCAATGTCGGCGGTTTTGAGCGCGACCATTGGGCGGTCATCTAAAGCGTGGTTGCATTAGGTCAAGCCAGCTCCGCTCGTCCCCCGCGAAGGCGGGGACCCAGGCCACACATGCTGGAAAATGCGCGCTGGATTCCCGCATTCGCGGGAATGAGCCGAGTAAACACTACGTCCCGGCGACGAAGTACGACGCAAGCCGGTTGCGGATCATGTCGGCGGCCACCTGGACGGCGCGGTCTTCCGCATCGCGCCGCGCGCGTTGGCCGGCGAAACGCTGCTGCGAGCCCGGAATGTCGTAGTCAACGTGAACAAAGGTCACGTCGTTGAGCACGATCTTGCCGGTCGCAAGCTCAATCAGCTGGTAACTCGCCTGACGATCTCGATCTGCGTGTCGGGCCGGCCGGTGGTTGGATCCACATAGGCGGTAAATTGCGAAGAACCTACCCCGACCTTGAGCGCATAGACCGGCGCGAACGTGTTCTGACCGTTGTGCAGGTCAAATTGTAAGGCGTTGCGCAAGCCGATCGCGACCCGCTCGGTCGGCGTTCCCTTGGGAGCGGCAATCGGCGGAATATCGACAGCAGCGAACTTGTCCTGCACGCCTTCGCCGCCGGGTCCCGGGCGGGCGCCATAGAGCGGCTGCCAGCAGCCGGCGGTGAGCCCGGCCGCGGCCAGCACCACCGCCAAACGGGCCGGCCAGGCGAGCGCCTGCCATTGCCTAAGGTTACGCCACCACATTGACAATCCGTCCCGGCACGATGATCACCTTCTTGGGCGATTTGCCGTCCAGCGCCTTTTTTACCGCATCCAGCGCCAGAACGGCAGCCTCGATCTCGGTATTGCTGGCGTCGCGCGCGACAATCACCTCCGCCCGCTTTTTGCCGTTAATTTGTACCGGCAGCGTCAGCGTATCCTCGACCAGAAGATCGCGCTCGACCGCGGGCCATGCGGCTTCCGCGACCAGCGTGTCATGGCCGAGCATGGCCCAGCATTCCTCGGCGAGGTGCGGCATCATCGGCGCAAAGAGTTGCACAAGAACATTAACCGCTTCGTTCATGGCCCAGCGCATGTCGGCGGCAGGAGAGGGATTCGTCCCGCTGTCTGACCCCTCCGATCCGATGTCGCCGATCGCCCCCGACAGCGCATTGGCAAATTCGTAGATCGCCGCCACACAAACATTAAAGTGCAGCTTTTCGATGTCATCGGTGACTTTTGCCAGGGCCTGATGGGTGGCCTTGCGCAAGGCGGTCGCCGCCGGCGAGAAGGCCGCGGGCCGCTCGGCTGGGGCCCGTTCGGCAACCTCGGCGGCTTCGCCGACCAGCCGCCACAGCCTTTGCACGAAGCGCCAGGCGCCCTGCACGCCGCGCTCGGTCCATTCCACGTCGCGCTCGGGCGGCGAGTCCGACAGCATGAACCAGCGCGCCACATCGGCGCCGTAACCGGCGATGATCTCGTCCGGGTCGACGGTGTTGCGCTTCGACTTCGACATTTTCTCGATCGGGCCGATCTCGACCGCTTCGCCGGTCGCAATCAGCGCGGCGCGCCGGTAGTCGCCCTGCGTGTCGATCTTGACCTCGGCCGGCGCCGCCCATTCGCCGCTCGCCGTGCGATAGGTCTCGTGCACCACCATGCCTTGGGTGAACAAGCCGGCGAACGGCTCGTCGAGCCCGACATGGCCGGTCTTTTTCATCGCGCGAGTGAAGAAGCGGCTGTAGAGCAGATGCAGGATCGCATGCTCGATGCCGCCGATATATTGATCGACCGGCATCCAGGTATCGACCATCGGGCGATCGGTCGGCTCGGTCGCGATCCACGGATCGGTGAAGCGCTCGAAATACCACGACGAGTCGACGAAGGTGTCCATGGTGTCGGTCTCGCGCACGGCTGGCGCGCCGCAGTGCGGACACTTGACGTGCTTCCAGGTCGGGTGGCGGTCGAGCGGATTGCCGGGCCGGTCGAAGGTCACGTCGTCCGGCAGCGTTACCGGGAGATCTTTTGCCGGCACCGGCGCGACGCCGCACGCCTCGCAATGAATAATGGGAATCGGGCAGCCCCAATAGCGCTGGCGCGAAATGCCCCAATCGCGCAGCCGGAAATTCACCTGGCGCTGCGCGACCGGACGATTGCCGGCAGTTTCTTTCTCCAACCGTTTCGCGACTTCTTCCTTCGCTTGCGCCGTGCTCATCCCGTCGAGGAAGCGCGAATTGATCAGGCGGCCGTCGCCGTCATAGGCGATGTCGGTGATGACGAAGCTTTTCGGATCGACGTCGGGCGGACAAACCACCGGCGTATTGCCGAGCTCGTATTTGTTGGCGAATTCGAGGTCGCGCTGGTCGTGCGCCGGGCAGCCGAAAATGGCGCCGGTGCCGTAGTCCATCAAAATGAAGTTCGCCACATAGACCGGCAGCTTCCAGTTCGGATCGAACGGATGCAGAGCGCGGATGCCGGTATCGAAGCCGAGCTTCTCGGCGGTGTCGATGTCGGCCTGCGCGGTGCCGCGATGCCGGCACTCGTCGATGAAGGCGGCGAGCTTCGGATTTTTTTTCGCTGCCGCCGCCGCGAGCGGATGATCGGGCGCCACCGCCATGAACTTGGCGCCAAACAAGGTGTCCGGCCGCGTGGTGAAGACTTTCAGCTCGCTTTCGCCGTTCGGTGCGGTTTTCGCATCGAGCGCGAAACGCACCAACAAGCCTTCCGAGCGGCCGATCCAGTTCTTCTGCATCAGCCGGACTTTTTCCGGCCAGCGGTCGAGCGTGTCGAGCGCGTCCAGCAGCTCCTGCGAATAGTTGGTGATCTTCAGGAACCATTGCGTCAGCTCGCGCTGCTCGACGATGGCGCCGGAGCGCCAGCCGCGCCCGTCGATCACCTGCTCGTTGGCGAGCACGGTCTGATCGACCGGATCCCAATTCACCTTCGACTTCCGCCGCTCGACCAAATCGGCGGCGAGAAAATCGAGGAACATCTTTTGCTGATGCTTGTAGTAGGCCGGATCGCAGGTCGCGATCTCGCGGCTCCAGTCGAGCGACAAGCCCATCGATTTGAGCTGCGCCTTCATGGCGGCGATGTTCTCGTAGGTCCAAATCTTCGGATGGACCTTGCGCTCCATGGCGGCGTTTTCCGCCGGCATGCCGAAGGCGTCCCAGCCCATCGGATGCAGCACCGAATACCCCATGGCGCGCTTCACCCGCGCCACCACGTCGCCCATGGTGTAGTTGCGCACGTGGCCCATATGGATGCGCCCGGACGGGTACGGGAACATCTCGAGCACGTAGTATTTCTTGCGGACGTCGTCGTTCTTCGTGGCGAAGATGCCGCGCTCTTCCCAGATTTTCTGCCAGCGGGCCTCCGCCTCGGCGGCGTTGTAGCGTTGAATGGCCATTGGAATTGCAGTCGTTTTCGAGTTTTTGGCTAAAGCCGGGCACGTGACACGAAAGCGCCCAGCCGGTCAATGGACGCTATCGCCGAGGGCCGAATTGGATTCCGTTAATGAGCGTTCGCCAAGGATATAATCGGCTCGCGCCGATTCGCTTGGGGCGCGCAGGGCGAAAGCATCGATGAATCCCGACCAGACCATCAGCCTGCAGACGGTCAATGGCTGGGCCATCTTGCCGTCCTCGCTCAAGCGTTCCGATCGGTCGCCGCGCTTTCATCTGCATTTCCTCGCCAGTCTTGCCGGCGATGTCGGCGCCCAGCATTTGATCATCAACGAGGCCAATGCCGGCTACGAGCCGCCGACCCGCGATCTGCTCGAGCGCGTGTTGCGGCCCGGCGATCTGTTCGTGGATGTCGGCGCGCATTGGGGCTTTTTCTCGCTGCAGGCCGCCACGCATCCGGCCGGCGGCATCGAGGTCGTCGCTTTCGAGCCGGATCTGATCAACGCGACGATGCTGACCGAAAATGTCGGTCGCAACAAATTGTCGAACCTGGTCACGGTTATTGGCGCCGCCTGCGGCAACAAGAACGAGCTGGCGCCGCTCGTGCTCAACACCACGATGGGTCACAGCATCCGCGGCATTGGGCTTGCGCCTGCGGCGCGCGCGCTTTCGAAATGGGTTCCGGTGGTGACGCTCGACGGCGCGCTCGCCAACATGGGCAAGGAGGCGCCGCGGCGGCTCATTCTCAAGATCGACGCCGAAGGCTTCGAGCCGAACGTGATCGTCGGCGCTCAAGCGCTGCTTGCTGCCGGGCGTGTCGCTCTGATCATCTGGGAACGTGGCCCTGCTTTCGCCGAATGGCTGGGGCGCACCGCGATGATGCAGATGGCGGCGCTTCTTTCCGACTGCGGTTTCCGCCATTTTCTGCCGCCGGCCGGCGGCCATGTTGGGGCGCCGTTCGCGTTCGACCCGCAAGCCGACTATATCGGCAACGTGTTCTCGGTCGGCCCGCAGCTCCTTGACGATCCGGTCTTCGCTTCCGCCGCGGCGTGAGGCTTTGTTCGCCGCCGGGTCAAGCAGGCTTCCACCCCGTTCAATCCAGGCTACAGTCTTGGAAAATCTCGCAAGGGAGCGAACCGCCATCATGACCGTCACGACTTATCAGGCGCGCCTCGAGCGTCTGCTCGATCGCACGGAGATTTTCGACCTGGTGCGGTTCGAGCGGCTCTGCCGCGATCAGCGCGATTTCGCCGGCATGGTCGCCTGCTATGTGCCGAAGGCGCCGGTACGCACCACCTGGTTCGAGGGCACGGTCGAGAAATTCGCCGAGGCCTCGCGCAAGAAAATGGGATCCGGCAGCCAGGCCAAGCACTGGATCATGCCGGCGCGGCTCGAAATCAACGAGGGCCGGGCGTTGGTCGAATCGCCGGCGCTAATCTTCGACCGGCTCACCTTCGACGGCATCGAATTCGACACGTTTCAGTATTGCCGCTTCGTCTCGCGCGTGATCAAGAGCGCCGACGGCTGGAAGCTCGGCTCGTTCGAAGGCATTTATCAGCGCGACCAGATGCAAACCGTCGATCCCCGAGATCCGCTGCCGGTGGACTGGGACGTGATTGCGAAGTTGCGGCCGTCCTACAAATTCATCGGCTATACGCAGGTCAAGCGCGGCTACAAAGTGAACCCGGAATTGCTCGGCGACGACCGGCCCGATCTGCTCGAAGCGTTTTATGCACGCGAGCAGGCCTGGCTGAAGAGCGGACGATAGGAACAGCCGCGCGGTGCGGCAAGCGGGCGCTGAGGTGGCGTCGCCCGCATGCTCGGCGGTGATCGGGCGGGCAAATGTACGTAAAGCGACATTCCATAACGTCCCGTCAAACTGGAAGACGCGCGGGATTGTTGCGCCGATCCCGCGTTTCGCCGCCGCCTAATCCGCGCTACGCTAGCCGCACAACGATTTCAGATCCGGGAGGGAACCATGCGAAAGGCGATGGCATGCACACTCGGTCTCGCCGCTTTGACGCTCGCCGTTTTCGGCTCGGCGGCCGGCGCGCAGGATACGATGCGCGTGCGCGGCACGATCGAGCGCCTGGACGGCCCGATTTATGTCGTCAAGGCGCGTGACGGCGCGGAGCTGAAAATCACCCTGATGGACAACGGCGTTCTCGTCGCCATCGTCAAGGCGTCGCTCGCCGATATCAAGCCGGGCCTGTTTGTCGGCTCGACCGGCATGCCGCAGCCCGACGGCAGCCAAAAGGCGATCGAGGTTCACATCTTTCCAGAAGCGATGCGCGGCACCGGCGAAGGCCATTACGCCTGGGATCTGGAACCCAACTCCACCATGACCAACGCCAATGTTGAGGAAAGCGTGACCGGCGTCGACGGCCAGACGCTGTCGCTCAAATACAAAAACGGCGAGAAAAAAATTCTGGTCACGCCGCAAACCGCAATCGTCACCTACAATCCGGGCGACAAGGCCGATCTGAAGCCGGGCACCAGGATCTTCATCGGGGCGGCGAAGAAACAGCCGGACGGCACCTTGCAGGCGGCGCGCATCAATTATGGCAAGGACGGTTTGACGCCGCCGATGTGAGACCGGCCCCAATCGCTTCCCGCGGCCCGCCCAAGTTGGAACAAATTTCAGCGGCGACCTTGCCGCGCTATATTCCCTTCTGGATTCCCTCCGGCGCGGGAACGAGCGGAGGCTGAGCGGCCGGCGCATAGGTCCGAAGACGTGACGACGATCGAACCGACCGATCCGCGGATGTTTCATCCGCATGTGGAACGCAATCGCGAGCCTATACTGGCGGTGCTCAAGCGGCTGTTGCCGGCGCGGGCGCTGGTGCTGGAGATGGCAAGCGGCAGCGGCGAGCACGCCGCGTTTTTCGCCAAGGCGCTGCCGGGCGCGTCGTGGCTGCCGAGCGACATCGACCCCAAGGCGCTGGCCAGCATCGCCGCATTCCGTGCCGAGGCGGCGGTGCCCAACCTGCTTGCGCCGGTACGGCTCGACGCAACGGCGGAAGCGTGGCCGGTCAAGCGGCTCAATGCCATCGTCTGCTGCAACATGATTCACATCGCGCCATGGGCCGCCTGCCAGGGCCTGATCGGCGGCGCCGGCCGCGTGTTGCAGCCCGGCGGCATTTTGTTTTTGTACGGCCCGTTCAAGATCGACGGCCATCATACCGCGCGCACCAATCAGGAATTCGACGCCTGGCTGCGCGGGCAAAATCCGGAATGGGGCATCCGCGACATCCGCGACGTGCGGACGCTGGCGACAGAACACGGGCTCACACTCGCCGAGACCGTGCCGATGCCGGCGAACAATCTGAGCGTCGTCTTTCGGCGGGCCTGACCGCGCAGGTCTTGCGGCGAAGAGCCGTCGCGCAAAGTCGTTCCCATAAAGTCATATTCCAGTCAGCCGGATCGACTATTCCGCAAAGGGTCGCACGGAGGCGACGATCGGCAGCGGAGATGCGGCCATGAAAACGTTCGATGAAGGATTCGGCGGCGGCAATTCTGAGCCCTCGCGCCGCGACGTCGTGAAATATGGCACAGCCGCGGCGATCGCGGTGGCGGCTGGACCGGTCATGGCGGCCGCCGCCAACACGATTTCGGGCGTCGTTTATGAGAACCGCTCCGGCGGCACGCGGCGCGCGGCGGGCGATCCGGGTATCGCCGGCGTCCTGGTTTCCAACGGCCGCGACGTCGTCAAAACCGACGCTGCCGGCCGCTATACGCTGCCGATCGATGAAGAAAGCATCGTCTTCGTCATCAAGCCCACCGGCTATGCGGTGCCTGTCGACGAGCAGATGCTGCCGCGCTTCTATTACATTCACCAGCCCGCGGGCTCGCCGCAGAGCTTGAAGTTGCGCTATCGCGGCATCGAACCCACCGGCGCGCTGCCGGACTCGGTGGACTTCGCGCTGAAGAAAGTCGACGAGCCGCAAAAATTCGAGGTGCTCCTCTTCACCGATCCGCAGCCGGAAAGCGCAGCCGAAGTCGACTTCATCCGCGACGATGTGGTCGCGGGCCTGATCGGGAATCATGCGGCCGCTTTCGGCATCACCTGCGGCGACATCATGTTCGACGATCTGTCGCTCTATCCGCGGCTCAACGGCATCATCGGTCAGATCGGCGTGCCTTGGTACAATATCGGCGGCAATCACGATCTCAATTTCGAGGCGCCGGACGCGCGCTATTCGCGCGAGACCTTCAAGCGGACGTTCGGCCCGCCCTCCTACGCGTTCGAATATGGCGGCGCGTTGTTTCTGATGCTCGACAATGTCGACTATCTCGGCGCCGACGCGGCGCGGCCGTATTCGGCCGGCCTTTACGAAGGCCGCATCGGCGAGCGGCAATTGGCGTTTATCGCCAACGTGCTCAAGGAAACGCCGATCGACAAATTGATCGTTACGGCGATGCACATTCCGCTGCGCAATGATCTCGACTCCCACGACCCTGGAACCAACACCGCCGATCGCGCCGACTTTCTGAAGCTTCTCGCCGGCCGTCCCAACACGCTGAGCCTGTCGGGTCATACACACACCACCGAGCATCATTATTTCGGCGCCGAGGATGGCTTCGCCGGACCCGCGCCGCATCATCATCATGTCCTGACCGCGGTCTCGGGCTCGTGGTGGAGCGGGCCTTACGATCATCGCGGCATTGCGGTCGCCGACAGCCGCGACGGCAGCCCGAACGGCTTTCATATTCTGTCGATCGACGGAGCGCGCTATGCGACGCGCTTCCAGCCGGCCGACGAGCCGAATGCCCGGCAGATGCGCATCGTGCTCGATTCGGTTTTTCACGGCGACCGCAAGGAGCTCTACAACACCTATCGGATGGGCCAGTTGCTCGGTTCGCCGCTGCCGCAGGCGCGCGTGTCGGCGACGGATCTCATCGTCAATGTGTTCGACGGCGGCCCGCGCACGTCGGTCGAGTATCGCATCGGCGGCCGCGCGCCGGTGGCGATGCAACGCGTGCGGCGGCGCGATCCGTTCGTCGAGGAGGTCTTCGCCCGCAATGAAGCGACCAAGAAGCCGTGGGTGAAGGCCGAGCCTTCATCGCACATCTTTTCGGCGCGATTGCCGGGCGATCTTGAAACCGGCACGCATTGTGTCGCTGTGCGGGCGGTTGACGAATATGGCCGCGAGCATCGCGACCATCTGATCGTGGAAGTGACCGGCGGTGAAGAGGCGCCGGCCAAAGCGCGGCGCGGCTAGCGGATGATCCGACCAGATTAATGTTATCTCCGCTCACTCCCGCGAACGCGGGAGTCCAGCGCGATGCGCCGGGCGTGCTGTGGACTCTCTGGGTCCCCGCTTTCGCGGGGACGAACGGAGCGAAGTCGGCCGACACAGCTCTGCGGAATTCGCTCTAGCTCTACAAATTTCCCGCAACAAAAACCCGCCGGTATGGCTGCCGGCGGGTCTGTGGCTCCTGCGCGATGCGCTTACGGCGATCAGAAGTGCAGATTGACGCCGGCGCGCAC
>Ga0210401_10008681_pt1 | contig 10058 bp, 10 predicted proteins | sample IncBWH32MmetaG_FD_150866 | JGI IMG/M metagenome (GOLD analysis project Ga0210401, IMG submission 150866) | Forest soil microbial communities from Barre Woods Harvard Forest LTER site, Petersham, Massachusetts, United States - Inc-BW-H-32-M | ecosystem: Environmental > Terrestrial > Soil >... | reverse complement strand
AAGCGGGGCCTGCGGGGTTGACGGCGGTGGAAGAAAGGACTTAACACAGAGGTCGCAGAGAACACAGAGAGCGGAGAGAAATAAACGGGAGAGACGAAAAGATGGCGATGGCGCGGACGGCGAAGACGAATGAGATTACTCCAGGGACGATCCGGGAGTTTCAGGTGGAGGGCAAGGCGATTGCCGTGGCGAATGTTGGGGGCAAATTCTACGCAATTAACAATACGTGCCTGCACCGGGGCGGGCCGCTGGGCCAGGGGGTTTTGGATGGGAGCATCGTGACTTGCCCCTGGCACGGGTGGCAGTACAACGTGACTACCGGCAAAGTAACCCAGAACCCGACGGTTGGGGTGGATTGTTACCCTGTGGAGATCAGGGGAGAAGACATTTTTGTCGATGTTGGATAGATATACCGTAAGCCATTGAAAATAATATAAATATTTAGATTTAGACGAAATATTGCCAGTTGCGCTCCTACACCTTTCCCACCTCAAGTATCAGCTAACCCTCATATTTTGTTTCGCTTTTTGGATGCCAGCGTGTATATTGCTGCCGACTCCAAGAATCGATGTCGACTCCGACTGCGCAACGCCACTACTGGATCTTTACCGCCGACCCCCACCACTATCACTGGGACACACTCTTCGTTAAGGGCAAGGAGATGTGGCATGGTGCCGCTTCGAAACCCGACGCGATCCGCGCACTGAAACAGGTGCGCAAGGGCGACCGCGTGCTGTGCTACCATTCCGCGCCGGAACGGACGCTCTATTCGATTGCGGAGATCACGCGCGATCCCTACCCCGATCCCCACGACCGCAAAGAGAAAAATCTGGTTGCGGACTTGCGCGCGTTCGAAAAGCTTCCAAGGCAGGTCACGCTGGCGGAACTCCGCGCCAATCCCGCGCTGAAGAAAATGAAATTGTTGAAGAACGTACGCTTGATCGTCACCATGATCAGCGACACGGAGTACCAGGAAATCCTGCGCATGGCCGGGATCATCGCGACGCCGGGCATCCCGCTGCCATAAAAAGGAATGGGGGTTGGAAATGAGCGCCGTGGGCCGCTCCGGAGTTATCGCCAGTTGTGTTTTTGCATTCATGACTCTTTATCCGCAAAATCCGCGCGGAGACGCCATGCTCGAAGGGGTTCCATCCGGAAAAACGCGGGTGGTGGACCTGACTTACGCCATCAGCGACAAACTGGTGCCCTGGCCGGGTGATGAGAAATTTTTCGAAGCAAAAGTGAACGCCACGATTGAGAAGAACGGCTACTTCACGAGAAGTTTCTGGATGCTGGAACATTACGGAACGCATATGGATGCGCCGGCGCATTTTCCGCCGGGACAAATCACGGTAGACCAGATTCCCGCAAAGAAACTGATGGGCCCGGCGGTGGTGTTGGATGTGCGCGCGGAAAGCGCGAAGGACGCAGATTATCAGGTTCCCGCAGCTTTCGTGGAAGCGTGGGAGAAAAAGCACGGACGGATTCAGGAAGGGGCTATCGTGCTACTGCGAACGGGCTGGTCTTCGCGCTGGCCGGATGTGAAGCGTTATCGCAACCAGGATGGCCAAGGAAAAATGCATTTTCCTGGTTTTTCAACGGAAGCGGCAAAATTATTGATCGAAAGAAAAGTGAGCGGCCTGGGATGCGACACGCTGAGCATTGATTTCGGGGCCTCGGGTGATTTCGCGGTGCATCATTTGACGCTGGGCACGGGCTTGTATCACCTGGAAAACCTGGCGGACTTGAGCGAACTGCCGGAGACTGGCGCGTTTCTGATTGTGGCGCCGATCAAGCTGGAGGGTGGCTCGGGGGGACCGGTCCGGGTCTTCGCGCTCCTGCCTTAGATTGCGCGATTTTTTGCAAACATTTTTCGCGGTTCATCCGTCTTACTGGGATGGTTCTGTGCCGTGGTGGGTACATGCAGATCGTACGGCGCTGAAGAGCTGGTGCGCCGCGGGAATTCGGGTCGATTCTAGCTAACGATTTCATCTCGTTTATCTTGTTTTAGGGAGGAAGCATGCGCTTTCGAATGGCGATCCTGATGGGTGTCTTGCTGGGCCTCGCGGGCGCTTCCCGCGCTGCGGAAGAAACGCTGTTGCTGGCGCATTCGCCGACGGCGAGCCGGACGCAAGTGGTTTTTGCCTATGGCGGGTACCTCTGGAGCGTGCCTCGCGAGGGCGGCGATGCGCGGCAACTGACGACGGGCGGACACGAAGGATTACCGGTTTTCTCGCCGGACGGCAAGTGGATTGCTTTCACAGCGCAATACGACGGGAACGCGGATGTGTTTGTGATGCCTGCGGAGGGCGGCGAACCGCGCAGGCTGACGTGGCATCCCGCGCCGGATATTGCGGTGGGATGGACGCCGGACGGCAAGCGCGTGCTTTTCCATTCGCCGCGCGATTCCTATGCGGACTTCGACCGTTTGTACACCGTTCCCGCGGAAGGCGGCCCGGCGGAAGTTCTGCCGATGTGGCGCGGAGAAGAGGCGTGGTTCTCGCCCGACGCCGCGCGCATCGCGTATGTGCCAAACGAAATCTGGCAGACGTCCTGGAAGCGGTATCGCGGCGGGCAGACCACGCCAATCTATATTGTGCGGCTGAGCGACCTGGCGCTGGAAAGAGTGCCGCGAGAGAATTCGAATGACGCGCATCCGGTGTGGTTCGGCGACACGGTCTATTTTCTTTCGGACCGCAACGGGCCTGTAAGCCTTTTCGCCTATGACACGAAATCGAAAACGGTCAAGCAGGCTGTCGAAAACAAGGGATTGGATTTCAAGTCGTTGTCCGCGGGGACGGACACGCTGGTCTATGAACAATTCGGCGGGATTTATTTATTTGATCCGGAGAGTGGGCAATCGAAGAAAGTGAACATTCGGATTGCGGGCGATTTGCCTGCGACACGGCCGCACTACGAAAAAGTTGGCGACAAGATTCAGAACGCGGCGATATCGCCGACCGGGGCGCGCGCGGTGTTCGAAGCGCGCGGCGAGATTTTCACCGTTCCGGGAGAAAAGGGCGACGTTCGAAACCTGACGCGTACGGCGGGCGTGGCGGAGCGTGATCCGGCATGGTCGCCCGACGGCAAATCGATCGCCTATTTTTCGGATGAATCCGGCGAATACGCGCTGCACATTAGGGATCAGGCGGGTTCGGGAGCGGTGAAGAAAATTAATCTAGGCAATCCGCCATCGTATTTCTATGGCCCGGTGTGGTCGCCGGATAGCAAGAAAATCGCGTACACGGACAAAAGGCTGAACTTGTGGTACGTGGATGTGGAGAAGGGCGTGCCGGTGAAAGTGACGACGGATCGCTACGACGATCCAACCTCTGCTTTCAATGAGGCGTGGTCGCCAGACAGCAAATGGCTCACGTTTGCAAAGCTTCTTGAAAATCATCAGCGCGCCATTTTTGTGTATTCGCTGGAAACCGCGAAGGCTTCGCAGATCACGGACGGGATCAGCGATGCGCGCTATCCGGTGTTCGACAAGGGCGGAAAATATCTGTTTTTTGCGGTCAGCACAGACGTGGGGCTTTCGGCGGGATGGCTCGATCTTTCGAGCTACCAGCATCCGGTGCTGCGCAATGTTTACGCGGCAGTTCTGAAGAAGGGCGATGCTTCACCCGTAGAGCCGCAAAGCGACGAGGAAAAAGCGGCCGAAGAGAAAAAGGATTCCGCGGGCAGTGACAAGGGCAAAGAAGCAGACAAGAACAAAGATGCTGATAAAGGCAAAGAAGCCGAGAAGGGGAAGGACGGCGAGAAGAAAGACGAGGCCGTTAAAGTCACCATTGACCTGGATGGGATTGGTCAGCGGATCGTCGCGCTGCCGATCAAGCGTGCGAATTATGTGGGCCTGGATGCGGGAAAGGCGGGAACGCTGTTCCTTTCCGAAGTCGTGGACGTCCCGCGATTCGGTGAACCGACGCCTGCGAGTGTTTCGAAATTTGATCTAACCACGCGGAAGACCGAGCCGTTTGTCGGCGGAATCAATGGATTCGTAGTTTCCGCGAATGGCGAGAAAGTTTTGTACCGGCAAGGGCCGGGCTGGTTCATTACCGGAACCGCCGTCGTTGTAAAGCCGGGCGACGGCGCGTTGAAGATCGACGGGATGGAAGTCTACTCCGAACCGCGCGCGGAATGGAATCAGATGTACCACGAAGTCTGGCGCATCGAACGCGATTTCCTTTACGACCCGAATCATCATGGGCTGAACATTTCGGCCATGGAGAAGAAATACTCGCCTTACCTGAAAGGCCTCGGAGGGCGCGCGGACCTGAACTATCTCTTCGATGAAATGCTGGGAGAAGTCACCATCGGCCACATGTTCATCGGCGGGGGCGACATTCCGCAGGCGAAACGGGTGCGTGGCGGGTTGCTCGGGGCCGATTACAAAATCGAAAATGGCCGCTACCGGTTCGCACGCGTGTACAACGGCGAGAACTGGAACCCGGATCTGCTCGCGCCGCTGACGCAGCCGGGAGTGGATGTAAAGGCAGGAGAGTATCTGCTGGAAGTGGAAGGACGTGAGGTTCGGCCGCCGGCGGAGGTCTACAGCTTCTTTGAGAACACGGCGGGCAAACAGATCAAAATCAAAGTGGGACCGAACGCGGACGGCAAAGACGCGCGAGTGGTAACCGTAGTTCCGTTGCCCAGCGAATTTCCGTTACGCAACCGCGCCTGGGAAGAGGACAGCCGGAGGAAAGTGGATGAGCTGAGCGGAGGAAAGCTGGCGTACGTGCACGTTCCGGACACGAACGTCGGCGGGTACCTCAATTTCAACCGGTTTTATTTCGCGCAGGTGGGTAAGCAGGGCGCGGTGATTGATGAACGCTACAATCACGGCGGCGAAGTGGCGGACTACATCATTGACATGCTGAAGCGGCCGCTGCGGAATTGCGCGATCTCGCGGGAAGGCGAAGCGTTCTGCTCCCCGCTGTCGCAAATCTATGGGCCGAAGACTATGGTCATCAACGAAATGTCCGGGTCCGGCGGGGACGCGCTGCCGTGGATGTTCAAGCAGGACAAGATCGGGCCGCTCGTTGGCACGCGCACCTGGGGCGGGCTGGTCGGGATTTATGGCTATCCGGTGCTTCTTGACGGTGGATTCGTGACGGCGCCGCGCGTTGCCATCTACGGGTTGAAGGGCGAATGGGAAGTGGAAAACCACGGGATTGCGCCGGACATTGAAGTGGAAAATGATCCGGCGTCCGTTGCGGCGGGGCACGACCGGCAACTCGAAAAGGCGGTGGAAGTCACCATGGAAGCGTTGAAGAAGAATCCCGTGGTGATTCCGGATCATCCGCCGTATCCGAATTATCAGAAAAAGTAGCAAAGCTCGATTTATTTTGTAGGGGCGCGGCATCGTTGCGCCCCGCTATATCGAGGTTGATCCAGGAGCTTTTCGTTTTTTTTTGAAAGTCTCGCAAAGAAGTCCGTCAATTTCCGGAGATCACATCACTATACGAGCAGCGTTGAGTTCAAGTGTGTGTTACTTTGGGATCGCGGTCCTCCTATGCCCGAACTTCCTGAAGTCGAAACGGTAGCGCGCGGATTGCGGCGAGTGATTCTCGGGCGGCGGATCGTCTCCGTGTCGCTTGGGAAAACGGATTTCATTGATGATCCCGCGGCGCTGGAGGAGCACCTTCCGGGGCGGCAGATCGAGGCCGTCGAGCGCTATGGAAAATTCATGCTGCTGCGGCTTTCCGCGGCAGCGTCGGCAGGGCGAATTCCTTCGAATGGCGATGCGGTTCCAGCGTCGCTGCTGGTACACCTCGGTATGACCGGGCAGATCGCCCCGAGCCCTGCGGAGCAACCCCGCGAAAAGCACACGCATGTTTGCTTGCTGCTCGATGATGGCCGCGAGCTGCGTTACGTGGATGCGCGGCGCTTTGGGCGCATCGCATATCTGACGGAAGCGCCGCTCGCAGAAGAACTGCTGGGATTCGGTGCCGATCCACTGGAGGTGAGCACCGAGGAATTCGCGAGCCGGATTCGAGGACGCCGCGCGCGGATCAAGGCGTTGCTGCTGGACCAGTCCGTGCTCCGTGGCGTGGGCAATATCTACGCCGACGAGAGCTTGTGGCGAGCAAAAATTCATCCGGCTCGTTTGGGCGGCCGGCTGAACGCGAAACAAGCGGAGACGCTACGCCGCGTGCTGCAAGAAATTCTGCAGAAAGCCATCGTGATGCGCGGGTCCTCGATTTCCGATTTTCTTGACGCGGAGGGCGAGCCGGGGGAGTATCAGCGGCACCATCGGGCTTACGGCCGCGAAGGCAAGGGGTGTTACCGGTGCAAGGCTACGATCCGGCGCGGGATTGTAGCGGGGCGCAGCAGTTATTTTTGTCCGAAATGCCAGCCAGCGCCGCGTGGATTTGCGGTATTGCCATTGCCGAGAGCAAAACGAAAGAGAGATAACTAGGCTAGCGGCATGCGCGCAGTACTCCAGAGAGTGAGCCGGGCGCGCGTGACGGTGGAAGAACGCGTCACGGGCGAGATCGGCGCGGGGCTGATGATTTTACTTGGCGTCGGCCGGGAAGATACCTCGGCCGTCGCAGTCTCAATGGCCGAGAAAGTCAGCAACCTGCGAATCTTTGAAGACGACCAAGGTAAGATGAACCGGTCGCTGCTGGATGTGAAGGGCAGCGCGCTGGTGGTTTCGCAATTCACACTTTATGGCGATGCGCGCGGGCAGCGGCGGCCGAGCTTCATCGCGGCGGCGCCTCCGGAGCTGGCGAAAGCTTTATACGAAGGGTTTTGCGCGGCGCTCCGCGCTCTTGGCGTCACCGTGGCGACGGGAATTTTTCAAACCATGATGTCCGTGGGGCTGGTCAATGAAGGCCCGGTCACGATCCTCCTCGACTCCGACAAAACGTTCTAGGCAGAGCCATCCCCGAACGATGGCTCGCCAATGGACGAAAGAGGCTGTGTTGCGCGAGCTGAAGGGGCTAGCCGATCCGAAAGTTCGCGCGAAGATGGCCTACTTTGGTGTGCATGTCCCAAAAGCGTACGGAGTCTCCTCGCCCGTGCTACACAAATTCGCGAAGCATATTGGAAAAGATCACCGTCTCGCGCAAGAGCTTTGGACGACGGGCATTCACGAGGCTCGTATCCTTGCCACATTCATCGGCGAACCGGAGAGAATCACCGCCGCGGAAATGGAGCGTTGGGCTTGCGATTTCAATTCCTGGGATATTGTGGATGCGGCGTGCTGCTATCTTTACGCTCACACGAAGTTCGCCTGGAAGAAGGCGGCGGAATGGAGCAGGCGCAGCGAGGAATTTGAGAAGCGCGCGGGTTTTTCACTGGTGGCGTACTTGAGTTATAAGGACAAGGTGGCTTCGGACGCGCGATTTTTACAATTCTTGCGAGTGATCGAACGCGAAGCGCACGATGAACGCAACTTCGTAAGAAAAGCGGTCAACTGGACCTTGCGAAATATTGGGAAGCGAAATCTTCGGTTGAACCGGGAAGCCATCCAAGCGGCGGAAAGAATCAGAAAGCAGGATTCACGAGCGGCGCGCTGGATCGCGGCGGATGCGCTGCGCGAACTGAGGAGCGACGCCGTGCAAGCGCGGCTTCGGCGAAAGGCGGTTTGATACAGTTGGCAAACGCAAACAGGAACGAACTGAAGATCCGGCGCGCGAAGAGCGGCGATGCCCCGCAACTCGCGGAACTTAGCGGACAGCTCGGGTATCCGGCAACGGCGGCCCAGATCCGCGAGCGATTGCGACGCATAAAACCTGCTTCAGATCACGCTGTGTTTGTTGCGGAATCCCCAACGAATGGCGTGATCGGCTGGCTGCACGTAAGCAAGCAGCCGCTGCTCGAAGTGGAGATTCGCGCGGAAGTGAACACCCTCATTGTGGCGGATGGGAAGAGAAGCCTCGGCGCGGGCGCCAGGTTGCTGACCGCCGCAGAAGATTGGGCCCGCAAGCATGGCTGCAAGGGCATGTCGGTACGTTCGAACGTGAACCGCGAGCGCGCGCACAAATTCTACGAACGAAACGGCTACGAGCACTACAAGACGCAGAAGTCCTTCCGCAAACAACTGTAGTCACGCCTAGAGGCGGCTTTGGCGCCCAAATGCTAATTGTTAAGGTTGTTCAGGTTAAGAACAATTTCCGGCTTGGGCAAAGGCTTCTTAAGCTGCAGTTCAGGACTCCGAGCTTCGAAGAGCAAAATTACAAAAGCTGCGAGGTAAGAAACCAACCCGAGAACGATGAAGAGTAGTTTTAGCCATCGCGGTGCGAAGTGGAATCCCCCAAGGCTTGCGAGGGAGAGTCCGAAAAGTAAAAGATGGTTCGATCGCAACGTAGATTTTTGTCGGAGCCTCGCTCTGCAACTGGGGCAGACAAAACTTGACCATTCCTGCAAATTCATTAAAGGAGGAGTAGAAAGGGCTTGGTGACAGCGAGGACAGATTGAGTTACCCATGTTATCCCTCTTAATAATATAAGTAGTTTATCAGAGTTACCTCCCGAGAAAAAAAGAAATCGGCAGAAGCCGACGTAGATAGCCAGGGGTTAATCAAATCGCTCAGTTCAACGGGAAAGTGTCCAAGTATATCGTAGTGCGATATACTTATTGAATGTCAAAGGAGATCACCTCCGCGGAGTACGCGGCGCTCGCGGAACTGCGCTACCTCATCCGCAAGTTTGTCGGTGAGGGAGACTCCGTGGCCCGCGCCGCGGGCCTGGAGCCGCAGCAATACCTGTTGCTGCTCGCGGTCCGGGGCCTTCCCGAAGGAGAAGAGGCCACCATCCGCGCGCTCGCCGATAGGCTGGCGTTGAAGCATCACAGCGCGGTCGAACTGATCGACCGGCTGGAGCTGCATGGATATGTTCGCAGGACACGCAGCCGTGACGATCGCAGGCGCGTTCTGGTCTCTCTCCTGCCCCGTGGAGAAAAACTGCTCGAACAAGTGGCGCGCCACCGCATCAGTGAACTTCGCGCGAGTGGTCTTGCATTTGTCCGCGCCATCAGCGCTCTGCTGGAAAACGGGCGCTCTTCAAAAGGCGGGAAGCGATCGAAACGCCCTTCCAGAAATCGCGCGGCGACCCATCGTGAGTGACCCGCCCGACATGGACTTGAAGGAAACAGCAGAGACAACCGGCCACACCTGGTGGAATGTCCCGGCACAGAAGTGGGCCCTGTTCCTTTCCGATCGCGAGGAACAAGTCTTTCTGATCCTGACGTTGCTGATCGGGGCCCTAGTGGGCCTGTGCGTCGTCGCTTTCATTCTTGTCACGGAGCGATTCGGTGCCCGGCTGTATCCTCCCGGCGGAGCGGCGTGGCGAAGATTGCTTGTCCCGGTGATCGGATCACTAGCAGCCGGCTACCTGCTCTACCGCTTTTTTCCGGACGCGCGCGGCAGCGGAGTTCCCCAGACGAAAGCGGCACTCTATGCCCGCGGCGGGCGAATCACACTTCGAACCGTCTTCGGAAAATTTCTCTGTACCTCCGCGACATTGGCGAGCGGTCTGCCGCTTGGACGCGAGGGGCCGGCTGTCCAGGTTGGAGCTGGTATTGCGTCGGTGCTGGGCAGAAAGCTGGGCCTGCGGCCGGACAAAGTGAAGGCGCTTATCCCCGTCGGGGCCGCGGCAGCGATCGCCGCTGCGTTCAATACGCCGCTGGCCGCCGTTTTGTTCGCGCTGGAAGAGGTAGTCGGCGACATGCACGCGCCGGTGTTGGGTTCCGTCGTGCTGGCTTCGGCAACGTCCTGGGCGATGCTTCGACTGCTTCTGGGAAACGACCCGCTCTTTCAGGTGCCGCAATATCAATTGGTCCATCCGGGAGAGTTGGGGATTTACGGGGTGCTCGGAGTTGCCGGCGGTTTCGTTTCGGTGGCGTTTACGAAACTTCTGCTTTGGATGAGAGGGCGCTTTCTGCGCTTCCCGCGAAAAACCGTGTGGTTCCAGCCAGTAGCGGGGGGATTGACGGTTGGAATCATGGGCTGGTTTGTACCGCAACTCCTGGGCGTGGGGTACAAACACGTCGGCGACGTGTTGAACGGAAAGATGGCGCTCAAGCTGATGATCCTCTTGCTTATGCTCAAA